>ERZ808035.104-NODE-104-length-101993-cov-9.558568_pt1 | contig 101993 bp, 94 predicted proteins | sample MGYA00380189_ERZ808035 | MGnify/ENA primary metagenome ERZ808035 (study PRJEB31490, sample SAMN06133407) | mouse gut metagenome | isolation source: M5_1 | host: mice | place: China: Chengdu | collected 2015-05 ... | reverse complement strand
TGCAGACTTCTCTTTCAGTCCCGCTATGCGCGAAGCGCGGGAAGAGAAGGAAGTCCATGCGTCCACGCACCAAAACACCCTCGTAAGCACTTACAGCTGTGGGTGAGCGCCCCCGGGCGGTACAGTGTCAGACGCACTCGGCAGAAGGCCGTCAGGGTTTTATGGGCACCGGTTCAGGCCAGCCCCCGTACTTTGGGCGAAATTTGCCCGTACGGGCAAATTCTCGCCTGGCGTTCTCTTTTCTCTTCCACCGTGCACGGCGCATTCTCTTTTCTCTGGCAAGACAGAGAAAAGAGAATGGGGGGTGCAGCCCAAAGACACGCCGGGCCCCGGCGTGTCGTCGTCCCGCCCCCGTGGGGCGGATTCCGCCAGGAATCAAATCCCCCGTCCCCGCCCGGAAACGGGCAAAAAAGCGGAGAGGCTTTCGCCTCTCCACCCAAAATCCCCGCTTAGTAAGCGACGCCCCAATAAATGTCAGTGGTACATTTTTTACCACACACCGGGCACACTCCCTCCGTGCCGCTCTGCTCCAGCGGCATGCACCGGGAGGTGACGCCGGCCCGCTCCTTCATGGCCAGCTCACACTCCAAATCGCCGCACCACTTGGAGCGGAGGAATCCGCCCTTCCCCTCGGCAATGGCCCTGGCCTCCTCCGGGGAGCTGATGTCAAAGGTGTTGTCCCGGAGGTTCTTCAGCGCCATCGCGTACATGTTGTCATGCACCGCGTCCAGGAGCTTTCTCACCGTCTCCTCCAAGGCCTCCAGAGGAACAGCGGTCTTCTCCCCGGTGTCCCGGCGGGCGACGACGCACTGGTCCTTCTCCATGTCCTTGGGGCCGATCTCCACCCGCAGGGGTACGCCCTTCATCTCGTACTCGGCGAACTTCCACCCGGGGCTGTTGTCGGAATCGTCCATCTTCGCCCGCAGGCCCGCAGCCCGCAGCCGCTCCCGCAGGGAGGCCGCCGCCTCCAACACGCCGGGCTTATGCTGGGCCACGGGAATCACCACTGCCTGAATGGGGGCTACCCGGGGGGGCAGGACCAGGCCGTTGTCGTCGCCGTGGGTCATGATAATGCCGCCGATCATCCGGGTGGACACGCCCCAGCTGGTCTGATGGGGGTGGTGGAGCTGGTTGTCCTTCCCGGTGAAGGTGATGCCGAAGGCCCTGGCAAAGCCGTCGCCGAAATAGTGGCTGGTGCCGCCCTGGAGGGCCTTGCGGTCGTGCATCATGCACTCCACGGTGTAGGTCTCCTCGGCACCCTTAAACTTCTCCTTGTCCGTCTTGCGGCCCCGGACCACGGGCATGGCCAGGTAGTTCTCCATGAAGTCGGCATAGATGTTCAGCATCCGCATGGTCTCTTCCCGGGCCTCCTCCGCCGTGGCGTGCATGGTGTGGCCCTCCTGCCACAGAAACTCCCGGTGGCGCAGGAAGGGGCGGCTGGTCTTCTCCCACCGCAGCACGCTGCACCACTGGTTATAGAGCTTGGGCAGATCCCGCCAGGAGTGGATGATATTTGCATAGTGCTCGCAGAAGAGGGTCTCGCTGGTGGGGCGGACGCAGAGGCGGTCCTCCAATCTCTCGCTGCCGCCCACGGTAATCCAGGCGCACTCCGGGGCAAAGCCCTCCACATGGTCCTTCTCCTTCTGGAGCAGGGACTCGGGGATGAGCACGGGCAGATATACGTTCTCGTGCCCCGTCTCCTTAAAGCGGCGGTCCATCTCCGCCTGGATGTTCTCCCAGATGGCATAACCGTAGGGCCGGTAGATGAACATGCCCTTGACGGAGGTGTAGTCGATTAATTCGGCCTTTTTGCAGACGTCGGTATACCACTGGGCGAAGTCCGTATCCCGAGAGGTAATGGCGTCCACCTGTCTTTTATCCTGTGCCATATGCTTCCATTCCTTTGCTCTAAAAATATATAATCGTATATCGCTCCGCGCGGTTCTCACTGGTTTCCTATTGTATCCATTCCGGCCCGGGTTGTCAACTGTTACCGCCTCCCCACAGGCAGCCGCTGCCCGCGGAAAATACTTCTGCACCCTGTGGAACCAAACCCTCCCCTCCGCCGACTAAACAGGTAAAGGAGGTCTGTCCTATGAAAAAGTGTTTCCTGTCCCTCGCCCTCTGCCTGGCACTCCTTGCCGCCTGCGGCGGACCCGCCCTCGCCCCGGAGCCCGCCCTGCCGGACAGCGGCGGATCTGCGGCATCCCCCGGTGAGGCCAGCCCGCCGGACAGCGTCGGCAAATCCACCCCCTCCCCGGCGGAGGGCGGGGCCCCGGCCCATCTCGCCTGCCGCATTGTGGACGGCGCGGAGGAGGGCAGCCTGCTCCTGGCAGAGCTGGACGCCCCGCTGTCCGATAACCGCGGAGGCCGTCATGACGGAAAAGGCGTCTACCGCCTGGACATGGCGCCGGATACCCCCGTCTATCTGGACGGCAGTCCTGCCTCTGCCCGGGATCTTCAGGACGGAATGCCTCTGGAAATCGCCTTCAACGGCGAAGTTATGGAGACTTTTCCCGCCCAGCTGGGGCAGGTCTACTCCGTCTCCGGCTATTCCATCGGCACCCGCCAGTGTCCCGGCGGGGCGTTCTACGACCTGTGCGGGCTTTACCTCCAGGCCCTGGACGACCTGTGGCACAGGGATCCGGCGCTGAATGAAAACATCTCCGCCGTCTCCCTGGACCTGACCCAGGCCCCCGGCGGCCTGCTGGAGAGTGAGAAGTCCGCCCTGGCCTGGCGGTTCGGGGAGCTCCATGGGGCAGAGGCCCTGTGTCTCACCTTTGAGGAACTGAAAGACCAGGGCTACCTCACCGCCTCCGCCCTCAGCACCCCCGCCCCGGAGGAGGGGGAGGACTCCTCTCATCTGTGGTACAGCTGGGAGAACGGATGCCTCTTCTCCATCCGCGCCAACGGCAGCCACGGCGCAGAGTGCTACGCCCTGCCCGTCCTGTTCTTCGACGTGGAGAAGTGGCGCACGCCCCTGGCGGCCTACTGCCTCTATGACTGCTCCGCCCTCTGGCCGGAGATGGGGACGTGGGACGGCTATAAAATCGGCAGTGAGATGATCTCGTAACAGGCAGCGCCCCGCCGATGGCGGGGCGCTGCTCCTCTTATCTCACATAGATGCCCAGAACACGCCGGTGGGGTTCGGTGAACGGCCCCAAGCGGATGTCCATGCCGATCTCAAAGGCCCGATCCCAGGGGAAGCGGTAATTTTCCAGGGCAATTCCGCCCCACCCCTGCCCATCGCCGGATGCCGGCGAAAAAAAGTTGCTCCGCTGAAAGTTGTCAATCACATCCGCCGCCGCGGTGTCCATTCCCGTCTCCAGCCGGGCCTGTACTGCCTCCAGATCAATCCTCGGATTCCAGAAGTTGTTGGGATCACCTGCCAGGTCGCCGCGGATATAGGCCAGCAGATCCTCCCGCACCACATTTTTGTAGCAAAAATCCTTGACGACGCTGTCCGCCAGGGTACGGGCAAAGGCCCGGTCCGCCGTTTCGCTCTCTTCCCCGCTTTGCAGATACGCATACCGGGCCACACCATGGCTCAGCGCCGTGCCGGTGACAATGGCCATGTCCAAAAATCCGGCGTAGCTCAGGAGCCAGCCCAGCTCAGCCTCCCTTGTCAGCGCCTCATGGAAGTCCGTACCGTACCGTCCGTTGCCCGCGTCGATGAGGATCACGGGCCAATTCCGCTTCCGGCACTCCTTTAAATCCCGAATCAACGCCTCATAATAGGTGCTTTTCGCACTCTCATCCGCCGGTTGGGTCAAAATGAGAATCTGCAGCCCCGCCGCCAGATGATTGCCGCTCTCCGTCAGGCCGAACAGCGCCAGGTGCTCCGCCACAACGGTGGTCAGGGGCTGGAAGTCGTAATCGCAGGCGGGCTGATCTTCGGTGCCGCCGTAATACCGCACCGCCGCCGTTCCCCCCCGCCAGCCGGCCTCCTCCAGATACATCCTGGCCACGGCCTTGAAGGCCAGGTCGTCCACCCCGGCCAGCAGCCAGTCCAGGGGATTTCCCGCCCGGTCCGTCCGCAGGCCCTGCCGCAGATAGGCGATCTCATTTTTCTGGATACAGTCCTCCAGGGAGGAATCATCGATGCCGATCATCAAACGGAAGTTCTCATACCCCGGCCGTGCCAGAATCCCCTGGACCTCGCCGGAGAGCCGCAGCTTCCGCTCCCGGGCGTCCAGATTGGCCGCCAGGACGCCGAAGGGGCGGTAGTAATTCTCACCGCTGATGTCCGCTCCTGCCTCGCCCAGCTTTTTCACCACATCGTCGTAAAACGTCTCCCAGTCCCAGCCGGCCGTCCGCCAGTAGCTCTCAAACACATTCTCCAGGGTCAGGGCATCTTCCGCCAGGGTCTCCCTGGCCCCCGCGCCAAAGTCCCGTATCCAATTGTATTCCTCCAGCGTGCCGCCGGCATATCCCACAGTGGGTGCCAGGCGCATAACGCTGTCCAGCAGCCAGACCACATTGTCCGGGTCCTCCGCCAGGACCGCCAGCAGCTCCTCTAAAGCCTGGGCAGCTGCCACCTCCCGGCCACCAGGCATGGTGATCGTCTCCGCCGTGGCGCACCGGGAATTCACCAGCCCGCCGGAGAGCAGCTGATCCAGCGACAGGATGTACCGGTCACATCCGGCCGCCTCCTGCTCCAGCACCCACTGGTACAGCCTTCCGCTGTCGCCGTGCTGGGTTCCGTTCTCATTCAGGGGCTGGCCGTCCAGCGCCGTGCGATACCAGTCCGTCTCCGGCATGGCCAGGGCATAGCCCACAGACTCCGCCAGATACACCACCCGCTCCACGTTGTCGGGCCGGTCATCCAGGGGCACATAGGCCGCCGTTTTGGCCGCCTCCGAACCGGCGGGCTCCGGATAGGGCTCCGGCTCCGTCCGCACCGCGCCGCAGCCGGTGAGCAGCAGGGCGCAGGCCAGGGCCGCCGCCGAAAGCCGGATTTTGTTGTTCATCTCAGCACCCCCCAATAATTGATAATGGACAATGGACAATGGATAGTGAAGGTATTCGCCGCAGGCGAATCAATTAAAATCCGTCCGGCGAAGCCGGACACCTTCATTGTCCATTATCCATTATCCATTTCGACAAAGGGAGCGGCATCCGGTGCCGCTCCCTTTGCTGTCAAAATCCCAGTCCCCCCAGGTTCAGCCCGCCGGTGACGCTGTTCATTCCGGCCTCCATGGCCTCCTCAGCCTGGCGCAGGGCCTCGTTCACGGCGGAGACCACCAGATCCTGGAGCATCTCCACATCCTCCGGATCCACCGCCTCCGGCTTAATCACAACGGACAGCACTTCTTTTTTGCCGTTGACCTTGGCCTCCACCACGCCGCCGCCCACACTGGCCGAAAACGTCCGGGCCTCCACCGCCTCCTGCGCGGCAGCCATGGCCTCCTGCATCTGGGTGATCTTCTGCTGCATCTCCGCCTGGCGCTGGGCGCCGGTGACTTTCATCCCACCGCTGGAAAAACCGCGGCGCGCACTGTAACCCATAATCATTCTCCTTTATTTAATCGTAATATTATCAAACTGCCTGCCAAACTCCAACAAATTTTTCAAATTCTCCTCAGGGGAGGCCTTGGGGGGCTCCCCCACCCGGAACGCCAGCCGCACAGCCATTCCAGCGGCTTTCTCCGCCTCCTCGCTCAGCGCTCCCCGCACCCGGTCGTTGTCCAGCCGGCCCAGCGTAATGTCGTCCGGGGCGTAAATTGTCAGCAGGCCGCCCTCCAAAATCCCGCCGCACATGTCCAAAAAGGCCCGATACATCGGCGGAAGGCGGCCCTTGCAGCTCTCCGCCAATGCCCGCCACCAATTCCCGTCCACCGCCGCGGGAGCCGAAGGCCCCGGCATAGCCGGCGTCCCGGCGGCTGCTTCGGCGGCCTGGATCTTCCCGGGAATCCCGTCGGCTTCAGAGGGCTCCGCCTCTCCGGGAATATCAAATATCTTCGCGCCAGGCTCTTCCGGCAAAGGCGGCTCCGGTTCGGCCGGCGGCCCGTCCCAGGGGGGCAGATCCTCCGGAGGCGGCACGGGCTCTCCCTGTGGGGCGGCAGGCCGTGCCGCGCCCGGGGCCTGCGTCTCCCGCTCCGGAACACCCTCTGCCTGCTGCACGGCGGCACGGATCACCGCCCCCCGCTCCACCTTCTCCTCCAGGCGCTGGACTCTGGCACTCAGCGCCGTCAGATCCCCGGAGAGGGACTCATCGCACAGCCGCAGGAGGCACAATTCCGCATCGGTGCGGCGGTTTGTGCTGTAATAGAGATCCGCCGCCGCTTTTTGCAGCGTGGACGCCAAATAGAGGAATCGGCCTGCGGGCACCTCCCGGCCCAGCCGCTCCAAGGCAGCCGTATCGTATCCGCCGGACAGCAACGCACTGCCGCCCTCCGGCGCTGTTTTCAACAGCAGCAGATCCCGCACCAGGACAGCCAGCTCCCCCAGCACCGCGCCCACATCCTTGCCGTCCGCATACAGTCGGCTCAGCAGCAGCAGCGACGCTTTGGCATCCCTGGCCAGGATGTATTCCATCAGCCGGGCCGTCTGGAGATTCCCCGCCAGTCCCAGCACCTCCAAAACCGCCTTACCGTCAACACATCCCCCGGCCGCGGCACACTGATCCAGCAAGCTCAGGCCGTCCCGCAGGGCGCCGTCGGCCAGCCGGCTCAGCAGCTCCGCGCCGTCCGGCCTCAGATCAATCCCCTCCTGCCGGGCCACATCGCTCAGCCGTCCGGCAATGTCTGCCGGAGTAATGCGCTTAAACGAAAACCGCTGACACCGGGAGAGGATGGTGGCCGGCACCTTGTGCAGCTCCGTAGTGGCCAGAATAAACATCAAATGCTCCGGCGGCTCCTCCAGAATTTTCAGCAGGGCATTAAACGCAGGCGTAGAGAGCATGTGCACCTCGTCGATGATGTACACCCGCTTTTTCACATGGGCCGGAGAGTAAATCGCCTCATCCCGCAGGGCACGCACCTGATCCACACCGTTGTTGGAGGCGGCATCCAGTTCCAGCACGTCCAAAAAACTGCCGCTCTCCAACCCCCGGCAGGCGTCACACCGGTTGCAGGGGTCTCCGCCCTCCGGATGCTCGCAATTGACGGCCCTTGCCAGTATTTTGGCACAGGTGGTCTTGCCGGTGCCCCGGGTTCCGGTAAAAAGGTAGGCGTGGGAAGTCCGGCCCTCAGCCACCTGCTTTTGCAGCGTCCCGGTAATATGGGGCTGGCCGATCACATCCGAAAAGGTCTTGGGCCGCCATTTGCGATAAAGGGCCTGGTACATAAAAGTCCCTCCCCTCTAAATGCAAAAATGTAAAAGTCCCCTCTGTGCAACTGCGGAACCGGCACCCTCGCGGCACATGGAAATTCCCGCTTAATGCTGCTCGGTTCCCCGCCTGACATGGTTCGCGGGCATCCATTGCGCGAGACCGGCTCCGCAGCTGCACACGGAGGACTTTTGTGGTTTATTTATTTTACTATATGTTTGGGAAATTATCAACTCAAATTTTTTATAGTGTCAGAATTTCTGTATTTTAAAATTTTTTGCGGTTTTAAAAAAATCATACTTTACAACCCCAAAATTTATGGTATAATAACCGAAGTGATTTTCCCCTCTGTCTCTGCGGTTCTACGCAGTAAAAACAAGTGCGGGAAAAGGGCAGATGCTGTATCCCTTCCATCCAATCATAAAAGAAAAATCTGTGAGAAGCCGTCCATATACACGGGATTTGGGCCTGTAGCTCAGTTGGGAGTGCAAGCGGGCCGGTTATATGCCCCACGTTTCGGGGGCGTAACTCGAATGGTTGCCACTCGGTTCACATCACATAAAAGAAAGTTCTACAAAATGCGGCACGTAACTCGTGTGCCGTCCATATGGGCGATTAGCTCAGCTGGGAGAGCGCAGCGTTCGCAACGCTGAGGTCGTGGGTTCGATCCCCATATCGTCCACCATTGGCAGACTTGCAATTTGCAAGTCTGCCTTTTTATGCGGTGACATACACAAGGGGGTCTTTATTCCGGCCCTGCTCCTGACACTCGGTAGCCATCGTCTTAAAATCCTCAAAGGAGACGTTAAACTCGATTTCCAGCGTGTAGTCCCGATAAACATAAACGGATTTGATAAATTGAGATATAATCATCTTTTTCTCGTAGAATGTGCAAGTGTCGTATAAATCGGCCCAGCTTTTAATCCTTTCGTACTCCTGCATCTCTACATCCGAGCTTGTCAAATGCTGTTCAAACTCCAACTTGGCGGCATCCACAGTTGCGGTCAAAGACTGGATTTCCTGTTTGGCCTTGCTTACAAGGTCATTGAGGAGGTCAATGTCCAGACGGCTCTCGCCACGGATTACTTTTATCGTCTCCGCTTGATAGTCTGCCAGCTCTTTCTGCTTGTCCGCTAACTGCGTGGAAGCTACGTTATATCGGGCCTTGGCAAGCTCAATCGCCTTTTCATTCTGCTTGGCGACAATCTCAGCGCCGGAGGCGGCGCTGATCCTGGAGAGCTGATAGCGTACAATCTGCTCTACAATCCCGTCCAGCTTTTTTACTCCATATCCAGATTGCCCGTCACATTCTCCCGGATGCCGCACATTGTAATGGCATTGGTATCTCGCCCGGACTTCCCGGACAAGCTCACCGTGTTTGTTGATACGCTTGCGCCCGCTGGTGGTCAGCGTCAAACGGTTCCGACAATGGCCGCAGTAGATGTTTCCTACCAGCAGGGACTGCCCTTTCAAGTTGAGCGGCGTTTCTGCATGGTGCGTTGTCCTGTCTGCCATAATTTTCTGCGCCCGCTCAAAAGTTTCCGGGTCAATGATTTGCAGTTCGGGGATAACATCGGATCGGGCCTCTCCGTTACGGATGACGCCGGTATAGATAGGGTTTTTAATGATCCGATTGATGGAGGTATTGGGGAAGTTGCTCCCGTCAGGTTTCCTGATGTTCATTTCGGTCAAGTACCGGCAGAGCCGCTGTGCGCCGAAGCCCTCAAAAACATACTTGTCAAAAATCAACTGAATGATTTTTGCGGCATCCTCGTCTATGACTAAATCAAAGACTTCCCGATTGCGCTTGTTCATCCGGCCCCGTTTGTCCAGCTGATAGCCGTATGGGATAGAGCCGCCGGTGTAACATCCGCTTTCTGTGAGCTGTTCCAGCCTCGTTTTCGTCCGCACGGAGGTTTTAATACTTTCGCCGGATGCCTGCCAATAGCGTATGTAATTCAAGAGCTTGTCAACATGATTGTCAAATCGCTGTTCGCCCTCTACCGCGCTCCAGACTTCAATGCCATTCTTTACAAACCACTCCACCACAAAGGGCGTTTCGTCATCCCGCCGTCCGAGCCGGTCAAACATATAAACCAGCAGGACTTCAAATTTCCCCTGCACGGCCTCACGCTGGATTTCTTGGATGGCGTCTCTCTCCTTTGCGGACTTCTTAAACCCGGAAATTCCTTTTTCATAAAGTTCTTTTTCGATGTGCCAATCAGGATGGCTGGAGACAAATTCCCGGCAATATTGCTTTTGCATGGGAATATCGTCTTTTTCAACCTGTCCCACCGTGGACACTCGGTAAAGGCAATAAACACGCTTTGCGTTTTCCATACATACACCTCATTTTCCTTTTGAAAAACAGTGTATGTGTCCTTGGTTCATCATCTCTATATTTACTTGTCAAGGTACATCTTACACTATTATTATCTCATATTGTCGCCCTGATTGCAAATTTTGGGGCTTTTTGTCGGAGAAATGTTCTGATTAAATAATATATCTTGGATGTTTCCCATTACCTTGGGTTGAGGTCTGTCCGCGTAGCGCAGTATAATCTTGTGGCCGTCAATTATAATGACTTCACCCGTTTTCGCTTGTGTGTTTTTCATCGGCTGCTCCTTGTCAAATAAAAATGCGTCTCACGGTGAGACGCATTAACGACAAATTTCGCACCGCTGGGCGGTGCTGTATTCGGTTGTTCACGATAGAAAACAAAGGCAGCTTCAGACGGCGGCTGGCAAAGCCGCTCCATAGGATTTTTCGTGCCTCCCCCCATTCCCGTGGCGGGGCGTCCTACGCTGTGACGCATAGCCGACGCAAGTATCATCATGCCTGTATGCGGCTCGTCGCCCGCTGCTGTGCCGTGAGCAGCTTTGCGGCGCTGGCCGTGTTCGCTCCGTCCTCCCGATGCCTGTCCTCCTTTCACGGGGGATTCTCCCTGCGTACCCGCCGCCTGGCTCCGCGCATACAGAATGTATCTGATTGCCCTATTCAGTTGTAGTGACACAGGCCATTCCCGGCCCGCAGGGATGCGTCCTGCTGCTCACGGCGCACTCCTGCCAAACGGGAATGTTAAGGCATAAAATCATCGGGCGGCTCTCTAAATTGAAAACCGGCGATGGCTCTGAACAGCGCGATCTGTGCTTGGTAGTAGAGGTCGTCATCTACACAGGAGTGCGTATTTCCGTATTCGTCGGTGCAGTCAATCAGACACTGACTTGCTATAAAACCCTCAAAATGACGGAACACAAACTCGACAGCTTCAGCGTCAAACTTTTTCGCCGCTTTGATAATGGCAAAGGGTACTCGTTTCATGTGGAGTCCTCCATCAATTCGCGCAGCCGCTTCATAGCGGCTTTTCGCCTCCGGGAAACAGTTGGACGGCTTATATGTATCAGCGATGCAATTTTCGCGTCTTTCAATCCCTTGAAAAAATACAGCAGTATAATTTCCCGATCCTTTGGCATCAAGTGAGACAAGGCTTGGCTGAGTTTTTCGTGGTAAATAGGAATATTCATCCCTTGCACATTGAAAACCTGACACGGCTTTTCCGGCTGGCCTGTCCCATCGTTCTGTGTGGACAGCGCATAAAGCATGGCGCCTGTCAGAGCGGAAAAAGACAACTCCAGCTTCCCTTTTGCCGATTTCTTCTCACGCTCTTTTTTGATGGCGTTGCCGACAGACTTCTTGCAGTAGGATTCAAACAGCATTTCATTGAATATTTCAAACCTTGTCATTGGTAAATCTCCTATCCCATCTGCCTTTCTACCCCTAATATCTGAAAAAGTTGGGTTTTGCTCATTATCCGCAGGAACACCCAAAACTTCCGAAAAGGTTATATAAAACGACAGCTTTTGAAAATACGTCTCACCGTGAGACGTATTTTTTCAGCAAATTTTTCACAGCACGGTATGAGAAAACGAGGCGGTGTGTCCGCCCCGTTCCCTCACACATATTTTTTCCACAAGGCTTTTCTATTTATTTAGAATCCATTTCTTGTCCTATTGGCGATTTTTACAAGCGTCAGCATAACTGGAACCTCTGTCAGCACCCCCACCGTAGTAGCAAGGGCGGCGGGGCTGGTTGTGCCGAACAAAGCTACTGCAACAGCTACGGATAATTCAAAAAAGTTTGACGCACCTATCATCCCGGCTGGAGCGGCAATATCATGGGGTAATTTCAGCAGCTTACAGGCAAAGAAAGCGATAAAGAAAATGAGGAAAGTTTGGATTATCAAAGGGACAGCGATCAAAACAATGTGCAGGGGGTTTTCTAAAATAACCTCGCTCTGTCCCATGAAGATCAACACCAGCGTAAGCAACAGTCCAACTGTTGTCACCGAATCGAATTTATGAATGAAGATGTTTTCAAAATAGTCGGTTCCTCTGCGTTTAACGACCAGCAGGCGGGTTAGAACACCGCCTACCAGCGGGATCACCACAAAAAGAATGACGCTGAGGAACAAGGTGTCCGTAGGTACGGCTACATTGGAAACTCCCAGCAGGAATTTCACAATAGGGACAAACGCAAATAGGATAATCAAATCGTTGGTAGCTACTTGCACCACCGTGTAAGCCGGATTGCCTTTCGTCAGTGTACTCCAGACGAACACCATAGCCGTACAGGGTGCGGCCCCCAGCAAGACAGCTCCCGCTAAATACTCTGTTGCCAAATCCGGTGTAATGAGCGTTTTGAACACCACAAAGAAAAACAGCGAGGCGATGCCGTACATGGTAAAGGGCTTTATCAGCCAGTTTACGATCCAGGTCACAAAAAGCCCCTTTGGATTTTTTCCTACATTTTTTATACTCTGAAAATCCACTTTCAGCATCATAGGGTAAATCATGATCCAAATTAGAATCGCCATCGGAATGGACACGCGGGCATACTCAAAGCGGCTCATGAGTTCGGGCAACGCTGGAGCAAAGTGTCCCAGCAGGACGCCCACTACCATGCATAGAAATACCCAAACCGTCAGATACCGCTGGAAAAAGCTAATGCCGGGTTGGTTTTCCTTTTTCATAGTCAGTTCCTCCTGTCTATAAATTCAATTTTTTCGATATATTATTTTCAAAGCAGGCCGACCCGACAATGCCGGAGTCGGCCCACTTGTGTCTAATGCAGTTTTTCCTTGAGCTGGATGATTTTTTCCTCTATCAGTCGGATCGTTTTCAGAAACACCTCGTCTGATTGACCGCTGGGGTCATCTAACCCCCAATTTTCTGCATACTGGCTGGGAACATTGGGGCAGCTCACATTACAGCCCATGAAGATCACTACATCGGGAGCAGGAATGTCAGTAATCAGCTTGTTGTACTGTGTCTGCTCCATATCAATGTCATATACCTTTTTCATCAGCCGAACAGCGTCTGGATTGATGTGGTCTTTTAATTCCGTGCCCGCCGAGTAGCTTTCAAATACGTCTGCTGCCAGCCGCTTTCCCAATGCCTCCGCAATCTGACTGCGGCAGGAATTGTGAACGCAGATAAATGCAACCTTGGGCTTGCCGGTACAGTGTAGTTCTGGCTTGTAGGTGTCAAAATCATAGTTAATGTCCAGTGTTCCATCATCACCGAAGTAATGAATGGCCCCGGCGGGACACGATCTTTCGCATCCGTGACAGCCATGCACACAGCCCGTACCATATACAACCCTGGGTTTTCCTTGCTCTGCATCTGGCTTGTAAACGCCATGCCTACACATATCGTTGCAGGCCATACAACCCACGCATTTGTCATAGTCGATGATTGGATACCATCCCTTGCTCACAGGCTAACCCTCTTTCTGTGTTCCTCTGTACGACTTTGGGGAAAGTGCCTGACAGACACAATCCGGTTTTGGGGCGGTGAGCCATGCAAAGCTCTGCATAAAATCAAGCAGCTTTTGGTGATTCAGCGAATAGAAAACATATTTTCCCTCGCTCCGCATGGCTACCGCGCCGGTATCTGTCAGCAGTTTCATGTGATAAGAGGTCGTTGGCTGCGTCATAGACAATGCTTCTTGCAATTCCGTGGCACAGCGTTCCCCACAGGAGAGCATATCGAGAATGAGCAACCGTTTGGGGTCAGAAAATGCCTGCATGATCTTTGCAATTTTGATATAGCTCTGCTCCACCCCGTTCACCCACTCTGCTGTCCTTTGTATAAGGTTCGATTAAAAGCCCAGCTTGTGCAGCAGCTTTACCACATCCCCAGCTTTCAGCACTTTACCCATAGAAGCGACCTTTTCATTGACCACCAGGGCGGGCGTGGACATAACGCCATAGCTGGCAACAGTAGCCATATCGGTCACATACTCTACGGACACCGCAGAACCGATCTCCTTCAGCGCGGCCTGCACATTCTCCAACAGGGCATGGCAGTTTTTGCAGCCAGGGCCGAGTACCTTCACGCTGGACAGAACACCCGTGCCGTCCCCTTTGTCTGCCTCATAGGTTTCCACGGGGCCAGCACAGCAGCAAGCCGGTTCCGCTTTCTGCTCCGGCGCACCGCCACAGCAGGAACCGCCCTCCGGCTCCTCTACGATCTCCATGTTGCAGCAGCCGCTGCCGCCCTTTTTACCGCCAAACAAGCCGCCCAGGAATCCCTTTTTCTCACTCATAATCAAATCGTCCTTTCAAAAAGTTGTTGATATTGCCACCCGCTTTTATAAGCGGATAAAGCCAAGGTTGTTACATAACGAAGTTGAAGATATAGCCGGTGATCGTTGCCACGGCGAAGATGCACAGTACAAAGGTAATAACCATTTTCTTTTTGAAAATAGAGCCGAGCAGCGATACTTCCGGGATGCTTGCCCCTGCGCCGCCCAAAATCAATGCAATCATTACGCCGGGAGCCACACCCTTTGTTATCAGGATGCTGGCAATCGGGATCATTGTTTCCGTGCGGATATACATGGGGATGCCTACAATGGCCGCCAGCGGCACGGCCCACAGGTTGCCCGCCCCGGCGAAGTTCGCCAACAGATCGGTGGGAACAAATTCGTAAATGAACGCTCCAACACCAGCGCCCAGGAGCAGATACAGCACGACGCCTTTGAACAGGCCGAAAGCGTCCTTAATGGAAATTTTGAACGCCTGGAGCTGCTTTTGCCAAAATGTCCCCTGCATATTCTCCCAGCACACAGCATCCTGATGTCCGCCCCTTACGGAAACATTCTTGATTTCCTTTTCATATCCGGCTGCGTCGAGTATCAGCCCCATAACAACCGCGAACGCAAAAGTAAATAATGTATAAATGATGGTGGCCTTGATACCAAAGAACGCCAGCATGAGGGTAATAATGGCCGGGTTCAGAATAGGTGAGGTCAGCAGGAAGGAAACGGCCCCGCAGAATGGCGCTCCGCTTTTGAATAGGCCCACCAGCACCGGGATCGTGGAGCAGGAGCAAAAGGGCGTGACCGCACCCAACAGCGCACCGAGGACGCTGTTCAGCCCTTTGCGCGGTGTAGTCAGGATGCGCTTGATACGCTCCTGTGAAACATAGATTTGCAGTAGGGCCACCACAAAGCTAATGCCAATAAACAGGGCAAACAGCTCACCAAACAACATGAGGAATGTCTGGCCCGCATGGATAAGGGTTTCACCTGTGAACATAAACAAATACCTACTTTCTCAAAAATTATTATCCGCTAAAACTCTTTTGTAAAAATAGGTACTTTACCGTGACCGACAATGTAGCCGGCAACCGCAAACGCACATAGGCGGTTCCTCCTAAAACGCAAGATAAAACATATAGAATCCTATGAGCAGGATAACAGCTCCCATGATCCACTTCATCCACTGGCTGGCCTTGCCGTACTTTTCATTTTGGGTTATGGAGCGGACAAAACCAACTGAGGTTCCCGCAAAGATCGTCAGTACGCCGTGGCCGATGGAGTAAAGCAGTAGTAGAAGCATCCCCCAAGCTACGTTCCCTTTTCCGGCAACGATTGCAAGCAACGCAATCAGCACCGGCGTGGCACAGGGAGAAGAAAAGATACCTCCCAAAATCCCGGCAATTAACGCTCCGGCATATCCTCTGCGGGTGCTTTTCGACAGCAGATAGGTGGAGGGAATAAAATTGAAAATGTCCCACGTTTGTAAAGCCATCAGTACCATCAGAATACCCAGGGCAAGATACCACCAGGAGGCCGAGGTTCCAACCAGTCTCCCGGCCAAGGATGCAAGTGTTCCTAAAATTGTAAACGTCACAGCCGATCCTACGGCGAACATTACCGACAGGCGGAACGCCTTTTTCGGCTCTGTGCCGGTTCCTCCCACAAAACCTATCACTAAAGGGATGCTGGACAGTGAACAGGGGGTAAAAGAGGTCAGCACTCCGGCCAACAACGCCAATACAGGGGCCAGCCACATACTTTCTGCAATTAACGTGCTGAGGGTATTCAGCCAGGAATCAATCATGCCCCTACCCCCATTTCTGCAAGTATTAGCCGCATTTGTTCTTCGGTCATTCCGCCTTGATGGACGGTAAAGACGTGTTCGCCTGTTTCTCTTGAGCTGTATAAGATAAATTCGATTGTCTGGGCCAGTTCATCACTGGGGACAAATGGTGTACCATCGGCATTTACTAACACCTGTGTGGGAATCACTTGAACAGGGACATTATTTGCGGCATCTGCGTACTTCCATACATCCACAAATTTAATGAACGCCTTGCCCGTCATTTCCTCATTCATTGTTTCCAACACTGGGGCCATTTGCTGACAGGGGATGCAGGAATCTGATCCGTAGTCCACAATAATTGGTAGCCCATGTTCGGCAAGGGCCTCAAAGTCAATAGCCTCTGTTGCGGTCAGGGTAAAGGCCGCATCTTCCGGCGCTGCGGTGTTCTCCGGTTCCTGATTTTGCATAGGTGGGTTCTTAAAGAAATAGATACCGCCAATTACCAGGAGAATTAGACAAGGGATCAGAAGTTTTATGATGTTTTTCTTTTTCATTGGGCCTCCATGCTGCTTAACATTTGCCAGAACAGCAACAGCCGGAATCTTCTTGGGGAGTACCGTTGGGTGGTGTCCACCCAGTATCATCACCCACATAGGTAATGGCCCCCTGGGGACACCGTTTGCCACAGCGGTGACAGTGGTCTATACAGGCGTCAGGGTCTGTTACCACGGGAATGGGAGCTTTGCTTTTGTCGTAGACATTGTGCGGACAGAAGTTTACACAAGTTCCGCACTCCACACACGTTAAAATGTCTACCACTGGATACCAATTTTTTGCCATCGTTGTTTCCTCCTTAAATCAGTAAATATTGAAACGCATTGAACAGATAACCGACAATAATAATACCTGCGGAACAAATACCGATGAACAAGGCCAGTAGTTTCGGCTTTACTGCCTTGCGGAGCATGATGATGGACGGCAGGCTTAAAGTTGTGACAGCCATCATAAAGGACAGAATTGTACCAAGCTGTGCGCCCTTTGCCAAGAGAGCTTCTGCGACAGGGATTGTACCGAAAATATCTGCGTACATGGGAACGCCTACCAAAACGGCCAGGAACACACCAAAGGGGTTATTACTGCCGAGGACGGCCTGAATCCAGCTTTCAGGAATCCAGTTGTGAATGACTGCGCCAATGCCAACGCCTACCAGGATATACGGGAAAACTTTCTTGAATGTGCTGACAACCTGATCTTTCGCAAAGACTACACGATCTTTTTTCGTGAGGGTGGGGGAATCTATATCCACGCTACTGGCGTTTCGGATAAATTCCTCAACATACGGTTCCATACGCAGCTTCTCGATCAGTGTGCCGCCTACAACAGCGATAACCAGCCCCAGCAGTACATACCAAATCGCTATCTTTGCTCCGAAGATGCTCATGAGCAATACCAAGCTGCCCAGGTCAACCATTGGAGAGGAAATTAAGAAAGAGAAGGTCACACCCAGCGGCAGGCCCGCGCTGGTAAAGCCGATGAACAACGGGATAGACGAGCAGGAGCAGAACGGCGTCACAGTTCCCAGCAAGGCGGCGATGATATTGGCGCCAATGCCGTGAAAGCGGCCTAAAATCTGCTTGCTCCGCTCCGGCGGGAAGTAGCTCTGGATGTATGAGATTATAAAAATCAGGGTACAGAGCAAGATGGTAATTTTGATTACATCGTAAATGAAGAATTGGACGCTCCCGCCCCAGCGGGATGCAGGGTTCAGCCCGATTGCTGAGATTGCATTTCCAATCAATGCGTTCAGCCATTTCATGCCAAGGATTTGATCTTGGATGAACAGCCAGATGGTTTGCAACAGTTCCATGTGGTGATACCTCCATAGCAAAAATCTATAAATCGTGATTTGTCGATTTGTTATTGCTAAAGCAAACCGCCAGTGGCCACATGGCGGCTTACTTAACGCACATTAAAATTGTTACCCGGCGGCTCGATCAGACCGGCAGGAGCAGGAGACATCCGCCTCTGCCGCTGCGTTGCAGGTTGTCAGTTGGGTAAGCAAAGCAATCGCCTGGGCACTCCCCTCCGGGTCGATACGATAATGAACCCATTTCCCCTCTTTCCGTCCAACTACAATGCCGGAATCGCAAAGAATCTTCATGTGATGGGAAAGAGTAGATTGCCCGATGTGAAGTTCTTCCAGTAATTTGCAGGCACACTTTTCGCCGCCACGTAGCAGCGCCAAGATTTGCAGACGGTTTTCATCACAAAAAGCCTTGAATACCCGTGTACTCTGTTTATCGGATTGGTACATTGTCTCACCTCGTATCTATTTTCTTCGATGTTATTATATGCATCACTTCGAGAAATGTCAATATGTTTTTTAATTTTAATTTTATTTGGGCGATGGAAAATGCGTCTCACGGTGAGACGCATTTTTCACCCTGGGCAATATTCACTATTTTAAGCCCCCGCTTTTTTGCGTAGCTGACAGTGTAGGCCGTCCCACCGCTCTCCCTATTGAGGTAGCAGACGCATACGCCGCTGTTGTCCACCAAATGCCGGTTCCGCCTGTGCATACAGCCCGGTGTGTACTGCTGGGCTGTATAGACAACTTTATCAGCCTGGGCCTTGATGCGCTCATACTCTGTTACGTCCTCCGGCCTCCACCCCCTTGTCTGCGTCAGGCATGGCAGAACAAGGATTAGTTTCATACCGGGGCAGCTCTCCCGCAGATGAAGCACAGTCTGAGCGGCAAGGGTATCAAAGCCCAGGGCACCCCCGGCCCCGTAGTATCGGATGCCCCTTTCGTATAGGGCCGCTATGACACGCTCCAGCCTGCTGGCAATCTCCGCTTGTTCCACCGGCGGTAACTGCCGGTGGCCCGTGAAGCAACAGGTTTTCTCCCGCATAGTTTATTCCTCCTCTAACTTCTAAGGGATAGCTATAAAGGGACTTACTATATAGTGAGTTATTAAACGTGCCCCTATTATATATAATAAAGCCATTCAAGTAAAGAGGGACTTGTTATGGATTACGGGGCTTTGACGTTGAATATTGAGCGCATTTTGAAAACGCGCGGTATTTCTAAAAATCAGGTCTGTAAGGATTTGGACATTCCTCGCGCCAATTTCAACAGATATTGCCGTAATGACTTTCAAAGAATGGATGCCGGACTCATTTGTAAGTTGTGCTGGTATTTGAAAGTAGATGCAGGAGAGTTAATTGAGTACACACGCCCGGAACAACTTGAAGATGAAAAATGCGCCTCACCGTGAGACGCATTTCGTCAGATTCCTTGTTTCGGGCGCGGCCCTGTGGTAGTATGGACATATCAGCCATAAGGGGGACGTGGAGTGAGCATCCGTACTTTGGCCAGCGGCGCGTCCGCATGGCGAGGCTATGAATACTACACAGAGAAAAAGGTGCTTTCTTTCACCCAAACGGGCGGGGACGAGTACACAGGGCAGGTGGCCGGAAGCGGCCCCGTCCCCTATCAGGTGAAAATCAATACCGCCCATCCCAGGCAGTCCAAATGTAACTGCCCCCATGCGGACGGGCGGCGGGTGATTTGTAAACACATGGTCGCCCTGTTCTTTGCCGCGTTCCCGGAGGAAGCGGAGGACTACATAGAGGCGGTGGAAGAATACGAACGGGAGGAGGAGCAGCGCCTGGAGGATCACTATGAGGTGCTGCGCTCCTATGTGAAAAGCCTGTCCAAAAAAGAATTGCAGGATCAGCTCTTTGAGGCCCTGGCCGAGTTGGATGAACGGGGCCGCAGATATTACCGTTAGCCATTCAGCAGAAAAATACGTCTCACGGTGAGACGCATTTCCCGACAGGAAACGCGCCGCGCCGTGAGACGTTTGTTTAGCCGCCCATAAAGGCCAGCCGCCCTACAACGGTAAAGCCGGAGGCGGCAAATTCGGTGATAACAACATTATTCTGTCCGCTGGAACAGTGACACACCAGCAGCTTCCCGGCCTCGTTCCGGCCCACCACCATGCCGACGTGGGAAGCGTCCGGGTACAGCGCGAGGTCGCCGGGTAAGGCATCCGCCTGTGATACCGCTGTCAAATTGCGGTTGATGTACCAATGGCCGTCGCTGGGCAGCCCCGCATTTCTCAGCGCCCAATCCACAAAGCCGGAACAGTCCAGCCCGAACGGGCGGTAGGTGCCCGTGGTGGAATTGCCGGGGGAGAAAACCTTTTGAATAGTTCCCCAGCGGGAGTCCCAGCCGATGACATAGCTTTTCCCACCCCAAAAATAATTCACTTTTCCCACAAGCTGACACGCCTTTTCCACGGCGGCGCGGCGCTCCGGGGCAAGGTCGGCGGGGAGGCTTTGCAGTACGTTCCGGGCCTGCTCCTGGGATGCGGACAGGTCGGTGAGCAGCAGCTCCATTGTGGAAAGCTCGGCCAGCAGCTCCGTCAACGCATGGTTCTGCGGCTCGGTAAAGGCGTACTGAGTCCGCATATCCTCGGCGGTTTTGCTGGTGATGGTGATGTGCAAAACCGTTTCCGTCCATGCCGCCGTACTTCCCATAGCCGGATGCTCTATATCCTCTGGTGTTGCGGTGACGGCGCACATATCCCAAAAGACGGTCTTTAGCCGATCCACCCGGTCAGGGGTCAGGGCGGCAACGTCTGTGCCGTCGTCGGCCCCCGCCGTCCTCGCGGCGAACACGGCAATCACTTCCCGCCAGTCCGGGCCTTGCCCCTGGATGTCGATACTGTCATAGTCGCCGGTCTGCATCGTCTCCAGCGTGTTGGCCAGTTCCATGTTGAGCTGCCCCACAGCCACATTGAGGGGCATGGCCCCCGGCGTGGGTTCATTGGCAAAGAGGATGCCGAACGGCGAGGCGATGATTGCCGCAACTAAAACAATCAGGCAGATAATGGGGATCAGGAACGCGCCGCCCAAAAGTCCGGCGATGGCGCTGATTAGAGAGGACACGGCCTTGGCCGTCATAACGGCGGCTTTCCGGGACAGATCCAGCGCGGTCTTTGCCTTGGCCGTGGACTGCCGGAGCAGCTTGCGCTGGGCGTTGCGCTGTACGCGCCGCTTTGCCAACTCTAAAGGCCGCGCCGCCGTTTTCTTCTTCGCCGCCGCAGATGCCGCCTTTGCGGTGGACTTGGACGCCGCAGCAGTCTGCCGGGTCTTGGGGATAAAAGCGCCGCCAGCGGGCTTCTCTTTCGGCGCAAAAGAGCGCCGGGGGCGCTCTTTGATTGGATTGATAGATTGATTGCTGGGAGAGGCAGGGGTACTCCCTGTGATCTGCCTGGGGGCTGGCTGGCGCTCCGGGCGGGGCGGGGAGGAGATGCGCCCTGCCTGTGCCCGCCGGGTCTGCGCCTCTGCCTTGGCCTTTTGCCTCATGCGCTCCTGGGGCTTGGGCTGGGCCGCTGCCGGTTCCCGTACCGGCGCGGGGGCCTGCCGCCGTTCCAGGGGATCGGCGGGTTTCTGCCGGATGCCCGTGGGCCGGTTCCGCTTCTCCTTAATGGCGGTCTGCCTCATCCGCTCTTTGGGGGACGGCCCTGCCGGGGTACGATCCGGGTCGGGTCGGGAGGCCGCTGGCCGCTCACGGACGGTATCAGGCCGGCGCTCCCGCATGGGGGCGGGACGGCGGCTGTCCTCCGGGGGTCGCGTCCGTATCTCGTCAGCGGGCCTCCCTCGCGGCTGCTCCCGCGACGGAGGCGGTGGGGCCTCCGTACCTGCTGGGGGCGTCTCGCCGGGTGGCTGCTCCCTGCGGCCCTGTTTCTTCTGCTGTTTCCGCTTATGGCGGGAAATGGATTTTGAAACGGCATCGGCGGTATGCTCCCGGAGGCTGTCGGCGGTGGTGTAGATTTTTTCCTCCACCTGCTCCGCCGCCTGCACTTCCGGGGCCGTATTGCCCCCGGTGTCCCGGTTCCGCTGCCGCTGGGTCAGCTCTTTCACATATTTGGCCGTCATCTGGCGGCGCACATCATTTTTCAGCGGTCTGCCGCTCTTGCCGTCTTTCCCCTTGATTTTATCGCTGTTTTTTCGCTCCCGTACTTCGGGCAAACTGTTCGCCTCCTATCAAAATGAAATGGGGATGATGATGGATAAGCCGGGAAATACGTCTCACGGTGAGACGCATTTCCCGGCAGTCGGTCAGCTTTCGCCCGGTGTGGTAGACATCAAGCGGTAGAGGCCGGAGTCGCGGGGGATGGTGTTGGCAAAGGGCACCAGCGCCCCGCCAAACCGTAACAGGCCGTGGCCGGGGTCGGCGTTGGTGATGTAGCCCATCTGCGTGTCGGAAATGTGCAGGAGCTTGGACAGCTCCGCCCGGTCTGTGGCGGACTGGTTGAACAGCAGCAGAAATTCGCTGTTGGCCAGCATGAGCCGCGCCGTCTCGGACTTCAGACATTCCTCCACATTCTGCGTCGCCGCCGTCATGATCCCGGCGTACTTCCGAAAGCGTTTCCACGCCCGGTAAAGAAATTCGCCGGAATAGTGGTACTTAAAATACAAGTAGCACTCATCAATGAATACCCATGTAAACTTGCCCCGCTTACGGTTCTCCATGACGCGGTTCTGGATGGCCTCCAGCGTCACCACCAGGGCTGTGGGCCGGAGCTGCTCCCCCATCTCGTAGAGGTCGAGGACAACCAGCCGGTTGTCCATGTTGACGTTGGTGGGGTGGGCAAACACATTCAAGCTGCCCTCGGTGATAAGCTCGGCGGCAAGGGCGATCTCCCGCGCCTCCGGGTCGGCCTGCTTCAGCACTTCCTCCCGCCAGTCGGTGAGCAGGGGCATACGGACTTTGCCCTTTCCCTGGAAGTAGTTTTGATAGATATTGGAGGTACAGCGGTCAATGATGGATTTATGGCTGGCGCTCATGCGCCCCGCGCCCATCTGCTGCTCCAAAATGCTGGTGATGATCTCGGACTTCATGGCAACGGGGTTTTCGTCATCGGCGTAGCCGCTGCCCAGGTCAAGGGGGGAAATGTGGTGCTGGCTGTGGGGGGAGATTTCGATGATCTCGCCGCCCAGGGCCTTGGCCAGCGGGCCGTACTCGCGTTCGGCGTCAATGATAATCACATCGTCGCCGGTGCCCAGCACAACCTCGGTGATGGCGTCTTTCATGCCCATGCTCTTGCCGGAGCCGGAGACGCCCAAATAAAAGCCGTGGGGGGATATGAGCCGCTTGCGGTCACAGATCAAAAGGTTGCGGGAAATGGCGTTGATGCCGTAGGACAGCCCGCCGGGGTCTTGTATCTCCTGCACCCGGTAGGGCATGAGGACGGCGGCGCTTTCGGTGGTCAGCGTCCGCAGGGCCTTGACGCGCCGGAGGCCGTAGGGCAGGACGGTGTTCAGCCCGTCCTCCTGCTGGTAGCGCAACACGGAAAACTGGCAGAGGTGTTCCCGCCCGATGGACAGCAGGGTTTCCGTGTCCGCGTCCAACTGCTCCAGCGTGTCCGCAATATGCACCAGCGTCACCACGGCAAAAATCATGCGCTGGTCGCGCTCGGTGAGGTCGGACAAAAATTCCTTTGTCTCGGCGCGGAGCTGCTCCAGCTCGTAGGGGATGGCGGCGGTAAAGTTGTTCCTGTCATTCTGGCGCTGCTGCCAGCGGGTGATGTCGCTCTCAATGCCTAAAATCCGGCTTTGGATTTCTTTCACAGCCTCGTCGGTGGGAATGGGCAGGATGTCGATGGACAACATGAGGCTGCGGTCAAAGTCGGACAGGTCGGAGATCATATCGTCCTCAATATAGCTGGCGTACTCCTTGAGAAAGAGGACGCGCCCATACTTACCGCCCATCTCAAAGTGTCCGGCCTTAAAGGAGATACCGTCCGGGCAAACCAGGTCTTTGAAGTCTACCCCATGCCGGATGGCCGCCGTTTGGTCGAATGTGAAATACTGTTCCTCACCGGGCCGGAAAAAGTCATGGAGGATGCGGAGCCGGTCATGGTTGGCAACCTCCCGCGCCGTGCTGTCCAGCCGTCCCAGGCTCTTGGTCAGGTTGCCGTCCACCCGCCGGAAATAGGAACGGGTTTCCTCGATCTTCCGCTGGGGGATGGACAGGGTGATATACTTTTCCTGCACAAGATTGTTGCTCTCGGCGGCGCGGCGCTTCAAAATGGCGTTGGCCTCCTGCCGGTACTCGTCCAGGCCGTCCCAGCGTTCCTCCATTAAGATACTGCGCTCAAAGTCCACGGGGTTCAGACGGCGGTTGATAATGGTGATCTTGGTGGCGGCGTCGGTGGGCAGGGAGTTGAGGACGCCGCCGTAGGCCAGGAAGATGCCCCGCCGCTCCTCGTCGGAGGCGGCGGCGTAGTTCACATCGGTAAGACGCCAGCTCTTGCTGTGCCGGTTCCCCACCAGCCAGATGCCGTCCGGGTACACGCACTTGACGGGGATCGTCTCCTGGACGCTGCGGGGGACGGTGAATTTCTCGCGCTCGCTCTTGTTGGCAGAGACAAGGGATTTAATCAAAGTCCTGCCCTCCTTTCCGCTTCAGTAGCTCATAGTGAAAGTTTCTGGATATAAACCGGCGCTCCCCGGCGCAGAGGATTTCGGACTTGATAAAAGCCCAGGCAAACTGCTCCAGCGTCATGCCGTTGTAGTTGAAAAAGCCCGCCAGGGCGATGGGGGCGGCGGCGAGGATACACAGCCAGCTTGCCGTCTCCTTGCCGATCATAGGGCCGAGGCCCAGGTACACGCCCACGGCCAGCCCCACGGCGACGGCGGCGCAGAAAAACTGACGGGCCGACAGGCCGAAAAAGATGGTTTCCTTGTGCTGGCGCACTTCTTTGGGGATTTTAATTTCCATGCGATTCTCCTTTCGCGGATAAAGTAAAGGAACGACGGGTAAGCCGCCGTCCCCTATGTGGTATCATGCCATTGGATATTGCTGGGGACTTCATTCCCCCACACATCCCAGCCGGGGGCGGGGTGGCGGGCAAACAGCTCTATACGGGGAACGTCGCCCATGAGGGCCACAATGCGCCGCCGCGCCTCGTCCGGCTTTTTGCTGTGTTCCTCCACATGGGAAATGATCACCTGATGGACGTTCTTCGCCTGCCGCCGGGGTTGGCCCCTGGTGGCCAGCAGACAGATCTCGGCGTTGGAGCGCGTCCAGTAGCCCATGCCCCAATAAATGCTGTCTGCTTTGGGCGCCAGCTTGATCCATGTAAAAGCTACGGTCTTAAAGGTAAAGCCCCAGGCCCGGATCACGTCCAGCGCCTCCTGCAGCATGGGGAAGGTGGCCCACAGGAACAATACGCAGTCTTTCCCGGCCAGTCCCTCCACGGGCAGGGCCTTGATGTCCTCCAGGGGCATGGTGGGATAGTGGCGCTCGGCCACGCCCTGCCCTTTCCACGTCTGATAGCGCCAGGGCGGGTCGGCGTAAATCACGCTGTATTTTCCTATAAACCGAACATCTCCTTTACGATCCGGCTGGCCCCGCGGACAAGGCCGGTCAGGATAAGCATATTGAATATGAGCTGTCCGATGTACTGCCACGCCATCGTGACGGCGGGTAAGCTGCTGTCCACGGCGGGGGCGCTGCTGGACAGGAACGCCGAGTAAATCAGACAAGCCAGCACGATCACCGCGCCCTCCATGCACACGCCAATGTAGCTTTTAATAAACGCCCTGCCGCTGGATGACGTGGTTTGACCGGCAAAGGACGCCAGGGGCAAGGGAGCCAGGGCAGTAAACATATACAGCCGGAAAAAGCGCCCGTACACCGTAAGCAAAAGGATAAAGGACATGACGGTTATAAAGAGGGTGCCTAACAGAGACACCAGCCACAGGGGGATGCTCTCCAACAGGCCCACGCCCTCAATGGCAGTCACGATCTCGGTGGGCAGGGTCGCCGCCGTGGTAATAGAGTTGCCCAGCCCACTCATCACGGTCTGCGTGATACCGCCGCAAATATTGAAAATCGCGGTCATAATCTCCATACACCGGCCCACGGCGGTTTTGGCCAGGATAAAGCGGATCAGGTGGCGCAGCACATATTCCGGCCTTTGGAAGTCCCGGAAGCTGGCGGCGCTCTGAAAAATAGCCATAGCGAAAAACAGCACCAAAAGGCCGTAGCCGATGCCTACCAGGGCATTGTGGACGCTGAGGATCAAGCTCCAAATGGTGCCGCCCTTGAACGTCTCCGGGGATTGGGTCAGCAGCGCCCAAATTTCCGCCAGCTTATCATTCCAGCCCGACAAGGCGCTCTCCAGATTGCTGACGATCCAGTTGTCACTCAAAAAATCACCTCCGAGTCTGCGGGGAAATGCGTCTCACGGTGAGACGCATTTCCCCGGCGTAGGGTTGACGGGGCCGCTTACACCGCGCCGATGGCGGTCAAAATCTCCTTTGCAAAGGCGATCATAAGCCCGCCGAACAGACACAGGAAGCCCTGGGTGCGCTGGCTGGCGTCGTGGGACTGAATGGACATACCCACCTGCACGATGCCCCAACCCAGGATAATGACGCCCAGCGCCTTAATGATGGAGAAGATGAAGTCGCTCAGGTTATTTACGATGTTCAGCGGGTCGGAGCCTGCGGCAAAGGCCGGAACGGTGAACAGGCACAGGGACAGCACCAGCGCCGTCCAGACGGCCATATAGCGGCGGGCCTTGCTCCGGGTGGTGAGGGAAGTGTTGGAATTGTGCTTTTTCATGGTAAAAATTCCTCCTTTTTTCATTCGATGATTTCAACATCGTCCAGCGACGTAAAGGAAAAGTCCAGATCGCCCACGTCGTATAGGCAAACTGGACTGTGTATATAAGCGGCTGCGTCCCCGTCAGCCGTAAACTTGATCGCGGGGTGTTTCATAAGGTCGTACTTGTCGTCGATCACCGGCGCTTCGCCGCGAATGAGGACAATGGCCTTTTTGTTGTCCAGCATCCGTACTTCATCGGGCGTTAAAAGTTCGCGCCCGGCCTGTTGAAAATTCTGGCTGTACGATCCGTTGCGCCCCTTGCTCTGGCTGCTGGTTTGCGTCTGGATTGTCTCCTTGCCCAGCAGCTCAGAAACATATTTGTGCGTGCTTTGCTCGTTTCCGCCCAAATAGATAAAGGCGTCCGCATTCCCGATGATGCCCTCCCAATCGTCTTTGAAAAGGGCCTTTAACTGTGAAATATTTTGCAGTATAATGGTGGCCATCACGTTGCGGGAGCGCATGGTGGCCTGGAGTCGGGCGTAGCCGTCCGGCAGGGAGACGTTGGCAAATTCGTCGAACATGAGCCGGACGGGGATGGGCAGACTGCCGCCGTGTACCTTGTCCGCTTGAAAATACAGCTCCTGGAACGCCTGGGAATAGAGCATACCCACAAGGAAATTAAGGCTCACGTCGTTGCTGTCCGGGATAATGCAGAAAATGGCCTGCTTCCGCTCCCCCAGCTTGCCCAGCTCCATCTCGTCGTGGCTGGTGATGCGCTGTATCTCCGGCAGGGAAAAGGGTGCGAGGCGCACGGCGGCGCTGATAAGGATGCTCATGGCCGTCTCGCTGGGGGCCTGCTTGAAAACCTTATATTGCCGCACAGCGATGTGGTTCGGGTTTTCTTCCTCCAGTGCCTGGAACAGCAGGTCAAGGGCGGAAACATGGTCGCCGTCCCCCTCCTTTGCCGCGCCGTACTCCAGCATGGTCAGCATCATCTCCATGGTCTGATCCTCCGGCGGGGCCTCATGCAACAGGTAAAGCATGAGGGCGCTGTCCAGGGCCGTCTCGCTTTTCTCCCAAAACGGGTCATTGGAATGGGCGTTTTTCGGGGTGGTGTTGCGGATAAAGTTTGCGATCAGCTTCAGCACGTCGGCGTCGTTGCGGATGTAATGGAACGGGTTGTAGCAGTCGGAGCGATCCGGGTCAACCAGGTCAAAAACCTTGATCGTGTACCCCTCCCGGAGCAGCAGGGGGATGGAGTCGCGGGCGAGTTCCCCTTTCGGATCGGTCGCTATATACGAGGCGTTGGCCTCATAAATATTCGGCTTCACTATGTAGCGGGTCTTGCCCGCGCCGGAGCCGCCCACCACGATTTGCAGCAGGTTTCGGAAGTGCTGGCGGCTGTTCAAGCTCATCCGCAGATTCTGCGTCAGGATGGCGTTGCGCTTGGGGTCTTTGTCCCGGTATTTGCGGTCAAGCTGGCGGGGGTTCCCCCAATGGGCGCTGCCGTGTTCCTCGCCGGGTCTGCGGTTCTGCTTGCCGGAAATGTACAGCACAACGGCAAAGGCGTACACCACCAGCGCCCCCAGCATGAATTTAAGGGTGTAGGGTGTCCAGCGGAGCAGCAGAGGATGGTCGGCCCACTCGGAAAACCGGCCCAACACTTCAAACGCCGTCATGCCGTCCTCATAGCCGGAGGCCAGCCCCGCGCCGATCCACAGGACGGGCAGGGCAAGAAATACCCACTTGGAATAGCTGTTGTCCGATTGGTTTTTCACCGTCCACCCCGCTTTTTCGCTGGAAGCTCCTGCCGCGCTCCCTGCTCAGGCCGGAGCGCGGCAAAAATGGCCTCCCGGTTACGCTTCACTTCCCCGTCCGTCGCGCCGCCCTGGGTGATGGTGGCGGTGTGTAGGTGGCGTATGCCGCGGGCGGCGACTCGTCCAAAAAAACAGCCGTCCAACGTCGTGTTCAAAAAGCCCACGCCCTCCAATTCGCAATCAACGGTATTGCAGGATTTCAGGCGGGCTTTCTGGAACGAAACATTTCGCAGGGTGCTGTCGTGGAAATGGGTGTGGGCGATGGAAGCATCAAAGAACGTGGCGTACTGTATGGCGCAGCTATGAAATTCGGAGCTAAAAATACACGCTCCGTCAAAGGTGGCCTCCCTGATCCGGCACACGGCAAAGGTACAGTTACTGAAATAGGAAAAGCTAAAATCCGTGTGGTCGGGTACACAGTAGAACGTCACGTTGTCAAAGTGGGATCGGCGGAAAAATCCGATGGGAAAGCCCTCTCTGGCGGTTTGGTCATAAAGATGCTGGTTGATTATAGGCTTTGTGCCGTCCTCGCTAAAATCAAATGTTTTACTGCTGGTCTTGGTGTAGGGCTGTCCTAACAGCGATTTCTGATGCTGAAAATCCTCAATTTTCTGGCGGAACATAAGGTATTCACTCCAGTAAATCCCCAAACGTCCGCATACCGTGTTCATCTCGCTCAGCAGTTCCTCTACCGTCTGTTCACCCCGCCCTTGCAGGATGTCGTTTAGGTGCCGGACAATTTTTGCGCTGTCGCCCGGTGGATATTTCACAGGGTCGCACATAATCAGAAATTCTTTCAGATATTTGCTGATGTCCAGGCTGCTGGGTACTGCCTTAAAATCGTCTATGATATTCGCCTCCTTTTAGGGGCCGAAAATGCGTCTCAGCGTGAGACGCATTTCCGGCGTAAAGATTTGGGCCTGCCGTCCATGCACAGGGGGCGCTCTTGCCCTGTGCGCCTGTGCGCTGGACATATTCAGCGCCTGCGGCCAGTCTGCTTTCGGGGCTTCTGCGTCACGGCCTTGATCTTCTTCAAGTCAAAGCCCCAGTCCTGGGGGGCGATGTCTTTCAAATTATCGCTCCACTGAACGACGCAGCTAACATGAGGCTGGCCGCTTTCATCCGCCCGCTGTCTGAAAATGCAATACTTCTGGCCCCTTGCAGCCCCCTTGGGCGCAAACGCAAAACCGTACTCCTGCCTTGTGTCGATAATACGGTAAGCGGGGCCGGGGCCGTTTTCATTGGCGGCGAAAAAATATCTGGCGTAAAATTCCGGCTCCCGGATGTAGTCCAGCGGTTCATACTTCGCCCCGATCTGCTCCATGCGCTCGGCAAATTCGCAGATATGGTAGCAATAACCTCCAACATCCGTGTGATACTCGTCGATAAAGCGGCATACCCGTTCAGCCGGTTCCCTGTCGGGGTAGGTGATTCGGATGCGCCCGCCGTCCGGGAGATGGAACAGCGTTTTATAGTCGCTGTTGATAAAGCGGATGTACTTTTTTTCGGGCATCGCAGTCTCCTTTCCAAAAGGGGAAATGCGTCTCACGGTGAGACGCATTTCCCGGTGGTTCTCTTAATAGCCGGTCTTGGGCAGGGGTGTGGGCTTGCCGTACACCATCGTTACCCAGCGGGTCACAGCCTGCACCCAAATACCGTTGTAGGTGCCGCCCACGTCAGCGACATTGACAAAGCTGCTGCCGGGGGTCAGGCCAGACACGGCCTTACAGTAGAGCATGGGGGCCTCTACCTGTGCAAAGCCTCCGGGGACTTGGCCGAACACAAACATGATTTCGGTGACGCGCTCGTTGGCTCCCAGGCCCAGGGCCGTGGGGGACGCCGCCAGCGAATAGTTTCGGCTGGTGCTGAGACTGTCAGCCAGTGTGCGGTAGTCCCCGGTATTGTTCACCTTGTAGACGATCTTATAAGTACCGGGGAAATTGTAAGTGCCGGTGACTACCTTATCCAGCCGGACGGCGGCGGGCAGGGTGTCGCGCCAGTAGAACGACTGGAGCATGACGTTGCTGGTGTTACCGATCCGGGAGAACACATAGCGGACAGGCTGGCCGCTGGTGGCCTCCTTGGGGCCGGTCTTTTCGATGGAAACGCCGGTGGACAGGCTCTTGTTGGTGATTTCCAGCTTGACGATCTGGCCGCTGTACTCCAGCACGGCGGTATAGGTTTCCGAGGACGCGCCGTAGTTGGCCGGGGCCTTTGTCTCCCGGATGGTGTAGCGGCCCAGGGGGAGCTGCTTGGACGAGGCGAGGCCGTTGGCCCCGGTCACGATGGTGTCCACCTTGTTCCCGTTGCGCTCGTTGTAAATCTCAAAGGTGGCTCCCTCCAGCAGCGTCCCGGCGGGCAGGCCGTTGGTGGAGTTGTAGTCGGCGGATTTTTTGATGATCTGGATTTGCCCTCGGACGGCGGTATTAGGCCAGGTAATGGTGGTACAGCCGCCGTACTGCACATAAATGGTCTTGGGCTGGGTGTCCAAAATATACCCGTCCGCACACTCAATTTCCCGAACGGTGTACTTACCGTCCGCGAGGCCCTGGTCGATATACACATATCCCTCGTTGTCGCTCTGATAGGTGCCGATGGGGTTCCCCTTGGCGTCGGAGAGCAGGAACGTCACGCCGTAGATGCCCTCGCCGGTGAGACTGTCCACCTTATGAATAAGGGCGCTGCCGGTCTGCCGGTTGGTGATTTCCAGGGTAGCGGTGCCGCCGTCCTTTACCTCGATCTGACGGGGGGTATCATCCAACTGATAGCCCTTGGCGGCTTTCCGCTCCACCACCTGATACCAGCCCTTTTCCGCTTCGGGCAGATTGATGACGCCGTTTTCATCGGTAGTGTAGGTGCCAACGATCTCCCCGTTGAGCTTGCGTACCTCAAATTGAACGCCCTTGATGCGCTCCCCGGTTTCCTCATCCTTTTTGATGATAGTTAAACCGCCCACTCGTGTGTTATACACGGTGATCGTCTGCGTGTCGCTGGCGTTGACGCGAACGGTCTGTGTTTTGGTTCCCTCGTCCATCACATATCCGGGCAGGGGCTTGGTTTCGGTGATAATCAGGGTGCCTACCACGCCGGAAATGCGGATTTCGCCGTTGGCGTCCGTCTTGTAGAGGCCCTTACTGGACAGATGGCCGTAGTCGTCGTCCAGGTAGCTCCCGTCCGCATAGGTGATCTGGAACTCCACCCCGGCCAGCGGCTCCCCGGTCTGCTTGTCCAGCTTCTTCACCACGATACAGCCCTGCTGCTTGTTATAAAAGCGAAGGGTCTGGACTTCTCCCGCCTTAATCAGAATAGACTTGGGCTGGCCGTCCAGGACATAGCCCTCCAACGCCCTGATTTCCCTGGCGGTGACGGTGGTGCCGGGGGTCAGGCCGTCCAGTACGATCCGGCCCGCCTCGTCCGTGATAAACTCGCCGTTGGAATTGCCAACGACGGCCCCGCTGCTGTCCGTCACTAAAAAGGTTACACCCTTGAGGGGGGTCGTAGTCCCCTCGATGTACTTCTCGATCACAAGGGTTGTACTGGGGGTGTTGGTAAAGTGCAGGGTCTGCGTGTCATTGGGCCGCACGTCCACGGTCTGCGTCCGGGTGGCCTCGTCGATGGTGTAGCCGGGGATGGTGGCCGTCTCCGTCACCACCAGCGTCCCCACCACTCCGCTAATGATAATTTTCCCGTCCTTGTCAGTAAAATATAGGCCGTTGCTGCTGATGTGTCCGCTGGCGTCGGGAACATATTCGCCGGTGCTGGTCGTTACCTTAAAGGTCACGCCCTGCAAGGGCTTCCCGGTGAGGGCGTCCCGTTTGTCGATCACCAGCGTCCCCGCCTTGGAATTGGTGACAACGACGGTCTGCGTGTCGCCGCCCTGCCCGATGACAACATTGGTGGAGGCCCTGTCCATGACGTACCCTGTCGGCGCTTTCAGCTCCGTCAATACATAAGCGCCGGGGGCGAGGTTGGTGATTTTGATTTCGCCGCTGCTGTCGGTGGTAAAAATGCCGTTCTGCGTCAGGGTGCTGGTGCCGATCACGCCGTCCAGCCCTACCTCACAGCCTGCGGCGGTGGTCACGCGGAACTCGGCCCCGCTCAAAGGCAAGCCGGTGGCGCTGTCCCGCTTCTGGATAATAATGGCTCCTTTCGGCTGGTTTTTGAATGTCAGGCTGACGGTGCGGCCCTCTTTGATCTGGACGGTCTGGCTCTGCGTGTCGATCAAAAATCCTGCGGGGGCGCGTGTCTCGGTGACTACAACGCTCTTTCCCGGTGTGAGGCCGGTGATGCGGATTTCCCCCGCCTCGTCGGTGCGGTACACGCCGTTGCTGTCCCCGATCAGTGTGCCGTCCGCATAGGCAACCTTGAACTCCGCATTTTGCAGGGTCACGCTGGGGTTGGTGGCGCAGACTTTCCGAATGAGCAGGATGCCGTCCGGGGCATTGGTGAAGCGGACAGTGACAACGCTCTGTTCGCCGCTGTCGGCCAGCATGATCGTTTCGGAGGACTGGATGATGTTGTACCCGTCCGCAGCGTCCACTTCCTCCAACACATACGCGCCGGGGTTCAGCCCCGTCCACATGGCGGTGCCGTTCTTCCCGGTGACTTTGGTGCCAATGACGGTGCCGCCTGTGCCGCTGGTGCCGCCCAGGTACTTCAACTGGAACGTACAGCCGGGGAGGGCCGCGCCGGTCACGTTGTCGTACTTCTCGCAGATGATGGCGTTCTTGGGCACATTCTCAAAGGTGATGACCTTGCTCTCGCCGCCCTTGATATAAAATTCCTGGGTGGCGGGCTGCTTGATGGTGTAGCCTGCGGCGGGGGCCAGCTCCGTCACCTTGTACCAGCCGTCCCGCAGCAGGTCAACGAAAAACTGGCCGTTCTCGTCGGAGAAGAACGTCCCCAGACTGTTCAGCTCGCCGGTGGTCGTGTTGTTGGAGCCATACCAAACCTCAAACTTCGCCCCCTTAATCGGGCTGCCGGTGATGCTGTCCACCTTGTTCACGGTCAGGGTGGGCTTTTTGTGGTTCTCAAAATAGATGGTATGGTCGCGGTTGGGGTAAAGGGTCACAAGCTGGCTGGGGGCGTCCATGAGCCAGGGGGCCGGGACGGACTTCTCGCTCACCTCGTACACTCCGGGCAGGAGGTTGGTCAGGGTGGCCCTGCCGTTGGCGTCCGTCTTGATCTCATCTACGCTGTGGCCGTCCGCCGCCCGAACGGTGAAAATAGTGTCCGGGATAGGTTTGCCGGTGTCGGCGTCCTTTTTGTAGACAATGAGGTTGGGCCGCTTCTGATTCTCAATGGTGATGGTGCTGGTCTGGCCGGGGAACAGCTCAACGTGGTACTCCTGCAAGTCCAGGATGTGGTCGGCAACGGTGGCCGTTTCCTTGATGGAGTACACGCCGGGTTCCAGCTTGGGGATGTTGATCTCGCCGTCCTGGTCGGTGATACGGTCAAGGTAATGGGTGCCGTCCTCGATGCGGGCGATGCGGAAATGAACGCCGCCCAGCCGGGTGCCGTCGGAGCTGGTCTTGATAAGCCGCAGGGCGGGCTTGGGGGTGTTGGTGAACACAAAGTTGGCGTTCTCGTCCGGGTTCACCTGCACCACCCGCACAGCGTCGTCCACCAGGTAGCCCTCCGGGGCCTCCAGCTCCCGGACTTCATACGCGCCGGGGGTCAGCTTACTGAGGTCAATCTCGCCGTTGATGTCGGTGGTGAACTCCTGCCGGTAGCTCCCGCCCACCAGCTTGAACTCAAAGCGGACGTTGGGCAGGGATTTCATCGTCACGCTGTCCACTTTCACCAGATGGATGCCCGGTTTTAAGCTGTTGAAAAAAACCAGCTCCCGTGTCTGCGTGTCTCCGGCTTTCAATTCGATCTGCTGTGGGGTGCTGTTGACAACGTGCGCGTCATCGGTGGCTACCTCTTTCACAAGGTAGGTGCCGGGGTCGAGGTCATACAGAAAAATTTCGCCGCTGGCGGTGGTGGTGTACTCCCCGAACAGGTCGCCGTCATGCCATACCTCAAAGGTTACGTCAGGCATGGGGGAATTGCTGGTCAGGTCGTACTTCAGAATACGCAGGGCGGGCCGCGCCCGGTTGGTGACGGTCAGCACGGGGTCGTCCTCGGTGGCCGGGTCATAGGGGTCGATGTGGATGCCGTGAGGGGTCTTGTCCAGCACATACCCGGCGGGGGCGGCGGTTTCCACGATCTCAATATAGGCTTCCTTGCGGATGCCAGTTACGCGGGCCTCGCCGTTGTCGTTGGTGGTGACGGAGGTAATGAGCTTGCCGTCCGCATACACATCAAAAGAGGCGTTGGGCAGAGATACGCCGGTCTGCTCGTCTACCTTAATAATGGTCAGGCTGATGTCCCGCACGTTCTCCCAGGTAATGAGAACGTCCTTGGTGCCGTCCCATTCCACCGTTTCCACGCGGGAGGACTTCACATAGCCCTGGGGCGGTGTCTGCTCCGAGATGCGATAGGAGCCGTAGGGTAATTCATCCCCTTGGAAAGAGATGGTGCCGTCAAAGCCGGTGATGCCGGTGGTCATATAGGAGCCGTCGATCTGCTCAAAGCGGAACACGGCCCCCTGCAAGCTGCCCTTGTTCTGCGCGTCCACCTTTTTAATGGTAAAGCCCTTTTCGGTGTCGTCTGTCACAGTCAGGTACTCGGTGCGGCCAGGGGTCAGGGTGACGTTCATGGGGGCGATGATCTGATAGCCCTCCGGGGCGGCGGTTTCCGTCAGGGTGTATTTCTCGTCGGCGGGGAGGTCACGCCAGACGATCTGCCCGTTTCGGTCGGTGGTGCCGGTGACGGTGGTGCCGCCATCGCCGGTCAGGGTAAACTCGGCCCCCTCCAGGGGAGCGCCCCCTGCCCCTGCCTTGATGACTTGCAGGCTGGCGGTTTCCGGCAGATCCTCGGTGGTCGTCCACTTAAACGGGGCCTGGGCGTCGCAGGTGGTATAGCCGGGGTCGGAGATAATATAGGACTGCTCCGATGCGGCGGGGTTGTAGGCCAGGAACAGGTTGTACTGCGCCACACCGCCGACAGCCTTAACGGTAAAACTGCCCTCATCGGCGGCAGTGTCTACGGGGATGCAAACCTTAAAGGCCCCGTAGTATTCCTCGCCGTTGGCGTTTAGGTTGGTGGTGCGGTTCTTGCTGGTATCCACCTTGTAACAGGTGGCCCCATTCTCCTGCACCGTCTCTAACGGCGAGTTGTTCTCGGCCACAAAGATGGTTCCCTGGGGGGCGTCGGTGGAGTACACCTTGGTCTTGCGCCCGTCGATCCAGGTGGAGGTTGCGGAGGCCACATACATCACACGGGTGTAATACTCTTTCCCGTTGATGGTTTCTTTCTTGATGCCGTCCGTATTGCTTTCGGCAGCTCCCGCCAGACCGCGCTCATGCACGACTTCCACGCCGCGCACATCCTGATTCTCCTCGGCCCGAATATACATCCCGGTGTAGAGGTACTTGCTCCAGCCGTTGGCGAGACGCAGAATGGCTTTCACACTGTCAAAAATGCGTATCTGCTGGGCGTCCGAGGTGGGTTCGGCCAGAACATCCCGGCCAGCGGAAAAGGCTGTGCCGGGGACGGACACCTGACCGCAGGTGGCCCAAACTGCCATCTGCGTGGCGTATTTGTATTCGTCCTCGGTGAGACTGTTGATGCCCCGCACATCGTTTTGGTGCAGCTCCTTAAACTGCTCCAGCGTTCTGTTGGGGTAGCCGGAGGCAAAGGCCCCCATAGTCTTGGGATTGCGGTTATATTCCTGCACCGTCAGGGCCTTGGAGGGGGATACCCCCTTGAGGCCGTGATTGACGCAGTAGGCGGTTCCGGTCAGCCCGTCGTTGCTGGTGTACTTCCAGTAGCCGCCGCCGATGGAGCTGCCCTTGGTGGTGCCCAGGTACTTGCCGTACCCGGCCTGCTGGATGGTGACGGTGCCGCTGCCGCTCAAGCCCGCAGCATTGGCGGGGGCAGTCAGCATACCGAAAATAGTGATAGCTGCCAAAAACAGTGCGATAACTCGTTTTTTCATATAACCTCCTGTTCATGTGTGGGCATGAAAAGAGGTTATGCCTCCCCTGGAAAATCGGGAAAATCATCCTCCTTTCATGCGTGTGTTTGGGTTTTCCCGATTTATATTTCTATGGGGAATAGAATAACCGCCTGTAACAAGGCGGTCACGGGGAAATGCGTCTCACGGTGAGACGCATTTCCGGGGCATAGGAAACGGCAGACTGTTTTCACAGCCTGCCGTTCCGATACGGGGATTTAAGTTGTGTTACTTTGTACTTCCGGGGACAAGCAGCTCTTTCAAAAATTCAGTAGCCGCCGGTGCGGTGTCGGTGCGGCCTGATACGGTGCGGGTGAGCAGAATGTAGTCCTGCCGGTAAAGGTCATTGGCGGACACATCTACATGGAGCCATTGGCCGTCCGCATAGACGAGGTTCCAGGAGTGGCTGGCGGTGCTGATGGTGATGCAGGGGATGCCCGCCGCGCCGCACAGGAATTTGAAGTTGTGGGCGTAGTCGCCGCAAGCGCCCGCGATCTCGCCGCTGTGCTGGGTGAATACCCGGCTTACTCCGGCGATGGCCTTTCTGTCATAGGACATCAAACTGCAAAGATAATCGTTGAGGTATTTCACCTTTTCCCGGTCTGATGCCATGCCGTCTGCCTGTTCCACAGCGGGGCGAATAAATTCGAGTGCGGGCTGGTAGTCCTCGGACATTTCCGCAGATACCGCAAAATAGTCCAGGTACTCGTAGTAGTTGATGAAGTTCTGCGGTACATAGTGACTGTACCAAAAGTACCCGTCCATGCGGCCCAGCAGCCGTTTGACTTCTCCATAGTTTTCCTTGGACACCATTGTATAAGCGGGGGCCGCGCTGTTTCCGTCCACCAGCGTCTGCCGGATCGCGTTATACAGGTTTCGGTCATAAACGCCGGTGAACACAGCGGGGTTGGCCTGCCGGGAAAAATCTTCCCTGCTCCAGTGATCCGCGCTAATGGTGTAGCTGGCGGGGGCTGCTGGGGTGGCGGGGTCTGTGACTGCCGGGGCGGGCGTGTCCTCGCTGTATGGCTCATTGGTGGCGATCTGGACGCTGTTGGTGGCCCCATCATAAGTTACGTTGAAGTTTACCGCCTGTCCCACATCCCGGAGTTTCACATAGTTATTGCCGCCGATGGCGTAGGCTTGCAGGTAAACCTGCTTACCATCCACAAAAAAGGTCTGGCTGGACGGCTCGGCCATAAGGCCCGCCGCATACGCTGTGCCGCCCCCGAACAGGGCCGCGCCCATCAACATTCCCGTTAGAAAAGTAAGTCCCCGTTTCATGTCAAGTCCTCCTTAAATGTTATAGTTTTGTGGGTTTCTCCACAATTATTATAACACAATCAGAGGATTTTGTCTAAAAATGGCGTGTCAAGTTTCGACTGCCCGGACGCACCAGCGATAGCTGGGCTGGTTCATCACACAGGTAAAAAGGGTGATGCAGTTGTCGCTGGTGGCCTCCAGCATGGTGTTGTCCATCACGTCAACCTTTGCCACGCTGGTAACAGCATAAGTACGGGTGCCCAGGGCCGTGGTGAGGGTGATGGTATTGCCCGTGTCAAGCGTATGGATTTTCCCGAAATGGTTATTTACCCCCCGGTTGTGGCCAGCCAGCGCCACGTTGCCGTTCCAGATGCTGGTGCTGGTGAAATGGCCCGCGCCCTTGGCCAGCGCCGCATTGTCCGTCCCCTGCACGATCTTTACTTTCAAACCGATGGCCGGGATTTCCAGCGTTCCCAAACTGCCGTTGCTGTAATAGAGATCGGCGGTCACATCGGTAAAGGCGGTGACGGGGCCGCTGGTGGTGGGATAGGCCGGGCTGCTGGGTGTGGAGGTGTCAACCGCGCCGGGGAGGGCCGGTGCGCCGCCGCCTGTGCCGCCCGTCACGGTGAGGGTGTAGTTTCCGCTCAGGGGGCCGTCCGCCGCGAGGTTCGGGGTCAGGTATTCGCCGCTCCCCGGCAGGTAGCTGGTGGGCGTCCCAAAACCAGGGGGAATGAGGGCGCTGCTCTTACTCCTGTCCTTGTTGGCGGGTTCGGCCCCGGTCTGGATGATGTCCTCCGTACTGGTGGAGGTGCCAAAATCCCCGGTGGGCGGGCTATCAAAGGTGTACTCCAATGCGGAGGCGGGCATGGAAAGTGCCGCCAGCACAAGGCAGACGGCCAGCATGGTGGAAAGATACTTTTTCATTAGACATACCCCCGTTTCTTATCACGAATATATTTCCAGCCCCGCCAGCCGCCGTAGCCGATGATGGCGAGGGCGGCGATCCCGGCCAGGGCTGTCACAACGATTTTCCCCGCAACGCTCCCGCCGCTGTCCTGGGCGGGTTCCGGGGGCTGGGTCTGCTGGGGTTCGCCACCCTCCGGGGTGTCGGTGGGGTCAGTCTCCGGGTCTAAATTCGTCTCACCGTGAGACGAATTTTCAGCGGAGAACACGGCGGTATAGATCACAGTGTCCCGGCTGGTCTTGGTGACTTCGCCGCTGTACTCCACGGAGACGGTGTACCCGGTGACGCTGCGCCCGCTGGCGGTGCCGGTATAGCTGGCGACGGCGTTGTAAAACTCCCCGGCCTCCTGCCAGTCCACGTTGGCCAGCGTCAGCGTCCGTCCGCTGTCGGTGATGGTCTTGGGGATCAGGGAGGCGTCGGCGTCGGACAGGTTGGGATAAGTGCGGGTGGCAGATACCGTCCAACTGTTGTTCTTATAGCCAGCGGCCTCCACGGTGATCTTGGTGTAATCGGGTTTCAAAATGCCGGTGTAGCCGTCCTCGGTGGCAATCTCGCGCTCCGGCTCCAGCACCTTGATAATCTCGGCCATATCCTTGGTGCTGCTGTCCAGGGTGACAACCTCGATGTAGTCCTTGGCGTCTGTCTCGCTCAGGTCGTTCTTCAGAACGTCCAACAGCGTGTAGTGACGGCCCTCCCGGTCAAAGTCCCCGGTAGGGATGGCGGCGGGGTCGTCGCGGGTGGACAGGTAGTACACCTTTTCCAGCCGGATCATGCCGTTTTCCTCACTCGTCCGCACTTCCGCGGGATAGAGGACGGCGGGGGGCGGTGCGCCCTGGGCCGGTTCCGCACCCTCAGCGTCCGCCGCCAGCGCCGTGCAGGGCAGAGCGGTCAGGGTCAGCAGGAGCGCGGAGGCGAGGGCAAACAGCCTGCGGTGTTTCTTCATGGAAAAACCTCCTGTTTTTTAATGTGGGTGTTCTCGTACATAGGCGGCAAAGCGTTTTTCCTGCGCTTTAAAATAGTCGCCGTCTATCTCATAGCCGGTGAAGTCCAGCCCAGCGTCATAGGCGGCGATCCGGCTGCTCCCGCTGCCTAAATGGGTGTCCAGAATTTTGTCGCCCGGTTTGGCGAACAGGGCGTATATCCAGGCATAGAGGGCGATGGGCTTCTGCGTGGGGTGGATGCGGTTGGGCTGTACCGGGGACAGGGCGATCCGCTTGCAGGTCAGGTCGAAATTCGTCCAGGCCAGCTCAAAAGACGCAAAGGAGACTTCCGGGGAATACTTCTTATCCCAGCACAGCCAGCAGTGGCTGTCCGCGGCGGGGAGCATACTGATGAAGTGGTTGGCCCCCCAGATTACCTGATGCCTGGACACCCGCCGCAGCTCCCGGAAATACTCCGGGGGAGGCGGCTTGGCGTCCCAAAATACCTGCTTGTATTTGCGGGGCTGGCCCTTGCGCCGCCCCATATCGCCCCGGATATTGAGGCCGTATGGGGGATCGACAACAGCCAGGTCAAAGGCGTTTTCCGGCAGCTCCCACAAAACGTCGGTGCAGTCCATGTGATAAGCTACATTGATATTGCTGGTTCCTCCTTCCTCCGCAAAGTAAAAAATGCGTCTCACCGTGAAACGCATTTTTGCCGGTTCCGGGGCGCGAACGCGCCCGCCATCCCTGCCGCCGTCAGCCGCTGTGCTTTTCAGGGAAACGCGCCCGTCTCCCCATAGTAGCAAAAACCGGCTTCAGCCGGTTTTTGGGGTATGCCCCCCCCTTAACTACCAAAAGCACCGGCGGGCTTTGGCTGTCAAGGCCCGCGCCGACCGCGACGCGGGCGGCGCGGCTTGTCTTGGCCTTGACGGACAAAGAACGACGGTGTAAAATCCGCAGGGCTGGGGGCATACCCCGGATCGTGCCGCCTGATTACCGCCTGCCGAATTGCCGGTTATTGCTGCCCCGGCTGGCGGTATGCTCCTGCTGGCGGGGCTGGATGCTCCGCTCCACGGTGTCGCCCATGTTCCGGGCGGCCTGCCGCATCAGGTCGAGGGACTTGCCCCGCTCATCGGGCGTGTAGTAGCCGTAAAACCTCTCCACGCCCGCCGTGTCGGGCACAGGACAGTCCACCCCAAAACGGCGGCAAACCATGAAGCCGATGCTCTCCGCCGTCAACTGAAACGACTCCCGGTCATAGTCCCGGTTCATGCCCCGGTCATGGATGCGGGCATAGCTGATCTCGGTGGCGAGGGCGGCGAACACCTGCCCCGCGCTGTACTCCGTGTTGATCTCCAGCACGCAGTCGCGCTCATTGTAGCGGGCGGGCGCGTCCAGCTTCGTGTTCTCCACAAAGCCCACGGGGGCGGTGTCCAGCAGGGCGGCAAAGGCCGTGTTCATCCTCTCGCTGCCCTCGGCCAGCGGAACGCTCTCTTTCAGCGGCCTGCCGGTGGTCTGGCTCACATCGTAGTAGCTGCCCATGAGGTAGCCCCGGAAGTTCCGATCACGGGGCGGGACGAAAACCGAGGCCCCCTTGTTCATTTCCTCGTCCATCACATACCGGCCCTGCTTGTGCCAGAAGTCGGTGGTGCCGATCTTGGTGGGGTTCACCATCTGGGACAGGGCCAGGGCGATGTTCCCGGCGCTCAGGCCGATGTTGTCCCCCTGCAAAACCAGGTACTGCGTGTAGCAGTCCGGGGTCGTGGTGATAGCCATCAGGGAGGCGTCCCGCATTTGGGACAACTGCTCACGCTCGGCCCTGCGGCTCTCGGTACGCTGCTGCTTGCTCTCAGCCTTAGAATTGAGGATTTCACTTAAACTTGGCATACTGTTACCTTACCTTTCCTTTCGATTTTTCCGGCCCAGGGCGGGACTGTGCCGCCAGCCGCTGTAACTGATCCAGCTTCTTCTTCGTAGGAGAGTCAACACTCTCCGCAGCCGTCTGAGACGGATTCAAGCCATTCCCGCGCTCTGGCGAGGATTTCTTTTGTGGAGCGCGGGACTTCGCTTTTTTTGGCTCCTCCTCCTGCTCCTTTTGGGGGATGGGATAGCCCAACTGCTCCATGACGGCGTTCAACTGGGCGGCGTAGTTCTGATTGGAAACAACATTGAGGATGCCGCTGTCGTTCCCTTTCTTCTGCGCGATGAAGTAGAGGACGCCAAACTCCTTGGCCAGCTTCTGGAATTTGGCCCTGTCCTCAGCCTTAATGGGGATCACCACGGCGGGGGCGGAGTCTTTGGCCAGCCGCTTGGCCGTTGTCTCGCCCACAACTTTCATGTCCTGCTTGGCAATCGCCAGCAGCAGGGCGGCGACATTTTTCATGCCCTCCAGGGTCAGCTTCGCCGCCGCCTCGGTTGCCTGTAAGCTCTCACGGACAACAACATCCGCAGCTTCAGCACTTACATCCATTTGCCTTTCTTCTCCTTTCTTACTTGCTCGTCCGTTCGATCCCGGACGGCCTCATGGCCTTGCTGCTCCTGCTGCCGCGTGAGCTGCTCCCGATCCCTGATTTTCGGAATGTCCTCCGTAATTTTTCGGCAGATCGTCAGCTCGCGGCGGGTGGAGCGCAGCTTGTCATTGACAGTCTCCAGCTCGGCCTCCACGTCCCGGCCCTCGCGCCGCGCCTCGTATAACTCCCTGCGATAGTCCACCAGCAGGTCGATCTGGCCTTGCAGGGCGTCGCCCAGCATGGCAAGCTGGCTGTCCGTGTCGATGCGGTACTGCATGAGAAAGCGGAATTGCCGTTGATACCGCTGGAGCTTCGCCACATCCTTACGGATAGCGGCGGGCGGCGGGGTGCGCCGGGGCTTTCGGTAGCTGTTGAGCATATATAGGTAGCGCATATAGAGCGCACGAAAACCGCGCAGCTTCCGGCGCGGCTGGCGGGGGGCAGCGCCCCATCGGACGGTATAGCGTCTCCGCACTTGCGGGACGGGACGTACCGGCGGTATGGGTGCCGCTGACGGCGGCGCTGGCATTTCATAGGGTTCGCCCCTCCGTGCCGCCGCCAGCCGTTCCCGGATGTGGGCCTCGGTATAGCCAGCGCCCAGGCTGTCCAGACGGAACACATAACCCCCGCCGGGGGGCTGGACGGTGGTGTGCTTCACATTCGACCCATATTTAATGGTATAACCCTGCCGCCGCAGGGCGGCGAGGAACGAGTCAAAGGTGAAGCTCTCCGCGATAGCCGCGTCGATGTCCTGCCTGACACCGCCCTGCACGATCTTTCGCCCTTGCTTTTCCGCTGTCCACTCTGTATAATGCTTTCCGTGGCCCTCCGGCTCGATCACCGACAGGCCGCGCTCCCGGCTCACTTCGTTGGAGGTGCCGCGCAAATCCCCAAAATAGCTTTGGAAGTCGCTGCGGTATTTCATTCCATCCACAAAGGAAACGGAATTGAAAACGATGTGACAGTGCAGATGTTGGCGGTCAACGTGGGTCGCCACAACAACCTCGTATTTGTCCCCCAGCAGACGCTGGGCAAACTCCACCCCGGCGGCGTGGGCCTCGTCCGGCGTTACCTCTCCGGGGGCGTAGGAATGGATGATGTGGTAGCCCAGGACGCCGCCCTTTTTGTCCCAGCGTTTCTTGGTGAAGCGCATATCCGACAGCGCCGTTTCCGGGTCGCAGTTGATGCCGGTGACAAGGCGGTGGGTTTTGGCCGGGTTTTCCGCATAGGCCAGCGCAGCGGCGAGGCCGGTCTTTTCCTCGTTCAGCACATAGTCAATACAGTGATCCATGCGCCCGCGCAGGGTGATGATTTTATCGTAGGCCACTTACAGCGTCTCCTTTACCATGCGCCACGCCTGCCGGACAAGGGCGGCGGCCTCCGCGATCTCCGCTTTGCCGATGCCCTTGGTGGCGTTGGCCCAATACGCAATTTGGTTCACATTGTTGCCGATGGCCGACAACTCCCGCAGCAGGGCGGCGTAAGTGTCGGGCGGGCGCGGCTGGATATTGACGCCCATAATGCTGTGTCGGAGCAGGGCGCTGGTATTGAGGCCGGACAGGGCGCATTGTTTTAGCAGGTGCCGGTATTCGGCATTGTCCAGCCACAGGCCAATAAAATGTTCGCGTTTCCTCATGGTATCCTCCTTTCTTCGGGCAATTAAAAATGCGTCTCACCGTGAGACGCATTTTTAGATATTCAATAAGCGGAACCATTGATATGGACATTGAATAGGTCTGGTTTCCGTGACAGTATAAGAGTGATAACTTAAAATAATTAGGCTTAACTAAAGGGAAGTAAGTATTTTATGAAACAGACTAAATTGAAGTGCAAATTGTGTGGAAAGTTTTTTAATAACGAAGAAATGAGCGAAGAACATTATCCTGCTCGAAGTGTTGGTAATGAAGATATTGTTGCACTTAATATCATTAAAATGTTTGACTCTTTGCAATCTGAAAAGGAGCGGGAAAAAATAATAAATAGACTTTCCAGTGGCGAGAGTATTGAACAAATCTCGGAAGATATAGTTGACAACGAATTAACAAAGCCATTATACCCGCATGGTCGTACTGCAAGGACGCTTTGCAGAACGTGCAATACTTTTTTAGGGAAATATGATGAAGCATACTTAAAGTTTTTTTCACTTGACGGTGAAGCAAAGGCTGTAAAAGGTTTTTCTCCAAAAACAAAACTTCATATTGTTAAATCGGTCTTTGCAAAATTTATTTCCATTCCAGAAGCAAAGAGTGAGGAATTTGATTTTCTTGATTTCCTTAAAGACGAATTGGCATCAGAATATCATGGGGCGTGGAAAATTTATTTTGTTAAAAGGGATTTTAGTAGTGACCCTATGGGAATGAAGGATATTGGAACTGGGAAGATAGAGTTTGAAGAAGGGGTTGTATACGAGTTATCCGATGACAAATTTATATATAACCTTATGAATTTTGAAAAGCACTCGTGTTTTGAAATGACAAATTTGTTTGATATATTAAAGAGAGATTATGTATTGGTTAAAGGCGTTGGGAATGATGGAGGCTACCATGCTCAAATTTTAATGACACGTTTATTTTCAGAATTAAAATAATATGATAAATTTATATAGAGAAAGATTGAAGATTCCTGTTTGCAGAACAAATGACCAAAAGATAGTGCTTTGTTTAATGCCAGAAAATACGTCTCACGGTGAGACGTATTTTCGTAGGTGGGGGTTTTAAGGGGGCTGCGCCCCCTAACAAGGGTCATTTGTGTTTAACAAATGACATACTTGCTCGGACAGCGCCGCCTTTTGGCGGCGCTGTCCGCTGCGGGTGATACCGGATAGCCGGTTCCTGCAAGAAATGACTTATTATTTACAACCCGATTTTTGTGTAGTAAAATTTAAGAAATTGTAGATAGGAGTTGATAATTTTGGGTGATCTTATAAATTGGATGACATTCCTCTGTTCCGTCATTGTTGCAACGATAATTTCTCTTGCAACTTTTCTTGTGAACATCAAAAGCCATAAACAGGATGTCATTACGCAGTCAATTACGGTCAACCGCATAGAATGGATTTCTGATGTTCGGAACCTGTTTAGCGAATTTCTGTATGCCTACATTGATAAAAAATCAAAAGATGATTTGGTAAAACTAATGGGAAAAATCAGGCTATTCTTTCATAACGAATCAGCTTACTATCAAGATTTTTTTACCTGTATGAAAAAGTGCTGTGAGGAACCTTACTCTGAAGAAAGAGCAGAAGAATTTATTCAAAAAGCTCAAGTTATCCTCAAATCTGCATGGATAAGAATAAAAATAGAAGGTGGACAACGGAAAGAGGATGACTTGAAAATTAGGGAACTTGTTGATGAATACATAAATTATTCACCCTCTAAAAGCTGATACTATCAATCCTCTTTTCCATACCGATCCATTTCGTCAAATTCCGGGCACAGGTACTTTTCCTCAAACTCGGAGGGGGTGTAGTACCCGGCCCCGGTATCCATCACCAGATCGCCCGGTTCCAACTGGCGGGGGCCGTTCTCCAGCACCGGGATGGGGACGGGGGTGAGGACGCTGCCCATAAACCGGCCATCCTCGCCTTGCAGGTCATAGAGGGACATACCGGGGTAAATACCGTCCAGCGGGATCTGATTTTCGGTGAACAGAGCGGGAACGCCACAAAGTTCGATTTCCCGCATACGCTCCGGGATATTGTTGGTGTTTTCCATAGGGATAACCTCACTTTCGTTTTGCTCGTTTTGGTTTCTTCTCCGGGGCCTGAGACAACTGACGCTCCGGTTTCGGCGGGGGCGGGGAGATGGCGTCGATGATTTCCCCGGCGGTGGCGTGGATCACATTCAAAGACGCTTTCAGTTCGGTAAGCTCTTTCCCGCGGCTCCACCCGGCGACATAAGCCAGGGAGTAGTCCGATGTATCAATGCCGAAATGCTGGCAGACGACATAGGCGATGCTTTCGGCCTCTACCTCCTTTTGCCGTTTCTCTCCGGGCGTTGGTATCGCCAGAATATCGTCCGGCCTATGAAGTTTTGCGTGGGCGATCTCATGCACCAGCGTCTTGATGGTCTGTACCTGGCTCATGCCGGGTTTCACCACAACACGGTTTTCCGTAAAGCTGGTGTAGCCCTTTGCGCTCCGCTGAAAATCCTCCTGCACCACAGGCAGGGGGGAAATGGCGGTCAGCCGGTCATAGATGCCGATATAGTCGGCCACATCGCCGGTCAGCTCGGACACACCGATTTGCGGCAGCTCCCGGCCCTCGGTCTGGCTCAAGTCAAAGACGTGGGCAATCTTAAAGCGGTTTGGGGCAATTTTCACTTTTTCCGTGAGGGGGTTCCCGTCCGGCCCCAAAAGCGTCTGCCCGGTCAGCGGGTCGATCTTCTCCCGTTCCAGCGAGGCCCGGAAATTACAGGGCGCTAAAATCATAATGCCCTTTTCACCTTTCTTCACCTGACGGCCCAACTGTTTCCAGGTGTTATACCCGGCAACATTGGAGGCGGAGGGACATTGAAAGAGGATCAGCAGGGCGTTGCCAAAACTGTACCGGTGAAATTTTGCCATAGCGGTGATGTACTGTGCGTAGCTGTCGCTGGCATACAACTCTTTTACGCCGTTTTCCAGCCGCTCCGTCAGCTCGGCTACGCGCTCGTCTGTTTCGTAGGGCATGGTGCGTTACCTCTTTTTAGGCTTCGGCGGGCGCTTGGGTTTACCCGGCAGATGTTTAAGGCCGGCATCCACTGGAATGGTGAACGGTTTATTCCCATTCATAGCAATAAACACTTCAGCTTTTTTGAAACGTCTGCCATAGGTTTTCATCTGTTCCGGGGTGAGAGAGGTAAAGGACTCTCCACTGAGGCCGCACACAAAGAACGTGCCAAATACGCCGCCGTAGCTTCGTTCCGGGATGCTGCGGTTAAATTCCAGCTTATCGTTTGCACCATTCGCATTGGTGACAACAGCGACATTTTCTTGGAATGGATAGATGGCCTCGATAGGGCCGCCCACAATTTTTTGCATATCAGGGAGGCCATCGATCTCCTTCTCATAGGGGATAAAACCGGGTTCCACCACTAAAACATTCATCGCTGCGTCCCCTCCTTTCCGCAAGATTTGTAATTTTCAAAAAATCACCCTTTCTGCAATCTGATAATTAGAGAGGGAAATGCGTCTCACGGTGAGACGCATTTCCGCTCTGACATAAAATCAGTGGCTTTTCTTGTGCTTTTTGGGCTTTTCTTGCCCTTTCTGGCGCTCTTTCAAATGCTGCTCCAGCGTCTTGGGCGGCAGATCGTCAACGGAGATGATCACATTTTTGGGCGGTACACCCTTGAACATATCGCGGAGTTCTTCGGATTTGTCCTTTTTCATCTCGGTTTCCTTTCTTCTGGCATCTTCAGCGGCAAACCGCTGTTCTAACTGTTCTACACTCCAGTTGTCCTTGAAACGGCCTAATGGGGTATGTCCAAATTGGCCGATTGCGCGTTCATCCAGATCGCGCAGCTTCGCCCATAGTTCCGGGTGGTGGTGCCGTAGGGCGCGTAACTCGTCTATTCGCTGAAACGGACAACACCAACAGGAACAGCGGCGGTAAAGCTCATAAAGGCCATCCCAATGGAAGCCCCGATCATAACAAATTTGCAGGGCCTCCGCTTCGGTGATACCCCACACGTCAAGAGGGTAAATCTCGTCCTTGATACGATCCGGTTCGTCTGCTGCTATACCAACATAATGCAGGGCGTTCTTTTCCTTTTTCAGACGGTTTACCTCTTTGTCGATCAAGTGGGTCTTGAGCTGCCCGGTACACCAGCGCACTTTGATCCCCGGCCAACCGTTTCCGTAGGGGGTCACACCCAGCTTGGCCCGGTTTTCAAGTGTTTCCAGCTTTTCCTTTGGCTGGTCGAACATAAGCCATTCAAAACCTTTTGGGTGCCGCAGGATCGTCAGGTGGATGCCGCGCTCCTGATAGAGTACCTGATCAATCTTGTCCCAATGGCGGTACATTTCGGGAAATTCCATCCCTGTGTCCGCTGTGAGAACGCAGTCAATGGGCATCCCGGCCTCCAGCATGAGCAGGAGCATGGCCGTCGAGTCCTTGCCCCCGGAGCAGGAGACGGCGTGATAATATTTATCACTTATAGGCCGTCACCTGCTTCCGGGCACAAAAAAAGCGCCCCTTTGGGCGCACGTTCGCGGGAGAGCTTGGCTGTCCGGCGGGGAAGTTCTCACCGGGTCGGCCCGCCCCTTTTGAAGATGGTGGCTTTCTGCTGCTCTTTGAGCTGCCGCTGGCGGCGCTCCTCCAGCGCGGAGTACACGCTTTCCTCGATTTCTCGGGGGGTCATGGACACATCGGGGAAATACTTGCGGAGACGGTCGCCGGTCAGGATAACCTTGGTGACTTCGGGACGCTCCTGCGGCCCTTTCAGCGGATCGTTCTCCTGTTCCGGCGCAGCAGCGCCGGGAATGGGGGTGCCGGGGACAGCGGCAGGCTGTGCGCCGCCCTGCTCCTGGGTGATGCCTTTCTCCGGCTCCTCCCAGGGCGGAACATCCTCAGTGGGGGGAGCGTCCGGGGCAGCGGGAACATCGGGAGAGGCGGGGATGGGCGGCTGCTCGGTGCCAGCGGTGGGCGCGGCAGGGGCCTCCGGCTGTTTCACCGGCTCCGGCTGCTTGGGCGCGATGTCCTTGTCATCCAGGATGCTCCGCAGGGTCATCTCGTCCAGCTTCTGCCCACCGGCCTCGGCTTTCTTCATGCGGGACACGCGCTCGTTGGTGGCCTTGTAGCCCAGGTCAAGAAGATGCAGAACAGACTCCTGCGTCTTGGGCTTCAGATAGGCGATCTCCGAGGCGACGGAAATTGTGAGCTTGTTGTCGTCCACAAGGTCACAGATGCCCTTGACCGCTTCGGACAGGTGGATCATACGGTTGAGCTTGGCGATGCTCATACCCATTTCCTGTGCCAGCTTCGCGTCGCTTTGCAGCTCAGACGCGGAAAAACCTTTCTTGCGCCGTCCGGCTTTCTGCTTCATGCCCTCCATCTTCATCCGCAGGGCGCGGGACAGGTCGTAGCTGGAAATTTTGTCCCGGTGCAGGTTGCCGTCCGCAACGATGATCTTGGCGTCCGCATCGTCAATCTTCTGGATGATGGTGGGGACACCATAATTGAGCATGGTGGCGGCGAGGTGGCGGCGCTGGCCGGACAGGATTTCCAGCCCGCCGCTCTGATTAAACCGGGCCAGAACAGGGTCTTTGATGCCCACCAGCTCCACGGACTTCATAAGTTCCTTGAAATTCTCGCTCTCGGTGTCCACGGAGAACGTGTTGAAAATGGACTTTTCCAGATAGGCCGGGTGCAGGGTGATAAAATAGGACTCGCCATCTCCCGGCGTGGGCAGGGATTTCCGCGCCGCCTCATCCGGGGGATCGAGGCGCTTGTCGAAAATCTGCGTGATGGAAGTACCGGCAGGCCCCTCAATGGCGGCGGCCAGGGCCTCGTTTTTCTCCTTGCCCTGGCTGGGCTGGTCAGCCTTGTCCCCGCCGGGAGCCTTTGCCTGTGCCGCGCCGCCTTTCTGCGCCTCACGTTCCGCTTTGACCGCATTGGCGAGGTCGGTCAGAGCTACCGGCTGGCCGGACTTTGCCTGTGCCTCCAACTCGGCAACTGTGGGCGTGGGCTTGTCAGCGGCAGGAGCCTTATCCTCCTTGGGCTTTTCGCCGGGGGCAACAGGGGCCTTGTCCTCCTTGGGCTTGTCGCCGGGGGCGGCGGGGGCCTTGTCCTCCTTGGGCTTCTCGCCGGGGGCGGCAGGGGCCTTGTCCTCCTTGGGCTTCTCGCCGGGGGCGGCGGGAGCCTTGTCCTCCTTGGGCTTCTCGCCGGGGGCGGCGGGGGCCTTGTCCTCCTTGGGCTTCTCGCCGGGGGCGGTGGGGGTCTTGTCCTCCTTGGGCCTCTCGCCAGGAGCGGCAGGGGCCTTGTCCTCCTTGGGCTTCTCGCTGGGGACAGCGAAAGCCATGTCCTTGTCCGCATTGGGGACAACCAGCTTACCCGGGATGGGGACGTTGGGGTTCTGCTTGACGGCCTTGCGGTACGCGATGGCCTCCTGCATGGTCATCTCATAGACGTGGGCGGGGATGTCCTGCTTCTTCGCCAGCTCACTGGCCCTGCGGCGGCGGTAGCCGGACAAAAGCTCGTACTCACCATCGCTCCGCTGGCGCAGAATGACAGCCTCCTTGACGCCGCTGCTCTCGATGCTCAGTACCATGCTGCCCAGCGTCTTGTCCTGGGGCTTCGGGTTAAACACATTGGGCAGGTCATGGATTTTGGACAGCGGGATCATTTGGGGCTGTGCCTGGGTCGGGGTTTTGCTGTTTTCATTTGCCATTTAGAGTCCTCCTGTTAAAAATATTTGCTAAAAAATACGTCTCACCGTGAGACGCATTTTCTAACACAAGGTTGGTTTTTCTTCGCCTGCCCGGATGTGCCAGTCATCCGCTGGCGGAAGTCTGGCACAAAAGGCAAGCAGCGCGTCCATGCTGGCTTCATGTTTGCCGGTTGGGTAAATCGACCAGCCGCGCTCATAGGCGGCGAGTTCCTGTTCACCGTCCTCCGCATACAGAAACAGCTTGAGGACGCGCCCGTTGTCGATGCCGTCCGGGGAATTGACATCGCAGATCTTCGCGGCAAAGGGTAGGCCGTCTATCGTCCCTCCCAGCCAGTTTCTCCAGATGCAATCGGTTGTGATCGTGTGTTCGGGCATTGATTTCCCTCCAAAAATGCGTCTCACGGTGAGACGCATTACCCAAAGTCATGCCGCACGGCGGCGGAATAGTAAGGGCCTATCGTGATCGGCGCGTTGTAGAGCGCCGTCAACAGATAGGCCCGGATGTTATTGATTTTTGTGGTGGTCTGCCGCAGGGAGTCTATGATGTACTTGATATGTTCGCTGTCAAGCTGACGGAAACGCCGCCTGACAGCATCCACAGGTAAGACTTCACCGCCGATCCGCATGGTGGAGGCCGTACTGCTCAACACGTCCACAATCAGCTCCAACAGGCTTTCTACATCGTCGTATGGAAGCTCCTGCCGCAGATGTTCGTACTCAATATTTTCTTTGACTTCTTCTCTCAGCTCGTATCGATCAATCCCCATTTGCCGCCCGCCGGGGGCTGGGGGATAGATGGATGGATCAGGCTGGATAAAATCAATTTGATTTCTTTTAGTTTGATTAGGGTCGATTCCCTCGACCTCTGCACGTTGAAAATCTCGACCTCTTGGGGTCGTAAAATCCGACTTCTGCACGTCGTCATAATCGACGGCTGGAGGTGGCGCAGGAGGCTCCGGCTTATTCTCAGGCTGGGGCGGCAGCTCCTGCGTGGTGAAACGCTTGACATATATCCGGGTGGGCTTGCCCTGGCCCTGCTTCTTCCGCTCAATCAGGCCGACGCCCTTGCCGGTGTCCAGCTCGGCCAGCAGCTTCATGGCCTTGTCCCGTCCGCAGTTCAGGCTGCTGCATATCTCGTCCACGGTGTAGTAAATGTAGACGCGCCCGGTATCATCGTACCACTCATTCTTGATGGACAAGCTCATACGGTCAAGCAGCATCCCATAGAGCAGCTTGGAGTCCGTGGACAGGTGCTTATAGCGGGGGTGGGTGATAAGCTGGCAGGGGATGCGGAAGTAGGTAAACTGCATCGCCTCGTCGCCGTAAAAATAGCTTGGTAATTTCATATCCGGCATGGCTGCTGCCTCCTTTTGGGTCAGATTACGACATTATTGGTCTATCAATTTTGAGGGGGTAATTTAGGGGAGGTAACTCGCTTGGTTGCCGCCTGTGCTACATCCCCAAAACAGCGATGCCATAATAAAAGAGGTGTTCGATATGCTGAGTTTTCAGCAACGAACACCCCTTGATATTACAAAGACACACACTGTTTTTCTTCTGTTTTTGATTTTTTACAACTGGTTTTGACATTTTTACCCCCCTATTTGTGTCGCATATAACTGTCCTGCGTGGGAGAGCGTTCGGTTCGCATCCATAGCGAGACACATCCGACTTAATTTTCCGCCCTCTATTTTTCAGTCCGATTTGTTGGACTTTCCCCTGAAAATCGAATATTTGAGAAATCCAAATTTCGCAACTTTTTCCGCATAAAAAGTGCCGATTTGGGCCTGTAGCTCAGCTGGGAGAGCGCACGGTTCGCATCCATAGCGAGTTACATCCGACCCGATTTTTCATCCCCTGTTTTTCAGTCCGATTTGTTGGACTTTTTCCGAAAATCGAATATTTGTGAAATCCAAAATTCGCAACTTTTTCCGCATAAAAAGTGCCGATTTGGGCCTGTAGCTCAGTTGGGAGAGCGCACGGTTCGCATCCGTGAGGTTCGAGGGTTCGATCCCCTTCAGGTCCACCAAATAGAGAATCACCCCGGTAAAAACCGGGGTGATTTTTCTTTTGACCACAGAAATACCACAGACGGGTTTCAGAAAATTTTCGGGCGAAGGGCTGTTATCTTAGCCTGCACCCTATTCTTTGGATATAGCGACTCAGTATCTGGAGGGCGTCCTTGCGGTTAAGTCGTGTATGATAATCAAGGGATTTTGCTCTTGAAAGGGGTTATTTTTTCAAATTCCTTCCTCCGGTCACTACCAACAAAGCAACCCCGGCAACACTCAAAACACACTCCCCAGCTTTCTTTAGGTTTTGGGCGTGTTTGTTGCGGCAAGCTTCACAATACCAATGCTTATATCCCTCCGGCAATATTTTTCTACAATTCTTGTTTTTGCATACTCTCTGTTCTAATGCCATTTTCCTCTCCTCCAGTCAGCATGATTGTATTTACACAGGGCAAAACGCTGATCTTCTTTTTTATGTCCGGCAAAATTTTTGACCAGTAATTTTCCGGTGATGGATCGATTAAATCTAATCTCTCCACAAAGCCGCCAGAAGCAAGATATGTTGTCTGAATATATGCCGCATAATAATCAAGGCTCTGACGCGCAGCCGCACTTTCGCCCATTTCTTGGTATGCCATAGCCTCTACAAGCGATACCATATTGATGGCACTCAGCCCGTCTCGTATTTCATTTATTCGTGCATCAATTTTTTCTGGCGTTGCGCCTGAAAGTATTTTCCCAATCAACGATTCCGGCTGATTCTTGATAAACGCAACATTTTCTTTCTGGCTCAGCATTAATAGATTTCTGCTGTCCTCTGCATCCGAGGCAATTCGTAACAACATTATAGCTCGTAGTTCAGGATTCTTAATTGTCAGTGCTTGTAGTAACTTTTGCTGGCAACTATATGCAGTTGCCAACCTATCGTCCTCTTGCCCTTGGCGTACTTCCTCTATTGCAACTTGTACTTTTTGAATTTCCTCAGCTATCTGGGCCATTTGCATTTGGGCTGCAAAACTGGTTGCTGCTTGAGACAGTGCAGGAGTTAAATCGACATTTTGTAAAGAAATTGTTGACACAATCTTTTTGGTGTTTGGATCTACAAGATTAGCCATCAGTGATCCATCTTTTTTTGTCATTAACTTTAATGCACCACTTGCTATTTTCGCCTCTTGCTCCTCAGTGAGAACAGCTTGGAGTGCCTGCGCCGGAATGTTTGCTTTTACCAGATTGACAAACGCAGGGGTTGTATACATCATTTGCTCCAACCTTGAAAACGCTTCCTTGGCACCATTTAATAATGGTTTCGCAATGTCAGGTACAGTTGAGAAATGATCCATAATCTCGGAACTAAATTCAGTGCTGAGACTCTTATTGTCGGTGGACATATGCAAATCTCCTTACACAAAGCTACCGAAAATAATATCATAGGCCGCTCCGCTTTTCAAGAGTAGCTCTATCGTATCACGCCCATTTTTATAAAGTAGTGTTTCACTCCGGAAGTCTTTCAGTAGTCTCTCCCCTTTACGGAACGCATTCAAAAACTACACTGTCAAAATCTCCGGATTAACCAACGGTTTTATCTGAATATAGCACCTCAGTATCTGGAGGGCATTCCTGCCGCCTGTGCCGCTTTCAGCTCCGCCAGCTCCCGCTTCATCTGGACGATCAGTGCCGCCAGCTTTTCCTCGCACTCCTCACGGGTGTGGGCGTAGATGTTGCGGGCGTGCTTTTTACCGTCGATCCACTTGGGCGAGTAACGACCCTCCCACAGATGGTCGTTGATCTGGCTGACGCACCCTGTCCCCGGTCTGCGGTGAGTAGGCTGATAAGGTGTGAAGGTCACAGGCGGGGCGGCTTCCCCACGTTCCGGTTCTTCCTCCACCTCCGCCCCGGCGATGCCTTGGTCGATATTCCGGGCCGCGTTCCTCTGCATCTCGTCGGTGATATGGGTGTAGATGTTCAGCGTGGTGGCCGATGAGACATGACCGATGATAGCGGACAGGGTCTTCACGTCCATCCCGTTCTCCAGGGACATGGTGGCGAAGGTGTGACGGAGGTCGTGGAACCTCACCCTTTTGCATCCCGCCCGCTCCAGGATAACCTGTAGGCGCTTTCGGACATAGCCGGGGTCCACAGGCTGCTCCGGCTTGACGCGGGAGGGGAACATCCACTCCGAGAAGATCTGCGACTTGTACTCCGCCAGCAGCTCCACCATGGCGGGCGGCAGGATGACGGTACGGACGGCGGCCTTGGTCTTGGGCTCGTTGATCTCCAGCTTGCCGTTGACGGAATACACCTGCTTGTTGATGCGCAGTCTGCCGGTCTTGAAGTCCAGGTCGGACCATTGGAGGGCCAGCAGTTCTCCCCGGCGCATCCCGGTGGTCAGCTCCAGAAGGAACAGCTCGTACATTCCCTCCGCCTTGGCCTGGATCAAAAACCGCTGGATCTCCTCCCGGCTCAGAATCTTCATCTCTTTCTCCCGCAGGGGCGGCAGCTTACAGCCGATGGCCGGGTTGGTTCGGATGAGGCCCTCCTTTACCGCCCGGTCCAGCGCCATCTGACACACCGCATGGCAGCTGCGCACCGAGCGATCCGCCATCCCCGCGCCGTGGCGCTCCACATTGTTGAGCCGCCCGCCCTTTTTCATCTCGGTGAAGAACTGCTGGAGGTCGGACTGGGACAGCTTGTTCAGGGGGATATCCCCCACTCCCGGAATGGCGTGGAGATAGATCCAGTTCTCATAACTCAGCTGGGTGGTGTGCCGCAGAGCCGGCTTGGAGCAGTTCTGATACCAGAAGTCCAGCCAGTCCCCGAACCGCATCTCCGCCCCGACCTTCACCGGCCCGGAGCCGCCCTGGGCCGCTTTCAGCTGTTCCAGCTTCTCGGCGCACTCCTTTTTGCTCTTGGCCAGCACATTTTTCGTCTTGGGATTGCCATTGTCATCGTAGCCGATGACCACCCGGCCCTCCCAGCGGCCGTCCTTCCTCTGACGCAGAGTGCCCTCGCCCTTCTTCCGCTTCTTCGCCATGCCCTCACCCCCTCACCATAATGTCATCCAGAAAGCCGCCCACGATCTCCGCCGCCCGGCGGTGCATATCTCCGGTGACATGGGTGTAGGTGTCCAGGGTGAAGGACGCCTTGGTGTGACCCAGGATGCCGGAGAGGGTCTTGGCATCCACGCCGCTGGTCAGAGCATGAGTGGCGAAGGTGTGACGCAGGTCATGAAACCGGATACCAGGCAGACCGGCGCTTTTCAGCAGGGTCTTCAGGTGGCTGTAGGCTCTGCCGGGATTGACCGGGTCCTCCGGGTGTAGAGGATTGGGGAAGATCCACTGGGAGCAGGAGCCTTTCCTCCGTTCCCGCAGCAGCTGGGCCGTGCTGGGCGGCAGGGTGATGGTGCGCCGGCCCTTTCCCGTCTTGGTCTCGCCGGTGGTCAGCCCGCCGCCCTTACGCTGATGGAGCGTCCGGCGCACCGTCAGCGTCCCCTTCTTCCCGTCGAAGTCGGACCACATCAGCCCACAGATCTCACCCCGGCGCATCCCGGTGGTCAGTTCAGTGTAGAAGAAGTCGTGCCAGACCGGGTCCTTCTTGATCTCCTCCATGAACCGCTCCAGCTGCTCGTCGTTGAGAATCTGCTTGGCGGAGGCTTTCTTTTTGGGAAGCGTGACACCCTCCGTGGGATTCCGCGCCGTAAGCCGCTCCCGCACCGCCGCGTCCATGGCCTGGTGGAACACACCGTGGAGACTGCGGATGGTGGAGCCGGAGAGCGCGTACCCGTACTCGGGGTGTTCGGTCTTGCGCCCGTTCTTCTGCACCTCCCGGTACAGAGCCTGCACGTCGGCGGCGGTCACCTTGCACACCGGCCTGTCCCCCAGGCGGGGCTTGATGTAGCACTCGATGTACTGGCGGTAGCCTCTCAGCGTGGACTCCCGCACCGTGGGCGAGACGTACTCCTCCAGCCAGCGGTCCAGCCATTCTCCCAGCGGCATCCGGCTGTCCTCGCTCAGATCCACATCCCGGTACTCCTCGATGCTCCGGTGCAGCTTCTTCATCAGGGCCTTTTGGCTCTTGGCGGAGACGTACCGGAAGATGGAGTCGCCGTTTTCCTTGTGGCCCACCACGATGCGGCCCTCCCAGCGTCCGTCCTCACGTTTTCGCACCATGCCGTCGCCGGACGGTCTTCGCTTTGCCATTTGCTATTCACCTCCAGCCCGAATATCTCCGTCGTTGTCATCCATGCACTCTACCATGATTCTGACGCCCAACCGGAAACCCAGGATGAAATTCTCGGTTGCCGTGATGCTGTTGATCTCATGCTGGGAGCGGATGAACCTTGTGAGGGTCTGCTGACCCTCCTCGTTGAGAAGTTTCGTCAGCTGTTCCTCGCACTTAGCGACACGGTCCACCGCCCGCTTCAGCTCTGAGCCAGGTATCATCTGCTGCTCACAGGGTGTGATGTTGCCGTAGTAGAGATCCTCCAGAGTCGTTCTCATGTCTGCTGCCTCCTTTGCAACACCAACACATACCACACTTCGGCGGGAATAGCTACTACTTTTTTACAGCCCGCCGTTCTGATAGCGGACTGCGTCGTCCAGCGTGACACTGCCACCGGTCTTTTTCACGTTCTGGACACACCGGCCCCGCAGCGCCTTGAGCTGCTCATCGGGAATCTCCATCCCAGCCGCCAGCACATTCATCACCATGTCCTGCTCCACTGCCAGCTTGAACAGCAGACGGCAGATCCGGTTCTCCGTGTCCTGCACCGTACCGCGAATAGCGGACAGGTACATAGGAGCTACGGCTGTGCAGTCTCCCGCTGTCAGGTAGTCACAGTAGGACCGCAGAGCCGTTTCCACAAACTCATTTTGACTGCGGCAGTGTGCCAGCGGCATCGCCGCTTTGACTTTCCTGTCCGTATCCGGATCAATCCTCATCTGAAATCTCACTTTTTCTTCTGCCATGATGTTATCCTCCAAAATTGTGTTTTTCGGGGCTTTCGCCACCTGTAATGCCTGAATTTTCCTTACGGCAGTAAGGCTTGTGCCCTTATCAATGCCATAACCAACGCCATGCCGGGAAAATTGATGCCATTCTACGATTTGCACAGTTTCCCTCTAAATGTACTGCGAACGGTTCCAACCCTCGGCGTTTCCTGTCTTCCGGCCCGCATTGCGGGGCCGGTGTGACCCGGCGTGGAGGCGCAAGGCGCCACGCCTTTATCCTGCACTTTTTTCGACCCCCCGGTTCACCGGACCGTTTTGAAAATCGCTGAGGTCACCCGTTCCGCACACCGGGCCGCACAGCTCCGACACGCCGCGTTCTGCTGCTGGAGGTGTCATGGGCCGCCCTGCCGTCGGGAGCGGCTCCTGCGCCGCACACAGCCGCGGCAATCGGGCCTGCACTTTTTGCCGTTCTGTATCCAGCTCCAGCTGACTGAGCTGCCGCTCGTGGTAGTGATCCACCGCCTCCTGAATGGGACGGATGTGGTAGCGCAGTGTACCGTTGCGCTTGCGTCCGTCCCGGGTGATGACGGTGGTGGGCTCCGTGCGGATGAGGTGCTTGTCCTCCAGCTCCAGCACATACTTGCGGACGGTGTTGGCGCTCATCTTCACCGCTCTGCCAATGGTGTTGTAGCCGGCGTAGGACTGGAAGGTCTTCCTGTCCTCGATGTGCATCAGGTAGCCGTAGACCGCGATAGCGCCGTAGGACAGCCCCAGGTAGAACACCTCGTTGGGCAGAGGTGAAAAATTTTTGGCGGGGTCTCGCTTGGAATAGAGATCGTATTTCTTCACGCCGTACCTCCTGTGTGTTCTTCCACCCAACGGATGAACGCCTCCTTGGGGATTACGATGCGGCTGCCGATGCGCAGTGCCGGGAAATCCGGTTCGTGCATGAGCTCATACCCGCTGGAGGGCGAGACGCCCAGCACCTTCGCCATCGTCTCTGCGTTCAGGAACAGCGGCAGCTCGTCGTAGGTCTTGTAGCTTGACTCTTTCATTTTGATCCTCCTTTATACCTGATTGACTTTTGTTTGTTGCTCTGATATGATGAGGGTAACACAAAATCAATCGCCGCACAATAGATTTGGCGCATGATGGGTAAACGCCAAAAGTCTATCGGATACAGGAGGAGACGGCATGGCAGAGAACACCTTTGACCGATTTTCAGTTTTCTTTACCGGAGACACTGTGTTTCTGGATGGAACAGTTTTTCCGTTGGGTCAACTCACAACGGATGTTCTGAACCTGAACGGTGGGTTGCTGACAGAAATTGACCGGCGTGTTGATGACTTCATATCTGTCGTGTGGGCGCTGCTCCAGGAAAAAACAAACAGCGCCGCCCGTTCCGCGCAGGAACGGCTCAACGCTGTCTGGGATCTGGTTTTTGATTTGCCGGTCTACCGGAGTTTACGCCTGAACACAGGGATTGCCTGGAGCTTGTTTCCTGACCTGCTGTCTGACCAGGCGAAGTGGTCGGAGGTTCTGGACATTGACTCCGAGGGTCACCGGATGTTTGAGGAGTTTCTCTCTGGACTGGAATACTTTGCAGAGAGCCTGCGGAATTTCAGGGGACAGTTGGACGGGATGCTGGAGCTTTATTTCGAGCCGCTCTCCCGTCGCAGCGCCGAGGCATACGCAGAAGCCTACGCCGCTTACTTTACCGACATGGCAGCCGCAGGGGAACTGTTTTTCCCGGAACAAGAATTCAGTCAGAGCTTTCCCGCACAGCTTTGCTTTGTCCCGACGGTAGACCCTGCCGAGACAGGAAAAGTTCTCCTGGCGGAAAAAGTAGAGTTCCGATATCTTTCCCACTTTCTTTACACAGATTTCTACCGGGGTCTGATGGCAGGCAACGCACCCCGCCGTTGCCACAACTGCGGACGCTATTTTTTGCTGACCGCCGCGTACAACACCTGCTACTGCAATAATGTCGCGCCCGGCGAGACGGAGCGCACCTGCCGGAAGGTCGGCGCACACAGAAAGGCAAACCATCCCACGGGGCTGAGTCCGGCGGGTGTGGAGTACCGGAAGGTTTACAACCGCCTGAAGGCGAGAAAGCAGAGAGGAAAAATCAGCAGGGATGAGTGGAACACCGCATTGTCACAGGTACAGGAGGTACTGGATTTAGCGGAGCAGGGAAAACTGTCGGACGAGGAAATGCGGAAGCGGTTCGCCGCATTTTGAGCGGAGCAGTTATTCTTTGGATATGGAGACGCAGGATCTGAAAGCCAAGAGCAGACCGTTTTCGGCCTGCTCTTTGATTTTGGTTCTGTTTCTTTGTCTGGCTGCCCTGTTATGCATAGAAGTTGACGCTGTTAGGTATTCCGACAAACATATAGCAGTATGTGATCCCGTCGTACTGTGTCACGCCTACTCCGATGCAGTCGCAGCGTGGATCAATCATGGTCTGAAGGTGACCGGGAGAGTTGATCCAGTTATCGACGGCGTGCTGAGCGGCATCGGCTGTGCCGGTGAACACAGTGAGGTTATCACCGAAACCGTAGGGATAACCAGCGTCGACAGCAGCCTTGCTCTCCTCTGGAGAGTGATGCCAGGTGTACCGCCGGTTGGAGCAAATTTGGGCGGCGTTCATTAGAGCCTCGTTGACAGGCAGTTCCGGCACACCGTTGGCCTTGCGGGTCTGGTTGATGAGCCGGATCATCTCCTGCCGGATCTCCAGGTTATCTGTTAGGATGGTACTGTCCCCATCGGATGGAGTTTCTGGAGTGGTAGGAGCAGTGGTGTTGACTGTGAGCATCATATTCCCATACTCCCCGGTGCTGTTGGAGGCGGTGATCTCCGCACTCCCCTCCGCCTTGGCGACGGCAACCCAGAAGGTCAGCACTTGTTCCACCGCTACCGTTTCCGGGTCGCTGGAGGTGACAGTATACTCTGTATCACTGGGACCGATGATGAGGCCGCTGCGTTCTCCCACCTCGAGGGTGCTGCCCTTATAGCTGCTCACCCGGATAGCCGGGGGCTCCGCTGCGGCGGGAACGGTGAGTGCGGTTGCAAGGATGGTCGCCGTCAGTGTGGCGGCAATGCGCTTTTTCATGCTGGTCATACTTTTTCCTCCTGTATTTAGTATTTTGGTGCTCTTTGCAACCAACACAATACCGAATGAAGGAGCAAAAGTCGATAGAAAAGAAAATTAGAAATAGAGAAATCATCAGGTCAAAACGAAGCATTTTAGCCAAGTTTTTTTATTTCAGTGCCTCATAAAATTTTCGGATTTTCTGTGCCATAAGCACACGCCTCTGCTCCAGAAAACGAGGATAGTCCTCAATTCCCATCTGAGCAAAGTCTTCCGGAATACAGTTCTCCTCCAGATTTTGCCTCAGCTGATCCAAATCAGTGATTCCACCATAGACCGGCTTCCCAGTCTCACACTGGTGAAGAACAACCGCCATATAATCCTTTGGTGCGTCCGCGCTGATTTTAATATTGATTTCCGACTGCAAATAGACATAGTTGGCGATCTGGTTGTACTGTCCTTTGCTGGTAATCCCATTCCGAATTAAGTACTTCTTAGGGAAGAGATGGTGGATATCTCCACGTTCCTCCAGCATCGCTTTCACTTCTATATGTTCACCCAGGAAACCTTTGTCGTGATTCTTAACCTGGGCCATCAGGAACACGTTGAAATAAGGACTGCTGGCCACTGAAGTATTCAGCCGATCCACCAGCACATTGTTCCAGAACGCGTCGGAAAGTTCGCCAGCCTCCACCTGTTCCAGATATTCGAGAGGGTTATCATAGGTATTGAACCGTTTCACATCGTAGTCAAAAGCGGATTCAGGTGAGCCCGAGTAACGACCTGTCAGAATTGTCAGGACGATCCAGCGGCGAACAATTCGCTCAATCATGCTGGAGTCAATTTCCCGTGCTTTCAAGGTGAGATACAAAATATAGCCAAAGTTCAGCACATTCTGGGAGCGCACTTGGGAGGCCCGCTCCACACCGACAGATTTCAAAATCATGACGTACCTTTGAAAATGAGTCTGATTGACCACATCCAGAACCGCGTCATGCAAGTCGTGAAACGCCCCTTCCGCTATCTCAGCTTTGAAATCTCTGGCTTCAAAGTCACGTCCGGACAACAGGCTGACCAGGTCGGAAAGCCGTCCACGGCTGAACTTGTAGGTGAAAGCAACACGGAGAACATCGCTGTAATCCGGTTCATAGATATCTTCGTTCTCGTTGACGATCCATTCGATTTTGTGGAATTCCGATGTCTGCGCAAACTCGGCATCATTGGATTTGATTTCACTATAATCTGCCGGGACCTGTAAGAAATGGCAAAAATAATCAATCATTTTTCGGATGATATTCCCACCATATTCCTCATTACTGGAAATTTTGCTCATAGCAAAGTCTGCCTGTGACAGAACAACGCCTTTAGAGTTAATTCGGATAAAAATGTCTGTGACCTGCTCAATATCCAGTTCGTGGGAAAGATTGATCACACCAAGGTTGTTGTTTTCGATGCTTTTCAATCGGGTGATGATATCGGAGATTTTGGACATTCCCTCGCTATCAGTAATTCCGTTTTTCTGGCAATAGTCAATAACAAAACCAAATGAATTAAAGCCGGGGTCAAAAATTGCGGCAATGTCAGGAATATATTTGACGTCCTTGAGAATCGCCGGATTCACTACATCGAACCGCTCTTCCTGGGGATTAAATGCAATTTTTATAGGAAATTTTCTGTAATCAGCACCCACGACCTCTTGTCCAACAATCGCAGCTGCCAAAGCGGTGATGCGCTGCTGCCCATCAATCAAGACTTTTTTGCCGGAGGATATGGTTCCATCCTTCAGTTTTACATCCGGGTTCTGCCAGACAATGATGTAGCCAACCGGGTAGTTTTGATACAGGGAATCAATCAGGTCACGCACCTTGGTGCTGTCCCACACAAAGGGACGCTGAATTTCTGGGATTGCGATACTCCCGTCTTTGATGCTGGAAAGCAGAGAACTGACCGCAATATTGTTGACATCATATCTTGCCATAGTACAACTCTCCTCCAATAAGTTTCTACAAGGCCGTTCTCAGCGCCTGTTCGATTTGCTTTTTCTCATCACTGCCATCTGTTCTGAGACGCAGCAGAGGAATCCCGCATTGCGATAAAATATGATTTTTCTTTTCATCCCGCACCGCTTGGATACTGCCAGCAGTGTGAAAGGCCGTTCCATCCACCTCAATGGCCAGCAACGGCGACTTGTCCATTTTCCGGAACAGAAGAAAATCTACATGGGTCAGCGGGTTTTGGGCATAAGCGGTTTCCTCATAATTCAGCAGAGAATAATCTTTTACAAGATTGACCAGTGACACATGGATGGCACCGGACACGGCAGAAAATTCCGGCTCCATAAGAATACGCTCGATTACAGCATAGAGCAGATTTTCTGAATCATACTCAGAGATTCGCCTGTGCTTTTGCAGAAAAACACGCCGCTGCTGGGCGTAGCCTTGATAAAGAAGGTCAAAAATGGAATAAACGGCGCTTTCTACAACTGCACAGTTGTTGTACTCGATATAGCGGGCCAAGTCCCCATAGTTTGTCTGGTCATTTCGTGGATCTTGGGAGGTAACGACTGTCAGAGATTTGACCGCCCGAGACACCGCTACATTCAGCATACGGGGATCATCCACAAATTCTGTAATCACATTATCCACCGAAGTCAAAATGATCGCATCTTTCTCCCGCCCCTGAAACTTGTGGACGGTGGCCGCTTCAATGCCGCCTCCCAACTGGCTTTGAAGCGCGGCTACCTGATCCCTATAAGGTGTAATGACCCCAATGCTTCGGTATCCTTTTTCTTGCAAGTGCGGAAGAACTTCTTTTTGAATTACATCGATTTCCCGCTGATTCAGGCGGCCTCGGGCGTGGTTCCCCGGCGCTGTCCGATACATCGTCAGTACATCCGGCTCGTCGTGGTCAGCCGTCATAACGATCAGCTTTCCGTCATAGAACTTCTGGTTGCAGAAATTGATGATCTTGGGGTGACAGCGATAGTGCTCCCGCAGCAGCACTGTGGGTGCCTCCGGCCATGTTGCCAGAGCAGATGAGAGCAGACTATGTGCGGAAAAATGGTAGACTTCCGGAAGAGCATATCGGCTCCATATCGCTTCGCTGGTCTGAATATCTCTGTTGTTCAGGACGTTGGGAAGCTGTTGGAGGTCGCCAACGATCACGATATTTCGGGCACAGGCAAACGCCAATACGCCAGTAGCTAAATCGACCTGTGACGCCTCGTCCACAATTAAATAGTCATAGATATGGTCAATATTCAGAGTTCCTTTGATGGAGTATGTAGTGCTTAGAACGACCGGATATTCCCGGTTAAATTCATCTGATTGCCCCCGAAAGTCCCGCATCTCAAAGACTCGGCGTTCACCTTTCCATTGGTAGATATTGCTCAACTCTGCCCGGAATAAGCGAAGAGATTTTTCTGTCAGCTCCTCCATCTTCTCGAAAAAGGAATAATTCGTAAGCCGCTGTTCCAGTTGGGCTTTTTCTTTGATTAGCTCCCGCTGCCGCACGATATAGAATTGTCGTTGAAGATAGGGAATCACCAGTTCTGGAACCTGAAGGAAAATCTTCAGAGCACTTAGATTGAACCGAAACATGATGGATAGCTTTTTCAGCAGACCCAATCTGCTTTCACGCTCAGCGTGCTGTTCATATTCCAGCCAGAGATTCAGTATCTTTTGCGAAGAAAGCCCGCTTAAATTCTCCTGGGGTGCTTGGGTATAAGTCTGGTAGTATTCGTCAAAATAATGCCGTTCCGGTCGAAGCTGCAAAAATTCCTGCTCAATCTCCGCAATTCGGTTTTTTGCAGTAAGCATATCGTTTAATTCCTTGGAGAGGGTGGTCACTTCCTGATTGAGCTGCGTTTTTTCCTCCTGTCCTAAAGTCCATTCCCCCATATCAGGGTATCTGCCGGTCTGGGCCTCCAGGAAACGTTCCTTATTACTGATACTTCCAAGGAAAGCAGTGAGAAAAGAAAGTCCCTTTTTCTCCAACTTCTCCGCAACATTGAGGGTCGCGGAATTGTTGTTGGATACCACTGCCACCGTTTTCCCGTTTCTCACCGCATTGGCGATAATATTCAGGATCGTCTGCGTCTTACCGGTACCTGGCGGGCCCTGGATAATGCTGATTTGAGAGGACAGCGCGTTTTCTACCGCGTCTTTCTGGCTCTGATTCAGGCCAAAGGGATAGATAATAGTCTCTGGAACGAGAAGTGTTTCAGGCTGTTTACTGGAATCCAAATATCTGGCTAATACTGTTTCTTCACTGACAACTTGAATCCGATCATATTGCTTACTCAAAATATTGAGATTATCTCCCACGACCAGGCTAACAGCTTCCGCTGTCTCCTTAAAGTAGTTAAAGACACTCTTTTGTTTTTCCTCTGCCAGACAGTTGCGTTGAATTCCCACATCCTCTCTGGGGTAGGAAAGAGCCTTCTTTCCAGTGCGGATCACGCGATAGAATGACCCAAAATCTAAAATTTCGTCTACTTGGGCCATACGGACACCTTTGACTGTCACAATCAGTCCGGCAGGATCAATGCGCTGCCACAATTCCAGAATTTTCACCTTTCCGCCCTGGTAGTGATACACTTTGGGAGAGCTAGTATATACCACGTCACAAGCGTCACCACAGGGCCGAAAATCTTCAACAGAATCCGTTTTGTCCTGCCCATTGATCAGAATTAGGTATTTTTCTCTATCCATTATGATTCTCCTGTGATAACTGTTGGCGAAACTCTTTTCGTCCACTTGGGTCAGTTAAATGCCGAAATCTTAGAGGCTGCTTATGTTTTAAGCAGCTTAGAGCAGCAAATTTTGATTTATCGCTCTGATGGACAAAGGCGGCAAATTGTTCTTGGAGGTGGAGCGGGGGAAGTGGAACATCAATGTTGGCTAAAGTCTGTTGACTCAAATTTTGAACATTCGCTCCCCGACCTCTTAACTTCTTTCGTACAGAATCCATTCTGAGAAAATGCAAAAGATAAATCTCATTTAGACAATTAGCTTCTTTCCTAAATCGAATACAGAAACCGCTAAAGGTAGTAATCCTGTCCGTGAATTTGACCAAAACACTGCGTCCAACAAGTTCTTTGTTCCCATTTGATCTGACAAAGACAATATCACCGTTTTTAAGTAGATAATCCTCTCCTGGCATTTCATTAAGCGAAATAGTGGTGAGAGGGGTATCTTCATGAATCGTCAACCTACTCTGGAAGTCCGCTACACCCAGACATGAAATATCAAAACCGCTATCCTTAGTCGAAAAATTCATTCCATTTTTGCATTTTCCCATCTCAAGTAGAGGTATTGTTTTCCAGTGCATTGGATTGGCTACTGGATCACCAAACTCCCCCAGAAATTGAGACTTAACAAGTTCATCTGTGGCAGAAATCAACTTTTTATAACTTTCTATGGTATTGTTGATAGCCCATAATACCTCTGCTAATTTCTTTTGTGTATGTAAATCGGGCATCTCAAATTCTAAATCTTTAAGGTCGCGCCAGTTAATTGTTGGTGACAAGGAACCTACTGAAATATTGATGGCAGCATCCAAAAAGTAATCAGAACTGATGAACAGCGGAAAAAAAATCTTGTCGACAACATCCTCTTTTGGCCTGAGAACCATACCATGAGCAGAGAATATCCCATCAAAGGGTGCAACAGCAACTTTCTTCTGATATGCCCTTCGTTTGCCAAATAGGACATCACCTTTCCTCATGATTAGCTTTTCGCCGATGGGGGCAACATCTGAGCCGAAGCGCGTAACATTCAAGCTGCCAGTATCTAAATGCTCCAAGCCGATGTAAGTAAAACGATCTTCCTCAGTAGGCTTTTTCTTTTCCTTGCTATTGATTGCAATCTGTTCAAACCGGTATTTCGTCATCACGCACACCTCCTCGTGGAAGTGTTATGAATAGAGAAATCCTTGCATCTTACAGAATCGATAAATTGAGAATTGCAAACAACTCACACACGGTTCAAGCGATATATTTCCTGTGTGATTCTTTCACATTATTCTGGTTAACCATCGCATATTGGAGGGTAGTGTCAATGCTTTGGTGTCCCAAGAGCTGCTGAACCTGCTCAATTGGCATTCCTTTGTCAATTGCCATGGTAGCCAGGGTCCTTCTAAATTTATGGGGATGGACTTTATGGAAACTCAGCTCACGACCAATCTTCCGCAGACGTATCTCAACACCGCTGATCTGCAATCGCTCAAACGGTTTCAGCAGAGAAACAAACAAAGCGTCATTGTCATCGGGCCGCTCTTTCAAATATCTCTGAAGGTGGATTTTTGTCCTTGCGTCAAAGTAGACTTTCCTCTGCTTATTTCCTTTCCCAAAAACAATACATTCCCGGTTCTCAAAGTCCACATCGCCCCGATTCAGCTTTACCAACTCGCCAACACGGATACCAGTGGAAGAAAGCAGATCAATCATCGCCAGGTCACGCAGATTGTCACAGTGATCACGCATTAGTTCCAACGATTCATCCGAATAAGTCTCTTTGACGGTCTTCCCTGTTTTTACTTTGTGAATTCTCCGCACAGGGCTTTTTATGATGTAATCCTCGTCTTCAAGCCAAGAGAAAAATGACGAGAGAATCCGCCTCACGTTGTCGAGAGTCACTTTGCTGACCGTCCCTCGGCGCTGATAGTTGTCGAGGTATAGACGAAGATCCTCTGTTGTAATTTTGCGTTCCGGTTTATTGATCTTCTCCAACATGTTTCGGATTGTAGACTCATAATAGCGCAGAGATTTCTCCGAGCATCCCTCCACTCGCTTTGCTGAAATAAAAAGCGGAAGCCAATTAGACATCTGCGATTCATTGTCCGTAGTAGTCTGTGCGTTCAGAGTAGACAAATGCCGGCGAAGAGATGCGAGCAGCAACTTCATCTGTTTCTCATTCAAAACTTCAGAGAGTTCTTGCCGAATATTGGAAATCATTTCTTCGATCATGGTGTTTCCTCCTTTTCGTGTTCCTCCGTTTGAGGCGTACCCACGAGCCGGAGGAAACTCCATGGCCCTGTTTTTCAGCCGAGCTGCTCGGAAATGATACGTTTGTAGGTGGCGGTCAGCTCTGAAAGGGCTTGTTCCAGTTCAAATTTTGATTTATCGCTCTGATGGACGAAAGCGGCAAACTGCTCCTGTAGATACATATCAGGCACAATTCCTTCTATCTTCTGCAGCGATCCTTTAGTGAGGATGCACTTCAACGCCCGATTCGTGGAATCATGCAATACAGGTCTCATGAGCGTAAGCAGGTAGTACATAAACCATACGTTCACCTTTTGGGGAATAATTGCGTTTATTTGTTGGTTAAATGCTACTCTTCGATTGGTAACAGCTAAATTACCAATGCTATTCAATCCCCCAGCAATACAGGTCATTAACAGGCAATCTGTATCCACCAGCCGGCCTATAGCAGCACCCTCATCTGACAAAGATTCCGTTGCTTTGGAGGGAAAAACAAGGCCTTCTTGAATGTTGTCTGACTTAATCCACTCAACTGAGTTCCCATAATACTCCTTATTTGCTCTTGGTGGGGTATTCCCAGTTACTATCTCACAGGACTTGGACAGGGGCATTTTGTCCCAACACATGGGGTTCTCTATGGGATCGCCAAACATCTCGATAAATTGAGATTTCACCAATTCATCCGTAGCGGCGACAAGTCGTTGATAGGATTTTTTTGTGGAATCCATAGCCCACAAGAGCTCCGAAAGCTCATGCTGTTTTTCCATATCAGGCAGGCTAAACTCATAATTCTTCAAGTGTTCCCATTTAACGCGGGGCGAAAGCGATCCTGCCGATTTTTCTACCGCAAAATCAAACAGAGCATCATTTTGAATGATGAAGGGCAGCAATTCCGGAAGAAGATAGTTGGGCTTTGCTGTAATGACTGTAATATCGCCAGAGCATATACCGTCAAATGGTGCAACAGCAGCTTTTTTCAGGTAAGCCCGACGGCGTCCAAAGAGCACGTCACCTTTATGGAACATCTTTGTGAATGTGTTGCCGCTACTGTCATCCCATGAAGTAAGGGTGATTTCCTCTGGTGTTAAATGTTCCAGTCCCACTGTGGGATACCCATCTTTGCTGCCTTTACAGGTTTCTCTGCGTTCCGCAGCCACATCGCCAAGCAAAACCTTACTCATCCTCCTGCGCCCCCTTTCCCAAAAGCAGATTCAGCTTTTCATAGCTCAGCTTCATAGTCTCCGACGCAGCCATCCAGCTGTCAAAATGCTCCTGAACGGAACGGGTATCCACCTCTGCCGCTTCGGTCTCCTGCTTGACATAGAGGGGAATACTGAGGGAAAAGTTGTGATCCGCAATATCCTGTATGGTGGCTACCCGCGCGAAACCGGCCTCATCAGAATATTGGTGATAGGCCTCGGAAATTTTCTGAATATGTCGCTCCTCCAGATAACTCTGGGCGTTTTTCCGCTCCACCTCGTTTACCGCGTTGATGAAAAGCACCTGTCCCCGCCGTTCCGGGCGCTTGTTCATGCGGCAGATCATGATGCAGGCTTCCATAGGGGAATTGTAAAACAGATTTGCCGCCAGACCGATCACACATTCCACTCGGTCGCTGCGCACCAGTTTTTCCCGCATGGCGCTCTCCTCATTGCGGAATAAAACACCATGAGGAAACAAAATCGCGCACCGCCCGGTATCCTCTTTCAGACTGGCAATGATGTGCTGTAAAAAAGCGTAGTCCGCCCGCCCCTGGGGCGGCACTCCCAGAAAATTGCGGCCATATTTGTCACTCTCAAAGGCGGCGCGGTCCCATTGGCTGATGGAATACGGCGGATTGGCCAGAACCAGGTCAAACTGACGGAGCCTGCCGTTTTCAATAAACGCAGGCGCGGCAAGGGTATCGCCGTTTACAATGCTGAAATCCTTGACGCCATGGAGAAACAGGTTCATCTTCCCGATGGCGGAGGTCAGGGCGTTGATCTCCTGCCCAAAAACCGCCACATTGCGCCATTCCTTTCCCTGCGCTTTCAGGTAGGCGATTGCGGAAATCAGCATACCAGCGCTGCCGCAGGTGGGGTCATAGATGGATTCCCCCGACTCCGGACGGAGCATTTCCGTCATCAGATGGACAACCGTCCGGTTTGTATAAAACTCCTGCGCCGTGTGGCCGCTGTCATCCGCAAACTTTTTGATGAGATACTCATAGCCCTGCCCAAGCTCGTCCTCAGGGCAGTTCGCAATGGAGAGGGTCTTGGTGCTGAAATGCTCCAGCAGGTCTTTCAGCAAACGGTCCGGCAGACGGTTTTTATTGGTCCAGGCCCCATCCCCAAAAATCCCTTGCAGTTTATCGGAATTGGCGTTTTCAACTTTTCGGAACGCCTCCACGATTGCCACACCGACATTTTCGGACACCGCCCGAACATCATTCCAGTGACAGCCTTTGGGAACGATAAATGTATGAAGCTCACGCTCATCAAACTCAGCGGCGTCTTCGCCGTATTCCTCCTGCGCCGCGGCGGTCTCCTCATCGTACACATCACAAATTCGCTTAAAGAACAGCAGCGGGAATATGTACTGCTTGTAGGCTCCCGCGTCAATATTTGTGCGGAGGAGGACGGCGGAGTTCCACAGATAGGACTGTAATTCCTCAATGGTAATCCGTTTATTCACTGACGTACCCTCCATCCAGCAGGAGCCGTTTCATTTTTTCCTCGGCCCGGAGCATAGCCTCATAAGCCTCAAAATACTGTCTGCGCACTTCCTCCGGGGGAATCGTTTCCTGCTCTTTTTTCTCAATGTAGTTGTTAATGGCAAGAGTGTAGTCTTTTTCCCGTATATCGGCAACCGTTGCTATTTTGACGCGCTCGATTACATCTTCATAGGCCGAGTAAAGGGAATAGACCCTTTGAATATCTTCCTCGGTCATGACGTTCTGTGCTCGCTGAGGCGTATAGATGCCGGAAGCGTCAATCAAGCAAACTTTCCTGCGGTGATTCGCATTCTTGTTGTTATTGAGAAAAAGGATACAGGCTGAAACGCCGGTGGAATAGAAGACACCGCCAGTGAGTGTAATCACGCACTCCAGCTTGTCAGACTCAACCAGTTGTTTGCGAATCTCTCCCTCTTTTCCGCTGCGGAACAAAACGCCCTGGGGCAGGACGACGGCGCATCGACCTGTTTTAGGGTCCATGGACTTTACCATATGCTGGAGCCACGCAAAGTCTCCGTTGGAGTCTGTTGGACAGCCCCAAAGATTACGTCCATAGATATCGCTGCCGAACTGCTCCGCACCCCAGTTTTTCAAAGAAAATGGAGGGTTTGCCACAACACAGTCAAAGGTTTGCAGACTTCCGCGCCAGAGATAATTAGGGCTTCGCAGCGTGTCTCCCTGTGTCACTCTGAAATCCTTTGCGCCATGCAGAAACAGGTTCATCCTGGCAATGGCGGAGGTAGCCAGATTTTTCTCCTGCCCATAGATCCGGCCATAGGTCAACTTGTCGCCTTTCATGTAGCGAATCGCTTCGATCAGCATACCGCCTGTGCCGCAGGCGGGGTCATACACCGACTCGCCTGCCTGCGGGGCCAACAGCATGATCATCAGCTTGACAATAGAGCGCGGTGTATAAAATTCGCCGGCATTCTTTTTGGATAGATCCGCAAATTTCTTGATTAAAAACTCATAGCTGTCGCCCATCACATCGGCAGAATAATTGTTGTTTCCAACTTTGATTTTGGACATGTGCTCAATCAGATTTTTCAGCCGCTCGTCGGACAGCTTTGTTTTATCCGTCCAGTTCGCGTCATCAAAGCTGGAGAATACTCCGCTTAATGAATCAGGGTTTGCCCGCTCGATCCCATTCATGGCGTTGACAATGGCGACGCCCACATCCATGCTTGCCTCCCGAACATTCTGCCAATGGCACCCGTCCGGAATCACGAAACGGTGGTTCTCCGGGAAACTGGCATACTCCTCATCCCCGCCGGATTCCTCCAGAGCGGCTTGGGTCTCCTCGTCATAGACATCAGAAAGCCGTTTGAAAAACAGGATCGGTGTCACATAGCTTTTGTACTCGTCCTGATTGATTGGACCGCGTAAAATATTGCAAGCCTCAAACAGATGAGAAAACAATTTTTGGCTGGTAGTTTCTGCCGAGTCTCCAAGACGGTTCGCCGCGTCTTCGTCGGTAAAGTCAAAGGCAAGTTGCATCATCTCGGAGCGATCGTCAGTTTTTATTTGAGTATGGCTGGGGAATTGGATGGCCACGCTTCCGGTTTCATTTGTTTTCTCAATCTTTGCCGGGTAGAGACTTTCGAAGTCCATAAGAATCTTCAAAAGCCTCTTGTCTAAAAAGGTCAAGGCCAGCTTCCGTATGGGGGCAGGTACTCCGTAATACGCTTCGGCAACCGCCCCGGTAATTGCCGCCAATGTATCACTGTCTCCACCTATAGATATCGCATTCCGAATTGCGTCCTCAAAGTCGGTAGACTCAAAAAAAGCCTCCAGCGCCTGGGGCACAGTATTCTGGCAGGTTTCGTTAAATTGATAGGTACTGCGGATAGAGTCCAGTGTAAAATCAATCGGGTAGTAGTTCTTCACAATGTAATCCTGGATTTCCAGCAGACTTTTCCCGGTGCGGGCCAGGTAAACCGCTACAGCGGTCGCCTCCGCGCCTTTGATTCCCTCCGGGTGGTTATGAGTTACTTCCGTTACCGCTTTCGAGAGGATTTTTGCCTCTTCAAGAGATTTTGCCGCATAGCCGCAGCCACTCACCCGCATGGCGGCACCGTTTCCAAAGCTGTTGTAAGGCTTTGGAGCATCCGAATACATCCACCTGTAAAATGAGCCGCCATAGCCGCTGTTTGGATACGGGCGGCCGATTTCCTGCATGGAGTGGACCGACTGCTCTCCCAGACCGGTAAAATCCGGTCTGCAGCGCATCAGCGCATCGCATACGGCCAACGACATGATGGAATCATCCGTAAAGAAACACTGGTGCGGCATCAGGTCAAAGTCCTTGGAGCGGTGGTTATTCCACTCAAATCTGGAGCCCACAATGTCTCCAATGATCGCGCCAATCATAGTTCCACCCGCTTCCCATCAATAATATTGCTCGATGTAGCTGTACGCCTTGTCAAAGACGTCTTTATCTTTGATTTTGTACTTGATCCAAATCACACTTCGAAGAGCCTTTTTGACCTCCTGCTTGCCGGCAGTGGTACTCTGCCAGCCGTCAAAGCGGACAATTTTCACTATGCTGTCAATATCGGCAACGATACGCTCTACAATGACAGGTGTATTTTTATTTCTCACGCCATTGAACAGCTCTGTCAAGGCGGCAATCCCTTTATCAATTTCCTGCTCTGGAACGACATCTTTCTCTGCCTTAGCCGCTTCCCTCGCCAGTTCCAGAAGAAGTTTCAGAAATTCGATGCTGGTGATAAGGCCCTGTTCATGCTTTTCCCGAAGGGCCTCCAGTTTCTCACCCAGCTGTATAAACTTGGGGTCTTTGGCATGGTTCAGAATCTTTGCCACAAGGTTGATCTCAACCTTTTTTGTCGTCTTTTTTAAATCCTTCTGCTTCTCCAGAAAATCATCAATCAGATCAGCATCCATAGCGAGGATGTCCATATCTTCATCAGCTTCGCCGACCGTGACATTCTGGTGAACCAACTCAATGGTTTTTGCCCCAAGGGAGGCCCAGATCAAGCCGCCCCTTCCGTCTGTAGGTTTGACAGATTCATAAACACGGGACAGCCACTGGTAATCCGCTTTATATGCGTTTAAGAAGATATCCGGGGACAGAGCATCCCAAGCCCGGTTCAATACACGATAGTCAGCGGCAAAGGCATCCTTTTCTCTATTGGCAGGGAGACATTCCTGCGCCGCCATCAGTCCCTCCCAACCCTCTATGGTACGATCGACCCCCATAAAATAGCCAAGACATTTTTTCATCAGCGTCGGCAGCTGCTTTTTGATCTCCTCGATATTGGTGATGATCCGGCGCATACTGGTCTCATCAAAATCAAGAGCTTTCGCTACATCGTCAAAAATTCCAATATAATCAACGATCAATCCATGGGTCTTCCCCTGATCATACGTGCGGTTCGTGCGGCAGATCGCCTGCAGCAGCGTGTGATCCTTCATGGGCTTGTCCAGATACATCGCCTGCAAAATAGGAGCGTCAAACCCGGTCAGCAGCTTGGATGTGACGATCACCAGCTTCAGCGCACTATTCGGATCACGGAAAACATCCAGTATTTTTCCCTCTGCATCACGATCACGGCGGTATTTCTTGTAGCGATCCTCTTTGTCGTTATTGGTGTCCATGACGATTGTGGTGGCATCCTCGCCAAGCAATTCATCCAATACCGCCTTATACATCAGGCAGCACTCGCGGTCATAGACCACGATCTGTCCCTTGTAACCGTTGGGCTCAATTTTCGATTGGAAATGTCTCGCAATATGTTCACAGACCTTCCTGATGCGGGCAGGGTTATACATAATCGCTTTCATGTTGACACGGCGGGAAAGCTCATTCTTTTCCTCTTTGCTCAGCCCCGCCTCATCGGTCATTGCTTCAAATTCCCGATCCAATTTGTCTTTGTCAACATGCAGCTCCACGGGAACCGGCTCAAAATGCAGCGGCAGCGTTGCACCGTCCCGGATAGAGTCGGAGAAAGAGTACCGGCTCATATAGCCAGTGCGATCTTCCTCCGCGCCAAAAGTCAAAAAGGTGTTTTTATCCACGCGGTTGATTGGCGTACCAGTCAGGCCGAAGAAAAATGCGTTGGGAAGAGCCATGCGCATCTTCTCACCCAAGTCTCCCTCCTGCGTCCGATGTGCCTCATCCACCATAACAATGATATTGTCGCGGGCATTCAGCTCTCCGTTGACCTCGCCAAATTTGAAAATCGTTGTAATCAGAATCTTCCGCATATCTCCGCGGAAGAAAGAGGGGAGCTCCTCCTTGGTAGATGCGCTGGTCAGGTTGGGAATGTCAGAGGCGTTAAAAGTCGCCGTGATTTGCGTTTCCAGGTCGATACGGTCATCTACAATCACAACCGTAGGATTTTTCAATTCAGGTATCATACGCAGCTTTTGTGCGGCGAATACCATCAGCAGCGATTTGCCAGAGCCCTGGAAATGCCAGATCAGCCCCTTTTTCGGATATCCGGCAAGGACACGGCTGACAATCATATTTGCGCCCTCAAACTGTTGATAGCGACAGATGATCTTGTATTTGCGGTACTTTTTATCGGTGGCAAACATGGTGAAGAACTGGAAGATATCCATCACCTTTTCCGGCTGGATCATATCCTCCATGCTGATCTTCACATCCGCAAGGCTGCCCTCCGCCTTATGGGTGGCGGTGTGCCACGGTCCCCACATATTGATCGGCATATGAACGGAACCGTAGCGGTAACACTTTCCCTCTGTAGCAAAATTGAATACGTTTGTGACAAACATGGCGGGAATACTTTTTTCATACGCGGAAATATCTCCAGCGGCGTCGAGCCACGTAATAGCACTGCGGACAGGCGTCTTCAGTTCGCCAATCGCAACCGGAAAGCCGTTGATCAGCAGCACAATATCCAGACGTTTGCCCCCATCCGCCTGGGGATATACCCATTGGTTGGTGACGACATATTCATTTAGGGCAATGTCCTCTTTGCGCATCGTACCAAAGAACCGAATCGGAACCATGCGGCCATCTTTTCCAAATGGGAAGGAGTTTTCTTCAAACACCAATCTTTTAAACAACTCATTCTGTGTAACCAGGTTGTGAGGCTGTACAGACAGAATAACGGTTCGAAGCTTGTAAATGACCTCGTCGGCACGGGAAGGTTCCGCCGCAATCTCAGGATTCAGCCGGATCAGCGCTTCCTTCACCATGGGTTCCACCATGACATCCGAGTACATGCGCGGAAGCTCCTCAGCGGGGATGTATGTCCAGCCATTTTCCTGCAAAATGGAGATTATCATTTGCTCCATGGTGTTATCTTCATTGAAAAGAGTTTTCATATATCTCTCTCCTTTATTACGCTTTTGTTTGCAATCTTCTCAAAATCTCCTCATCCGCCGGGCAGAACTCGTACTGTAGTATCTGCTCTGGAGTGATCCATCGGATATTATTGTGCTCCAGCAGTTGGGGCGTTCCCTCAACGATTGCCGCATTGAACAGTGTCAGATGCACATACAGGTCGGGGTAATCGTGATCAACTTCCATGAACACCTCACCCACTGAGATGGCGACAGCCAGTTCCTCCCGGCATTCCCGCACCAGTGCCTGCTCTTTTGATTCTCCCGACTCCACCTTGCCGCCCACAAACTCCCACAGCAATCCCCGAGCCTTATGAGCCGGACGCTGGCAGATCAGAAACCTGTCCCCTTTCCAGATCAGCGCTGCCACAACCTCTGTCGCTTTTTTCTCCATACCATTCGCCGCCCTCAATTTGCCTTTTTCCCCTGTTTGTGCTATTTTATTATGAGTATACCACAAATTTCTCCCTGGGGGAAGTGCGTAATGGAGGCGCAGTATATGATACGAGAGATCATGCGAGACGAAACGTTCCTCGCCCAAAAGGCCGAACCGGCCACCATGGAGGACTTGCCTGTCGCTCAAGACCTGCTGGACACCTTGACCGCCCACAAGGACGGCTGTGTGGGCATGGCGGCCAATATGATCGGCGTCTGCAAGCGAATTATCGTCTTTGACAACGAGGGCACATACATGGTGATGTTCAACCCGGAGATCATCAAAAGATCTGGCTCCTATGAGGCGGAGGAGGGTTGTCTCTCCCTCACCGGCACCCGGAAGGCCAAACGCTGGCAGTCCATCGAGGTGCAGTATCAGAACGAGCGGTTTCAAACACGCTTTAAGACCTTCACCGGCTGGACGGCACAGATCATCCAGCACGAAATCGACCACTGCGAGGGGGTGCTGATCTGATATGGACTTCGACGCTTGCATTGCCGCTTGATGGGAAAAGACGCCAAGGACGCGTATGCGTTCACTCAGCAGATCGTAGCGGAAAGTCGGGACTCCGATGCCTGGTATCCCTGTTTTGACCGCTTCGCCGAGCTTTTGCGGCATAAAAACTCCCTGGTCCGCAACCGGGCCATTGGTATCCTGGCCGCCAACGCCCGATGGGACAGGGAGGGGAAATTTGACGCACTTCTGGATGAATTTTTATCTCATGTAACCGATGTGAAACCCATCACGGCCCGTCAGTGCGTGGCGGCGCTTCCAGAAATCGCGGAGGCGAAACCGGAGCTGATTCCCCGTATCCGGGCGGCGCTGGAGCAGGCCGACCTGAGCGGCTACCCGGACAGTATGCAGCCTCTGGTTTTGAAGGACATCGTGGCGGCGTTGCAAAAAATAAAGGAGTAGACCTATGCGCATCATCATCGCTCCAGCCAAGAAAATGATAGTGGATACGGACAGCTTTGCCGTGGATGGCCTGCCACGGTTTCTGGAGCGGACAGAGTGGCTGAAAGCGGTCCTCCAGGGAATGTCCCCCAAAGACCTGCAGGCCCTTTGGAAGTGCAACGACGTGATTGCCAAGCTGAACGTGGAACGGCTGGAGCAGATGGACCTACGCCGCAATCTCACCCCGGCGGTTCTCTCCTACGAGGGCATCCAGTACCGCTACATGGCCCCCGGCGTGATGGAGACGGCCCACCTGTACTACCTTCGGGAGCATCTGCGCATCCTCTCCGGCTTCTACGGCCTGCTGCGGCCCTTTGACGGCGTGACACCCTACCGGCTGGAAATGCAGGCAAAGCTGGCGGTGGACGGCTGTCGGGACCTGTATCAGTTCTGGGGCAGCCGCCTGGCCCGGCAGCTGGCCTCGGAGACGGACGTAGTGCTGAATCTGGCCTCCAGGGAGTACAGCAGAGCGGTGGAGGGTTATCTGCCCAAAACTGTCCGATTTGTCACCTGCGCCTTTGGAGAGTGGAAAGATGGCAAAATCATTGAAAAGGGCACCAAATGCAAGATGGCCCGTGGGCAGATGGTGCGCTGGCTGGCGGAGAACCAAATCAAAAGCCCGGAGGACCTCCGGGCCTTTGACCAGCTGGGCTATCGATTCTGCCGTTCTACATCGGTGTGGAACCATACGGTACTTCTTTGGATACAGTCCCCCAAGGATTGAGCCGCTTCCTGGCTGGGAGCGGCTTAATATTCCGTACTCAGCAAGAAATCCGCAACATGCATCATCCTGATCCCCTGGTAATTTCCGCCGGCATACCTGCTAATACAGGGGGGTAATTGCTAAAGTATATGATTATAACCGCAATACTCACTTCACACCAAAAGTTTTGCGGTTTATATCCGCAAAACTTTTGATACAGCCATTGCAGATCCCTGATTTTAAGAAGCGGACCTGAGTTTTGCTTCTCTTTCGTTGCAACCACCTTTAAAATTTCCGATAATGTATTGACAAAGCAGATTTTTCTGCTACAATATGACGATTTAACACTGAAATGTTAAATGGGAGGCATGGGCAGAAAGGAAGAAGACAAATGTTCAGAGTCGTTGATGAAGCGGAGTGCAAAAAATATCGTTTAGATTGTTCTTTTGCACTGAAAAAAGTGTGCCTAATGTTAAAAGAAAAGGGAATTTCCGCTCAGTTTACACTTGTGGGTAGTGGTGCAAGGAATATGGTGACGAGAAATGGCGATGGGCCATTCGACCTTGACTATAATCTCGAAATCATCAAAGCACCGGAAGAGTATTGGAATGATTTGCGCAGTTTGAAAAATACCATCCGTATTTTGTTGGATGAAGCGGCGGGCCTGAAATGTTTTTCCGAATCACAAGATTCAACTTCCTGCCTGACGGCTCTGTTACACTTTAGAGATGAACCTGCAATTAAATTCCGGTTTGACGTTGCAGTTGTCACCAGAAATTCTTCAGGAAAACTTTGTAGGCTGATTCACAACAAAAACGCCTGGGGTCTTGGGGTGGATCAATATGTTTGGAATGAGATTCCTGATTCCCACGATGTTGCACAAAAAGCAAAGAGACTCAAAGCAGAGGGACTGTGGCTTACAGTAAGAGATCGATACGTCCAGCGAAAGAATATGTATTTGTCCAGCTGGTGGGATAAAGATCACCCTTCGTTTATCATTTACATCGAAACGGTCAATGAGATATATTACAAATATTTTGGACCGGTGTAGGCAACTATCCAGTCAAAAGAAACTCCATATAAAATCCCCAGATTCAGGGAAAACTGAATCCGGGGTGATAAATTATGGGATTTTTCCGCAACACAAACAGGACGGGTCCCTATTTTGAGGGCTGGTACTTCAAACACCAAAACCCGCAGGGGCAGACCCTGGCGTTGATCCCCGCGTTCCATATTGACAGAGAAGGACGCCGCACTGCCTCTCTCCAGGTCATTTCAAAGGATCAGGCATGGTGGCTGGAGTACTCGGAAGCACAGCTGAAAGTCTCCCGTCAGCCTTTTCAGGTACAGATTGGACAGTCCAGCTTTGGCAGTCAGGGAATTAACCTCCATATCCAGCAGGACAATTTTTCTCTCTGTGGCTCACTGCGCTATGGCCCTTTTACCGCTCTGCGGTCTGACATCATGGGGCCGTTCCGATTTTTCGCAGGGATGCAGTGCGCCCACGGCGTCATCAGCATGGGGCATTCCCTGAGTGGAACGCTGGAGCTGAACGGCGAGCGTTTGGATTTCTCCAACGGGATCGGATACATCGAAACAGACCGGGGCCGCTCCTTTCCCAGCAAGTACCTCTGGACCCAGTGCCTTTGGGACGGACCGGATCAGGGCAGCCTGATGCTTGCCATTGCGACGATCCCTCTGCCTGTGGGCGGCTTCACCGGCTGCATCTGCTCCATTTTGTATGGCGGTCAGGAGTACCGTCTGGCCACCTACCGGGGCGTCAAAATCGAGGCGTGGTCCTCCTCCGGCGCGGTAATCCGTCAGGGGAAGTACCGCCTGGAGGCGGAGCTGCTGAGCGAACGGCGGCAGCCCCTTCGGGCTCCGGTGGAGGGCCGCATGGAGCGCACTATCCACGAGAGTCTCTGCGCGGAGGTGCGCTACCGTTTCTGGCACGGGGACAACCTTCTGTTTCAGCATACGGATTCCAATGCCAGCTTTGAGTACTCCTCAGCAGACTGATTGCCCACCTACGATTTTGACATTCTGTACTGTGCTTTGCGCTTTGATCTTCTGTCCTTATCTTTGAATATAGCCCTGTAGAATTTGAGGGCCTGCCCTGACAGGAAACCGTTGCAAAACCTTCCTGTCAGAGTTACAATGCAGATAGCAAAAATGCGAAACGCTTCCCGCTCAGTGCCTTTGGAAAACCGACGGTCAGAGGCGGGAAGCGTTTCTGACCACAGAACCTGCCACAGACGTGGCCGGAACACATGGAGAACAGCCTGTTAAAGATGCTTACAGATAAAGTTAAATCCAGCGGAAACGGCCAAAAGGAGCAAAAACAAGCCAAAAAAGTTTCTAAAATCTTTTCGCATCCGAGAGGTCGAGAGTTCGAATCTCTTCAGGTCCACCATGATAAGTTGACAGGCCGCCAAGGGAGCGGGCTGTCAACTTTTTATAGTGCGCCCGGTGAGCGCACGTTCTAAAGGGTGAAAGACCCGAATCCGCCCGGCAGTGGGAAGGATATAGCTTAAGCCAAGGGTGTCTGTCGTGAGGCAGAATCTGAAGAAAGGCGGCGGCAAAACTCTGGCCTGACGAATAGAAATCGCATATAAGGCCGTAAGCGAGGGCAAGTTTCCTATATAAAACAAAGCCCAATAGCTGCACGGAATCGCCTACGGTAAATGCGGCAGGTAAAGAGAGCAAGAATGTGTGAGTACCCGAGGAGGTCTTGCAGACGCATTGGAGTAGACATATTCGAAAAAAAATGCGCAGTAACAACGAACTGCAAGAAGTCAGCAGAGGCCATAGTACCGGGGGAAAAACCCCCGGGAAGGGCTGAACAATCGTTAGTCCTAAGTAGATTTCGAAAGGAGGTCAACATGAGGAACGCAGAATATCAGGGGAACCTGAGCTGCCCGCAAAGAGATAGTGTGGAACACGAAGGGTATGTGGGAGCGCAGAGTGTTGACTGTCAGGAAGGAAAGGAACAGGACGGTGCAGACTTGCTTGAAAGGATACTGGGCAGAGATAACCTGAACAGAGCCTACAAGCGGGTGAGAGCCAACAAGGGAGCACCCGGAATTGATGGAATGACCATTGAGGATGCGCTGCCTTGGTTGAGAGAACACCGGGAAGAACTTCTGGAAAGTATCCGACAGGGGAAGTACAAGCCCCAGCCGGTGCGCCGGAAGGAAATCCCCAAGCCGGATGGCGGGGTACGAAAGCTGGGGATTCCAACAGTCGTAGACCGCATTATCCAGCAGGCAATTGCACAGCAGCTAACCCCAATCTACGAACCGTTGTTCTCGGACTTGAGCTTCGGCTATCGTCTGGGCAGAAGTGCGCAGAACGCAATTCAAACGGTAAAGGAGTATGCGGAGAAAGGATACACACAGGCGGTGCTTGTGGATTTGTCCAAATACTTCGATACTCTGAACCACGAATTGCTGATGAACCTTCTGCGAAAGAACATCCACGACAAACGGGTCATTGAACTTATCAAGAGATACCTGAAAGCCGGGGTCATGGAAAATGGACTGCTGGTGAAAACAGAGGAAGGCTCCCCACAGGGCGGCCCGCTATCCCCATTGCTGCCAACATCTACCTGCATGAATATGACAGGGAGATGGCAAGACGGGGAGTGCCTGTCATTCGGTATGCGGATGACATTGTGGTACTGGCAAAGAGCCCAAGAGCGGCACAGCGACTTCTGGAAAGCACACAGCGGTATCTTGAGGGGAAGTTGAAACTCAAGATAAATGTGGAAAAGAGCAAGGTTGTCAGCGTGTACAGCATCCGAAATTTTAAGTTCCTGGGCTTTGCGCTTGGGAAGGGCAAGAATGGAGCCTACATTCGAGCACACGCAAAGTCCTTGAAGAAAGCCAAGGCCAAGCTGAAAGAACTGACTTCCCGCAGTCAGGGCAGAAATGTCCGAAATGTAATGGAGAACGTAAAGGTCTACATCCGGGGCTGGCTGGGCTACTTCGAGATAGCGAGCATGAAGATAACGATGCAGGAATGGGACGGCTGGCTACGCCGCAGATTCCGGAGCTACATCTGGAAACAGTGGAAGAATCCACGGACGAGAGTGAAGAACCTGATGAAATTGGGGATGCCCCAATGGAAGGCATACAGGAATGGAAACTCTCAGAAGGGGTACTGGGCAGTTGCTGGAAGCGGTATTCTCACGCACACAATAACAAACAAGAGACTCGCAGCAGCAGGATATTTTGAAATCCTGAACTACTACGAGTCCCTGCACTTATGCGATTGAACCGCCGTGTACGGAACCGTACGCACGGTGGTGTGAGAGGTCGGGGCTAGCCGCCCCTCCTACTCGATTAAAGTAATGTAACAAATGCGCTGTAGTGACTTCACTGCGGTATTTTTATTATGAAAGGGAAACTGTAATGAATGTGATACAAAAAAGCGAGGCAATCAAAGCCGGCCTTCGGAAAGGTTTTCAGGATGGCAGTTCTAAGATGGCTCGTCGCAAATGCTATGGGTATGAAGTTGGCTTTGATGGTGAACTGGCAGTGAATCCAGACGAAGCTCAGGTAGTGCGCTGGATATTTGAGCGGTATCTCGCCGGTGACAGTCTGGGGAAAATTGCTGCTGGTCTGGAAAGGCAAGGCATCCCCTCCCCCACTGGCAAACCTAAATGGAACCGGGAAGCGGTTGACAAGTTGCTCTCCAATGAAAAATACACTGGACGGGTACTACTTCAAAAAACGGTCAGCACCGGCGCTGTCCAAATCGAAAATAATGGCCTCATGGATCGGTATCTTTACACCGACACCCATGAGGCCATTATTTCGGATGAGATGTTCATGGCGGTACAGCAGGAAAAGCTCATCCGCTCTAAGGAACCGCAAAATCACGTTGCCATGAAGCTCTCGTTTTGATATAATGAAGAAAACTGCGGGAGGCTGTGTAAATGCGAAAGGTGACTGAGATTCCTCCTGTGCAGGGTCATCGTCCAATAGAATTGCGTCACCTTCGCGTGGCCGCCTACTGCCGGGTCAGCACAGAGTTGGAGGAACAGACCAGCAGTATCGAATTGCAGGAGCGGCACTATTCACAGCTGATCGCAGGAAATCCTCATTGGGAAAACGCTGGGATATTTTTAGAAAGAGCCACAGGTCTGAATTTGAAAGAGCGACCTGAGTTCCGCCGGATGATAGCACAGTGCCGCAAAAAGAAAATCAACTTGATTCTCACAAAATCCATCAGTCGATTTGGACGGAATACGGTGGATATGCTGCGTTCGCTGAGGGATCTGCACGGTTTGGGTGTAGAGGTTTATTTTGAACAGGAGAATATGTGGCTAAACGAGCAGCGAATACAAATCCTGCTGACCGCCTACTGTGCCCTGGCCCAAGCTGAGAGCGAGGACATGCGCCGAAATATCGAATGGGGGATCAAGCGAGGATTTGAGAAAGGCACTTCTGGTTACGCTGAATTTGTGTGTTTTGGGTATAAGCGTGGAGGTGATGGAGGCTGGTCATTGATGAGCCTGACGCTGAAATTGTTCGGAAGATGTTTGAGATGAGAGCCAGCGGATGCAGCCTGAGGACAATCTCAAATTGGCTTTATGAGTGCAAAATTCCATCGCCGGCAAAGAGAGCTTACTGGAGTCGAGAAACCAGTAGCAAACTGCTATGAAATGACAAATATACTGGTGATGTTTTACTACAAAAAACATTTGTGGAAGATTAGTTTTCCGGAAGGCAAGTCACGAACAGAGATGAATTGCAAAAGTGTTCAATACATGAACACCATTCGGCAATCACAAGCAGAGAACTGTAATTTCCCGCGACCCGATCAGCAAAAAATTATCGAACACAGGACGACCAATTTGTCGAAATTGGGACATGGTTTTGGCCTAACTCTAGCTCATGTTCCAGGATCGCTAGATTGCCTGAACCCGGCTTGACCATAGTGTTTCTTGGACGAGAGACGGCATTCACACTGTATACATACCGTCTCTCATCCCAGAACACGGGTGGAAACCTGGCTAAACTGGGCCGTGCTCAGCCCAGTAAATCCTCTGGTTTGCCCTCTTTCCCTTGACTGATGCTCATCTGATTTTACACAAACCTCTCTGTCGGGCTTTCTAATGTCGTTCCAGAATACGAAGTGTTTTAAAGTGAATAATCCAACCTGCTCTAAATAAATTTCTGAGACTTGGTAAATCGGATTGTGTCGTTCATTCATTATAGAAAAGCAATGCAAAGGCACATTTTTCGAAGCATTACATGATTCCCATCTCGTTTGTGTAGTTGCATCTGTTTTGCAGTATTTGAATCCATAGATAAAATAGATTTCAGCAGCTCGGTTTTTTGCGTTGCGGATAAATCGCTATATTGAATCCAAGTTTCTATATCAATGTACTGATCATAAATCAAAGAATTCATCATTTTTACAGGGATACTGTTTAAGAGCATTTCTTTCAGCGTTTTTTCCGTAAAAACACTTGCCTGAACCCTGCCAACCTCTTTTTTTACAAGTAAGTTACTGAGGAAAGGTAAACATGTTTCAGAGGGCGCTACGACTTCCATTACAGCAACGACTCGGCGAGCTACTCGGTACATTTCAGAAATGCCTTTTATCGGCTGATCAAAATGATGCAAAGAACTTTTTGCAAAGGCAATATCAAAACTATCATCTATAAACGGAATCTTCTCAGCTGAGGCCTTTTGAAATACAATGCCCTTCTCTATAGCTAAATTTGACATGGAAGAGACCACGCTGTCACTAGGATCAATCGCAGATATTTGTTTAAACTTTTTCAAATAAAAGTCGATCATAAACCCATTCCCGCACCCCACATCTAGAATAGAGTTTCCATAAGCACTTAATAGCTCTACAATCCATTGGGCTAATGTGGGATTACACAGCCAAGTATATTTCCCAAAATTAGTCGCCCGAAGTTCAGACAACAGGTTCATTTTATTACCTCTCTAGAAGCACCAAATAAGTGTTGAGCGTGGGCAAAGACACTGCTAAACATCTTAGTGCGTCTATCATTTTTAATTAAAAATAACGGGCGCTCCTCTCCACAACGATAGGTAAAATACTCTACGACCATTTCTGCATTGTTGCTATTTGGATCAATTAAAACCATACTCATGGTAGGCAATGTGGTATATGTTGAAAGAGTAATTCTATTATTAATCTTAGGATTATTATTGCAATCATTACAGAATTTAAATAATGCATCATAAGAAAGCCGCACATATTCCTTAAATTTCGGCATACCAAAGAAATCATCTAGTTGTGCTGCGTGGTCGGGATGTATTTCAAGATAATCTGGGTCTAGCATAAAAAGATGAATCGGTACTTTCTGCAGTTGTTTTTCCAAAGAATTGGGGGCAACTCTAGACAATTTTGACATACCAGCACCAATAATATATATCTCTTTGGTCGCACGGTCTCGAATTAAACGAAATTCTTCATCACGATCCAAACCAATGGAAGCTTTTCTAATTCCTGAATATTGCGATAGCAATGTTTTCTCAGAATTTTTAAAATCCCTGCCAGCGACCCACCCAGAACATTTTTTAAACTGATTTGGATTATTAGAAAACATCTGTGCAATGGCAAAAGAAATCTGTCCAATGTCCGAATACTCTGCAGACATTCGCTCTCTAATCTTCTTTTTTAATTCAATATAGTTTGGGTTCGTTGTTTCCGGGGGAAAAGTAGCAGTGTAGAATCCTTTATCGATTTTTTCCTGCAAAAATTTATTACTAATCACAACAGACATGATGGGCTTTTTTTTGCTCAACGCATATTCGAATTCACAGTGGATATAACTCTTTTTACTGGTAGGTTCAATGCTACCATAGCGTCCTCCCAGCAGAATAAGGAATACATCAGATTCTCGAATCCATCGCTGAATTACGGCCCACTGCTTCTCGTTTTCAGATGCAAACAATTCCATTCCTGCAGGAATATGACCAGCGGCCAAGATTGCTTCAACAGCTTTTTGACGTTCAAGTTTCATATCTTCATAAGTTGATGAAATAAATACCTGTAGTTTTTTCTTCATGATGAAGCACCTCCTGTCGATTTTCCATAACCTGTATGTCTATAAATCCCATTTAGTATATCGGCCACTTTGGTCTAATGATAATATATTCTTTGGATATTAATTTTGAATTTGCGAGAGCATTACGAATAGTTTTTTCTGAACTTTTAAAATGCTCCCGCTCTTTATATTTTATAAAATTCCAACAGGCTCGAAAACCGTTACAGTGCAACGATGATGAGAAGGCCACATGAGATACGTTAGATCAAACCGCATATCGATTGTTCCAACTTTTTTCAAAAGCTAGAGTATACCCATTGTGTTGACCCTCCTCTCCAAACCGAACCCGCTTCTCTGGGCCTCGGTTTGGTTTTGGGTGCGAACCTGAGAAAAATCGATTTTGACCGCTTATTCCACAAAGGCAAAATCCGAACCCGCCGGGTTCGGATTTTGTGTTTTTGGAGAAAGAGAACCACGGGCATAGCCCGTGGTTCTCTTTCTTACAATAGGAAGCGCCGCAAACCCGTTGCGGCGCAAGGAAGTGGGCAGCTGCCCCATATAATACCAGGAGGTTCCGGAATTCCCCTGCCGCAGGAAATGGATTGCGGCCAAACAGGGCTATAAAAGCGCCTGTTCAAATACCTTCAAAAGCTGCTCCTGGTGAAACGGCTTATCGACAAAGCCCCTGGTGCCAATCGACTTGGCCCTTTCAAAGGTATCGCCATATGCCAGGGACGAAATCATCACAATCCTGGCGTCCGGGTGCTCTTTCAGGATGATCTCCGCGGCGTCCAGCCCGTCCATCCCCTGCATAATAATATCCATCGTCACCAGATCGGGCGCTACCTCCGCGTACTGCTTGATGGCATCCTCTCCGCTGCGGCAGTATGCCGCAATCTGGTAATCCGTACCCGCCAGGACATCCTCCAACTGCGCTCTGACCAGCCTGGAATCATCCACTACCATAAGTCGCTTGCTCATCTGAATATACCCCTTTCCATTATGCCTGATCCGGAACGGCCCCGTCTGTATGGGAACAGGGCACATGGTGAATCAGCTGCGCACCCTCACGCTGATCGTCAGAATAGGTGAGCACAAACTGCACCTCCTGCCCCTCCGGCTCATAGCGCCCATGATAGAACTCGGGCGGTCCAAAATGGGCCGCAATCTGCGTGGCCTGAAACATCGCCCCCGCAATTTTGCCGCACAGCACGTTGAAATATTCCTTGGTGAAGTCCTCCAGATCCTCGGAGTTCACCTCGTCCTCATGAAAGGAATTGCAGGCCATACGGGTGAGCAGGCTGGTATCGGCGCAGAGCGTAAGACTGGTGCTGAATCCCCTGTCAAAGGTGATATGAACAGTGCACAGATCCTCTCCCAGGGGCTGATCACCCTGGTTTAGGCGCACACCGGCGGTCTGCTCCGTCACGTTTTGAAGCGCCTGGTCCAGTATCTGCTCCAGCTTCTCTTTGGTGAGCACGGTATTCATAAGTCACCCCCCTGCAACAGATCCCGGATCAACTTCAACAACGTCCGCCTGAACGCTTTCGCCGCCATGCCCGACAACGCCCGCCTGGTTGATTTCGCTGTCGTGTCCGCCGCCGGCCGCCGGACCGCTTATTCCGGATTTTAGGATCCGCCGCACACGCTCAAGCAGGTCGTCCGCTACAAAGGGCTTCAAGACATAATCGCATACCCCCAGCTCGATGCCCTTCATAACAGTCTGCCGATCTTCCAATGCCGTCAGCATGATGACCGGAATATCGGCCCGGTCCTCCATGTTCCGAATCTCCCGCAGGATCTCAAACCCGTCCTTAACCGGCATACGAATATCCAGGAGGATCAGATCGGGCTTATTCTTATCCAGGTACTTCAAAGCCCGCGTTCCGGAGTTCACCGTAACCATCTCATAGTGCTTTCCCAGCGCGTCCGTGATTCTCGACAGCGTAAACGCCGCGTCATCCACCGCTAAAATGCGCTTTCTGCCATATCCCGCACCCATCATTCCTGCTCCTCCCGCTCTTCAAGACTGCTCAACAGCTGATTTAACAGCATTTCCGCGTTGTCGTCCTCGTACAGCTTCAGCTGCCCCTGAATCTCCCTGAGGCTGTCCAGGCGCTCCTGGGGCAATTCGTGGCGGAGAAGCTCCTCCACGATACCGGCACACTCCCGCGACCGGAAATCCTCCAATTCCTCCAGAGCCCTGGCCACCTGCCTCCTCAGCTCCCGCGCCGGCAGAGCGGGGAGCTTCTCCTCCCGCGGCGCCTGGCTCTTCCGCTGCTCCAAAACCCATCCGATCCTCTCCAGCAGGGCCTCATAGTCCTCCAGCAGCCGGGGAAGCTGCTGGTCGATCAGCTGCCGGTCGCCCTCCGCCGCGGCCATCTCCTGGGCGCGGGCCATCTCGGAGACGCTCACCGCGCCGATATTGGCCGAGGCGCTCTTGAGCGCGTGGACCTCCGTCTGGTAGTCCGGGAGACTGGAGGCGGCAAGCTCCCGCAAAAGGCCGATCTTGCGCTGGCCGTCCATATAATAGAGCTCCAGCAGCTCCGCAAAGCCCGCCTCGTCGCCGGAATAGTAACGCATGGCGGCGCTCATGTCGATCCCCTCGATCCGGAAGGCGTCCGGGTTCATGGGCCCGCAGGTCTCCCCGCCGTCCGCGGCCCGCCGCCGCTCCTCCGGAATCCAGCGCACCAGAAGCTGTCCCAGCTCCTTTCGGTCCAGGGGCTTGGCGATAAAATCCCGGAAGCCCTTGTCTAAAAACCGCTGCCGCATTCCCTCCATGGCATTGGCCGTCAGGGCGATCATGATGGCCGCGGCCCCGTTCTCGCCGCAGTCCCGGCGGATGATCTCCGCCGCCTCGATGCCGTCCATCATGGGCATCATATGATCCATAAAGATGATGTCATACCGGTTCTGCCGCGCCATCTCAATGGCCTGCGGCCCGCTCTCCGCCTCGTCCAGGTCAAAGGCGTAGCTCTTGAGGAAGTTCCTGGCCACCTTGCGGTTGACCACATTGTCGTCCACAATCAGCACCTTGACGCCGGGGGCGGTAAAGGTCTCTATGCGCTCCGTCTCCGCCTGGGAGGGATCCGGCATCTCGGCGATGGAGCGCCGGTCCACAATCCGCTGGGGAATGGAGATGGTAAAGGCGGTGCCCTCTCCGTAGACGCTCTCCACGTCAATGGTGCCGCCCATCAGCTCCACCAGGTGCTTGACAATGGCCAGCCCCAGGCCGGTGCCCTCCACGCTCCGGTTGCGCTTGGAATCCACCTGGCGGAAATCCTCGAAGATCTTGCCCAGGTCCTCCTGCCGGATGCCGCAGCCGGTATCCTCCACCCGGAAAGTGAGAATCTCCTCGTCCTCACGCTCACCGGGCCTGCCGATGACGGAGACCCGCACATAGCCCTCCTTGGTAAATTTAATGGCGTTGTTGAGAATGTTGATGAGGACCTGCTTAATCCGCCCGTCGTCGCCGTTGTAGCGGCAGGGGATGGTCTCGTCGCACTCGTATTTCATGATGAGGCCGCGCTTGGAGGCGGCCATGTCCATCAGGCCCACGATCTCGCCCACAATGGTCTTCAAATAGTAGTCCGTGGGCACCAGCTCCATCTTGCCCGCCTCCACCTTGGACAGGTCCAGGATGTCGTTGATGATGGCCAGCAGGTTCTTGGCGGCCGCCTGCACGTCCTTGGCGTAGCCGCGGATGGAGGGGTCCCTGCACTCCTCCATGATGATGTCGTTCATCCCGATGATGGCGTTCATGGGGGTGCGGATCTCGTGGGACATGTTGGCCAGGAACTCGCTCTTCGCGATGTTCGCCTTCTCGGCCTGCTGGCGCACCCGTTTGATCTCGTTGATGTAGGCTTTGATGTCGGTCATGTCCAGCACCAGGATGACGCAGCCCTGCCGGCGGCCGCTCTCGTCTATGATCTGCTTGCTGTGGCACTCGTAGTTCTGCCCGTTGATGGAGAAGCTCCAGGGGATGTTCTCGTTGAGCATCTCCTCCCGGAAATCCTCCACCACACGGATGTTCTCTCCCAGCTTGTGCTCAGGCAGGCTGGTGAAGATGCGGGCGGCGGCCCGGTTGTAGCTGACGAGCCTGTCGTGGTCGTCCAGGGCGATGACGCCGTCGCCCAGGCTCTCCAGCACCTTCTCCGCCGCCAGATGGCGGAAATCATAGTTCCGGCGGCCCCACACGACAATCACCACCATGGCCATGGAGATGGCGAAGGTGACCGGCGTGAGGTCGAAGACCACGATAATTTTGAATATATAGGCCACCAGCACAATCACGGGCAGGGTGGTGATGACGAGGATGGTCTGATACTGGCGGCTGACCTGCTGGTCCGAGCGCAGGCGAATGGCCCGGGCCAGGGTGTGTATGGACAGGATGTAGGGAATGACGATGCGGGTGGCCAGGGACAGGGTGTACAGGGGACCGTAGGTGATGCTGACATAGTGAAATCCGTCCGCCGCGGACAGCCACTGGAAATCCCGGTAGAAGATACCGCTCCAGTTGAAAAACACCGCGGGCAGAATCAGGAAATTGATGGCGCCGAGGGCAAACAGCAGCTTCTTCGGGGGGCGCGCGTAGCAGTATATGTAGGTGAACCAGCAGTAGCACAGCGGGGCGAAGATCGAGCCCACGTTTTCCACAGTCACCGCGGCCACGGCGACCTCCAGGGTGGGCGCCGTCAGCTCCAGCAGGTAGCCCAGGTTCTGCACCAGCGAGCCGCACATGATGAAGATCAGAAGCTTCTGCTCCCGCGCCCCTTCCCCGTTGAGCAGGAGAACCAGGGCAACGAAGATCAGACATATCCCAAAGCATTCTAAGGCAATGACAAAGTTCACCATTTCCCATTTCCCCTGACTGTGGTCTGTTTTCCGGAGCAGCCCCCAAAAACGCACTGCAATTCCCGCATTTTTTCTAGGCCTTGTTTGAAAAATGGCGGAATGCCGGATTGCGGCAGATTTTTTTGCCAGGCAGGGCGATTTCCTGCAGGAATCCTGACGGATTTTAAGGGAAATCAACGCAGCCCTAGCGAAAAGAGATGCCGTAAGACGGCGTTTCGACATTTTTCAAACAAGGCCTAAAATTACAATAGTACAATTTCCCCATAATGTCAAGAATTACAGGCGGCACTCCCTTTTGCCTTTTGTGCTGATAAATGCCTGCCAATTTCCCTTTTCATCAAAATGACTGAACAAGCACTTATCCATCGCGGACAACTGCCCGACAAATTCCGGTCTGCTGAGGCGAGTATACCATGCCCAACTTCTGGCTTTCAGCTGTGATCAGAGAGAGCACCGGTGCTTGACCACATCAACACGGAAAGCAAAAGGGGCCGTCGTCCGTCCAACAAATTCAAAAATTACAAACCGGCGGCAGCCGGCCCCCTGCTCTCTCCCTTGACACAGCGGCCTGGCAGCGCACAGCATATTTATTTCCTGCGCGTCCTGCCCCCCTTTGACATCCCCAATCCCGGGAAATTATATCCAATGATGCGATATCCGGGCCGCCCGGTTATCAGCAGCACGGGCAGCTCCTATCATTTCATTGCGGTCCTGGGCAAGGCAGGACAAGGTGCCTGTTGGCACTGCCGCACAGGATACGGACATCTTGCCTGGCCAAAGAGTCATCCGGAATTTTGGAGAGACAGAGCCTTAATGGTAATGCTGTCCGCGGCAGAAAAGCTGTAAACCTCTTTCCGCTCAAAGATGGCGTGTCACTTAGCTATGCGTTTTCAAAGGGCCGCACCGTTTTGGGGGATACCGCCCTGCAAGTATTGAGCCGCTTTTCCGGCTGAAAGCCACTCCATATAAAATCCCAAGATTCAGGGAAAACTGAATCCGAGGTGATGAAAATTATGGACTTCTTCCGGGGCACAAACAGGACGGGCCCCTATTTTGAGGGTTGGTACTTCAAGCACCAGAACCCGCAGGGCCAGGCCCTTTCGCTGATTCCCGCCCTCCATATTGACGGCGGGGGCCGCCGCACCGCCTCTCTCCAGGTCATTTCAAAGGATCAGGCGTGGTGGCTGGAGTACCCGGCGTCACAACTTCACATCTCCCGTCAGCCCTTTCAGGTTCAGCTCGGGCCGTCCGGCTTCGGCAATCGGGGAATCGACCTCCATATCCAGCAGGACGGCCTCTCCCTTCACGGCACCCTGCGCTACGGCCCATTCACCGTCCTCCGCTCCGATATCATGGGGCCGTTCCGGTTTTTCGCGGGGATGCAGTGTTCCCACGGCGTCATCAGCATGGGGCACCGCCTGGGGGGAACGCTGGAGCTGAACGGCGGGCGCCTGGATTTCTCCGGCGGAACCGGGTATATCGAGACGGACCGGGGCCGCTCCTTTCCCAGCGCATACCTCTGGACCCAGTGCGTCTGGAATGGGCCGGAGCGCGGCAGCCTGATGCTTGCCGTTGCGACGATCCCTCTGCCTGTGGGCGGCTTCACCGGCTGTATCTGCTCCGTCTTTTACCGCGGCCGGGAGTACCGCCTGGCCACCTACCGGGGCGCCAAAATTGAGGGGTTGTCCTCCTCCGGAACGGTGATCCGCCAGGGAAAATACCGCCTGGAGGTACAGCTGCTGAACGAGCGGAGGCAGGCCCTCCGCGCCCCGGTGGAGGGCCGCATGGAGCGCACCATCCACGAGAGCCTCTGCGCGGAGGTGCGCTACCGCTTCTGGCAGGGAAAGACCCTCCTGCTTCAGCACACGGATTCAAATGCCAGTTTCGAGTATTCCACAGCAAATTAGGGCTTGCTTGAAAAATGTCGAAACGCCGTCTTACGGCATCTCTTTTCGCCGGGGCTGCGTTGATTTCCCTTAAAATCCGTCAGGATTCCTGCGGGAAATCGCCTTGCCTAGCAAAAAAATCTGCCGCAATCCAGCATTTCGCCATTTTTCAAACAAGGCCTAACCGCCGGCGCCGGCAGAATATACACCTTTCCGGAAAGCCATGGTTGTATTTTGCCGGCAACAGAGCATCATCCCATCCTCGGAGAGCGCCGGAGTGAGGCATCCTTCCGCTGCAGAGGCAGCGGGGAAATGGGAAATCCTCCGGCGGAGTGCGCGGAATGACCGCTTCGAGAGGGGATCCCCGGGATGCTTCAGCGGCAAGGCCTGCAGCATCCCCTGCGGCTCGGAAAAACCGGACACGCCGGGCTGTCCCCCCCCCGCCGGAGAAACCCGTCAGGGGACTTCACGCCGTAGGGAAAGCCAAAATCAGCGGCAGCCGGTGAAGAAAAATGTCCCATGAGGGAGACGGCATGGAGGCGGTATCCCCGGAGAAGGCCGCAAGGCAGGTAAGCCCCTGCCGGCGGACTGTCACCGAGGTCAAAAAGCACTGAAAAACCCTCCGGGCTTCCATGTTGGCTTTGCCCGAAGCCACTCTCTCCAGGGTTATCCGTATACTAAAACCGCTCCGCGGCCGCACTCCGAATTGTACCCCGTCGGCGCAGCCCGCAGCCGCCCCTCGCCAGACCGGTTTTCCGGGTTATTTGACAGCCTGAGGCCGCCCAAAGGGGCGGCCTCTTCCTCTCTACCTCTCTACCGTCAGTTGATCTCCCCTCTCTCCTCTGCCTGTGGATTGCAAATCTCCTCAAAACCACTTACAATTAAACCATGAGATCATATTTTCACAGGGGAGGATCACCATGGAAAACGAAAAGATCGGGCCCTTTATCCGCCAGCTGCGGAAGGAGCGGGGAATGACCCAGAGGGAGCTGGCCGCCGTGCTGAACGTGACAGACAAGGCCGTCAGCAAGTGGGAGCTGGGCGCCAGCCTGCCGGACGTAGGGCTGCTGCTGCCCCTGGCGGAGGCCCTGGGCGTCTCTGTCACGGAACTGCTGGGAGGTGTCCGGGCCCCGGAGTCCCCACGGCAGACGCTGGATGCACTCCCCCGGGACACGGCGGGGGACATCCTGTCCTACACCCAAAAAACCGCCTCCCAGCGGCGGGAGAAGCTGCGGCTGTGGCTGTTCGCTGGACTCAGCGGCAGCTTCCTGCTCTCGGCGCTGGTGTGCTGGATCTGCGACATGGCGCTGAACCGGACGCTGACGTGGTCGCTGATCGTGTGCGTCTCTCTGACGCTGGCCTGGGCGGTGCTCCTGCCTTTGCTCACCCTCCGGCGCGCCCCGGTGCTGTGGGCGCTGGCGGCCCTGTCCGCGGCCATCCTGCCCTATCTCTATATTCTGGGGGACCTGCTGGGGGATCCCCGGGTGTTCCGGCTGGGCCTGCCCATCGCCCCGGCGTCGGTGTTGTACCTCTGGGGCGTCTACGCCGTCTGCCGGAGGCACCGCCGCCGGAAGTGGCATGCCGCCGGGGAGATCCTGCTGCTGACGGCGGCGCTGAATTTCGCCGTCGATATTGCGGTCTATGTCCTCGCTCCCAATGAGATGCTCTGGGGCGGGCCCCTGGTCGCCCTGGCCCTGTCCGCCGGGTGCTCCCTGGCGGACTATGTGCTGCGGCACAGGGGGGATAGCCCGCGGGGATTCCTGCCCCTCTTTTGCCCGGCCCCTTGCCGCCAGGCCATTCCGCCGTCCGCCTTCTCCGATTCTTTCAAAACTGTTAGATTTGAGAAAGATTGTGGAAAGATTCTTATGGTACAGTCTGTACCATCGATTGACAAGGGGAAATACGGTTTTTCGGGAGTGAAAAACTCCACTTGTCAACCGATGGTATGGTCGAAAGACATACAGACTTTTTCCCAATGGAGGTAATTTTACATGAGCATTCTGGAGACCAGGGACCTGCGGAAGACCTACGGCACGGGGGACACGGAGGTCCGGGCCCTGGACGGCATAGACCTGTCTGTGGAGCAGGGGGAATTTGTGGCCATAGTGGGCACCTCCGGCTCCGGCAAGTCCACCCTGCTGCACATGCTGGGCGGACTGGACAGGCCCACCGGCGGCACCGTCACCGTGGACGGCAGAGACATCTTTTCATTGAAGGATGAGGCGCTGACCATCTTTCGCCGCCGGAAGATCGGCTTTGTATTCCAGAGCTACAACCTGGTGCCGGTACTGAATGTGTACGAGAATATTGTTCTGCCCATCCAGCTGGACGGCGGCCGTCCGGACAGGGGATATGTGGACGAGATCGTTGAAACTCTGGGCCTGGAGAGCAAGCTTCGGAACCTGCCCAACAATCTCTCCGGCGGCCAGCAGCAGCGGGTGGCCATCGCCCGGGCCCTGGCCGCCAAGCCCGCCATCATCCTGGCCGACGAACCCACCGGCAACCTGGACAGCGCCACCAGCCTGGACGTGATGGGCCTGCTGAAAACCACCAGCCAGAAGTTCAGCCAGACCATCGTCATGATCACCCACAACGAGGACATTGCCCAGATGTCCAACCGGATCATCCGCATCGAGGACGGCCGGATCGTGGTGTGGAGGTGAGCATCATGATAAAGGTACCCAACAGAGCCTGCATCCGGCGCCTGGGCTTCCGGTCCATGGCGGCGGCCCGAACCCGGAACATCGTGGCGGTGCTGGCCATCGCCCTGACCACTGTGCTGTTCACCTCCCTCTTCACCATTGCCGCCTCCATCAACTACTCCTTCCAGCAGGAGAACTTCCGTCAGGCCGGCGGAGACTTCCACGCCACCGTCAAGGAAGTCACCTGGGAGCAGGTGAAGGAGCTGCGGACGGATCCCCTCATCAAAGAGGGTTTCGCCCGGCTCTTCGTGGGCATGCCCGGTTCCGGCGAGCCGCCCTTCAGCAAGTCCCATGTGGAGCTCTCCTACCTGGAGCCCGCCGCCGCGCCCCACTACTTCTGCACGCCCACGGAAGGGGCCCTTCCCCGGGAGGGCACCGACGAGGCCGCCACGGACACCCGCGTCCTGGCCCTCCTGGGGGTCAAGCCGGAGATCGGCGCGAAATTCACCGTCACCTTCCACCTGGACGGCTTCACGGCCCAGCCCATCCCCGTGACCCGGACCTTCACCCTCTCCGGCTGGTGGGAGTACGACAGCGTCATCACCGCCAACCACATCCTTCTGCCCCGGTCCGCCGCCGAGGAGCTCTGCGCCCTGGCCAGCGGGGACCCCTACTCCTCCACCGGAAAGTGGAATCTGGACATAATGTTCCAAAACGACCTTCATATTGAGGAGGACGTCGTTCAGGTTCTTCACAACCACGGCTACCAGCACGAGGACCCCCAGGGGGAGAACTACCTGAAAATCGGCGTCAACTGGGGCTACTCCGGGGCCCAGCTCTCCAACAGCTTTGACGCCACAACGCTGGCCGCCATTGTGATCCTGCTCCTCCTGATTATCTTCACCGGGTATCTCATTATTTACAACGTGTTCCAGATCTCCGTCACCAACGACATCCGGTTCTACGGCCTGCTGAAAACCATCGGCACCACCGGGAGGCAGCTCAGGCGTATTATCCGCCAGCAGGCCCTGATGCTCAGTCTCATCGGCATTCCTATCGGGCTGGCGCTGGGCTTCGTCATCGGCAACAAGCTCACGCCGGTCATCATGTCCCAGATGAGCTACAAGAATGCCTTCGTCTCCTTCAATCCCTGGATCTTCATCGGGGCGGCGCTGTTCGCCCTGCTGACGGTGTTCCTCTCCTGTGCCCGGCCCGGGCGGATGGCGGCAAAGGTCTCCCCGGTGGAGGCGGTGCGCTACACCGAGGGCGGCGCCCCCGGAAAATCCGGCAAACGGAAGAAGCTCCGCAGGGCCCAGGGCGGCGCATCCCTGCCGAACATGGCCTGGGCCAACCTGGGGAGGAGCCGCGGCAAGACCGCGGTGACGGTGATCTCCCTGACGCTGGCCGTGGTGCTGGCCGCCATGACCTATACCTTCTCCGTCGGCTTCGACATGAACAAGTACCTGCAAAACAAAGCGGACGTGGACTTTATCCTGGGCAGCGCCGCCTACTTCCGGTCCACCAGCGGCGGCGGCTTCCGGTCCGCCGACGAGGAGGTCCCGGAGGACATCATCGCCGACGTCAACGCCCGGGGCGGAATCGAAGAGAGCGGACGGGTCTACGGCAGCGTCTCCGCCATGAAGCAGTTCGTCACCGAGGACTGGCTGCGGATGGCCTATGGAACATATAACTCCAGGGAGGTCGTGGATCAGATCATCGAGGGCACGGCCCGGCTGCCCGGCGGGCTTCTGGAGGCCGGCGTGACGCTGTACGGCATGGAGGACCTCCCCCTGGGGCTGCTGGACGTGCTGGAGGGGGACCTTGCCCCCCTGTCGGACCCCACGCAGAAGGCCATCGCCGCCGTGTTCCTGACCGACGACTACAACGACACCGAATGGGGCAGCAACTGGGCCAAGCTGGGGGACACCGTGACGGTCCGCCATATCACGGAAATGGAGTATTTCTACCGGGACACCGGGGAGGTCTTTACGGACGTGGACGATGCCATCGAGGGGGACCGCCCCTGGGGAGAGCGGGCCGTCCAATACGAGGACGTGGACTACACCGTCTGCGCCCTGGTCCACATCCCCAGCTCCCTCTCCTACCGCTACCGTATCCTGGGCAATGACGAGTTCATCCTGGGGGCGGAGCGGTTCAAGGCCGACACCGGCACCGACAGCGTCATGAGCTATATTTTCAACACCACCGACGAGGCAGAAGAGGGTATGGAGGCCTTCCTGTCGGAGTACACGGAATCCGCCCAGCCCCTCTATGACTACGAGAGTCGGGCCAGCTACGCGGCCGAGTTCGAGGGGTTCAAAAATATGTTCGCCACCCTGGGCGGAGCCCTGAGCTTCATCATCGGTCTGGTGGGTGTGCTGAACTTCATCAACGCGGTGCTCACGGGCATCCTCACCCGGAAGCGGGAGCTGGCGGTTCTCCAGTCCGTGGGCATGACGGGAAGACAGCTCAAAACCATGCTGGTATATGAGGGACTGTACTACACCCTGCTGTCCCTGCTGGTCTCCCTGGCCCTGACGGTGTGTCTGGGCCCTGTTGTGGGAAGTGCCTGTTCTGACGTCTTCTGGTTCTTCACCTACCGTCTCACCGTCCTTCCGGTTCTGCTGGTGCTGCCGGTATTTCTGGCACTGGGGGCTCTGGTTCCCCTCCTGACCTACCGCTCCGTGGCAAAACACACCATTGTAGAGCGTCTCCGGGAAGCGGAGGCGTGATATTGCCTCAGCAGAGTTAAAAGCAGCAATTCGCCGCCTCTCAACTTCCTCGACATATAAGACCCGCCCCCTCTGTGCCTGCCGGCACAAGGGGGCGGGTCTTATATGGAAAATCATGCCGTGCTTTTACGGCAGGAATGCCTGGGGCAGTGTGATTCTCACGCCTCTTCTTCCACTGCGGCGTCAGGGGCATTTTTGCGCACGCTCTCAATCCCCCCCAGGCAGCTGGCTTTGGCGGTGTATCCCTCAGAGGACGCAATGATCTCGCCGTTACGGGCTTTCAGACGGAAGCGGAACTCTCCCGCCTTGTCCTTGTACACCTCAAATTTGGGATTTTTCTGCTGTTCAAACCCCTCAACGGTCTGATCCTCCAATGCGGCGATGGGGGCATTTTTGCGCACGCTCTCAATCCCCCCCAGGCAGCTGGCTTTGGCGGAATAGACCTCAGAGGTGGCGATGATCTCGCCATTGCCCGCCTTCAAATTAAATTTTATTCCGGTTTTTACGGTCTTGACAACAAACTTACCCATCATAAGCACTCCTCTGCGTCAAAATTTGGCAATTTCAGTATACTATCCGGCGCAGAATCTGTCAATCAGAAAAATGGAAAGACCGGGCACTGCTGTCCGCATCCTCCCAGAGGCCGAAGATCACCTTTGAGCCTCACGGTTATGCCGCTGTTTTCCGCACGGCTTACCGGCGGCCGCCGCGGCCGCCGCCTCCTCCGAAGGAGCCGCCGCCGAATCCGCCGCGGCCTCCGCCCCCTCCGAAGGAGCCGCCGCCGAATCCGCCGCGGCCTCCGCCCCCTCCGAAGGAGCCGCCGCCGAACCCTCCGCGGCTTCCGCCTCCTCCAAAAGTACCGCCGCCGAATCCGCCGCCAAAGCTCCCCCCTCTGGGCGGGCGGGGCGGACGGCCGTCTCCCCGGGGAGGCGGCGGAGGCGGCCTGCGGGGAGGTCTGGGGGGCGGAGGCGGCCTGCGCCTCCGGGGTCTGCCCCAGAACACCGGGTAATAGGGTACCGTGGGGATACCCATACCGGGCATCATATACCGCCGGCGATAGCGCCGGTAACGCATGGCATCCAAAACCATCCAAAGCACAAAGAGCACAGCCAGCAGTACAATCAGCCGGCCCACCAGCGCCGCGGGAGAGAGCGGCACATAGCCGGTGGTCCGGGTCTCATAGTTGCCGGCCAGGGCGGTATACTCCTGTCGTGTGGCCGGGATATAGTTCTCCTTTACCGTCACACCGTAGAGATCCTCCAGGTAGTCCACCAGGGCATCAAAGGTCTCCCGCACCGCTCTGTCATAGTCCCTGCCGGCAAAGGGTGTCTCCATGTACTCCAGCACAATGCTGTACAGGCTGTCCCCCTCCCGGTTGCTGAAACCGCTGCCATAGCCGACGTAGTAGTCCCCGTCCGGCGCGCCGTTGTACATATTCTCCAGGGCCAGCACCAGAAGGACGCCGTTGTTGGTCTCCTTCGCACCCACACCCAGGCGGTCAAACTCCTGCCGGGTATAGCTCTCCAGCTCTGTGCTGCCCGTGGTATCCACCACAATGACGGCAATCTGTGCTCCGGTCTGCGCAAACAGGGAGGCATTCATGTTGTCAATATAGGCCATGGTCTTGTCGGAGATTACCTCCTCGCTGTCCATGACATATCGATAGCTCCCCACAACGGATGTGGAGGCCTGGCTGGTATCGTCCGGCCTGCGGGCATTTCCCAGCAGGATACTCACCAGGATGGCCGCCGCCATGACGGCGGCGGCTACAGGACGTTTTTGGAAAAGTTTCATAGACATTCCCTCTTTGTATGAATCCTTCGGATGGGGGGAGTTTAGAACCTGTATTCATAGCCGGAGAATGCTGGATGGGCGAGAATTTTTCTCGCCAGACAAGGAAATTTTCCGCAGCCATACTGACGTATGGCAAGGGAAATCAACACAGTATGGTGGGAAAAAGGCCGGCCAGACAGCGTTCAACGGTTGTGAATACAGGTTCTAATTCCCTCGGAATCAAACTCCCCCCGCGGCACCGGCCCCACCTCATTGACAGGGCCGGGAGAACTCCTATTTCCTCAATTCCATCAGCTTTGCCCGCAGCTCGCCTTCAATGCGGCCCAGCTCCACCTCCGCGGCCTTCCGCTTCTCGGCGCCCTCCCGCTGGATATTCAGCACCTCATCCAGGGTGGAGATCAACTGCTCGTTGGTATGCCGGAGGGTCTCAATATCCACAATGCTCCGCTCCGCTTCCCGGGCGGTCTGGACCGTGCCCATCTTCAGCATATCGGCGTTCTTTTTCAGCAGCTCGTTGGTCATCTCCGTTACGGCGCTCTGGGCGGCGGTGGCCTGGCGGCCGTGCTCCATGCCCAGGGCCAGCACCATCTGGCTCTTCCACAGGGGGATGGTATTCACCAGGGAGGATTGAATCTTCTCCACCATGAGGGTATCGTTGTTTTGCAGCAGGCGGGTCTGGGGCCCCATCTGGATGGAGATCATACGGGTCAGCTCCAGGTCGTGGAGCTTCTTCTCAAACCGCTCACACATCTGCACCTTGTCGTTGTAGGCCTGGGCGTCCTCCTGGGCGCCGGTTTTCTCCGCCTTGGCCCGCATAGCGGGAAGCTCGTTCGCCCGCACGTCGGCCAGCTTTTTCTTCCCCGCCAGAATGTACATGGTCAATTCCTTGTAATATTTGAGGTTCAGCTCGTACATCTGGTCGAACATGGCCACGTCCTTCAAAAGGGCCACCTGGTGCTGCTCCAGCTCCCGGGCGATCTTGTCCACGTTGGCCTCCACCTTGGCGTGCTGGGCCTTCATGGTCTCCAGCCTGTTTCCGGCTTTTTTGAACTTGCCGAAAAGCCCCTTTTTCTCCTCCTCCTCGCCAAAGCCCTTCAGCTCCACCACCAACTCAGAGAGCGATTTTCCAATCTCCCCCAGATCCTTGGTGCGGACGGACTTCAGCGCGCTCTCAGAGAAGCCCGCCACATTCTTCTGGGCGGCGGCGCCGTACTGCAAAATCATGTTGGAATCCATCACGTCAATCTTTTTGGAGAAGTCCTCCACCGCTCTCTTTTCCGCCTCGGAGAGCATGGAGTCGTCCAGCTCCACCGGCTTCACCTCCGCCTTTTCCGGCTCAGGGGCCGGGGCAGCGGGGGCGGCGGGCTCCAGGGTCAGCTCCGGTACGGCCTCCGCGGCCGCGGGGGCGTCGGGGGTCAGGGTCAGCTCAAAGTCATTTGTGTCAGTCATGGATATCTCCTCCGTCTACGATGTTGTTGTCTTCGGTCACTTTTTTGTCAAATCTCTGCTGGCGGAACGCCTGTACCGCCCGGACAGTCCAGACCGCGGTATCCATCAGGAACAGCAGTACCAGCGTAACGTCCCATCCGTCCGCCCTTCCCTGGCGAACCATGCTCCGGACACGGATCAGCGCGGCCAGCCCCCAGGCAATCGCCGTCAGCGCTTCCACCCACCAGGACGCATACCGTTTTTTGCTCTCCATAGCGCGCCCCTCTCACAGCTCCAGCCTGATGTCCGTGCCGTCCTCCGGCGGCGCGGTCTCCGCCTTCAGGGGCTGGCCCGTCAGTCCCTCCCGGGCCATCATGGTCTCCAGCACGCTGATGTCTGTGGAGATATCCAGGGCGTCGGAGCCGTACAGGGCGTCCAGCTGCTTTTCAAAGGCGGCCACGATGTTGCGCATCATGCCCTCCACCTTGTTCAGCGTCCCGTCGATGTTCTCCCCGGAGACGCCGGTGGCGCTCATGCGGTCATAGGCGTTCAGCAGCTTCAGTGTGGTGGGCAGGTAGTAGTCCATAAACTTGTGGATCTGGGGGAGCTTCTCCGGCTGGTCCTTCACCGCCTCGAAGATCTTCTCCGACACCTGCTCCAGCCGCACAATGTCGGCGGAGACGCCGGGATCGGCAATGTTGTCGTCCAGCCGCTTCATCTCCGCAATGGCCAGCCGCCCATCCTTGAGCATTTTGTCCAGCTCGGCGTTGCCGGTGGAGGGCTCCTCCGCTTTTTTCTCCGCCTTGGGCGCGGCCTTCTTCTCCCCCACTGCGCCGCCGCTTCTGCACAGGGCTCCCACCACCAGATACACCGCCGCAGACACGGCGATCAACAGGGCGTAGTGGGCGGGGGTATACAGCGGGAACAGCAGGGCATAGGCAAGCCACAGCACTGCTACTGCGTAAAAGGGCGCCACGGGCTTTCGGCTGCCTGTCTTCATTTGCGCTCCTCCTTCCGGCTCCATTCAGAATAAAATTATTATACTCCGGAATCCTGCCGGGGTCAAGGCGGGCATTCCCCCGGAGATGGCGGCGAATCCCTGCGGACAGAAAAAAACGCCTCCTCCCGAGGCGTTTCCAGCTTGTCAAAAAAGTATTTTCGACAAGCTGAGCGGGATTTTCACAACTTTAAAAAGTTCTGAAAATCCCTGATTTCAATCGCGCAGGGAACCCTTCCTGGGTTCATCTCCGCGCTAAG
>ERZ808035.102-NODE-102-length-103779-cov-9.416887_pt1 | contig 103779 bp, 113 predicted proteins | sample MGYA00380189_ERZ808035 | MGnify/ENA primary metagenome ERZ808035 (study PRJEB31490, sample SAMN06133407) | mouse gut metagenome | isolation source: M5_1 | host: mice | place: China: Chengdu | collected 2015-05 ... | reverse complement strand
GGTGAGGGTGGTCGTGTGTTCGGAATGATAGCCGCAGTAGGGGCAGGTCAGGCCATGCTTGCCGCTGCCCAAGTCCTGCACCGGGACGCCATCGTGTTCGCACGTCCTCACGGTGAAGGTGCCGCTGGGCAGGCTGCGGCCCGAAGGCGTGTAGGGACTGGAACCCTGATAAAAGGCGTAATGGGGAGCGTCCGCCCCACCGTAGTTCGCCAGAGCAGCCTTTACGTCACCGCTTGCGTATTCAATCGCACTTTTCTCGCCGGCGAAGCTGCCGCCGGTAAGTTGTAGTCTGCCGTCATTCTCCACATAAACCGCAGAATCCTTGGCGGAAAAGCTGCCGCTCTCGATGTTCAAAGTGCCGCCGTCCATAGTCAAGCAGTAATAACCTGATGTAGTTATCGCCCCGCTGCCCTTAATCGTTAAAGAAACGAAAGAAAGATGAAAATCATTTTGGGTGCAAGTGTAGGTTTTCCCATTCAAATCCAATGTGAGATTGTCAGCGCCCACATTTATCTGTTTACTGGTCGTTATATTATCCAGCAGAGTAATGGTCGCGCCATCGTTGCCACTGTTCTCGGCGAACGCATCGGCAAGGTTGCTTTCGCCGTAGTAGCCGATCACCGTGTTGCCTTTTTCGGCTTTTGCCGCGGCGGTGATGTTGACCGCTACCGTCCCCGCGCCGTCCGCCATATTGCCATTTCCAACGAATTTTGCCGTCAGGGGGATTTCCGCGCCTGGGCCTCCCGCGGCAGCCAGCACGTCCGAGGCGCTGACGGTCATGGTGTAGACGCTGTCCACCGCGTTCACAGGCTCGGACACCTGCTTGCCATTCACAAACACCGCCATCTGGCCCGCAGCAGGATTCGCCCGCAGACGTGCCGCCGCCGCTTGGGGAGCCGCCCCGGTAGGCGTGGGCGCAGCCTTGACGGTGATGGTGTCGCCGGCGGCGAAACTATAGGTTTCCGTACCGTCCTGACTGTAGGCTTTCGCCGTACCCTCGCCGGTAAACTCCGTACCGGACCGGAAGACGGTGAAGGCTTTGCTCATCCGCTCATTGGCCTTTTCGAAGACGGCGGTATAGTCCCCCGCTGCGACGACCTGCGGGGGTGAGGTCATTTGCCAGCCCTCGATATCCGCTTTGAACACCTGCTCCATGGCGGTCAGGCTGTCCTGGAGGGAAATCTGATCCATCAGGGATTCCCCGGTGTAGTAGAGGGGCTGGGGTATATGGATCAGGTCTTCCATCACATCAGCCAGGAACTCGCCAGTTCCGGCCAGTGTTCCCGCCCCAGGGAGGGACGCCGCGCCGTGAATGCGCATGGTTCCGTCGTTAGTCAGCGTAACGCCGCTGGGGATGTCCAGAGAGGTCCCCTCCGGGACGGTCAGCGTATCACCCGCTGCAATTGTCAGGTCAGACGGGAGGCGGGCTTTGCCATAGGCCGTATATTGGGTGGGGACTGTTTTGTCAAGAAAGTGCGACGCAGCAAGGCCGTTCAGTGTTGAATTTGTAACCGTGATCTCTCCTGCCGCGCTCAAAAGGGCGAGGCTCATTCTTTCCGCCGTGTTGATGGTGGAATCGGTGATTTCTACAGCGTACCCTCCCAGGCCGCGCACGGCATCCAGATTGACGGTGGAATTCCTGATGGTAACGGTGTCGGTCTCCGCGTATGAAGCGAATATGTACTGTCTGAGCTCCAGAGCGAGGCCGCTGGAGTGGGCATTTTTGATAGTCAGCGTGGAATTGTCCACTGTGAGCGGGCCAAACCCGACCAGGCTGAAAGTATGGCCGGGGTTCGTCGTATTGATCTCCAGTGTGCTGCCATTTTGTATCGTTATTTCCCCTGGTGACGCTGAAAGAGCAGAGTAACCGGTCGAGGGGTTGGTTCCAGTGCAGTTGAGCGTGACCGTCGCCCCGTTGTCAACAATGATACCATTGTCAAAAAAGACGGGCATCTGTGTATTGATGGTAATTCCGATACTACCCGATATTTCAAGCTCAGCCTGGAACTGACCATCCAGTGTCAAGGTTGCGCCCGGATCACCTGTGACCTTAAGCACAATGTTTCGCGTTTCAGACAGTACGCCTGTTTCCGCAACGCCGCAGATCGTGTTGTTCCCCTTCAGGTAAATTTCAAGATAATATTCTCTGGCAATATTGTTGTCCCTATCCAGGAATTTTGTAACGCCCTCTGGATAGTCGCTCGCCTGGATATTTACATTGTCCAGAGTGAGCTTGTTATCTGCAAAACTCCAACCCTCGCCGGACTTCACCTCACCGTTTACAACTTCATGGCCTAGGACGTACAGTTTAGAGACCGGCTTAAAGCCGTCCGACTCAAAAGCGTTCCCCGGATCGTTGGCCCCATCCAGCGCCTCTTGCAGCGTCAGGACACGGGAGAGGTCAAGCTGCCTCTGTTCGTCCTCCGTCAGCTCCCGGTAAAGGGCGAGGATCTCGTCCAGCTGGGCCCGCACCGCCTCCGCGTTGTCCTCCGTCACCTGCTCCGGCAGGGCGGCGATCTTTTCCTCGATGGGGCAGAGCCTGCAGACGTAAGCGCAGGGCGCGCCGGGGTCCGCCTCCGCATAGCCGCACTCCCCGTCGTGGGCGTGCCGGCAGTCCGGCGTCCGCGTGACGCAGCCGCTCTCCTCCGAGCAGACATGGACGCAGGCGTCCGCCGCCTTGTCCTCACCCTCGGCGGGGAGCAGGCCGCCGCTGTAGCAGAGTTCGTCATGGACGTGGACGCACCGCGTCTCCTCGTGGTAACATTCGTCCCCATGCGCATGGCCGCAGGGCCGGCCCTCGGTGGGGGCGGCGTAGCCGCAGCCGATGTGTTCCCGGTGATGGGCGCAGAGCCCGGCGTCCGGTTCACCCTCCGCCGCCAGCGCCCATGTGGGGCAGAGGCTCAGGCACAGGGCCAGAGCGGTGATGATGCTCAAAATTCTGCGCTTCATAAAAACCCCTCCTATGTTTTGCATAAGGTACACTTTATTCTAAACCTCATATTCCGCTTGTTTGACGCCTGTTGAGGGCGCTTTTTGATTGCCCTTTTACCCAATTCGCCGTTGCGAAAAGGGTGTAGTCTGTGATAAACTAAAGAGCAAAGCATTTGCCGCGTCTCCTTTGCCGGGATTTTTTCCATAAGACAGTTTCATTTTACATTTCCGCCGGAATAGGTCAATAGCAACGCCTTGAATTGGCCTTGGCACGCCTCGAATTTATTGCTTTGAAACTGATGTTCGTATAAACTGCGTCTTGACCGGCGCGGGAGGTGATTTTTTGCATCTGATTATCGTAGAGGATGTATCCTTCGACCAGGAGAGGCTGGCGGACCTGATCCGGCAGGACTGCGCCGTGCATGAGGAAAGCGTGGACCTCTCTTTTTACGCCAGCGGCGAGGACTTTCTGGCCCGCTACCGCCCGAAATCCTGTGACGGGCTTTTTCTGGACATTGTGCTGGGCGGGCTGACCGGCATTGAGGTGGCCCGGAGGGTCCGGGAGACGGAGCCGTATTTGCCGGTCATCTTCACCACCACCGAGCGGGACTACGCCGTGGAAGGTTTTGCCGTAAGAGGGACGGATTACCTCATCAAGCCCCTGGACCCGGCGCAGGTCGCCCGCTGTATGGAGCGGCTGCGGGAGTTTCTGGCCGTGCCGTCCTCCATCTCCCTTCTGGAGCCGTCCGGGCGGGGGCATTCCTTCCCCGTAGAGGTGGCGCTGGACGATATTTTATACGGCCAGTATTTGGATCATGTTATGACCGTATATACCTGTTCCGGCGCGTACCGCACCCGCAGCTCTTTCCAGGACTTCACGGCCCGGCTCCCCCATACCGGACGCTTCTATGTCTGCGGCCGGGGGCTGATGGTGAATCTGTCTCATGTGGCACGGGTTCTGGACAGTGAGCTGCTGCTGAAAAACGGGGACAGGCTCTCCTTCAGCCGGAACCGACGGCAGGACATCCAGCGGGCCTATGGGGAGTGGACCGTTACCCGGTCCCGGAAAGGGGGCTGGGCGCGGTGAACATGGATGTTTTCTGGCCCGCCGCCGTCAGTCTGCTTGTCCGGGCAGTTCCCGCCCACCTGATGGCCTACTGGCCCTTCCGGGACCGCCTGCGGTTTCCGCTGTGGGCGGCGCTGCTGCCGGTGGCGCTGATTCAGATTGGGCAGTCCCTCCTTTATGGGTATGCCGCCGCACAGACCGGCGAGGGGCGCACGGTGGAATACGGCTTTGCCCTCGTCTATATGGCGATCTACTTCTTCTCCGTCCGGGACAACCGGACAAAGGTGCTGTTTTTGTATCTGTTTGTCACAGACTATGTGCTCATCCTGCGTGGCGCGTCCGTGTTTTTGGAGGCCCGCTTTTTCTACCGTCCCGGAATGAGCTTCGATTCCTGGACCAGCGTTCTGTTCAATCTGGCGGCGCTGGCGGCGTCGGCCCCCTTTATGCTCCGGCTGTTCTCCGAGGCCAGAGAGAAGGTGTTCGGCGTGGACGCGCCGGGGTTCTGGCGGACGGCGTGGATGGTCCCCGCTTTCACCACGGTCATTGTGATGATCTTCACGTTTGATTTTGATGTTGAAAACGTCCGTACCGTCTCCTTCCTTCTTGCGCGGGCGCTGCTTCTGCTGTGCGTGCTTGTGGTCTACTCCACGCTGCTGGACTCTCTGGACGGCATCCGCCGTCAGGCGGCCCTGGCGGAACAGGCCGAGGTGCAGGAACAGCTCTTAAATCTCCAGCGGAGGCAGAACGAATATCTCCTGCAATACGACGAGGAAGTGAAAGCGGCCCGCCACGATCTGCGCCATCATCTGAGCGTGATACGGGCCTATCTGGACAAAAATGATATTGACGGCCTGAAAGACTATCTGACGGCTTACGAGAGGGAACTGCCTCCGGACATCCGGCGAACCTTTACGAAAAACTTTGCTCTGAATGTGGTCTGCACACACTTCGCGGAAGAAGCGCGGAAATATGAAATTGACTATGATGTGGAGCTGGATATGCCGGAGAGACTACCCGTCAATGAGCCGGAAATCTGCGCCCTGCTGGGGAACCTGTTGGAAAACGCGGTGGACGCCTGCCGGGAGGCCCGCCGCTCCGCTCCCTTCATCCGCGGGCGGGGCGCGTGGGAGGACGGCCACATCGTTTTCACCGTGGACAACTCCTGCGAACAGGAGCCGGTGTGGAGGGACGGGCGGCTGCTCTCGTCCAAGCGGGAGGGCTTCGGCACCGGCACCCGCACCATTCAACGGGCGGCGGAGCGGTGCGGCGGCATGGCGAAATTTACTTATGAGGACGGTGTGTTTTACGCCTCTGTGCTTTTGTACGAATGACGGCCCTTTTTCCCCGTCATGGACCGGAAGGGCAGGCCCCGCTCCCCGGCCCAGCGGTAGACGGTAGTGATGTGGACGCCCAGGTGTTCGCAAAGTGCCTGCCCGGTGATCTCCCTGCGCCGCCAGCGCAGATACCACTCGTCAAAATCCTCCGGCACGGGTTTTCGCTCCGCTCCGAATTTCACGCCCCTGGCTTTGGCGGCGGCGATGCCCTCCGCCTGCCGCTGGCGGATGTTCTCCCGTTCGCTCTGCGCCACATAGCTGAGAAGCTGGAGAACAATGTCCGCGATCAGCGTCCCGGTCAGGTCCCGGTGGCTGCCGGTGTCCAGCAGGGGCATATCCAGCACCCGGATGTCGGCTTGAATCTCCTTGGTGATGACACGCCACTGCTCCAGGATCTCCTCATAGTTTCTCCCCAGCCGGTCGATGCTTTTGATAATCAAAAGGTCGCCCGGCTTCAATTTTTTGATTAACCTCCGGTAGGCCGGACGGTTGAAGTCCTTTCCGCTCTGCCTGTCCAAAAACAGATTTACCTCCGATATGCCCAGGTTGGTCAAGGCCGCAAGCTGGCGGTCCTCGTTCTGGTCGCGGGTGGATACCCGGATGTAGGCGTAGGTCATGCGCGTGTACCTCCACAATAGATTTTGTCCCATCTATTGTAGCGGACGGGTTCCCGGTCTGCGAAGGGCGATCTCATCCCCTATTTTTCCATAATGCCACGTTTGGCAGAACAGCGGCGGCGGTTATGCAGCCACCCTCATGACAGCTTGTCCGGCAAGAGAGGATCGCGGTCGGGCAGAGCATGTGATTCAACGATTGCCCCAATAAAGGAACGATACCCCGGCACTAATGATCCTCAAAAAAGCAAAAAGCACCGCTTCCAGCCTGGATTTCTGCCAGGTCAGAAGCGGTGTTTTTTGCAAAAGTGTTAGTAATTCCGCTATTTTCAGCGGTTTTATAATAAAAGTAAGGACGATTATCTCGATACCCATTGTATCAAAATAATCGTCCTTACATGGTTGCGGAGACAGGACTTGAACCTGCGACCTCCGGGTTATGAGCCCGACGAGCTACCAACTGCTCTACTCCGCGATATATCATCTCGTGGTGCCGGTGACCGGACTCGAACCGGTACAGTATCGCTACCGGGGGATTTTAAGTCCCCTGTGTCTACCAATTCCACCACACCGGCAGCTTTTCGGCAACACTTAGGATACCACAATGCCTTTACCCTGTCAAGGCCTCTTTTAAGAAATTTTCCTTCGGGTAAGCCCCGTCATAAAATAAACAGAGAGACAGCCCCGCCTTTGAAAAATTTTCTCCATGCAGAGGCGATACATAGTTTTCCCCGGGCCGCGCAAAATAACGCCACTGAATTGAAAAGCGGCGCACGCGGCCAGGCGGAACAGGCTCCGTCCCGGCTTGCGGACGGAGCTTTTATTCAGTGGCTTTCAACAAAATTTTTATCCGGGAGGAACTTGCTATGACCAGAGACTGCACCAACGGCGGCTGCGCCTGCACCCCTAACCAGAGCATCAAATGCACTGTGAACAACTGCGCCCACCACTGCCAGGACACCCAGTACTGCGGCCTGAACACCATCCAGGTGGGCACCCATGAGGCCAACCCCACTATGGTGGAGTGCACCGACTGCCAGAGCTTCAAGCTGAAATAAGGAAAAGAGCTCTGTTTTTCCTTCGCGCTCCCTGTGCTGCCGGAGCACCGGGAGAATAGGCCCGGACGCGGCGGAGATGCCGTCCCCGGGTTCCGATGCCGCAGCTGCCGGGTATTTACCGGTGCCCGGCAGCTGCGCCGGAGGCTTTTTGGCTTTCCGCCGGCAGATCATCCGGGAAATCCCCGGAACCTGTCGGATCCGTTTCCCTGCGGGCGGGCGGTCACTCCGCCCGCCCGCTCCTGGGAGATACATATGGGGGAGGGGCTGTCTATGGAGAATCGGCACGGGAAGTGGGCCGCCGGTATTGCCGGCGGAGCGGCGGGACTGGCCAACGGGCTTTTCGGCGGCGGCGGCGGGATGGTGTTTCTGCCCATCCTCTCCCGCTGGGGAGAGCTTTCCCAGAGGAAGCTGTATGCCACCTGTGTGGGGGTGATCTTCCCGGTGTGCCTGGTGTCGGCGGGGGTGTATGTGGCCCGGGGCAGCGTATCCCTCGCCGCCGCCCTGCCGTACCTTGCGGGCGGGCTCATCGGCGGCTGGCTGGGGGGAAAGCTCTACGGAAAGGTATCCACAGTGTTTCTAAAATGGCTGTTTGCCGCCTTTCTCTTCTATGCGGGGGTGAAGTATCTGCTGTGACGGACTGGATTCTGCCCTTTCTCTGCGGTCTGGGGGCCAGCGTAATATCCGCCTGGGGTGTGGGCGGCGGTACGCTGCTGCTGCTGGTAATGACACTTTTTCTGGGCGTGGATCAGCGGACGGCCCAGGGAATCAATCTGCTGTTTTTCCTGCCGACCGCAATTTCTGCCCTGATCTGCCACTGGAAGAACGGATATCTGGACAGGCCCACCCTGAAATCCGCCGTCCCTCCGGCGGTGGCCCTGGCCCTGGCGGGGGCGTGGGCAGCCACGGCACTGGACGTAAATTTGCTGCGTAAACCCTTTGGAGTGTATCTGCTGCTCTCCGGTGTCAGCCTGGTCTGGCCTGGGAAAAAGGGCGGGAAAAAACCGGACGGCGGGAAATGAGCGGTTCTGCCAATTGCCGGAGCATGTGGGGGGTCTCCGGCGACTTCTTAGCGCAGACAGCGGCATCTGTGGCTGCAGGGCCCGGCCGGTGCCTGTCCCGCCCCCCAAGAAATATTTTTCTTGACATCTATCTCCATTCCTGTATAATAATAAAGCTCGTATTATGCGGGCATATCCTTGCTCCCGTCCTGGAACGGGGGCCATTTGTCCAAAAGGAGGTGCAAACATGGCAAAGGTTACTGCCAATTACGAGGTCGTGTATATCATCGACCCTGCACAGGGGGAGGAGAACATCGCCGCAATGGTGGCGAAGTTCAAAGCCCTGGCTGAGCAGCACGGCTCCGCCGTTGAGGTGGAGGAGTGGGGCGCCCGCAAGCTGGCCTACCCCATCAACTACAAGAACGACGGCTACTATGTGCTGATGACGTTCACCAGCGGCCCCGAGTTCCCCAGGGAGCTGGACCGTGTCCTGGGCATTACCGAGGGCGTCATCCGCTCCATGATCGTCTGCAAGGGCGAATAAGGAGGCAGCCACATGCTCAACAGGATTGTCCTTATGGGCCGGCTGACCCGCGACCCTGAGCTGCGCAGAACCCAGAGCGGCACCGCCGTCACCTCCTTCTCCATTGCCTGCGACCGGGATTTCAAGTCCCAGAGCGGCGAAAAGGAGACGGATTTCATCGATATCGTGGCCTGGCGGGGCACTGCGGAATTTGTCAGCAAGTATTTCACCAAGGGCCGTATGGCCGTGGTGGAGGGCCGGCTGCAGATCCGTGACTGGACCGACAACAACGGCGGCAAGCGCAGAAGCGCCGAGGTCGTCGCCGACAACATCTACTTTGGAGATTCCAAGCGGGACAGCGCCCCCGGCGACTACGGTGCGCCTCCCGCCTATGGAGCGCCCGTCGGCCGGGGAACTCCCCCGTCCATGGACGGCCACTCCGACTTCGCCGAAATCGGCGAGGAGGACGGCGAACTGCCGTTCTGAGCCCGCTCTCCGCTTCGGGCATCCCCCGGAGCCGGGCCGGCGACTATGATATAAGGAGGAAGCATTATGGCTTTCGATCGTGAAGCGAGACCCGCCCGCCCCATGCGGGGCAAGCGCCGCAAGGTCTGCCAGTTCTGCGCCGAGAAGTGCGAGAACATCGACTACAAAGATGCCGCCAAGCTGCGCCGGTTTATCTCCGAGCGCGCCAAGATCCTGCCCCGCAGGACCACCGGCACCTGCGCCATGCACCAGCGGCAGCTGACTGAGGCCATCAAGCGCGCCCGTCAGATCGCCCTGCTGCCCTACGTCACCGACTGAGGGTACCGGTCAAAGGCAACAGCCCGTCCCATATCGGGACGGGCTGTCAATTTTGGAAAAACCCCCTCTGCAGGAGTTCACATCGGCGGGTGCGAACAGCATTTCACCGTTTTCCGCGGCAGGTGCGCAAAAACAGGCAGACGCCGTCAGTGCGTCTGCGGGGCATCTCTGCCGCGGCCCTGGCCGCCCGTCCCAAGTGGGACGGGCGGCTTTTCATTTCACCTTCCCGGAATAGGGGCTCCCATACCCCGGCGGGCACAGGTTCTCCTCACTCCAGCGCAGCATCCCCTCCAGTACGGGGAGGAAGCTGCTCCCCAGTTCCGTCAGGGTGTACTCCACCCGGGGCGGCACCTCCGGGTACACCTCCCGGTGGAGAAAACCGTCCGCCTCCAGCTCCCGAAGCTGCTTTGTCAGGGTGGACTGGGTGATCCCCTCCAGCCGGCGCAGCAGCTGGCCAAACCGCTGAACGCCGTCGCAGGCCACATACCAGAGGATCAAAATTTTCCACTTCCCCGCCAAAACGGACTGCAGCCTGCTCATGGGGATGCAGCGGGCCATGGCCTCCGGCCCGCTGAACTTGTTTTCAGACATCGTACGCCTCCTCCTCTGCCGGGAATAACCACATACCGAGTATACCATCCCGGCAGCGCGGCGAAAAGCCCCGGTACGAAAAAAGGGCGTATTGCCAAAAAAAGACCGTACTTGTGCAAAGGGGCCGCCTCTGCTACATTGCAGGGGAAAGGAGTGAACCATATGCACTATACGGGAACCATCTGGCGGCCGCCCTACGAGGCCGGCTCCCTGCTGCTGGAGGTCACGGCGGGCTGCACCTGGCACCGCTGCAAGTTCTGCACCCTCTACGGCGAACTGCCCTTCCGGTTCCGAATGACGCCGCCGGAGACGGTGGAGGCAGACCTGCTGGAGGCCCAGATGCTCTTTCATGACCCCATGGGAAAGCTGGCCGCCCGTCTCCAGGGCCTTCCGGAACCGGGACGGCCCCGCCGGGTCTTTCTGACGGGGGCCAACCCCTTTGCCCTGGCCTTTGACCGCCTGAAAACCATTGCGGAGCTGATACGGCAGTATCTCCCCTCCTGCCGGACCATCGGCTGTTTTGCCAGGGTCACGGATATCACCGGAAAAACGGAGGATGAGCTGGCGGCCCTCCGGGAGCTGGGCTATACAGGCCTCAGCATCGGCGTGGAGACGGGACACGGCCCCTCCCTCCGGTTCATGGACAAGGGCTACGCCCCCGAGGACATTGTGGCACAGTGCCGCCGCCTGGATGCGGTGGGCATCGGCTACCACTTTATGTATCTGGCGGGCCTCCCCGGAGCGGGCCGGGGCGCAGAGGGAGCCGCGGCCTCGGCGGAGATCTTCAATCAAACCCACCCGCAAATCATCGGCTCCTCCATGCTCACGGTTTTCCCGGAATCCCGGCTGTACCGGGAGATACAGGCGGGAGACTGGGCAGAGGAGGGGGAGCTGGAAAAACTGGAGGAGGTGCGGACGCTGGTGGAACGTCTGGACATCCCCGTGTGGTTCGCCACATTGGGCGCCTCCAACGCCGTGTGGATCCGGGGCTCCCTCCCCGGCGACCGGGAGGCCATGCTCTCCCGGCTGAAGGCGGCCTGTGACCCGGCCCGGGAGAGAGCCCTGCGCCGGTACCGCACGGAACTGCCCCACCTGTAACCTATTTGCTCCGGGCCTCCAGTACCGCTGCCATCCGCTGCGCAAAGAGCCTGCCCGCCAGGGCCGCCTCCTCGGGGGAATTTCCGGCGGCTCCCACCTCCACCAGAAGAGAGCCGGTGGTGGCGTGCTGGTTGTACCGGGAGTTCCGCAGCAGCAGAGGCCGCATCAGCGTGGGGTACTCCGTCAGCACATCCTGCTGAATGGCCACCGCCAGCCGCAGGTTTTCCATCCAGTCCGGGTGGGTCAGTCCGCTGCCGTCGCTTCCAACCACCAGGGTCATCTGGGCGGAGGCACCCACCCCCTCAACAGGGGAGACCACCTTGTACTGATTGCCCTGGCCGTCCTCAATGGCGTCCCGGTGGACGTCCAGGATGAAGCGGATGGAGGGATACTGGGCCAGATAGCTCTGAATGGCCGACAGGGCCCGGTCGTAGGCCCCGGAGTAGGAGGGGTAGTCATACAGCGTCCGGTCGTGGAGGACGGAGATGCCCGCCTCGCCGAACACCGCCGCCATCTCGTCCCCCACTTTCACCACATTGTAGCGGGTGTCCGTGGTGCGGTAGTCGCCGGACCAGACCACCTCCGTCCCCGGCGCAGGGGTGTAGCCCTCGCTGCCATGGGTGTGGAGGATCAGAATCTGGGGCTCTTCATCGGTCAAAACCGCCGCAAAGGGCTCGCCCAGCTCCGTGAGGGCCAGGACATGCTCCGTGGAATTGCTGATATAGGCCCGCCCATAGACCGTGTAGCCGCTGGGGTCGTTGGGCACCAGGGTCCGGGCGGGAACACCGTTGTCCTCGGCGGCAGGGAGGACGTCCAGGGGCGTCTCCTCCACAGGGGTGGCCACACTCTCCTCCGCCTCCTCGTTCACGGCGGCGGGGGAACGTACTTCCGCCTGCTCCCACAACTCCGCCACCGCCGGCCTTGCGGCCAGCAGCAGCGGGGATTCCCCAATCGCCAGCACCGCGGCGGGTGACAGCTGGTCCTCCGTCCAGAGATCCCCCAACTCCCACCGGAGAGCCCCCATGGGAATGGACTCCCACAGCGCCTTAGCCGCTGCGGAGGCCGTCTCACTCCCGGCGGTGACGGCCACCACCCACAGCATCCCCAGTGCAAAAGCCCCGGCCTCCAGCCGCCGAAGGAGGACGGCGGAGAAAACAGGCCTTTTTCTCATGTACATCACCTCTGGGACAACCTATGCCGCAGGGCGGGCAAATAGAAGCGGAAGAATGGGGGCATCGCAGGAGCAGGGGCATGAAACCGGGCGGTCCCGCATCAGCGGGACCGCCCGGCCCGTCGTACTATCGCAGTTGTTCCGGTTCAGCTTCCCGGGCCAGATCTTCGGAGGCCAGCGTTCCCGCGGCATCCAGCAGCGCCGTGCGGAAAGAGCCCGTCCCCTGCTCCCCGGCCCGCCCCGCCGCCTGCCGCGCACAGGCCTTCCAAAAGACGGAGGCCAGAAGCGCCGCCTTCAGCGGCTCCGGCTCCACGGCGGCAAACACGCCGCACAGGGCCGACAGCATACAGCCCGTGCCGGTGACAGAGGCCATCAGCGGACTTCCGCCGCAGACCCGCCAGACGCTTCCGCCGTCGGTAAGCAAGTCCTCCGGTCCGGAGAGCAGCACCGCCGTCCGCCGCCGCTTCGCCAAGGCCAGGGCCGTATCTATCCGCTCTTCCAGCGGAGCCGGCACGGGGCTGTCCACCCCCTGCCCTCCCCGGATACTCCCGGTCAAAGCCCGGGCCTCCCCCAGGTTGACCCGCACAATAGCGGCCGGGAAGAGATCCAGCAGCGCCTGCACCTGTTCCAGCCGCCATGGGCTGGCGCCTACGCCCACCGGATCCAGCACCACGGGCCGGCCCAGCCGGGACGCCGCCTCCCCACAGAGGCGGCAGACGGCAAACTTCGTTCGGTCCGGCGTGCCGGTGTTCAGCACGACGGCTGCGGCCGCGGCGGCGATATCCGCCGCCTCCTCTTCCGCGCAGGCCATAATGGGGCTGCCCCCCACTGCCAAAACCAGGTTGGCGCAGTCGTTGGCAGAGACGGTGTTGCTGACGCAGTGAATCAGCGGACGATTGCGGCGGATGTCGCCCAGGCGGGTAAAATCAATCATATAAGCCCTGTTCTCCTCCCGTCAGCGCTCCAGGGCCGCCTGCATGGAGCGCAGGGCTCCGCTCCTGCGCAAGGCGAACACCAGTACCCCCGCCAGGACGGAGCCCACCGCCGTGGAGATCAGGAAGGGAACCACATAGGCGGTAAAAGCCAGGTCTGCCGCGTTTTGGCCCAGGAAGGCAATGGCCAGGGGATAGGCGGCCAGGCCGCCGACAATGCCGGTGCCCACCACCTCCGCCGCCAGCGCAGCGGTCAGGTTTCCACTCTTCCAGAACGCCAGCCCGCACAGCAGCGCCCCGCACATGCTGCCGGGAAACGCCAGGATGCTGCCCACGCCCAAGAGGTTTCGCAGAAGGCTGGCTGCAAACGCCACGCCCACCCCATACCAGGGCCCCAGAAAGACGGCGCAGAGGATGTTGACCATGTGCTGCACCGGAGCGCACTTGCTGCCCAGCACGGGAAATGTAACAAACACGCTGCCCACCACGGCCACGGCGCACAGCACCCCGGCCAGGGCCAGCTTCTTCACAGAATTGCTCTTCATCAAAACGACTCCTTTGTATCAAAATGAGCCGCAGGGAGAAAACGGCATTATCGCAGCGCTTTCCCCTTGCATGGCAAGGCGGCGGCCGGACCGTCTGTCCGTCCGCACGGGAAATTCGGTCGAGGCTCACTGGCCTCCTCTCACGCCGGAACACGGCTTCCCATCGCTGCGGGGAAGAACCGGATCGGTGCTTCCCTATGGCCCGGGCCCAGGGCGCTCCCCCTCAGCCCGCTCCCGGTATACCGGGACGCCGGTATGTTCTCTCCCTCATCCCCTCCTTTTCCACAGAGAAGTCAAAACAGCGGATACCCGTGGGTATCCGCCGCATCGGAGCGTTTTCATAACTTCCTACGGTGGCATTACCCACATCAGGTAAAAGGGTCGAAGCGGCGCTTCCTCTCAGCCAGGCCGGTTTTCAGCCGGCCTTTTCGGCTCCCCTGTTTTTTCGCGGCTGTCCGGACACGGATGCAGGCTCCATGCCATAATAGCCGCTTTGCGGTTATTATGGCATCTCAGGGCGGGACTGTCAAGAAAAATTTTCACAGGCACCGGCCGGGGCAGCCATTATTATTAGGTTACACAAGGCCACAAGGCCATGTGTGGCCTAATTTTTTTATCGTTGGGGGTGAGAACGTGGCCGATTATGCTTTTCGGACCCTGGAGGACCGCCAGAAAATTGAAAAACTGTGGGAAGATGGGCGGACGCCTAAAGAAATTTCCGAAACCACGGGCGTGTCCGTCCATGTGGTCTATAAGGAAATGACCAGGGGGCAGGATGGGACCCGCCTGCCGGACCAGCGCCTGCGATATAGCGCGGAACTGGCCCAGCGCCGGGTGCAGGCGTCGCTGGAGCGCCGGGGCAAGCGGACCGGGCAGCCCACCAACAGCGGCAAGGCGGAGGAGGACCGCCGGGCGGAGAAGAGGGCGGTCTGTGGCACGGTGTAAATTCTGCGGCCAGGAAATCGAGTGGATCACCAGTCTGGAGGGCAAGCAGGTCCCCGTGGCCTTTGTACCCCACCGGCGGACCTGCCCCTGGGCAGACAAACCGGCCCGGCGCCGGATGGAAAGGGGGTGGAAGCTATGGCTGAAATCATGCCGCTGACTGATCAGAGGTACAGCGTGATCTATGCGGATCCGCCGTGGTCATACCGCCAGTGTGGAGCCACGGAAAAGAGCCAGGGCAACGCGGTGAAGCATTACCAGACCATGACCACCGCCGAGATCTGCGCCATGCCGGTCCCCTCCATCTGCGCGGAGGGTGCGGCCTGTTTTATGTGGGCCACGTTCCAAAATATCGCAGAGGCCATCAAGGTCATGGAGGCGTGGGGGTTTCGGTATGTCACCGCCGCCTTTGTATGGGTGAAAAAGAACCGCAAGAGCGGCGGGAACTTTTGGGGCATGGGAGCCTATACCCGCGCCAATGCGGAGGTGTGCCTGCTGGGGATCGCTCCAGGATTTAAGGCAAAGGAGCGGATCCAAAGCCACCGGGTCCACCAGGTCATTGAGGCCCCTTTTGAGGGGCACAGAAAAAAGCCGGACGAAACGCGGCAGCGGATCGTGGACCTACTGGGCGACGTGCCCCGCATTGAACTATTTGCCCGCCAGCGGGCAGACGGCTGGGACGCCTGGGGCAACGAGGCCCCGGAGGAATAGGAGGTAAACATGGAACAGATAGCAAGGGATCCCAGGGGGGATTTTATTGTGGTATATAGCGCGAACATTAGCCGCAGAGGTGCGCCGGCTATGCTGGAATGGATGGAGCGAAACGGACTTTTTCGCGGCCCCGGCCTCCAGCAAGAACCATCTGGCCCAGCCGGGCGGCCTGGTGATCCATAGCCTGAACGTGTGGCGCCGCCTGCGGGAAATCACCGTCCGGGACATGACGGACCGGGACGCGCCGGGGGTGCGCCATCTTTCGGAGGCGGAGGAGGAAACCGTGGCAATCCTGGGCCTGTTGCATGATGTGTGCAAGGCGGGTGTGTACCACAAAACGCAGCCGCTTGTGGCAGCAATAGCAAATGTAGAATACCCCTATACATTTCAGGACCCGTTCCCGCTGGGCCACGGGGAGAAAAGCCTGTTTCTGATCACCCGCCACATGGCGCTGACCGAGGAGGAGGCCCTGGCCATCCGGTGGCACATGGGAGCCTATGACGACGCGGTGAAAGGCGGGTCCCGCTCCATGACCGAGGCCATGAACCTGACCCCGTGGGTGTGGCGTTTGCAGGAGGCGGATATGTGCGCCGCCTGGATTGACGAAAGGAGCGCGGCGGAGTGAAAAAACTGCTGTGTAAGCCCTGCGCCGTGGCCCTGGAGGCCAGGGGCAAGACCGTCAAGCCAGCCGGCGGGCGGTGCGAGAAAATTACCTGTGCGGAGTGTGGCCGCCGTCGGTTTGGGATCCTGTATGACGTGACCGGCTGGCCCACCCGCAGGAAAAAGGAGGACAAGCCCAAATGAGAGGGAAACACGCTGAAACCGTGAACCAGCTGGAGGAGATCCGGCGGGCGGTCCCGGTGATCGCGCTGGCGCTGGCCGTTGTGGCGCTGATCGTGGCCGCCGTGGCCATGGACACCAGCAAGGCGGCCCAGGAGGCAGCGAAAGAGGAGCGGCCCGCCGTGATCTTTGCCGCGGCGCAGGAACCGGAGGCCACCCTGCTGGTGGGCGACGCCTGGGAATTTGCGGCCCTGTACCGGGCAGCGGAGGACCCGGAGGAGAAACAGCGGATCGGGGAGGTGCTGGAGGCCCAGGGCTATTTTTCGGCGGCGGTGCCCCTGTCCTGGGAATACCAGGACTATATGCGGACCTATTGCCACCTGTATGGGTGCCCCTATCCCCTGGCCCTGGCCGTGGCAGACTGGGAAACCCGTGGACAGTTCAACATGGACGCCATAGGACCGGCTGGAGAGGTGGGGATCTTCCAACTGAACCCAGGACCCAATGGGACATACCACGCGGAACTGGAGGCCGCCACCAGCCTGGACCCCACCACCCCGGAGGGCAACATAGCCGGCGGGTGCTACAAGCTGGGGAAATACCTGGCGGAATATGGGGACGCGGCCATGGTGGCCATGGCCTACAACAGAGGGCAAGCTGGAGCGCGGGCAGCCTGGGAGGCCGGGATCACCTCCAACGACTACACGGACGCCGTTCTGGAGGCCATGGAACGGTGGGAGTGTGCGGTGAACGCATGGGCCGGGGAATAGACCCGGCGGAACGCGCCCGCATACTGACAGCCGCAGGAAAGCGGTCACGGAAAAGCCGCTGGAGCGCCCCAGGGCGGGCAAGAGTGATCCACCCCGCCCACGGCACCGTGGTGGTCCCACATTCCTCCAACCTGGCCGCCATAATGAACGCGGCGGAGGTGTGGCGGTGTGACTGGGCGGAGATCACGGACGCCAAAGTGTGGGCGGCGGAGCCGGGGGACGTGCCGGTGAAAGCGCCATACATCATATAGAAAAGGGGATGAAAAAATGTTGATCAATGAGGCCGGGGTGGTCCGGGCCATCAAGCGGGCCTATAAGGGCGGCGGGTACACCGTCAACGTCAAGGGAGGGATCATGTCCATCTATACGCAGTCCTGGTATATTCAGGCCCGCCGGGAGGTCATGCCGCGCAAGGTCCTGGCCACCATCGTGGAACACGCCGGGATGATACCGGGAGAGAACGAACCCACCAACATTATGAAAGACTGGGAGCCGCAGATGGTCATACCGGAGGACGCCACCGCAGAAATGAACAACTGGCGTATTGGTGAGCGCGGCGACGACGTGGACCTGGTGCCGGTTATCATGCAGGGGTTTCAGATTTTCCAGGCGCAGAGTTTGGCCTGCTGGGGGATCCCGCTGTCCTGCCTGGGCATGGTGGAACGGGACGCGGCGGAGCATGACGGCGCCATTGTGGTGGACAACTGCCGCCTGCTGTGGGATGACGGTGGGGAGGCCATAGCGGTGGAGGCCGTGCGGAAAGCAAAATCCGGGTGGGCCAAAGCCTGGGAGCGGGCCGTGTGGGAGGCCCTGGAAGGTGTGGACCTCCACAAAGAGGAGGACGCATAAATGGACCGGATCCAATGGCAGAAATTTTGTACCAGGTGCCGGGCGTTCGGGTGCGACAGGTGCCCACACCAGGCGGAACGGAACAGCCAGGCGTGGTTTCTGGCCCAGGAGGTTAAACCATGAAAAAAGAGGAGATCGGACCAGCAACAATATATTGCGGGGACTGCATGGAGCAAATGGGAGAAATACCGGACGGGCTGGTGGACATGGTACTGTGTGACCCGCCGTATTCATCCGGCGGACTATTTGCCGGTGATCGGAAAAAGAGTACACGCGAAAAGTATTGCGACGATGATTATAACGGTGCAGCCAGGTTTCAAAATTTCAGTGGGGACAACATGGACCAGCGGAGTTTTACGGAGTTCATGCGGATGGTTTTGAGCAAATGCCGTAAAAAGGCAAAGCAGGAAAGCGTGTGTGCCGTTTTTGTGGACTGGCGCAACCTGCCAGCTATGACAGACGCATTACAGGCCGCTGGGTGGATATATCGCGGCATTGTTGTATGGGACAAAGGGACAAGCAGGGCGATCCCAAACCGTTTTAGAAATGACTGTGAATATATCGTTTGGGGAACAAACGGCCAAAGGAAAACGGAATACAAAAGCGGGGTTTTTGTCGGTGCCGGATGTTTTCGTGTTCCAAGTGTGCCGTCAAAGAATAAAGACCACCAGACCCAAAAGCCGGTGGAACTGCTGGAAAAACTGATTGAAATTTGCCCAAAGGATGGGATTGTGTTTGACCCATTTATGGGAAGTGGATCCACCGGGGTGGCCTGCGCTAAAACTGGCCGGGATTTTATTGGGATAGAGTTAGATCCAGGATATTTTGAAACAGCAAAGGAACGGATCACAGCAGAAACCGACCAACTGTCTATTTTTGCGGGGGGAGGGGTAGCCCTGGAGGGTGTGGACCTCCACAAAGAGGAGGACGCATAAATGGACCGGATCCAATGTAAGCACAACCCCGGCGTGGGATGTTCGGACCCGTCAAAGTGCGCCGTCTGCGGCTGGAACCCGGCGGAGGCGCGGCGGAGATTAAAGGCACAAAAGGCCGCGATACTCCAGGGGATGAAACCGCACACGACGTACTTTGACCAGATCACCGCCTCCAGGGAGGTCCTGGCGGAGTTCCTGGCCTCTATCCGCACATTAGACGCCCCGTGGGATGAAGTTTTCCAACAGAAATTTTGTACCAGGTGCCGGGCGTCCGGGTGCGACAGGTGCCCACACCAGGCGGAGCGGAACAGCCCGGCGTGGTTTCTGGACCAGGAGGTGGCAGACGGTGGAAACGATCCTTTGCGGTGACGCCCTGGAGCAACTGCGGACACTGGAGGCGGAAAGCATCCAAACTTGCGTGACCTCACCGCCCTATTACAACCTGCGGGACTACGGGACTGCCGGACAGATCGGCATGGAGGAGACGCCGGAGGAATACATAGCTAAGCTGGTAGAGGTCTTCCGCGAGGTGCACAGGGCGCTGCGCCCCGACGGAACTCTATGGATCAACATCGGGGACAGCTATGCCACCAGATCAGGGCCGCAGCCGCCCGGGAATACCCATAACCAGTGTGGCCATACAGCCAAGCAGCCACCAGCCGGGTACAAATATAAGGATATGATCGGAATTCCTTGGATGCTGGCTTTTGCGCTGCGCTCGGACGGCTGGTATCTTCGGCAGGATATTATATGGCATAAAACCAACGCCATGCCGGAGAGCGTCCGGGATCGCTGCACAAAGGCCCACGAATATATTTTTATTCTGTCAAAATCGCCGCGCTACTATTTCGACGCGGCGGCAATCAGTGAGCCGATAGCCGATAGCAGCACAGAGCGATATTTGCAGGATATTGAGGCACAAAAGGGATCGGACCGCCAGCCTGGAAAGACAAACGGAAAAATGAAAGCTGTTTTGCCGCGTTTTGGTGGTGAAAAATATGGGCCTGACAGATCGGAGGAAAGCCGGACGAAGAGCGGAAAGCCCTATGTTCCGACGCTGCGCAGGAACAAGCGGGACGTGTGGGCAATCGGCACTGGAGGCTTTAAGGGTGCCCACTTCGCCGTGTTTCCAGAAAAGCTGGTGGAGCCGTGTATATTAGCCGGGTGCCCGGAGGGCGGGACGGTCCTGGACCCATTCGCCGGGAGCGGGACAACCGGAGTGGTGGCAAAGCGCCTGCGGCGTCATTTTGTGGGCGTGGAGATAAACCCGGATTATTGGAAAATGGCCACGGACAGGATCCTGGACACAATGGCGGAATTTGACCAGATCACCATAGAGGAGGCACAACTGATATAAATGCAGCCTATAAAGCGGGCTGGGCACCAATACACAAATTAAAAGGAGGAAAACAATATGAAAATCAAACACACCATTGAGAATGAAATCACATGGGAGCAGCTGAAAGCGGCAGCGGAGGACGGGACGGCCCAGGCACTGGTCCAGCCGTTTAATGAAATCGACATTATGCTGGAGGGCGGGGAGGCTGTCACCGCCGTGGTGGCCGCCCACCTCCATGCTACGGCGGACAAGCCCACCGGGATCCGCTTTGTGTTCAAGGATTGCCTGGACGACCCGCGCCGGATGAATGACGACTGGACCAACAAAGGTGGGTACAAGGCAAGCAAGGGGCGCCGCCACATTCTGGAGGAGGTATACCCCCGTCTGCCCGCAGACCTGCAAGCGGTGATCCGCCCCCGCAAGATCGTGGAGATCACCAGAGAGGGCACCTTGGAGTATGAGGATCCCCTGTGGCTACCGTCGGAAACGGACTTGTTTGGCCGGGAGGCGGAAAGCTGGCAGAACGGAAAGGCGGACGAGACGGACGACTTCCAACTGCCCATTTTTATGACCGAGCGTGACCGCGTGAAACAGCGCCGTGGGTATGGTACAACGCCATACTGGACCCGTTCCGCCTATTTCAGCAACACGAACATTTTCTGCCTTGTCGCCACCAACGGCAGCTACATCACCAACAGCGCAAACTATTCCTGGGGCGTGGCGCCCGGCTTTGACCTCTAATGAGTGATAAATTAAGAACCGCCCTAAAGGGCGGAGGACGGATCATTATTTCGGTTGACAGGTGGGCAAACGGTGATTTTCACCTGTGTGTCACCGAGGACTGGGCAAGGCTGACTAGCATAGAGCGGGCCGCCGTTTCGGCGGAGGCCATGAACGCGGTGGAGGACCCGGACGGGCTGATCGGCGCGGAGATCGCCAAGCTGGTGGCGGCGGCCCATATCAGCTATGAGGCAAAAGAGAAACCACCCGCGCCCGGTGCTGACAACACGGCGCAGGTGGTGAGGTGAACGGCGCAAACCGTCCGACTACCTACATTATACCACACGCCGGGCGGTTTGCAAGCCGGAAAAAGGAGTGCAGCCTGTGAAAATCTACATAGCCGGAAAAATCGCCGGCGACAAAAAATATAGGGCCAAGTTTCGGGAGGCGGCCAAAGCCATGGAGACGCTGGGTCATATAGTCCTGAACCCGGCCACCCTGCCGGATGGGCTGGAGCAGGTGGACTATATGCGGATCTGCCTGGCCATGCTGGAGGCGGCGGACCTGGCCGTGTTCCTGCCGGACTACCGGGAGAGCGCGGGCGCCATGATTGAATGGGCGTGGTGCAAGCGGACCGGGAAAGACTGCGCCCTGTATATGGAGATCAAAGGAGGCGGGACGCGGTGAGCCGTGGGCAGATCAATTTACTGGATGAAATCATAGTGGACAATTTCGCCGGCGGCGGCGGGGCCTCCACGGGAATCGAACTGGCCACGGGCCGGGTGGTAGACATAGCCATAAACCACGACCCGGACGCTATCCTAATGCACCGGACCAACCACCCCCACACCATGCACTATCAGGCCAGCGTGTGGGACGTGAACCCGGTGGAGGTCTGCAGGGGCCGTCCGGTGGGGCTTGCGTGGTTTTCCCCTGACTGTAAGCATTTCAGCAAGGCCAAGGGCGGGAAACCCGTGGACAAGAATATAAGGGGCCTTGCCTGGATCGTCCTGCGCTGGGCAGGGACCGTCCGCCCCCGCGTGATTATTCTGGAAAACGTGGAGGAGTTCCAAACCTGGGGACCTGTTCGGCGGGGCCGTCCGGTCAAATCAAAGACCGGCCAGACATTCCGCAAATGGCTGGGCCAGCTGGAGGCCCTGGGATATGTGGTGGAGTGGCGGGAACTGGTGGCGGCGGACTATGGAGCGCCCACAACGCGGAAACGCTTTTTCCTGATCGCCCGCAGCGACGGGCGACCCATTGTGTGGCCGGAGCCGACCCACGCGCCGGCGGACAGCCAGGAGGTCAAGGCAGGAACCAAAAAGCCGTGGCGCAGCGCGGCGGAGATCATAGACTGGAACCTGCCAACCCCCTCCATTTTCGCAACCAAAGAGGAGATCCGGGAACGGTATGGCGTGGCAGCGGTCCGTCCGCTGGCCAGAAATACCATGCGGCGGGTGGCCAGGGGCGTGGACAAGTTCGTAATCCGGTCCGCCTCCCCGTTCCTGGTGATCGTCAACCATACCGGGGAGTTCCGGGGGCAGGGGCCGGCGAAACCCCTCCAGACCATCACAGCAAAACACGGGTATGGTGTGGCCTCCCCTGTCATGGCACCGCTGACCATGCACAACAACCAGAACGCCGTGGGCACAGCTATCACCGAGCCGGTAAACACGATAACGGGGACCGGAGCGGGCGGCCACCAAATGCTGATCACCCCCACCCTGGCGGCCATAGGCCAGACGGGCGGCGGGGACCGCTGCCGGAGTATGGAGGAGCCAACCCACACCCAGGTTTCCAAGGCGGAGGAGTGCGTGGTGTGCCCGGCCATGATCCAGTATCACACCGAGCAAACCGAGCGGGTCCGGGGCCAGGGTGTGACAGACCCCATAATGACCATTGACGCCTCCAACCGCTACGGCTTGGAAGCGGTCAGCCTGGTCAAATATTATGGGAACGACCAGCACGGACAAGGCGCGGCAGACCCATTGCATACTATCACGGAAAAAGACCGGGAGGGTGTTACTGTGGCCAGCTTGACGGAATACCACGGAGCCAGCATAGGGCAAGTTGTAGAGGAGCCTATGTCAACCATCCTGTCAAAACCACACCAAGCCTTGCAAACCGCCCACATGGTCAAGCTGAAAGGGACAAACCTGGGAGGACAAGCCCGGGACCCGCTCCAGACGATCACCGCCGGCGGCGGCCACCATGGCGTGGTGACAACCAGGATCGCAAAAGCGGAGCCGGGGGTGAACCTGCAGAATTGGCCCAAAATCCGGGCGGCCCTGAATGAGTTCTGCGACTACCACCTGGAGGACACAGAGGTGATCCTGTTCTCCATCGGCGGGGCGTGGTATTTCATGGCAGACATTGGCCTGCGTATGCTGACCCCCCGCGAACTGTACCGGGCCAACGGTTTCCCGGACGACTACAAAATAGATCGGGACTACACTGGGCGGGAGTACGGGAAAACCAAGCAGGTGGCCAGGTGTGGAAACGCGGTCCCGCCTCCCTTTGCCACGGCCCTGGTGCGGGCCAATCTGCCAGAATGGTGCGGGGAGGAGATCACCACCATGGAGCAACTGGAAAAGGCGGTGGCAGTATGAGTGGAAAGAGGAGGTTTACACCGTGCGCTGGGATAAAAACAAAGAACAGGAAAACCAAGGGAAGATAAAAGACTTTCAGGTCAAAATGGCCCAGGGCTATGACTTCAAAAAGGCATACGCGGCCCGCCGGGCCTGGGAGTTCTACAACCACCCGGACGTGGCCGGGCGCTGCTATGTGGCGGTGGGTGGTCTGGACAGTATCACCCTGTTTCTGTTCCTGCGGTCTATCGGGATCAATGTGCCGGGTACGTCCGTGTCCATGCTGGAGGACCAGAGCATACAGCGGATCCACAAGGCCCTGGGAATTAAGAGCCTGAAACCGGCAAAGAACCCCCAGGGGAAACCGTATGGAAAGATCGAGGTGGTCCGGGAATTTGGTTTCCCCGTGCTGTCAAAGGAAACCGCTGGGAAAATCAATCTACTGCAACACCCGACAGAGAAAAACGCCACTGTCCGCCATGCCATTATGACCGGGGAAACTGGGGAATACGGCGGTTTCAGGACAAGCACCCGTATGAAGATGTCGCAAAAGTGGCTGGAGAAATTCGGAGGCCCTGAAAACGAGCGGGAGGGCACGAACTACCAGACGGCCCCTTTTTCGGTTTCGGATCTGTGTTGCTACTATCTAAAAGAAAAGCCTTGCGACGACTACGCCAAAGAAAGCGGGCGTTTCCCCTATATGGGCCTTATGGCCAGTGAGGGCGGCAGGCGTCAAAAGGCGCTAATGCTGAATGGGTGTAATTATATAAGCAAGGACACAAAGCGCAGCGCCCCCTTTGCTATCTTCACCCGGCAGGACCTTTTGACCATGGCCCTGGAAACGCAGGAATGGTATCACGAACACTGGGAGGAGTTCCGGCCCATTGTGGGCGAGGAGGACGGGGTGGAAATCTATGGGGACCCCGTACACCTGGAAACCATTGTCCCGGCCATCTATGGAAAAATCGTCCGGGACCCGCTGGACATGACGCCGGAGGAAATCGAGGCATACCGCCAGGACCATGGCGGCGCGGAGCCGGAGGGACAACTGCGGACCACGAAAGCCCAGCGGACAGGGTGCCAAATGTGTGGGTTTGGGATCCACCTGGAACACCGCCCCCACCGTTTTGACCGCATACGCTACAAGAACCCCAAAGAGTGGGAAATGTGGATGAATCACATATGCCAGGATGAAACCGGGGCCTGGTATGGCTGGGGGCTGGTGCTGGACTACATCGGGGTGGGCTGGAAAGACGATATTTTCAGCCGGGAGGATCCCAAAATGCTGTGTGAGGAGTGCGCGGCCACCCTCCAAAAAGATTTTACTATGGAGCAGCCGGAGGGTGCGGAGAATATGACGATTAAACGGGGATCCTGCTGGAGCTGCGGAAGAAAGCGGAGGCTGGCCCCCTATTATGCCACGGGGGAGGTGCCGCAAGAATGAAAATATATGCTGATCACGCCGCCACCACACCCATGCGGGAGAGCGCAAAGGCGGCCATGATCGAGTGCCTGGAGGAGTACGGCAACCCCTCCAGCATACACGCAGCCGGACGGCTGGCCGCCATGAAACTGGAGAGCGCCCGCAAAGAGGTGGCGGAACTGCTGAACTGCCGCCCGGCGGAAATCTATTTCACGTCCGGGGGCACCGAGGCGGACAACTGGGCAATCCGCGCCGCCAAGTATGGAGCCGGGCGGGTGGTCACGTCCGCGTTTGAACACCATGCCGTCCTCCATACTATGGAGGCCATGGAGAGGGAGGGGACGCGAAAGGCAAACCTGATATTGCCGGAGCCGGACGGGATCGTGGACCCGGACAAGGTGGCCGCCTATATGGGAGGAGGTCCCAACCTTGTGACCATCATGGCCGCAAATAATGAGATCGGAACAGTCCAGCCGATTGCGGAAATTGCCAAAGTGGCCCACGAAAATGGCCACCGCCATCTGATCGTCCACACGGACGCCGTGCAAGCGGTGGGCCATATCCCCGTGGACGTTCAGAAAATGGGGGTTGATATGCTGTCACTGTCTGCCCACAAGTTTGGAGGCCCAAGGGGCGTGGGTGCGCTCTATTGCCGGGCGGGTCTGGCATTGGACCCGCTCCTATTCGGCGGAGGCCAGGAACGCGGGCGCAGGCCAGGAACAGAGAACACGGCGGCCATTGTGGCCATGGCCGTGGCCATGCGGGAGGCTTGCGAGAATATGGAACGGGCGGCGGAGTATACCGCAAACCTGCGGGACAAGCTGGTGGCACGGATCCTGGAAATTCCGGGCGCCCATATCAACGGGAGCATGACAAACCGCCTGCCGGGGAATGTAAACTGCCGTTTTGACGGCGTGGAGGGTGAGGCCGTGGTGATCATGCTGGACCTGGCCGGGGTGTGCGTGTCTGCCGGGTCTGCCTGTACGTCGGGGAGCGGTGAACCAAGCCGCGTTTTGACCGCCATGGGACAGTCCAGACGGGACGCCTATGGAGCCATACGGATCACCCTGGCAGAAACCAACACCGAGGCAGAGGTGGAATACATAGCGGACCGCCTGGCCTCCATCGTGAAAGACCTGCGGGGTGGATAATGCGGATCGGGCTGATCGACGTGGACGGCCACCATTACCCAAACCTGGCGCTTATGAAAATATCCGCGTGGCATAAGGAAAGAGGTGACACGGTGGAATGGTGGTGGTCCGATTTATTCCACTATGACGTGGTGTATATGTCCAAGGTTTTCAGTGAGGAGTACACACCCGACCACCCGGAGCCGCTGAACGCTGACCAGATAATTAAAGGCGGGACGGGTTACGCCATCACCCTGGAGAACGGCCTGGAAGTCTACCACCCGGAGCGGGACAAGCCCCTGCCACCGGAGATAGAGCATATATACCCGGACTATTCCATTTACCCGGAACTGACAGAGGGGACGGCCTACGGCTTTTTAACACGGGGCTGTCCCCGTGGGTGCGGATTTTGCCATGTAGGAGGGAAAGAGGGCCGCGCCTCCAGAAAAGTGGCTGATCTTTCAGAGTTATAGAGAGGCCAAAAAAACGTGGTGATCATGGATCCCAATATTCTGGCCTGCCCGGAGCGTTGGGACCTGCTGGAGCAGCTGGCGGCCTCAAGGGCTTATGTAGACTTCAACCAAGGGCTGGACATTCGACTGATCGACCAGGACGTGGCGGACCTGCTGGGGAAAATGCGGATCGAGCGGTTACATTTTGCCTGGGACAATCCGGCGGAGGACCTGCGGCCATACTTCAAGAGGTTTTCCGACTGGTACAGGAGAAAAGACCCCAGCAAAAAGGGCGTGTATGTTCTAACCAATTTCAACAGCACACCAGAGGAGGACCTGGCCCGCGTCTATGCCCTGCGTGGCCTGGGATATGCGCCCTATGTAATGATCTACAACAAAGAACAGGCACCCCAGGAGGTCCGGCACCTGCAGAGGTGGTGCAACAATCGGCTGATCTTCAAAGCACAGCCGGATTTTAGCAAGTACGATCCAAAACGTGGATAAAAGGAGGTCAAAGCCGTGGGAATAATCAGCATAGGGGTGGGCGACTGTACCCTGGGGCGCCGCGACGTGGACAAAGACGGAAACGTGATCAAGGAAACCCCGGCAAAATTTGAGGTTGACCCGGCGGGCAGCTGTGTGGCCATTGTGCCGCTGAACCCGGACACCATGGAGCCGGACGGCCCGGCGGAGGTTTTCGGGGACTGGCAGGCGGGTGACTACCTGGCCAGGGTGGTGGAACTGATCCACCCAAACCGCCAGATCAACGTGCCGGACCTGGCGGCCATGGTCCGGGCAGCGGCGGAGGATGGGCTGGACCTTTGCGAATACTGCCAGGCCCCCTATATGTGCCGGGATTGCATTGTAAAAGAATGGAAAGAGGACCCCGGCGGCGAATAGTGCCGCCGGGGCAGACCCTACCACGACGGAAAAGGCGGGGCGGATATGCAAAGAGTAAAAACGAGGCTTTTTTCGGGGGCCGTGTGTGAGCAAATTGTTTTCAACGTCCCGGACCGTGTGCGGGACATACGAAAAGCGGAGCCACGGCCCAGGTTTAAGACCGAGGAGGAGCGGGCGCAACACCGGATCGGAATTTCCCGCCGGAACCACGCCCGCCTGTTCAACGCTAATTTTTGCCCTACCTCCCTATATAGCACCCTAACATTTAATAATGAATATGAGGTCCACACATTCCAGGAGGCCCGCCGCCTGCGGGACAACTTCACCCGCCGCCTAATGTATCATTTCCCAAACGCCAAGATCCTGATCTACATGGGACGCGGCAAGGGCACCCACCGGATCCATTTCCACATGGTTTCAGAGGGCATACCGGAGGACATGATTACCAAACTATGGGGCATGGGTGAGATTGTGCGGATCGAACACCTACGGGAACACAATTATTATAATGGTATAGACCACGGACAAGATTACACTGGCCTGGCGAATTATCTTTTTGACCACTGGACACCGGAACAGGGCGGGCACCGCTGGAAAAAGGCTGGAAAGCTGGAAAAGCCGGAGCGGGAACCCTCCACCCTGGCGAAACGGAACTATACAGAGAATAAGCCGCCGCGCCCGCCAAAGGGTTACATATTTGTGGAGAGCAAGGCCACCAAATACGGCTACCTATATTATAAGTATGTGCGAAAGCCGGAGCCGCAAAAGAGGAACCGGCGAAAATCGGCGGGATCGGGCTGAATGTAAGTTCAGCTTTTTATGGCCTTGTAAATGTGTAAAGTTTGGGGACGAACCAACCGCCCCCGGAAAACAGAAAGGAGATCACACGATGAACAAGACAAAAATTGACTGGGCCACCGCGTCATGGAACCCGTTGACGGGGTGCCGTCATGGGTGCCCCTACTGCTACGCCAGGCGGACCGCCCACCGTTTCGACAAGGGGCTGGAGGATCCCGCCCCGCTGCCCGGTGGCCTCCACGTTCTGGAGAAGAAGATCAAAGCCACCCCCTACCCCTACGGTTTCGAGCCTACCCTGCACCGCTACCGCCTGAACCAGCCGGAGCGCGTGGAGGAACCGCAGACCGTTTTTGTGTGTTCCATGTCTGACCTGTTCGGGAAGTGGGTGCCAACTTCCTGGATCGCCCAGGTGATCGACGCCTGCCTGCGGGCGCCGCAGCACCGTTACCTGTTCCTGACCAAGAACCCGGCCCGCTACCTGGAACTGGACCACCTGGCCCCCCTCCCCCACGGGGAAAATTTCTGGTATGGGTCCACGGTGGCGAATAGGGACGCGGTGGCCATGTACCAAATGCCGTGGGTGAACATCAACACGTTTTGGAGCATGGAGCCGCTGCTGGAGCCGGTCCCCATGGAGGACGCGGAGGGCCTGCCCCAGTGGGTGATCCTGGGGGCAGAAACCGGGAACCGAAAGGACAAGGTGATCCCCCGCCGGGAGTGGGTGGACCAGATCACGGCCTTTTGTGCGGAGAATGAGATCCCCGTGTTCTACAAGGGCAATCTGCGGGAGTATTTCCCGGACCTCCCCGCGTCCGTGTTCCCGTGGGAGGTGTGAGCCATGGACAAGGAAAAACAGATGGAGGGCCTAAAGAACGCCATGGGAGTGACTGCGGAAATGTCACTGATCTTTTTTCGGGCAGCCCTGGGAGCAGGGGCAAGCATGGAGGAGGCAATGAAACTGGTACAGGCATATATAGGCGCCGTTCTGTTTGGGCAGAACAAGAAAGCGCCGGACGGAGAGGAGGCACCGGAGTGAAAGCCGTACTTGCAAGCGTGAAACCGGTGTGGTGGGAGAAAATCCTATCCGGGGAAAAGACGCTGGAGATCCGCAAGTCCGCCCCGCAAAGCAAGGACGGGCGGGCGTTCCGTTGGCCGTTGACTGTGCTGGTGTATGTGAGCGGGACCGGAGCGGTGCAAGGTCAATTTATCTGTCCGGGGTGGGTCAAAACCAACCTGCTGGAAATGCTGGTGGAGCGGTCCGGCGTCAAGCTGGAGGACCTGCGGACCTATGCAAAGGGCGGGAGCCTTTACGGGTGGCTGGTGGAGAACCCGGAGAAATACGACGCGCCCAGCCCGCTGGCGGAGTTCGGCCTGAACACCCCGCCCATGTCGTGGCGGTATGTGGAGATCCCGGACGCGGCGGCGGAGGTGTAGGCGGTGGCCATCGACGTGAAAGACCTGCCGCCCAAATACCAGGCCCAGGCGCTCCAGAAATACATGGCCCAGCAAAAACGGCGGGGGCCTCCCTCCTCCCCTGCCGCTGATGGGCCGCAAAAGGCCAGCAAATACCACAACAGCCCCACCGAACGGGTCACGCCGTCCGGGGCCGTACTACACTTCGACAGCCAAAAGGAGGCCCGGCGCTATGATCACCTGGCCGCGCTGGAACGGGCGGGGCAAATCCGGGACCTGCGCCTGCAAGTGGATTTTACGCTACAAGAGGCATACACGGACACAGAGGGCCGCCGGTGGCGGGCTATCCGGTACAGGGCGGATTTTACATACCAGCAAATGAGGAGCGACCCGTGGCAGGAATATGACGGGAGCTTTTGGACGCTGGTGGCGGAGGACGTGAAAAGCCGCCCTACGCGGACCAAGGACTACTTGCTAAAGCGGAAATTGCTAAAGGACAAAATGGGAATTGACATAACCGAGGTGTAACCATGGGCAGAAAGACAACGGGGGCAAAACTGGAGCGGGAGGCGGTGAAACGCTACCTGCAGCAATACCACGCGGCCAAACAGAAAAAGCGGATTTTGGAGGAGCGCCGCCGCACACTATCCGCAGAACTGCGGGGGCCATCCACCGCCCCGGCGTTCCGGGCCATGCCATCCGCCAAGCCGGTACACCCGGACGGGGCGGGCGCCCTTGTCTTTCAGATCGCGGACGTAGAGGAGCGGATCGAGGCCCAGCAGGCGGAAATGGCCAGGGCTGTCCAGAACGTCATGGACTTAATAGACCTGCTGCCCATAGGGTCCATGGAGCGGACCGTGGTGGAAATGCGACACATAGACAGCCGGAAATGGGAGCGGATCGCCAGTGAGGTCCACATGAGCCGGTCCCGCGTGATTGACTACTACAACGCCGCGCTGGACACCCTGGCCGCAAATGAGAAAAGCGTGGAGGTCATAGGGCCGGGAAAGGCGCAGGGAAAGACCACCGCAAAGAAGAACAGCAAGGCGTAAAAGTTCGGACGTTATCGGACGTTTTGGTGTGATATATTGATAGCATGAAAAGCCGCAAGGAATACAGGGGCCGCCAGGTGACAGAAACCTGGTGGCCCCGCTGCTTTTCACTCCATGGGTGTGGAGGGTGCGCGGCGGGGGCTTTATCCTTTCACCCCGTCGCCATCCATGGGCGTGGCGGGAGGCCGCGCCGCAGGCCAGCAGGCCAGCGAGATCGGCGGCCACCCCCTGCGCGGGTCCTCCCTGGAGGAAAAACCAACGCGGGGCAATGAAAGCCCGGTATTTTTGCCCATAAAACCAAAAAATTTTGGGCCTGTTACGTTACGCAAAGCAAAAACACCCGGAAATTTATCCCCCCCTTTAGGGGGGATAACCGAGCAGGGCGGAGCGGGTCAAAATGCGAAACGGACGCAGACGGAAAAAACGAAACCGGCGGGCCTCCACCGCCGGAGCGGGAAAGGGGGCCGCCTCCAGTGGCGGAGCAAAAGAAAACAGCCGCGAAAAAGACGGCGCCCAAAAAGCCAAAGGCGGAAAAGCCGGAGGTCCTGACCGGGAACGTGCCGGAGTGGGCCAACCCTACGGCAATAGGCAAGCTGCTGGGAAAAAGCGTCCGCCGGATCCAACAGCTGACCCAGGACGGGGTGCTGGAAACAGAGATCCCACCCGGCGGAGGGGCGCGGAAATATCGGACCTGCGCCACCGTCCAGCAGTATATTTCCCACATTGAGCAAAAGGCCCAGGAAACCGGGGAGCGGGGCCGAACGGCAGAATTAAACCTGAAAAAGCTGGAGGCCGAGGTGAAACTGAAAGAGAGCCAGGGCCAGCTTGCCAGCATAAAGGCGGACATAGCCGAGGGGCGCTACATCGAAACCGCGACAGCCACCGAGCAGCTGGCGGAGTTTATGGACACGTTCAAAAGTTTTGCCATGAATATCCCCAGCCGGGTGGCGGGGACGGTGGGCAGCTACACGGACGCCGCCACCGCCCGCGCCATTGAGCGGGCAACACGCAAGGAATTGGAGGATATGCTGGCCCTGTTTGTGGCCGCCGCCATTGTAGAAACGGCGGAGGTGGGAACCAGTGAAAAAAATTCGCGTAAAAAAGTTTGAGGTCCCCGCCTGGATCATGCCTGCCCTGGAGGTCCTGCGGCCACGGGAACGTCTGCCCGTGTCAAAGTGGGCAGAGAAAAACCGCATACTGCCGGACGGAAATGCTATACCAGGACCATGGCGCAACAGCGTGACCCCATACCTGGCGGAGATCATGGACACATTCGACGACGACACGGTGGAAAAAACCGTTTTCGTAAAGCCCACACAGGTGGGTGGAACGTCCGCCATGGAAAACATACTGGGCAGCCTGATCGACCAAGCACCGGCACCGACCATGATCGTGTACCCGTCGGACGACCTGGCGGAGCGGACCGTGGACGCCAAGCTGGAGCCAATGATCAAGGCTTGCAAAGTGTTGTCGGAGAAATACCGGGAGCATATCAGCAAAAAATTACAGCTGAAATTCGGCACCATGACCGTATACCTGAACGGTGCCAACAGCCCGGCGGACCTGGCCAGCACCAACATTCGGGACCTGTTTCTGGATGAAGTGGACAAATACCCAGGGGCAAGCAAGAAAGAGGCGGATCCCGTATCCCTGGCCATCGAGCGGACAAAGACCTACACCACAAACCGCTTTATCTTTATGACCTCCACCCCCACCCTGAAAACGGGGCATATCTGGAAAGCCAAAGAGGAGGCAGACGCAGAAAAACACTATTTCGTCCCGTGCCCCCATTGTGGGAAATACATCGAACTGAAATTTGCACAAATCAAGTGGCCCAGCAAGGACGTTGTACCAGAAAAGCGGGAACGGGCAGAAATGGCAAGCTATGTGTGCCAGGCGTGTAGTGCCGTGATCACCGACCAACACAAGGGGAAAATGCTGGAGGCTGGGCGGTGGGAGTATGTGCGGAAAAGCACAGAACGACCCAAAAGTGTGGCCTACTGGATCAATACGCTATATTCCCCATTTACCAGGTTTTCAGAAATTGCGTATGAGTTCCTGAAAAGTAAGGACGACCCGGAACTGCTGCAAAACTTCACAAACAGCTGGCTGGCGGAACCGTGGGAGGACACCAAACTGAAAACAAACGCGGATCTGGTCATGGAGCGCCAGACCGAGGTGCCAGCATGGGAACTGCCGGAATGGACCAAGCTGCTGACCGGCGGGATCGACGTACAGGAAAATTGCCTGTACTGGACGATCCGGGCGTGGGGAGATTTTATGACAAGCCAAAACGTGGCCCACGGCCAGGCCCTTTCTATGGCGGCGGTGGAGCAGATTATGAACCGCGAATTTTTGACGCAAAGCGGCGAAAAGGTCATGGTGGAATTGGCCCTAATGGACAGCGGCGACCAGACGGATGAAGTTTACAACTTTTGTATATCGAATTATGACTGGGTACGTCCGTGCAAAGGATCCTCCACCCCGCTACAAGGGCATTACAGAATTTCCACCGTGGACAAGGCTGGGAGCCAGGCAAATGGTATGCAGCTGGTCCTGATAGACGGTGGAAAATACAAGGACATGATCGCCGCCAGAATGAGGAAACCAAACGGGAGGGGATCCTGGATGGTCCACAAAGACTGTGATCTTGAATATGCGGAACAGGTCACGGCGGAGCATAAGATCACGGAACACTCCAAGGGGAAAGCGATCCAAAAATGGACGCTTAAAACGTCCCACGCGGCCAACCATTACCTGGACTGTGAGGTGTACGCGGCAGCGGCGGCGGATATGCAGGAAGTGCGATCCCTGTTCCTCCAGAACCAGGAGGGCACAGCGGAGAAACCGCAGGAAAAGGCGGACCAGCCGCCCAGGCAGGAAACAGCCCCGGAGGAAAACTGGATCCGCCAAAGCGGCGAGTGGATTTAAGCGGAGGGAACCATGGACGAAACGAAAATGATGGCGGCGGAAATGCTGGCCCAGGTAAATACCGCCATCACCACCGTGCTGTGCGGCGGCCAGTCCTACAAGATCGGCAGCCGGTCCCTGACCCGTGCGGACCTGGCCATGTTGAAGTCCATGCGGGACGACCTGGAGGCACAGCTGGCCAATGAGGAAAGCGGCAGCCTGCTGGGGCGGACCCATGTGGCGTTTTTCGATGGGAGGTGATCGGCGTGGGCTGGTTTGATAACGTGATCGCCGCCGTGTCCCCGCGCCGGGCCTATGAGCGGGAACTGTGGCGGCAGGGGCTGGACGGCCTGCGGGGGTATGACGCTGCAGGTTTTGGCCGGGTCAATGCCGGGTGGCGCGTACACAATGAGAGCGCGGAAACCACGGACCGGCACAGCCGGGACGTGGTGCGGGCGCGGGCGCGGGACTTGGAGCGCAACAGCGATATTGCCCAGGCCATCCTCCACGCCTACAAGCGTAACGTGGTGGGAAAGGGTTACACCCTGCGGGCCATGACTGGGGACGACGGCCTGGACAAGCGGATTGAAACCGCGTGGAAACGCTGGTGCAAGGCCCGCAACTGCGATGTGACCGGGGAACAGTCTTTCAATGAAATTCTGCGGATGATGGTGGAGCGGAAAAAGGTGGACGGCGGCATGATTGTCCTGTACCGCTACACCCCCGGCGGCGTGGTCCCGTTCAAACTCCAATGCCTGGAGGTGGACGAACTGGACCAGACCCAGGCCACCCCACACCAGAGAGGCAACAGGGTGGTGGGCGGAATTGAGTACAACATACACCGCCGCCCGGTGGGCTACTGGATCCGCCAGTATGACATAGAGGGCTGGCAGCTGATGGATCCGGTATACATCGAGGCCAAGGACGTGTTTTTCTACAAAAGCAAGCACCGGCCCAGCCAGATCCGGGAAATTTCGGACATGGCCCCCACTATCACCAGGATCCGGGACACAAACGAATTTATCACCGCTGTGGCAATCAAGGAGCGGATCGCCGCCCTGGTGGGCCTGGTGATCAAAAAGACCATGCCCAGCGGCGGGACCGGGCGGAGCAGCTGGAACGGCAAGGGCGGCCAGGTGGATTATACCGGCAAGAAAATGACGCCCGGCATGATCATGGAACTGGGGGCCGGGGACGACGTGGAAGTGGTGGATCCCAAAGGGGCGGCCACCGACGCCACCGCGTTTCTGAAAACCCAGCAGGGGCTAATTGGAGCGGGCCAGGGCCTTTCCTATGAGGCGGTGAGCCGGGACATGAACGGGGCCACCTATTCGTCCGCCCGTCAAAATGCCCTGGAGGATGAAAACACATACACGGAGGAGATCGAACTATTAACCGCGTTCATGTCCGAGGTGTACGAAAATTTTGTTATTTCGGGGGTTTTGTCCGGCCTGTTTCAAATGCCGGGATTTTGGGACCGCAAAGAGGAATTTCTGGATCATACATGGGTCAAGACGCCGAAAAAGTGGATCGACCCGGCAAAGGAGGCCAGCGCGGACAAGATCGCCCTGCAAAGCGGTCAAAAGACTTTCCAGGACCTCCAGGCAGAAAAGGGCAAGGACTGGAAAGACGCCGTGGACGAACTGGCGGAGGTCCTGGAGTACGGCAGGAAAAAAGGGATTGATATGGGAGGTGTGATTTTTGGAACTGGAGCGACAGCAGCCAAAAAGGCCGGACCCGGAGCGGGACAAAAACCGGGGGACCCGGAGCATGGGGGAGATCCTGACCAGGGAGGCGAACAGCCCGGAGGCGGAGAACAGCCGCAGGCGGACGATTAGCTTTTCCAGTGAGGAGCCATACCGGCGCTATTTCGGCATGGAGATCCTGGACCATGCCGGGGGCGCGGTGGACCTGTCCCGCCTGAACACCGTGGGCGTGGTCCTGTTCAACCACGACAACGACAGAGTGGTGGGCAAGGTGATCCGGGCCTGGGTGGAGAACAACCGGGGCATGGCAGAAATTGAGTTCGACAGCGACGACGACGCGGAAAAGATTTTCAGTAAGGTGGCGGCGGGAACCCTGAAAACAACGTCCGTGCGCTACGCTGTGGACGCCTGGGAGGAGGTCAAGGCCGGGGCCGTGTCTGCGGACGGGCGTTTCACTGGCCCCTGTCAGATCGCCCGGAAATGGACGCCGCTGGAGGTTTCCGTTGTTTCCGTGCCTGCGGACGCAACCGTGGGCGTGGGGCGGTCCGACGCTGGCCCGCCGGACCTGTCCGTGTATGAAAGGCAAATCCAGATCAACAACAACAAAATGGAGGTAAGAGCATGAAAAACAAGAAAAAGTGGATCGAGCGGCAGCAGGCCATTGTGGATGCCGCCCGCGCCGCCGGGCGTGGCCTGACGGCGGAGGAGCAGGCGGAGTTTGACGAACTCCAGCGCAAGATCGACGCGGAGCCGGACGACCAGGGCGGCGGGGAGCCTGCCGGCGGCCAGCGCAGCGTGGGCGGCCAGGACCCCGTGAACACTCCCACCCCTCCCCCTGCCGGGACGCCCGGCGCCACCAGCGAGGAGAGCGCCCAGCGGGCCGTGGCGGAGGAGCGCCAGCGGATCAATGACATTCTGGCCCTGTGCCGCCAGACTGGCATGGACCCGGCGGAGCATATCCGCAGCGGCGCAACCATGGACACCGTGCGGGCCGCCGCCGTGGAGCACATGATCAAGCATGGCGCCCCCGTCCAGACCGGCGCACGGGACACCGGCGGGGACGGTTTCCGCGCTGGTGCGGTGGACGCCGTGCTTATGCGGGCGGGTGTACCCCTGGAGCACCCGGCGGAGAGCGCGGACCAGTTCCGGGGTATGAGCCTGCGGGATCTGGCCATCGAGTGCATGGCCAGGGACGGCGAGGGCAGCACCGCCAGCCTGTTGCGTATGGGCAAGGATGACCTGTGGAATATGGCCTGCCGCCAGTTCTTCAACCCCACGGCGGCGTTTCCGGCCATCCTGGACAACGCCATTAAAAAGACCATCGAGCACAGATACAACCATATCCCCACCACGTTCCAGCTGTGGACCAGCAAGGGCAGCGTGACCGACTTTAAGCCCACCAAGGATCACAGCTACCTGATCGGCGGGGCCGGGGAGTTCAAGCGGGTGGGCGAAAACGGCGAACTGGTCCACGACACCCCCAGGACGGAACTGCTGCCCCAGCGCCAGATCGACACCTACGGGCGCCAGTTCTCTATGAGCCGGCAGGCGTTCATCAATGACGACATTGGTTTTATTACCGAGGTGCCGGGCCTGTACGCCGCCAGCGCAAAGAGGACCATTAACAAGGGCGTTTACTCAATCCTGATGAAGAACCCCGCCATTTTTGACGGTGCGCCCCTGTTCGACACCGCCCACAAGAACGTGGCCGCCACCCCCAGCGCCCCCTCCATAGACAGCCTGCAGAAAATGATGTTGAAACTTCTGCGGCAGACGGACCCGTTTGGGGAGGCCATCACCATCCAGCCCAAGTATATCATTGTCCCCGTGGGCTATGGTTTCCTGCTGTCCCAGCTGCTGGAAACCCAGGTCCTGGACGTGACCGGGATCGGCAGCCACACCGCCAACGCCCTGTATAACTACCGGAACCAGCTGCAGGTGATCGAGGAGGGCACCCTGAACGCCATGGCGGGCACCGGCGCGGTCCCCTGGTTTATGGTGGGTGATCCCAGCTATGCCAAGAGCCTGCAGGTTGACTATCTGAACGGCCAGGAGGCCCCCACCATCCGCCGCAGCGAGGTCCCCGGCCAGCTGGGCTATGTGTGGGACATTTGGCTGGACTGGGGCATTACCGCCGTTGACTTCCGGGGGATCGCCCGCAACAGCGGCGTGGTCATTACGGACAACTAAAGGAGGAGGATACCATGAAAGCGACCTATTACCAGAGAGGCGAAACCCTGGACTATACCGCCACCAAAAAGCTGGAGGCGGGGGACGTGGTGAGCCTGGGCAGCCGGATCGGCGTGGCGGCGGAGCCTGTCAGCACCGGCCAGGTGGGCCATGTCCATGTTGTGGGCGTGTTCGCCATGACCAAGGCCAACACCGAGGAGATCAAGCTGGGCACCGCCGTCTACTATGACGCGGACACGGACAAGATCACCACCACCGCCTCCAAGGAGGAGGGCGAGGGCGCCAGCAAGACGACGGTGAATAACACGCCCGCCGGCTATGCGGCGGCGGATGCCGCCACCACCGCCACCAGTGTGCTGGTCAAGCTGCTGGGCTGATCGGAGGGCTGACGCATGAAAAAACTGATTGCCCAGCGCCCGATCCAGTACATGGGCCGAACCTATGAGCGCGGGGAGGCTATCCCCGCCAACGATCCCAAAATGGTGGCGGCGTGGTTGAGAGCCAACAGCGCAGCGTGGACGGGGACGGACCTGGAGGACACGGACCGCGCTGCCGTCCGGGAGGCCGCCAGGCGCTCCAAGGTGAACGACCTGGCGGCGGAGGCCATCCGGGCCATGGGCGTGACCATTGAGGACGCCGCCGGGGAGTTTGTGGGGGCCTCCAGCATGGAGGAACAGATCCGCGCCCTGTTTGGCCCTGGGAGCCTCCAGGACGGAGAAAACACCGGGGAGGGACAGGAAACCACCGGGAGCGGGAACCACGGCCAGAACAGCCAGGAAACGCCGGAGGAGGCCGAAAACGGCGGGGACAGCGGAGCACCCGCCATGCTGACCGGCCACCTGGACGCGGCACAGCTGGAGCGTATGAAAAAGGAGGACCTGCTGGACCTGGCGGCCAAGCTGGGCGTGGACGTTTCGGCGGCCAAGAACCAGCGGGAGCGGGCGCAGCTGATCGCGGCGGCGGAGGTCCAGGCGCCTGCCAGTGACCCCGAAAATGGCGGGGGTGCCATGTAATGGGCACCCCCAGCTTTAAGGAGTGCATAGCGGCGGACGTGTTCAACGTCTTTCTGAACAAGCTGGAGTTTGCGGACACCCACACCGTCAACGGAAAGAAAATGGCGGTCCTGGTGGATGAAAACGAACTGCTGGAGAGGGACAAGGCCAAACTGGGGACCCATGCGGACGGGGTGTATAAAAGCCGTCGCATGATCTATGTGGCCCAGGCAGATTTTGGACCGCGCCCGGCCATCAAGGCCGTGCTGACGCTGGACGGGAGGGCCTACCGGGTGACAGATTGCACGGCGGAGGCCGGGATCCTGGCCATTGAACTGGAGGCGGCAAAGACATGAGTGCGGATAATTCCGGCAACACCGGGCTTGTCACCGTTGGCATTGACGCAGAACAATACCGCCAGATTGTGGATGACCTGATCGGAGAACTGCCAACAACAGCGGAATCTATCCTGAAACGCGCCATAAATGCAACGGCCAAAAGAGTGGGGAAGGAACTGGCAAGAGAAACGCAGGACCGCTACCGGGTCAAGAAAAAGCGGTTTGCAAAAGAAATCACATACCACCTGGCGTCAAACAATGATCTTTCGGCGGAACTGGTGGCACGTGGCGAAAAACTGGCAAACAGCTTTTTCTATATCAACCCGTCAAAGCCGGACAAGCCCACCATGCAGGGCAGCAAACCGGTAAGGCTTGCGGTCCTAAAATCTGAAAGCCCGGATACTGTGGCACACCCTGGGACTGGATTGGAGGCGTTTTTAACACAATTCGCGTCTGGCCATGTGGCAGTCGTTCAGCGAAAACCGCCGGGAACCTTTACCAGTGCGGGGTGGAGCAAACGAAAGGCAAAACACAAGGGTTTCCTGAAAGCAACCGGGTTACTGGACAACACCAGAACATACCAGTTTTTCGGACCGAGCGTCCCCAAAATGCTGGAAAAAACGGGAATAACGGAAAAATATATCGACGAAAACCGTACAAGGATACAAGGTTATTTGGAAGATTACATATTGACGTTCCTGAACCGAGAACTGTATTTCGCCAACAAAAAAAGCGGCGGCACATAGGCCGCCGCAGGGTTAATTGACGCTGTAAAAATCGTTATCAGTATAGCCCATTTTGCGGGCGAGGAAATAAATGTGCTTGCACGGCTGACTGCGTTTGTCAAAGTCCGGGCAGGAACAGGCGTCAAGGCTGGTTATGTATGTGTGATCGCTGGAACTGTAAATTTCCCCGAAACCTGTTTCGTCGTTATAGGCACGGAGTTCCATATATTCGTGGCCAGACCGTTCAAAACGATCACGTTGAGCTGCGCCACGGTGTACTTTCGGGTGCCATTGTCCGAAAGTAGAGCCGCCTGTGTACCGCTGGGAAGAAATCGACGGTATATCTTTGCTTTTTGGTTTGGATGGGCCTTTCTTTTTCGCCCACCAAAAGAGCAAAGCGCCAAGTGCTATAAAGATTACACCCTGCGGCAAGCAGAGCAGACCCAGGATCACAAGAATAATTCCGCCTATTTTCATTGTTATCCTCCTATGTAGAACATTGTCAAATTGTGCTGATTATTTCAGCATTACAAAGCTATTATAAGCGGCAAAAAGTCACAAGTCAAGGAGGCGGGACCAGGTGACACAAGAATTTTTGCAGGACGCCGTGGTGGCGGACCTGGAACAGCTTTTCAAAGGGGAAACCCTGAAAAATTCCGCAGGCGTGGAGCGGGAGATCCGGGTTTTTCCCCAGGACCTGCCGATCCGAGCGGGGGCGGACATTGAACCGGAGCCGGACCCCGTGGAGGAGGACATAGAGGAGGAGCAGCTGGAGGGCAAGAACACGGCGGAAATCGAGCCGGAGGACGTGCCGGAGCCTTATGTGATCGTCCGCATACCGGGCGGGGAACTGCCGGACCAGGACACCCGCCAGCAGGTGGAGGTCATTCTGGTGGTTTGCGTCTGCGACCCGGATCCGGGCCGCCAGGGTTTCCGGGACGCGCTCCACATCGTCAACACCATTCTGACCCACTACGGCGAAAACGGCATAGTGGGCCGGCGGTATGAGGTGCAATACCCCATAAAGTGGGTGACACAAGAGGAGGACACCCACCCCTATTATTTCGCCGGCATGGCGCTGAAACTGGCCGCGCCGGCCATCTTCAAGGAGGTGCCAGAAACATGAGCAAAGACCCCAATCCCCGCAAGGGGGACGCGACATCTGTAGGGCCGCAGAGCGGCCAACAGCTGTCCAGAAAGACCGACCAGGCCGCTGGCCCGGTGGTCTACTGCGGCCCCACCATTCCCGGCGTGGCCGTACAGTTCACGACCTACACCAACGGGGTGCCCACCGCGCTGGAGGAGGCCACCAAGAAAAACCAGGTCCTGGGCGGCCTGGTGGTCCCCCTGGACCAGCTGCCGGAGGTCCGGCGCCAGTTCCACGCCGGGGCCGGGCGCTACTATACCCTGTACCGCAAGGCCCAGGGGAAAGGCTAAAGGAGGGAGAACAAAATGGCGTATTTTCACGGCGTATATAACAGCGAGATCGACACCAGCCTGACCGCGCCCATTCAGGGCAGCGCGGGCCTGCAGGTGATTTTTGGCACCGCCCCCATTCACCTGTCCAGGGATCCGGCGGCGGCGGTAAACAAGCCCATGCTGTGCTACTCTTTCAAGGAGTGCCAGCAGAATGTGGGCTATTCTGACAACTTCGAGGACTTCACCCTTTGCGAGAGCATTGACGCCTGTTTCCGCGTGTTCAATATCGCCCCCATTATCCTGGTGAACGTGCTGGACCCCAAAAAGGCCACGCACACCAAGGTGAACGCGGCAGAGGACTGCGCCGTGGCGGATGGACAGGTGGTTTATAAAAAGCCCTATGTCCTGCTGGACACCCTGGAGGTCAAGAACGGGGACGCCGTCCTGAAAGCTGACAGTGACTATATTGCCGCCCATGACAATGACGGAAACGTGTTGATCACCATTCTGGCCCAGGCGGCAAAGGAGGCCACCACGCTGTCCGTGTCGTCCAAGAGCCTGAACCCCGCCGGTGTGACCCGTGCGGACGTGGTGGGCGGCGTGGACGCCCTGACGGGCCAGGAAACGGGCATGGAACTGATCCGCCACATCTACCCCAAACTGGGCATGGTGCCGGGCTTGCTGCTGGCCCCCGGCTGGAGCGGGGACGCGGTGGTGGCGGCGGCGCTCCAGGCGAAAACCGAGGCCATCAACGGCGTTTTCGTCTGCAACTGTCTGCTGGATATTCCCACGGACGGGGAGGACGGGGCAGCCGTCTACACGGACGCCAAGGTGGCAAAGGAGAAAATGGGGGCTACCTCCAACCACGCCATGGCCCTGTGGCCCATGGTGGCGGTGGGAGATAAGATTTACCACTATTCCGCCATGTTCGGCGCCCTGACCGCATACACGGACGCCACCAACGCGGATGTGCCCTATGAAAGCCCGTCCAATAAGGACCTGCGGATCACCGCCACCGTGCTGGCGGACGGCACCGAGGTGGTCCTGGACCAGCAGCAGGCCAACGATATGCTGAACGCCAACGGGATCACCACCGCCATCAATATGAACGGTTTCAAGTCCTGGGGGAACAAGACGGCGGCCTATCCGTCCACCACGGATCCCAAGGATATGTGGTTTTCTGTCCGGCGTTTCTTTGACTGGGACGGAAACAATTTTATCCGCACATATTTTCGGAAAGTGGACAAGCCGGGCAACAAGCGGCTGATCCGGTCCATCGTGGACAGCCAGAACATTGTGGGCAACGGCTATGTGGCCCGCGACTACTGCGCCGGCTACCGGCTGGAGTTCCTGGAGAGCGAAAACCCGGCCACCAACCTGATCAATGGCCACCTGACCACCCACACATACATGGCCCCTTATATCCCAACGGAACACCTGGAGAATATCCGGGAGTATGACGTGGCAGCCCTGACGGCGGCGCTGACCGCGTAAACGGGAGGTAAACATGAAAACTATTCCGACCAAGATCAATAAATACAACGTCTACAACGCCGGAAACCGTCTGCTGGGCATGGGGGATGAAGTGCCTTTGCCCAGTTTTGAGGCGTCCAGCGAAACGGTGAGCGGCGCGGGCGTCCTGGGCGAGTTCGACGATCCCACCGTGGGCTATTTCTCCAACATGGAACTGGAAATCCCGTTCCGGGTGCTGGACCAGGAGGCCGTGGATATGCTGGACCAGACCAAGGCGGTCCAGCTGGAACTGCGGGGCGCCCAGCAGACAACGGACGCCAATGGGGATATTGAGTTCCGGCCCATGCGCGTGGTGGTCCGTGGCCGCATGGCAGGGTTTGAGCCTGGCAAGGTAAAGGCCGGAAACGGCATGGAAACCAGCGTCAAGCTGACGGTCCTTTATATCCTGATCGAACTGGAGGACCAGCCCATGGTGGAACTGGACAAGATCAACGAGGTTTTCAAGATCCGGGGCGTGAACGTTCTGGCAAAGATCAAGGAAATGTGCTAAACCGCCGCTGGCGGATAACAGAAAGGAGTTTTTCACAATGGAAAAGACCAAACAGGACACCACCCAGCAGGCGGAAATGGAGGCCATGCAGGCCGCCCAGTCGGAGAACGGGGCCGAGGACGCGGAGGGCACCGAGCCGGAGGACCTGGTGCTGCGGTTTGCCAAGCCGTACAAATTCGGCGGGGTGGAATACACCGAGGTGGACCTGTCCGGCCTGGAGGACGTGACGGCGGGGGTACTGGAGAACGTGGGCAAGATCACGGCCAAGAAAAACCCCGGCATGAACCCGGCCCTGCAGGAAATGTCCCTGACGTTTTGCACCTACCTGGCCCAGCGTGTGGCCAAGCTGCCCCTGGAGTTCTTCACCGGCCTGCCAGCAAAGGAGGCCATCAAGCTGAAAGCCATGGTCACAAATTTTCTGTACGGCGGGGATGGGGAGGACTAACCCCGGAGGCAATCCGCAAGGGCTGTGTGGCCCTGTCCCTGCAGCTACATAGCGGCCCGGAGTTTTTCCTATCCATGCAGGTGGACGACCTGAACGAATACGCGGAAATGGTCAAAGCCGTTTGGGAGGAGGCGAAAAAACGCCGTGGCAAAAAGTAAGACCTATGAAATGCTGCTGAAAATCGCCGGAAAGTCGGACGGGTCCCTAAAAGCGGCCTGTTCGACGGCGGAAAAGGATCTGAACACCCTGGGCGACGCCGCCAAAAAGGTGGGCAAGGTGGCCGCCACGGCGCTGGTAGGGATCGCCACGGCAGCGGCAGGAGTGGCCGCCTCCTCCCTGTCCGCCTATTCAGAATTTGAGCAGGCAATGGACAGCACGGCGGTGACAGCGCGGGCAACAGAAACAGAATACGCGCAGATGGAGGCGGCGGCCAGACAAATGGGCGCCGCCACCACTAAAACCGCCACCGAGGCGGCGGAGGCCATGGGATATATGGCCCTGGCAGGCTGGGACGTAGAGGAAAGCATGGCGGGCCTGGAGCCTATGCTGAGATTGAGCGAGGCCACCGGCATGGACCTGGCCAGAGCGTCCGACCTGGCCACGGATAGTATGTCCGCCATGGGCCTGGGCGTGGGGGATATGACCGACTACCTGGATCTGGCGGTCCAGGCGCAGCGGGCCAGCAACACCACGGCAGAGGCGCTAATGGAGGCGTTTATAGGGTGCGGCGGCGCGGCAAAGACCGCAGGGGTGGACATGGGCGACCTGTCCACCGCCCTGGGCGTCCTGGCTAACAACGGCACAAAGGGCGCGGAGGCCGGCACGGCCATGAACGCCATGATCAACCGCCTAACCTCCAAGGACGTGGCCATAAAGGCTATGCAGCAGATGGGCGCTTCCGTCTATGACGCAGCGGGAGAGTTCCGGGGCCTGGAAACGATCCTGACCGACGTTTCCAGCGCAATGGCCGATATGACCACCCAGGAAAAAATGGGCTACCTGGCCAAAATCGCCGGCACCAACTACGCCACAGAAATGTCCTACCTGCTGGCAGCTACATCGAAAGACGCCGCAGCGGCGGAGGAGTTCCTGCGGGCGGCGGGCCTGGAGGGGGACGAACTGGCGGAGGCGCTGGCCAACACCTCCAGCGCATGGTCCACCCTGGAAACCGACATAATGGACCATTCCGGCGTCCTGCTGGAAGTAGCAAAGGCCAACACCGACAACCTGGCGAGCGCAACCGCCATTTTCCAGTCCGCTGTGGCGGAGTTACAACTGCAGATCGGGGGACAGCTGGCCCCATACGAAAAGGAGGGGCTGGAGTACCTGGCCAACAATGTCCTGCCCACTGTGGCGGAAAAGGCCGGGGAAATTATCCCGATGATGATAGAGGGCGGGAAAGCCCTGTGGGAGAACAGAAACACGATCCTGGCCGTGGCGGGAGCCGTTGGCACCGCCGTGGGAGCCTTTAAGGGGCTGAAAGTGGCGTCTGCCGCTGTGGGTGCGGTGAAAAATCTGTCCACTATTTTGGGGGCGGGAGCCAAAAACGGGAATCTGCTGGCCAAGGTGCTGGGCATGGGCAACGTAAAGCTGGCGCTGATCGCCGGAGTGATCGCGGCGGTGGCGGCGGGTTTCGTTTTGCTGTGGAACAAAAGCGAGAAATTCCGGGAAACCGTCATGGTGCTGTGGGGCCAACTGCAAACACTGGGCGGCGCACTGGCCGATATGGCGGGAGCTATATGGACAAAGGCCGCCCCGCTACTGGAAATGCTGGGAAATGCCCTGCTGAACGGCCTGGAGCGGGCGGTGGAGTTACTGGCCCACGTGACCGGGAATATCCTAGGCATATTTACCGGAATAGCCGATTTTATCACCGGCGTTTTTACAGGTGACTGGGACAAAGCCCTGCAGGGCCTCCAAAATATTTTTGGAAATGCGCTGGACGGGCTGGGCAATCTGGCCGTGGCCGGATTTACCGCAATTCTGGAGATCGGCACCTCTATCTGGCCGGCTATTGACAGCGCGGTACAGGCAGGGATCGCCGCCATTTCCAGCCGTTTCCCGGTACTGGGCGCGGTCCTGGGGTCCCTGTGGTCCACCGTTCAAAAAGTGTGGTCCAATATCCAGGTGATACTCCAGAATGCAATCCAGTTTGTCCAGAATGTTTTCACTGGCAACTGGTCCGCAGCGTGGCAGAACATCGTGGACATTTTCGGCAATCTGTTCGGCATGATCGTCAATCTGGCAAAGGCCCCCATTAACGGGGTCATTTCCGCCATCAACTTTGTGTTGGAGAAGATCAACGGAATATCTGTCACGATCCCGGACTGGGTGCCGGGCGTGGGTGGGACCACCCTGGGCTTTAATATTCCAACCATTCCGCAGCTGGCAACTGGCGGCATTGTGACCGCCCCCACCATCCTGGAGGCGGGCGAGGGCGGAGAGGCGGAGGCAATCCTGCCCCTGTCCAAGCTGGCCGCCATGCTCCAGAGAGTGGCCAACGCGCCGGAGGTCCAGGGCATAGGAAACCGGGAGGACGGCCCGGAGGAGGCGCCCCTGGCCCAACTGGCCAAAATGATGGACGACTGGACCAGGAACAACAAACCGGACCCGCATGGGCCGGGCCAGGGCGGCAGCGGTGCATGGGATCCACCGGAGCCGCAGCGCCCCGGAGCAAACGAAAACCCGCCCCCGGCAGGCGGACAGAACCCAACCGGCGGCGGAGGCGTGGACACTATCACGTTTGCCCCCGTGTTCAACTTCTACGGCCCCACTACCCCGGAGCAGGCAAAAGAGGCCGGGCAAATCAGTTTTGCGGAGTTCAAGCGCCTGTATCAACAAATGAAAGCGGAGGAACGCCGCAAGAATTTGAGGGCACCCACGCATTAAGGAGGAGCGGACCATGGCAGGCACGTACACCACCCGGCAAGGGGACGCCTGGGACGCTATTGCATACCAGGTATATGGCAGCGTGAAATATACCGGCTGGCTGATGGAGCATAACCACCCAAATCTGGACACGTTCCGGTTTCGGGCGGGGGTGGTCCTCCAGACGCCAGACCCGCCGGAGGACAGTCTGGCGGATAATATGCCGATATGGAGGACCGAGGCATGAGGACACGGCGGGCGTATGTGGATCTGATATGGAACGGCGCCGCCGTGACCGGCAAAATGAGCGGCTACCAGAAAGACGTGACCTATACGGACCCGGCCAGCGGAGAGGCGGACAGTCTGGACGTTTCGATCCATGACCGGGGCGGACAGTGGATCGGCCCGTGGTTTCCTGCCGTCGGGGACAAGCTGGCGGCCACCATCAAGGCCATGGACTGGGCTGGGCCGGGTGACACCAGGATCCTGTCCTGCGGGTCCTTTGTGCTGGACAATTTCAATTTTTCCGGCTGGCCCATAGCGGGCACCATTTCCGGCGTGTCCGTCCCGGCGGACAGTTCATTCCGGGAAACCGAGCGGAGCAAAACCTGGGAAAATGTCACCGTGGAGGAGATCGGAAAGGAGATCGCAGGCCGGGCGGGTGTGGCCCTGGTCTATGACGTGGAGGGTGGACCCATTCAGATCAAGACCATAGAGCAATCGCAACAAACGGACTGCAATTTCTATATGGACCTGTGCAGCACCTACGGCCTGGCCATGAAAGTCTATTCATGGAAAATCGTGGTTTTTGACCGGGAGGCATACAAGGCCAAAGGGCCGGCGGCCACCATAACCCCGGACATGATCCAGTCATGGAACTGGGACAGGAAACTGGCCGGAACTTACACCGGCGGGGAGTACACATACACAGATCCAGGCACAGAGGAGGAAATCAAGGTCAACGTGGGAGAGGGTCCCAGGATCCTGAAAGTTTCCGGCAAGGCGGACAACAAAGCGGACGCGGAGCGCAAGATCAAGGCGGCGGTGGCCAACGCCAACCACGGGACCAGCAAAATGTCCGTGACCATCATGGGCACCGCCTCCCTGGTGGCCTCCCAGTGTGTGGCCGTTGTGGGCCTGGGGAAAATGTCCGGGAAATATTACATCGACCAGATCGCCCACCACATCGGCGGCAGCGGTTACACCATGGACCTGGACCTGTCACTGGTGGAATGAGGAAAGGAGGCGGACATGGGAAACGAGATCCGGCTGGGCAAGGTTTCAGCCGTGGACCACCCCGCCGGCATGGTGCGGGTGGTGTACCACGAAAAGGACGACGACGTAACCCGCATGATCCCCATTCTGTCCACGGTTTTTTCCGGGGTTTACAGTATGCCGGAGGTGGGCGACCAGGTTTTAGTCCTCCACCTGTCCAATGGCAGCGAGGCCGGGGTGGTCCTGGGCCGCCCATGGAGCGGGAAAACAAAGCCGCCGGAGGGGGCGGAAAAGCTGTACCGCCTGGACATGGACCGCGCCCCAGGTGTGGCCATGGTCCGCTATGACGGCAAGACCAAGGACCTGACGATCCACTGTGACGGGACCCTGAACATTACGGCGGGCGGTGCCATTACCATCAACGGGAAAACCATTGACCTGAACTAAAGGAGAGGAGGCGGAGGCCATGCCGGCGGCAACGCGAAAAGGAGACAAATGCACCGGACACGACGCCTGCCCCCCTGCCCCACTGGTGGAGTATAGCCCGGACGTGAACGTAAACAAACGGGGCGCCGGACGGGTGGGGGATCACTATTCCACCCACGGCTGTGTCACACACCCCGGCCACCAGGACGTGATCGCAGCCGGGAGTGCCACGGTATTTATAAACGGAAAACCAGCCGCAAGGACCGGGGACGCCGTTTCCATCGGCGGGACGGTCCAGGACGGCAGCGACAATGTGAGGATAGGGGGGTAAGCTGTGGCCATTGGATCGCTGGGCGGGATCGTCTTTCAGGTGAGCAACGAAACCGTTTTGACCTTTAAGGGCATGACCCGCGAGGTTTCCAGCAGGTGGGTGGAGCATAAGGTTATGGGCGTAAAGCCAAAACCGGAATTTTTGGGGGCAGGAAATCAAAAGATCACCCTGCCCATTACCCTGTCCGCCCGCCTGGGCGTCAAACCCCGCAAAATGCTGGAACTGGTGGAGCACATGGTGGAGAGCGGCGACGCGGAGTATTTGATCATAAAGGGCAGGCCGGTGGGCCGCCATCCGTTCCGCCTGACCGCCTCCAGTGAAACATGGGGGGATATGTACGGCCACGGCGAACTGGCCAAGGCAAACCTGACCATTACCCTGGAGGAATACACATGACACACGGAACCAACGTGCAGCTGTACGACTTCAAGCTGGAATACACGTTCCAGGACAACGCCCTGGCGGAACTGGACCGGCAGCTGGCCCTGCTGCTGTCCACCCAGGTGGGCACCATGCCGCTGGATCGGGAGTTTGGGATCCAACAGAACTATGTGGACAAGCCACCGGAGGTAGTAAAAAGCCTCTACACGGCGGAGGTAACAAAAAAGGTCCCGCAATTCATTCCGTGGGTGCGTGTCTATGAAGTTACATGGAGTTATGGAGAACAAGGGCACATCAAGCCAAAGGTGGTGATCACCCGTGCCTGACATTTCGGCGGTGAAGAACCTGCCAGACGTTAGTTTCATTGACGGGAAAACGGTGGAGGACATACGCGGGGAAATGGTGGCGGACTATGAGGCGTATATGTCCCAGGCCACTGGCCGCCCGCTGACCCTGGACCGCGCCAGCCCCCACCGCATGGAGTTATACGCGGCGGCGGCGCAAATCTACCACGCCCTGCAGTACATTGACCGAGCGGGAAAGCAAAACCTTTTGAAATACAGCTATTCCGATTTTCTGGACCACCTGGCGGCCTTTAAGGGCCTGACCCGTGAACCGGCGGCGACAGCCACCACCACCCTGCGCTTTACTCTTTCAGCAAAGCGGGAGGCGGCCACGGGGATCCCGGTGGGCACCAGGGCGGCGGTGCCGGACTGGTCCGTGTACTTTGAAACCACCGCATACATGGAGATCCCGGCGGGCGCCATGACGGTGGACGTGCCCGCGTCCTGTACCGTGACCGGGACCGTGGGCAACAATCTGGCCGTGGGGGAACTGTCCAAACTGGTGGACCCTATCCCCTACATGGCCAACGTGTCCAATGTCACCGTGACCGCCGGCGGCGCGGAGGTGGAGAGCGACGACCACCTGGCGGAGCGGGTTTACCTGTTCCCCGGATCCTATTCCACCGCAGGGCCGGAGGCAAATTACAAATACCACGCCAAAAAGTTCAACGTGAACGTGGGCGACGTGGTGGTGGTGAGCGACCAGGCGGCGGGCACCGTGGATCTGTATTTCCTTATGACGGACGGGAGCAAACCCCCGGCGCAAATGATCACCGACCTGGAGAACTACCTGCGGGACAACAACATAAGGCCCATGACGGACCTGGTGCGGGTGGCCGCGCCGGCGGAGGTGGAATACTCCATCAATCTGACCTATTACATCAACCGCAGCGACAGCAACCGGGCCGTGGATATTCAAGGGACGGTGGCCGCAGCCGTGGCCCAATATACCGCATGGCAGCGGGCCATAGGGCGGGACATTAACCCGGACAAACTGCGGGAGTTAGTCATGGCGGCGGGGGCCAAGCGGGTGACAATGACCGCCCCGGCCTATCAGACGGTGGGCGCCAAGTCCGTGGCGGTCCTGACCGGCCAGACCGTCCAATATGGAGGGCTGGAGGATGATTAACCTGCGGGGCAGCCGTTTCACGGATATTATGCCGGAGAACCTGGCCAGCCAACTGGAAACCCAGGCTTTTGCCTATGCCCTGGGCCGCCAGGTTGAAAAGCTGTGCGACTACGCGGACGGGGTGCATATTTACGCCGCCGTGGCCTCCATGCCGGAGAATATCCTGGACGTGCTGGCGGTGGAACTGCGGACCCCGGCCTATAACCAAAGTTTCCCCATTGAGGTCAAGCGGGCGCTGATCGAGGGGACGCTGACATTTTACGCCCGCATGGGAACCCCGGCGGCCTGCAATCAGATCATAGAAACGATTTTCGGCGCGGGGTACATAGAAGAATGGTTTGACTATAAGGGAAACCCACACCATTTCCGGGCGTATGTGGGCAACGGAGGCCAGGTGAACCCGGCGGACCTGGCGGAGTTTCGGCGGGTGCTGGCCAATGTGAAACGCCTGTCCAGCTGGCTGGATGAAGTGATCACCATATCCACCTTTGAGGAGGAGATCCTGACCTTTGCCGGCTACCTGGATCCGGGGTATTCAGTGACCACGCTGCCGGAGGCCCCCATGGACTACGACCACAACGCCGTGGCCGTCCTGATCGGCGCGGTGGGGTCCATCAACACCACCACGCTGCCGGAGGGCGTCGTGGACATGGACGTGGACACCATGACCTGCGGCGCGTTTAGTACATTTACCGCCACCACATTACCGGCGGCGGAGTAAGGAGGAAAAAATGTTTTACGGTTTTGTGATCACCGAGGCCGGAAACCAAATGCTGGCCAAAATGGTGGCGGGTGACACGCTGGAACTGTCCGGCGTGTTCATGGACCTGGGGACGGTGGAGGACAAGGAAACCGCCCGCCAGCTGACCGCCCCCATAGAGCCGGGACCGGCGGGCACCAGCACGGTCCCCACCGTCAAGGGCAACCAGGTGGGCATGATCGTCCAGTTCCGCAGCGACCTGGACGGTGGGCTGAAAGCGGACAAGTGGATCGGCGGTTTCGGCGTCTACGCAAAGGACCCGGACACCGGGGACCCGGTTATGATCTACTACGCCAGCCTGGGAAACCAGAAACAGCCCATAGCCGCCTATGTGGAGGGGACCGCGCCGGACGTGCGGAATTTTCCCATTTCCATCCGGGTCACGTCCGGGGTGGACGCCACCCTGACCTATCCGGCGGGCGCGTGGATGACTGCGGAGGACGTGCTGGAATATTTCGATGATTCCATCAAGCCCCAGCTGGAGGCGTCCCTGGCGGGGCTGATCGAGGCCCACAACGAAAGCGAAACCGCACACCCGGACATTCGGGAGGCGCTGGAGGAGGCCCTGGAGGACCACAACGAGGACCCGGAAGCCCACCCGGATATTAGGGAGGACATCCAGGCCAATGCCGAGGCAATCTTGGCCGTCACCAAGACCGCCAACACCGCCAAGACGATGGCTGACGAGGCCCTGGCGGCAGCGGAGGTCGCCGCCAAGGAAGTATCCACCATAACCCATACCATCAGCTTGGTGCCGTCTCAGCACGACAGCCTGACCTATACCGGATCGGCACAGTCCCCTGCCTGGAGCAACTATAACCCCGAAACCCTGACCCTTGGAGGGGATACCAGCAAGACCGCTGCTGGGACCTATACGGCCACCTTTACGCCAAAGGAGGGCTACCACTGGAGCGGCGGCGGCACTGAGGCAAAGAGCGTGACCTGGACCATCGGGCGGGCTGTGATCGTGGGGACCCCCGCGCAGAGCGGGAGCCTGACCTATACCGGATCGGCCCAGTCCCCCGTCTGGAGCGGGTACGACGCCGCCAAGCTGACCCTGGGCGGCACGACCTCCGGCACCAACGCGGGCAGCTATAACGCCACATTTACCCCCGGCGCCAATTACCAGTGGAACGACGGCACCACGGCGGCCAAAACGGTGGCCTGGACCATCGGAAAGGCCGCAGGGAGCTTGACTCTGAGCAGGACCGGAATGACGCTGGGTGTGTCCATCATGTCCAGTACGATCAGTGTGACGAGGCCCGGCAACGGGGCCGTATCCGCAACCTCCAGTAATATTAGCGTGGCCACGGTGAGCGTGTCCGGCACTACCGTCACTGTAGCAGCTAGGGCCGCGGGCAGCGCCACCATCACTGTCAAGGTGGCGGCGGACGCGAACCACACCGCCCCGGAAAATAAGACGTGCTCCGTTGTCGTCAGGCTTCCCACCGTAAACCTAAATGATAATAGCTGGGCCATGATTAAGGAGGTTTCCGACGTGGGCCAGGGTGCAAACTACTGGAGCGTGGGTGACACCAAGCAGATCATCATCAACGGCGAGGTAGGCAATTCCACATTTAACAACCTGGCCATTGACGCCTTTATTATCGGCTTTAATCACAATGCCAGCCGGGAGGGCGCCGGCCGGATCCATTTCCAGATCGGCAAGATCGGGGGCAAGGATGTGGCACTTTGCGACAGCAAATGCGGGAACTCCGCCAAAGACCAACAGGGTTATTTCAACATGTGTCCGAGCAATAACACCCACGGCGGCTGGGAGGGCTGCTACATGCGGAACGACCTGCTGGGCAACAGCGGGTCCCCCGCCAGCACGCCGGCAAAATCCCTCCTGGCGGCTCTCCCAGCCGATTTGAGGGCCGTTATGAAACCTGTCACCAAGTACAGCAACAACGCCGGTGGCAAGAATGGCATTGGGGATATTGATGCTGATGTCACAGCCACTACAGACTATCTTTTCCTGCCGGCCGAATTTGAGGTTTGGGGGGAAAAGAAGTTTGCGAATAAGGCGGAAAAAACCTATTTGCTGCAATATGACTATTACAAAGCGGGCAACACCAAGGCAAGGTACAACCACGGGGACACGGGCAAGGCTGTACTGCAATGGCTGCGTTCCATACAAACCAATGCGAGGATTGCAGCCTATTTTTGCGCGCTCTCCATGAACGGGGATGCCACCGGTAATAATGCGTGTTACTGCTATGGGATAGCGCCCTGCTATACGGTCTAGGGTGCAGAAAATTCCTGAGAACGCTGACCGGGAAATCAGGTTTTAAAACAGGAGGGACATTATGTACAAGATTGTGAAGGACGGGCAGGACCTGGTGATGACCGAGGCCCCCACCTATATCCGCAAGGCGGGAAACGGGTGCTATGTGCTGTGCCCGGCAGAGGAGGCGGAGGGGGTCGCCTGGGGCGGGCACGTATTCCGGCTGCTGGGCCGGGAGGCCCCGGAGGGCATGGCGGAGTTGGAGGCCGTCATGCTGGAGGAAACCGACGCCGGCGGCGAGATCACCAGGGCGGCGGAAACAGGCGGCATTATGTTTGTAACGTTGGCGGAGGCAGGGAGCATTGACGCCACCACGGCGGCGGAACACGCGGACCTGTTCGCTCCCTGGACCGTGCCTGTAAACTACAAGACCGGGCAGATCCGCCGGTATACGGACGGCAAGCTGTACCAATGCCTGCAGGATCACACTTCACAAGAGGACTGGACCCCGAGTGCCTCCCCCAGCCTGTGGAAACAGGTGGCGGACCCGGCGGAGGAGTGGCCGGAGTGGTCCCAGCCGGTGGGGGCACATGACGCATACAGCGCCGGGGACAGGGTGAGACACGCGAGCAAACACTGGACCAGCGACGTGGACGGCAACGTGTGGGAGCCTGGCGTGTACGCCTGGACCGAAGCAGCGAAGGTGTAAACCGTGGAGTGGGTGCAATACATAGCGGCACGGCGGGCGCGGTTTAATGCCATCTGCGGCCCGGTCAATATCCCTTATGGCACCGCCGTGGAGGACGTGGACGGTTTCCTGGAGCGGGACGGCCTGCGCCTGTGCGCGGTCACGTCTGAAAGCGCCCATAAATATTTCGCCAGGGACAGCGACGGGAACGGACTGGAGCGCGGGCAGCTGACCGCCTCCATTATTGCTGTCGTGTCCAAACAGGGCAAAGCCCACGCGGACAGGTGGAAAAAGCTGTGGGAGGATCCGCTGGCCCGCCGATACCGGCGGGAAGATCATGCGGATTTTTGGGTTTGGTCCCATGCCTTTTTCGAGGCCCCCGTGGAGGACCTGCGGCATATTGCCGCGCTGATCGGGGTGGACAGAAAGGGGACGCGGCGACGGTGAACCAGCTGCAAGTGATCGCGGAACTGTGCGCCATCATTGACCAGCAGAATGTGATCATTCAGGCCCAGGCCATACAGCTGGCCCAGTATGACGCCCTGACCAACGCGGGGGAGATCGCCGCCCTGCGGCAGAAATACGCGGAGGCCACCGGCGCCCCCGTTGAAAAACTGGAGGTGTGAGGAATGAATGAGCAGGAAATGGCGGTAAAGCTGGCGGAGGTGGACGCCCGAAGCAAATCCAACACCCACCGCCTGGATGAAATGGACGAAAAGGTGTACACCCTGAACCGGCTGGCCACCGCCGTGGAGGTCATGGCGACGGAGCAGCGACACCAGAGCGGAACCATGGCGGAGATCAAAACCGACGTGACCGCCCTGGGAAAAAAGGTGGACGCCATCGAAAAGAAACCGGCAAAGCGGTGGGACGGAATGGTGGAAAAACTGTTTTATGGGGTGCTGGGGGCGCTGGCCAGCGCCCTGGGCGTTGGGCTGATCCACCTGCTGACCATGACACCATGACCGACACCGTGGTGGTGGCCGCGCTGGCCATAGCCGCAGGGACCGCCATGGGTTTCCTGCTGTGCCGGATCGTGTGGCCGCGCCTGTACCGTCCCCGCCGCCTCCAACCGGACGGCGGCGGGGACAAGGGGAAAATGGGCGTCATGGACAAGGTGCTGATCATGGAGGCGGTGATCTTGGTGGCCTATACGGTGGCCGTGCTGGCCGTGTTCTGGCATACCAGCGCGGAGCCGTCCACCCTGACCGCCTGTGTGTTCGGCGTCTGCGGCATTGAAAACGGTGTTATGGGCTGGATAAAGACCAGCAAGGACAAGGCGGCGGAGGTCGCCAAAACAAACGGGAGCGGCCTCAAGGCCGCGCCCATGGACCCGCCCACCGAGCGGGAGGAACCCCCGGACGTGGGCCTGTAAGGGAGGCAGCATACAAATGACAGAGAACCAACTGCGCCAGAAAGTGGCGGACACCATCAACGCATGGGTGGGGGCCACCGTAGGCAGCGCCAAACACCTGGACATTTTGGAGGTTTACAACAATTACCGCCCCCTGGCGCGGGGGTACAAGGTCCAGGTGAAAGACGCCTATTGTGCCACCACGGTGAGCGCGGCCTATATTCGGGCAGGGATCGCAAAGCACACCGGGACCGAGTGCGGCGTGGAGAAATACACCGTTGTGGCCAAAAAGCTGGGCATTTGGGTGGAGAACGACGCCCACACCCCCAGGATCGGGGACGCCTGCGTGTATGACTGGCAGGACAACGGAAAAGGCGATTGCACCGGGGCCGGGGACCACATCGGGATCGTGACCAGGGTTTCCGCCGGGTCCTTTGTGGTGACAGAGGGCAACATGAGCGGCGGCAAGGTGGGCACCAGGACCATGGCCATAAATGGCCGGTACATACGCGGGTTTATCTGCCCGGACTTTGTGGCGATTGCCAAAAAGATGGGCGGGACCACCACCAGCACCACGACGCCAGCCACGGGGTCCTCCAGCGCGGTCCAGGGCACCGCCCACACCGTTGCGGCGGGTGATACCCTGGGCAAGATCGCGGCCCGCTACGGCACCACCGTGGACGCCCTGGCGGCCATCAACGGGATCAAAAATAAGAACCTGATCCGGGTTGGCCAGGTGATCTATTTGACCGAGGCGGCGGCAGCCGTGGCCAAGCTGGCCAAGCTGGGCGTGATCAATTCCCCGGACTACTGGCAGCAGGCTGCCGCATCCGGCAAGGTCAAATATCTGGACTGCCTGCTGGTCCAGGCGGCGGAGAAGATCACAAAGGCCGGGACCCGCACCGCCACCCCGGAGGAGGGCGTGGCCGCCCTGGTGGCCGCTGGCGTGGTCAACACGCCGGACTATTGGCTGGCCAATTACCGCACATTCCCCAGCTTGGACGCGCTGCTGTGCGCCCTGGGCGGGGCTGTGAAATAAATTTGTGGAGGACATGAATATGGAAACCATTCTGCAGAATATTCCCGCCGTTCTTTCGGCCATCCTGCTGGCGGTGCTGATCCTTATGGTGATCACCAACATCATTGTGCAGGTGGTCAAGAAACTGACCTGGGACAAGGTGCCCACCAACCTGCTGGCCTTTATCGTGGCCATGGCCGTGACCATGCTGGTATTTTTCGCTGTGTGCCAGATCAAGGGGGCGCCCATTGTCTGGTATATGGTGGCCGCCGCCGTGGCGCTGGGCTTTTTCGTGTCCTTTGCGGCCATGTTCGGGTTTGACAAGTTCCGGCAAATGCTAGAGCAGATCACCCGCCTGGAGGATCGGAAAGAGTAAAGAGAGGCCCCCCGGCGCGGTGCTGGGGGGCCTTTGCTATCAGTTCAGAACAAAACGGCGGAGGTCCTGATCTTCCGGGGCGTTCTGGTCCAGCCAGGCGTCGAACCCGTCCGGGTTTCGCCGCTCTATTTCATCTATCAACCAGCCGCGCACCGTGGGAACCTGGGGACCGTTCAGCGTGTCGGTGAGTTCCCACAAATCAAGCAGTTTTGCAAGGCTGGCGTTTTTGAGCGTTTCCCGCGCCATCATTTCCGGCTTTTTCATTTCTGGCCCCTCCTCCCTTTGAGATACCGGCGGACCGCCTGGATCCCATATTTTACTGGAACAAACACGACCACGAAAATGGCCAGGGAAATTATAAATTTCATTCTTGCGCCCTCCTATTGACAAATGAATGGGTTTTCGTTATAGTTTGGGGTGTGGGGTTTAGGGACCCCACACCCCTGGCCTTTACCAGTCAAGCAATTTCTGGATTGCTAAGACTATCAGGCCGGAGATAATACCCGCCAGAATGTTGTCGGCCAGACTGTCCATTCTTTTGGGTTGCGCCGTGGGCTTTTGCCTGCGGCGCTTTTTCTTGCCCTTTGCCATCCGTCCACCCCCTTTCTGATTATTATTATATACTTGCACAAGTATAATTGCAAGATGGAATATTGCACAAACTTACACAAGTATATTTGTGCGTTTTATACTTGCACAAGCACCCCCGGCCAGAGAACTGGCCGGGGGTGCGTTTATTCAATCCAGGTTTCCAGAATGTTGTAACCATGGGAGGCAAAGCCGTCAATTCCGGCCTGTGCCTCATCTATGCTTTCATAGTGGGAATAAATCACAACGTCCCACACCCGCTGCCCCGTCCGTAACTGCGGCCACGGCCTTATAATAACGCTTTTTCATGCTGTACCATTCCTTTCTGCCGGGAAGTAGCCGCCCGGCCCGGCTATGTGATTTTAGCGGGCAAAGAACACACCCAGGCCGCTGCCGTTCTGGCTGCGCCACCCCTGGGGGTGGATCTCGGAAAGTTCGTGGAAGTCCTGGCGCCCGTCCTCCCACCGGATCACCGCCATGGTGGCGGCGGGGGTCCAGCGGGTGGCCTCCTTGTCCACAAAACCGATAATGACGCCGCCCACCTGGGGGAACATGGCCCCGCAGTTACAAAGGACGGGCTGGCCAACCATGACCATGGCGGGCTGGGGGGCGGCCTGGAGGACCTGGGGAATGTAGGCGGCAACGGGGGCCAGGGCGGTGGGGGCCTCCTCCATGGGGGCCTCCACATATTCCTGGCTGGCCCGGAACACGGGGGCCATGCTGTACCGATCCGGGATGATATATTCCCCGTGTTCGTCGCTGTGGATCTTCGCCCGGCGCTCTTTCCCGTCCCGCAGGAAAGTCACGGTTTTGGCCGTGCGTTTTGTAATTTCGATTACGAAAGCACAATTATGATCGCAGGCGCTGGTATCAAAGTATTTCTTGCCAATTTCAAAAGTAAACATATTCAAAACCTCCATAAAATAACGGGTGGTGTGTGGTGTGGTCCGTGTCGGTGCCCTTTCCGTATTGGTTCGGGAGGTTGACCGCTGCCGTACTCTACGCCCCGGCAACCAGGCGGCTGTGTTCCTTTCGATGATTTAATTATATACTTACACAAGTACATTTGCAAGATGGAATGTTGCACAAATATACTTGTGTAAGATTGTGCAAAATATATACTTGCACAAGAATCGTGAAGCGGCTATAATATCGACATGGAGGTGATCCCATGGAAAAAGGGCAAGGGACAGCGGCAACGCGGGCAAAAAATAAATATGCCGCCGCGAATTATGAAAGGCTTTCCCCGTTTGTGAGGAAAGGGAAAAAGGACAGATACAGGCAGGCAGCCGCAAAGGCAGGGTACAGCCTTAACGAGTTTATGGAAAAAGCCATGGACCGGCTGGCGGCGGAAATTCTGGAGGAATAACAGGCCAGCGGGTCCGGGACACTTTCGGCCCTCCTCCATAAGCTGAAACAACTATTTTTTCAAATGCTGGATATTCCAACGGGTCTATTGAAAAAACCGTGGTAATATCAAGAAAAATATTGGTTATTTCGGCGGCTGGAGGAAACCATGAGGGCATACACATATCACGGAAAAAGAAATATTTGTGGTGATCGCATAAGGCTGGCCCGCCTGGCGAAACGCTTTTCACAGTCTGATCTATGCAGACAGTTACAACTAACAGGGATCCCAATGGAGCGGGACAGCATAAGCAGGATCGAGAGCGGCAGCAGGTATGTGGCAGATTATGAAGTTACCACAATAGCGGACATTTTGGACGTTTCCGTGTTGTGGCTGCTGGGGAGAGAGTGAAACCGGCGTGGTATTGCACCGCGCCGGTTTTGTCATGCCAAAAGGAGGCCGCTATGAACCACAAGGGGAGCAAACAAATCCAATGGGAGGATCGCCTGAAAATTGAGGGGGCCCTGCGGACCGGAGCAAAGCCGGCGGAGATCGCCGCCATGCTGGGAAAGTGTAAAAAAACAATCTATAACGAACTGGCGCGGGGAATGTGCGTTCAGCAAACCAGTGAGTACGAATTTGTGGAAAGATACTGCGCGGACGTGGCGGAGCGGAAATACCAGGAGAATTTGAGGGCAAAGGGGCCGGACATTAAGCTGGGGAAAGACTTTGCTTTTGTGGAGTACATAGAGGACCAGATCATAAATAAAAAGAGGTCCCCCGGCGCTGCCCTGGCGCAAATCAAAATCGACGGGAAAAAGTTTGATACAGAAATCTGTGAAACTACCCTTTACAACTGGATCTATCGGGGGGATATTTTTCTGAACTTGACAGAGGATGACCTGCTATATAAAGGCGACCACCGGAAACCGGAGGACCGGGACCGCCAGAAACGGTCCAGACCGGCAAAGGGGGACACCATAGAACAGCGCCCGGCGGAGATAAACAGCCGGGACACGTTTGGGGACTGGGAAATGGACAGCGTTATGGGGTGCAAGGGCAGCAAGGCGGCCCTGGTGGTCCTGACCGAACGGCTGACCCGTTACCCCGTGATCGTCCGGGTGCCTGATCACACCATGGAAAGCGTGGTCCGGGCGCTGGACCGCATGGAGCGCCGCATGGGCGCAAAATTCCGGGAGGTTTTCCACTCCATCACTGTGGATAATGGGTGCGAGTTCCAGGACTGCGAGGGGATGGAGCGATCCAAGCGGGCCAGGAAACCGCGCACGAAAATATATTATTGCCATCCATATTCCGCCTATGAGCGGGGATCCAATGAAAACATGAATCGGATCATAAGGCGGTTTTTTCCAAAGGGGACCAACTTCGACACCATAACGGCGGCGGAGGTGGCGCAGGTGGAGGAGTGGCTGGCCAACTACCCCCGCCGGATCCTGGGCTGGAAAACGCCGCAAATGCTTTATGACGAATACATGACCGTGGCGGCCTGACCAGCTGAACACGGGAAAACGACCAGGCCGGACGCCTCCAGGGCCGCCGGTCTATTCTTTGCGCCATTCTTGCACCGCAGGGAGCCGATAGGTCACAAAACAGGGGACGCCGCGCTGTGCGGCGTCCCCTGTTTTTCGGTCCATTAAAAACTTTTTATAATTTTTTGTAATTTAGTCTTGACATTTTGCTTGGGGGGCGGGAAAGTGCGCACTTATTTTCCGGCCCGGCTTGTCTTTTCCGGAGAAAGGGGGTATCATAGTCCCACGGAACAAAAGGAATTGTCCAATCTCTGTATTGGCGCCGGCGGCGAGTCGCCGCCCGGTTTTCGCATATCATCCGTATTCGCTGCGCTCAGACGCGCCGCTCCCCGGTAGAACCGCACGGCTCCGCCGTGCTCAGGCTACCGCTCCGCGGCCCGCCATGCAGACGGTTTTGTTCCGAATGCCGGGGAGGGGGCCTTCCGCATATGATTGTATACCGGGAGGCCTCCACTCTTGCAAGAGACCTGGGGGTGGAGGAGGGGACGCTGTACGCCCTCAGCAACAGCCTGCCCGACCACTACCGCACGGTGAGGGTTCCCAGGGCGGGCGGGGGCAGCCGCCGCCTCACCGTGCCGGACGAGGCCCTCAAGCGCGTCCAGCGGGCCATTGCCCGGAGCCTGCTGGTCCATATGCCCGTTTCCCCCTGTGCCACGGCCTACCGCTATGGCGGCGGGGCTGTTCGCAATGCGGCCCGGCACGTGGGACGCCGCCAGGTGCTGCGGATGGATATCCGCCATTTCTTTGACAGCGTCCGCTACTCCGCCGTAAAAGACGCCGTGTTTCCGCCGGAGATTTTCTCCGAGCCCCTGCGGGTGCTGCTGACTATGCTGTGCTACTACCGGGACTCCCTGCCCCAGGGGGCGCCGACGTCTCCCGCCATTGTCAATATCCTGCTGCGGGACTTTGACCGGCGGGTCGGCGATTGGTGCCGGAGGCGGGAGGTCGCCTACACCCGCTACTGCGACGACCTCGCCTTTTCCGGAGAGGATCTGAGGGGGGTTCAGGCCATGGCGGAGGCTGAGCTGCGGGCCCTGGGCTTTTTCCTCAACGGCCGGAAGACCGCGCTCTGCCCCGCCGGGCGGCGGCAGACGGTGACAGGCCTGGTGGTGAATGAAAAGGTCAGCGTTCCGCGGGAAGTGCGGCGGGGCATTCGCCAGGCTGCCTATTACTGCCGGCGGTTCGGCGTAGAGGGCCATCTGGAGAGGATCGGGAGCGGCCTGTCCCCGGAGGCGTACCTGAATCATCTGCTGGGCCGGGTGGGGTATGTCCTCCAGGCCGATCCGGCCTGCGCCTGGGCGGTGGAGGCCCGGCGGTGGCTGCTGGAGGAACGCCGCCGGCGGGCGGAGATATAGAGTATGATAGCGTGTAGGGAGCGGGACGGCACAGCCGTCCCGCTCCCTTTGCACGGTTATTTTTATTTGCGGTACTGGTTCATGCGCCATACGATGGCGGACATCTGCCCGCGGGTCAGAGTGGCGCTGGGCCGGTAGGTGCTGGTGCCGTTGCTGAAGTAACCCTCCACAATGCCGGCGGCATTCAGTGCCTGGACGTAGACGTCGGCGGTATCGGTAAAGGGCTTCACGCTGGAGAGGTTGCTGGTGTTCAGCTTCAGCGCGCCGGCGGCAATCTGCGCGACCTGCAGACGGGTAATGGGGGCGGTGAGGCTCACATTGCTCCGGGTGACGATGCCGTCGGCCTGGGCCTTGGCGAGATAGCCGCTGAATACGTTTTTGCCGGTGGGGGCCTGCTCGGGATAGCCGGCGGCCAGCATGATGAGCTTCAGGGCCGCGCCGTAGGTAACGGTGCTGTTGGGCTTAAAGCTGCCGTCGCTGTATCCGGAGATGACGTTCTGATCCGACAGCTCCATCACGTACTTGTAGCACCAGGTAGAGCTGTTGACGTCGCTGAGGGTCTTGCGGCTGTTGACCACCCCCAGGGAGAAGGAGCCGGAGGCCAGGGCCACGCCGTTGCTGTTCAGGGCCACATAGGGGATTTCCACAGACCCGGTGTAGCCGGTGGCGGGCACAAAGCGGAGCTGGCTCATCTGGTTGGCGCCTGCGGCGTAGGTGTATACCGTCTTGGTGTCCGCCCGGGTGGTGCCGGTGCCGATATACAGGCTGCCTGCGGTAACGGGCGGCAGGCTCAGCAGCTGGATGCCGCTGAGGGCGGAACTGGTAGCGGAGAGAACCGCGCTGTAGACCTGGGAGGCGGGGAAGCTCACCGCCGTATTCTTGGGCGTTACGCCGTAGACCTCCGCCACCTTTTCACGGCTGACGCTGATGAGCACTGCGCCGGTGACGCTGGTGCCGCTGGTGCCGTATGCGGTGAAGGGAATGCTGGCGCAGTAGCCGGAGCCGCTGGGCACATAGGTGAGCTCCGACAGGGCGAACTGGCTGGTGGAGGTGGGGCTGAAATAGAAGCTCTGCCCGCTGTAGTTGGCGGAGGTGATCTGCGCCCGGCTGGTGCTGCCGTAGCTGCTGGCGTTGTAGTAGTTGTAGTACAGGTTGCCGGCATTGGGGACGCCGCCAAGGACCACATACTGCAGGGTGTAGCTGGGATAGGCGGACTTGTAATACCGGGCGATGTCATTGGCGTTGATCTGGACGTTGACACCGGTGGTGGTGGAGTAGCGGATGCTGCCGGTGTAGTTGGAGACGGCGGCGGCGGTGCCGTCGGCCTTGATGACCAGCTTGCCCTCCACATAGTCGTCGTCATACTCGCCGTAGGCGGTGAAGGTCAGCGTAATGGAGTCCCGGAAATTGCTGTTGGCCACAAAGGTCAGCTCGTCCAGATAGTAGTCGTTCCGGCCCATGTCGTTTTTGTCGTAGTAGAACCGGGTGCCGCTGAGGTCGCCGCGGCTGAAAGAGGTCTGGGAGCTGGTGCCGTAGTCGCAGTACAGCGTGCCGTTATTGAAGATGTTGGTATCGCTGGGCCGGTCAAACACCACATAGCTGACGGTGCTGTTGTACTTCTTGCGGAAGAAGTTATTGAAGGCGGTGCGCTGGAGATCCACGGACTTGCCGGGGGTGACGGTGTAGTTCACATCGCCGTTGTCCACATTCTCCGTGGAGCGAATGGACACCGTACCCGTGACGGAACGGTTGCCGCTGCCGTAGGCGATGAATTCCAGAGTGACCGTCTCGGTAAAGTTGTTGTTGGCCACAAAGGTCAGGTTCCCGATGCCGTAGTCATTTTTCCCGGGGCTGTAATAGAACTCAAAATCGTCCACATTCGTGCGGGTAAAGGACTTGGAGGAGGAGGTGTTGTAGTTGTGGTACAGCGTGCCCTGGGAGAAGGCGGAGGAGTCCGGCTGTTCAAACACCACATAGCTGACGGTGGCGCCGGAGTAAGTCTCCCGGAAGAAGCTGTTGAAATCCTTGGACTTGAAGTCCACGGTTTTTCCGGGGGTGACGTCATAGTTGATGTCGCCGCTGCCCACGGCACCGTCGCCGATGTTGATGACCAGGGTGCAGTTCTCGTAGTCGTTATAGCCGGTGTCGTAGTAGGCCCGGAAGGGGATGGAGAGGCTGTCGCCCTCTTTGGCCTTGGAGTCCGCCTCAAAGGACAGCCGGTCCAGGCTGTAATCGCCGTACTTGGAGCTGCTGTAATAGAAGCTGGTGTCGTTCAGCTTGCTCCGGTCAAAGGTGGTGCGGCTGACCTGCAGCTGGCCCCGGAAACTGTCGTAGCTGGAGGGGGCGTCGAACACCACATAGGTGATGTCCTTCCGGGTGCTGCCGTACGCCTTCTGGAAGGCCTTGTTGAAATCGGTGGCGTCAAAGGTCTGCTGCCGGCCGGGCTTGACATTGTAGGTGACGTCGCCCTTGGCGGAGCCGGCAATGGTGATCTCCACCGTGCCGGTGACGTTGCCGCCGTTGCCGTAGGCGGTGAAGCCCAGGGACATCACGTTGCCCCGGGTGTTGGCGTCCGCCTTGAAAGCGGCGGTGTCCAGGGCATACTGGCCGTACCGCTTATCGCTGTAGTAGAACTCGTAGTCGGAGAGGTTGCTTCTGGTAAAGGTCTTGGAGTCGCTGGTCACGGCGCCGAAGTCATTGTAGTCGCTGGGGGCGGAGAAGGACACGTAGTACAGCGTGGCGCCGCTTCCCACCGCCCGCCGGTAGACGTCCAGGAAGTCGCTCCGGCTGAAGGCCTTGGAGCGACCGGCCGATACGGTGTATTCAATCTTGTTGGCCGCGGTGGTGCCCGCAATGGTAATGGTGCCGGAGGCGGAGTTGCCGTAGGAGTCGGAGGCGGTGTAGGAGAGGATATAGTTCCCGTTGTAGCTGCCGCTCCGGAAGGTCATGGCATTGACCTGGGCGGGCGTGTAGTTATTGACGCTTACCGCGTAGCCGCTGCTCTGGGTGGTGCCCAGGTACAGCGTTCCGTAGCGGCTGTCGCCCAGGGAGGTGAACCGCACGGTGGTGGGGGTAAAGCCCTTGCTGGCGATGCGGTACCAGAGGAGGCTGCCGATGCTGCTGGCGGCCTCCACGGTGTCGGTCGCCCCGGTGCGGTACACGGTGTACACCGCGTAGTAGGTGGTGTTGGCGTTGACGGGGGTGCTTGAAATCTGGGCGGCGGTGAGCAGGGACTGCCCCGTATAGGCGGCGCTGGACGACGTGCTCCAGCCCTTGAAGGCATAGCCGCTCCGGCTGGGGTTGGAAACGGCTGTGGGCTTCCCGCCGGCCACCACGGTCTGGGGGGAGATGCTGGTGCCGCCGTTGGTATTGAAGGTCACGGTAAAGGTGTTGGCTATCTGCCAATCGCACACGTCACATTTCCCGTCCCTGGGACTGACGTCGGTATGAGGGGCCTTTGCCGTGGCAATCTGGCCGCAGGTTGTACAGAGATACCAGTGCCCGGATGCGTCCTTTTGGGGGGTGGTAGCAGGAACATGGACATGGTTGATCTTGGCAAGGCAGGTATCGCATGTGTTGTCGCCATTGGCGTCTACATGGTTGCCCACCTCCGTTTTTTCTCCGCACTTGACGCCGTTAATCGTTCCGGTGCATTCTTTCCAGTGCTGGGTGTTGGTCTGGGTCCACTGAGCAGACCAGGAGTGCTGATGGATCTTGTAGCCGCAGATGGGGCACTCGCCGCTGGCATTGGCGGTTCCGTGGGAGGCCTGGTCTTTTTTGTCCCCGCAGGAGCACTCATGCCAATGGCCGCTGCTGTCTGATGACCAATTGGGGGAGTAGCTGTGAACATGGACGGATGCGCCGCAGGTATCGCATGCGCCGTTGCCGTCGCTATCAACGTGTTGACCCGTACCGGTCTTATATCCGCAGATACATTCTTCCCAATGGTTATTTGCATCGGAGTTCTGCGACAGGCTGTGGTTCGAGCGGGTGCTCTCCGCCCCGCATTCACGGCAGATTTGCCAATGCTGCTGGGGGTCCGAATTGCCGTATTGGGAAAAACTGTGGGAGCCGGTTTGCGTTTGGCCGCAGCCCGGACGTTTGCAGGTCCGGAGATGCTGGGAGCTGTTGCCGGGATCGGGGCCCCAACTACCCCACTCGTGCCCGAGTCTTGGAAGGGTCTGCCGGGAGAGTTCGGTGTGGCAGTCGCGGCAGGTAATCGTCTCCTCGCCGTCGGTTTCGCAGGTGGCCTCCGTTCTGGAAGTATCCTTATTTTGATGCTGGCAGACAGGAGCGGGATCCTGACGGCTGTCCCCTCCCTCTTCGCCTTCCGCCAGCGCCGCGGGCATGAGGCTGACAATCATCACCAGCGTTAAAAGGAACGCGGGAATGCGTTTTTTCCATAATCCGTTCATAAAGATTCCCTCCATAAAGTGTCGGATCGCAGGTAAGTACCAGGTTGCATAATATACCTTTTATAAAAGTAAAGGAAACGGCCCCAAAATTCATGAACAAATTATGAACAAGCGGCAACATTTTCGTATCAAATTGAAAACAATTTGATGAAACCCGCGGCCTGCCGGGGATGGCGGCCTGCCCGGGCCGCTGCATGTAAATATTTCCAGACAGCTGCGGGAAAGGTTTTCCTTTACAAATAAATTATCCTCCTATATAATACTATGGCTAAAGAAAACCGGAGGAACGGAGAAATACCATGGCTTTGATCGAATACGACGCCTATAGGCAGAAGCTGCGGGAGCTGCGCCCGGAGCTGGATAAGCTGTCCGCCGCGCTGGACATTGAGAGCGCCCGGCAGGAGGCTGCGCGGCTGGAGGACGAGACCGCCCAGGACGGCTTCTGGAACGATCTGGAGCGCTCCCAGAAGGTACAGCAGCGCCTCAAGCAGCTGCAGAACAAAATCGCCCGCCAGCAGAAGCTGCTTACCGCCTGGGAGGATTTGACCGCCCTGTGCGAGATGGGCCAGGAGGCCGAGGACGAGGAGACTCTGGGCGAGCTGAAGGGCGAGTACGCCGCCCTGGAAAAGCAGGTGGAGGAGACCCGCATGACCACCCTGCTCTCCGGGGAGTACGACAGCTCCAACGCCATTTTGCAGTTCCACGCCGGCGCCGGCGGCACCGAGGCCCAGGACTGGGCCCAGATGCTCTACCGCATGTACACCCGCTGGGTGGAGCGCCACGGCTTTACCTACAAGATCCTGGACTACGAGGACGGCGACGAGGCGGGCATCAAGTCCGCCGCCATCTCCATTGAGGGGGAGAACGCCTACGGCCTCTTGAAGAGCGAGAACGGCGTGCACCGCCTGGTGCGGGTCTCCCCCTTTGACGCCAACGCCCGCCGCCAGACCTCCTTTGCCGCCGTGGAGGTCATGCCGGAGATCGAGAACGACGAGACCATCGAGATCCGGGAGGAGGACATCGAGATGCAGGTCTACCGGGCCAGCGGCGCCGGCGGGCAGCACGTCAACAAGACCTCCTCCGCCGTGCGGCTGATCCACAGGCCCACGGGCATTGTGGTGGCCAGCCAGCAGGAGCGCAGCCAGTTCCAGAACAAGGATAACTGCATGAAGATGCTGCGGGCCAAGCTCCTGGAGCTGAAGGCCCAGCAGCACGCCGAGAAGATCAGCGACATCAAGGGCGTGCAGATGAAGATCGAGTGGGGCAGCCAGATACGATCCTATGTGTTCATGCCCTACCAGATGGTAAAGGACACCCGCACCGGCTATGAGACGGGGGGGATTGACGCCGTGATGGACGGTGATCTGGACGGGTTCCTCAACGCCTATCTGACCCAGCTGGCGACCGGGGAACTGAAGAAATGAGCCGGTGCTGCCCCGCTGCCGGAGGCGCCGCCTGGCCTGTCCCCCGCACTCTGGTAAAAAAGGCGCGGCCGACAGCCGCGCCAAGCTGTCCAAAACTGCCGAACAGGAAAAAGGTTGCCTAATGATGCGGGGGAGCACGAGGGGGCAGCGCCCGCCTCGTATTGGATCAAATGTCTGCAAAGGCCTGCGCAGCAGGCCTTTGCGCTGCATCGCGGCAGATTTTCAAGCCGCATTGCGGTTTGAAAATCGAGATATTAGCAGGCTGCCGGGCAAGTTCCGGAGGGACTTGCCCGGCAGCCTGGCGCGGCTGACGCCGCGTCCTTTTTCCGCGGACCCCTGCATATACAGAAAGGAATAAAGAAATGAAAAATAACCCTCGGCAATCAACCGAAGAGAATAAAATGGGCGTGATGCCCATTGCGCCCCTGCTTGCGGGCATGGCGGTGCCCATGATGATCTCCATGCTGGTTCAGGCCCTCTACAACATCGTGGACAGTGTTTTTGTGGCCCAGCTCAGCCAGGATGCGCTGAACGCCGTCTCCCTGGCCTTCCCGCTGCAAAATCTGATGATCGCCGTGGGCGGCGGTACCGGCGTTGGCATGAACGCCCTGCTCTCCCGCTCCCTGGGGGAGAAGGACCAGGATCAGGCGGACCGGGCCGCCAACACCGGTATTTTCATCTTTCTCCTCAGCGCCGTTGTGTTCGGCGTGTGCGGCGTGCTGCTGGCACGGCCCTTCTTCCTGGCCCAGACGGATATTCCGGCGATCGTGAATTACGGCACGGATTACGCCCGCATCTGCCTGGGGCTCTCCATCGGCATTTTCAGCCAGTTCTGCTTTGAGCGGCTGCTCCAGTCCACCGGACGGACGGTGTACTCCATGGTCACTCAGATTATCGGCGCGGTGATCAACATCGTCCTGGATCCCATTTTGATTTTCGGCCTCTTCGGGTTTCCGCGGCTGGAGGTGGCGGGGGCCGCCGTCGCCACGGTGACGGGCCAGATCATTGCCGCCTGCATCGGCCTATTTATGAACCTGCGGTACAACAGGGATATCCATATCCGCATCGGGGACGTGCGCCCCGACCGGGCCATTGCCAGGGAGATCTACCGGGTGGGCCTGCCCTCCATCGTCATGCAGTCCATCGGCTCCATCATGACCTTCGGCATGAATAAGATTTTGATTGGCTTTACGGATACCGCCACCGCCGTGTTCGGGGCCTACTTCAAGCTGCAGAGCTTCATCTTCATGCCCGTGTTCGGCCTGAACAACGGCATGGTGCCCATCATCTCCTACAACTACGGCGCCGCCCGGCTGGACCGGGTGAGAAAGACCTTTCAGCTCACCGCAGCCACTGCCACGGTGATTATGTGTGTGGGCTGCGCCGCCTTCAACCTGATCCCCGGAACGCTGCTGGGGTTTTTCAACCCCTCGGCGGAGATGCTCTCCATCGGCACGGTGGCTTTGCGGGTTATCAGCTACTCCTTCCTGCTTGCGGGATTTGACATCATCGCCGGCTCTGTCTGCCAGGCCATCGGCAACCCGGTGTATACCCTGATCTGCTCGGTCTGCCGCCAGCTGGTGGCCCTGCTGCCCACCGCGTGGCTCCTGGCCCGGACGGGCAATCTGGATCTGGTCTGGTTCTGCTTCCCCATCTCGGAGGTGGTCTCCCTGGTGCTGAGCATCGTCTTCCTGCGGCGCACCATGCGGCGGGTGGAGGCGCAGATCGGCCCTGCGGAGTGAGGGCTGCCCGGCGCGCCTGCCGGGGAAATTCATATGGCGGAGCCTGTACCGCCCCGGCGGCGGCACAGGCTCTCTGAGGAGCGGTTATGCGGGAGTTTACTGCCGGACAATTTGATATCGCCGTCGTCGGCGCAGGGCATGCCGGCATTGAGGCGGCCCTGGCCGCCGCCCGGCTGGGGATGGAGACCGTCGTCTTCACCGTCAGCCTGGACGCGGTGGGCAACATGCCCTGCAACCCCGCAATCGGCGGCACCGGCAAGGGCCATCTGGTCCGGGAGCTGGACGCCCTGGGGGGAGAGATGGCCCGGGCCGCGGACGCCTGCTGCATCCAGTACCGCCTTTTGAACCGGGGCAAGGGCCCTGCGGTGTGGTCCCTCCGGGCCCAGGCGGACCGACGGCGGTATCAGGAGTATATGAAGCGCACCCTGGAGCGGCAGGAGCACCTCGCTGTCCGCCAGGGGGAGGTGGTGGAGGTGCGCACCGAAAACGGCGCCGTCTCCGGCGTGGTCCTGGCCACCGGCGCGGTATTCCGCGCCCGGGCCGTGATTCTGGCCACCGGGACGTACCTCTCCGGCCGCACCATCGTGGGGGAGTGGACGGAGGACTCCGGCCCCGACGGGATGCACGCCGCCACCCGGCTGACCGGTTCCCTTTTAAAGCTGGGGCTGCCCCTCCGCCGGTTTAAAACCGGGACCCCGCCCCGGGTGCATGCGGCGACGGTGGACTTTGATGAGATGGAGCTCCAGCCGGGGGACGAGCTGCCGGTGCCCTTTTCCTACTCCACCCAGGATCCGCCGGAGAACCGGGCGGTGTGCTACCTCACCTGGACCACGGAGGAGACAAAGCGGGTGGTGCAGGAGAACCTGGACCGGGCTCCCATGTACTCCGGTTTGATCGAGGGGGTCGGGCCCCGGTACTGCCCCTCTTTTGAGACAAAGATCGTCCGCTTTCCGGACAAGCTCCGCCATCAGCTGTTTGTGGAGCCCATGGGTCTGGATACGGAGGAGCTGTATATCCAGGGGTTCTCCTCCTCCATGCCAGAGGAGGTACAGCTCCAAATGCTCCACAGCGTGCCGGGGCTGCGCCGGGCGGTGATGACCCGGCCCGCCTATGCCATTGAGTACGACTGTATTGACCCGCTGGCCCTGGCGCCCACGCTGGAGGTAAAGGCCCTGCCCGGGCTTTACGGCGCGGGCCAGTTCAACGGCTCCTCCGGGTATGAGGAGGCGGCGGTTCAGGGCTTTGCGGCGGGGGTGAACGCCGTGCGGAAGCTGCGGGGGCAGCCGGACTTCATCCTGTCCCGGTCGGAGGCCTATATCGGCGCCCTGATTGACGACCTGGTGACTAAGGGGACCGACGAGCCCTACCGCATGATGACCTCCCGCAGCGAGTATCGGCTCCTTCTGCGGCAGGACAATGCGGATCAGCGCCTGACCCGCCGGGGGTATGACATCGGCCTGGTGGGGGAGGAGCGCCTGCGGGCCGTGGAGGAGAAGTACGGCGCCGTGGAGGGGGAGATCCGGCGGCTGACCCGGACGGGGGTGTCCCCATCGCCGGCGCTGTCCGCGTTTTTGCGGGAAAAGGGGACATCGGATGCGGCGGACGGCTGTTCGCTGATCGCCCTGCTGCGGCGGCCCCAGCTCCACTATGACGAGCTGGCCCCCTTTGACCCCGGCAGGCCCGCCCTGTCCCCGGCGGTGGCGGAGCAGGTGGAGATCTCCGTGAAGTACGAGGGCTACATCCGGCGCCAGCGCAGGCAGGTGGAGGACTTTAAGAGGATGGAGTCCCACAGGCTGCCGCCGGATCTGGACTACGGCGGAATCCAGGGGCTGCGCCTGGAGGCGCGGGAGAAGCTGAACGCCGTCCGCCCCCTGGATCTGGGGCAGGCGTCACGGATTTCCGGCGTGTCGCCTGCGGACATCGCAGCGCTGATGATCTATCTGGAGAGATGAGCCCCGGGCGAAAGGAGATCTTTTTATGAGGAAATTTCTGGCGATTATCGTCTGTAAACTGGGCCGGTTTGCGGGAAAGCTGGTGGGCAAGGGCAGCTCTCTGCCCGGCAGGGCCGCGTTGAAAATCTGCCCGGATATTCTGGCCCGGGTGCGGCTGCCCGCCTGCATCATCGCCGTCACGGGCTCCAACGGAAAGACCTCTACCGTGGAGATGATCGCCGCCATCCTGCGATCCGGCGGGAAAAACGTCATCTACAACGAGGAGGGCTCCAACCAGATCGAGGGGGTGGCCACCCTGGTGCTGACCCATGCGACGCTGGGCGGCAGGGTCCGGGCGGATGTGCTTTTGATCGAGTCCGACGAGCGGTATGCCGCCAGGAGCTTCCGTTATTTTCACCCCACGCAGCTCGTAATCACCAACCTCTACCGGGATCAGCTCACCCGCAACGGCCATCCGGAGTGGGTCTACGATGCCATTCTGCCGGCCATCCACCCGGAGACGGAATTGATTTTAAACGCGGACGACCCCCTCTCCAGCTGTTTTGCCCGGGGGCATGAAAAGGTGAAGTGGTTTGGGATGGACCGCTGCGCCGTCTCGGTGGACAGTCCCACAGGCGTGTATCACGACGGGGCCTGCTGTCCGGTGTGCCACGGGCCCATGGAGTACGACTACGTGCACTACAACCACATCGGCGCCTACCGCTGCACAAAATGCGGCCGCCGCAAGCCCGCCACGGACTGCACCGCAACGGCAGTGGATCTGGAGAAGGGGCTGCTGACGATTGACGGGCAGGTCTCCGTGCAGCTGGCCTTCCGCAGCATCTACAATGTGTACAATATCCTGGCAGCCTACGCGGCCGCCCGCCAGGTGGGGATTCCGGCGGAGACTGCCGCCGGAGTCATCAGCAACTATGTGCTGAAAAACGGGCGGATGCAGACATTCCGCCTGGGCGCCCGCCGCGGCACCCTGCTCACCAGCAAGCATGAGAACTCCATCGCCTATGACACCAACCTGCGGTATATCGCCTCCGCGGAGGAGGACTGCGCGGTGCTGGTCATTGTGGATGCGGTGAGCCGGAAGTATTTTACCAGTGAGACCAGCTGGCTGTGGGACATCGATTTTGAGCAGCTGAATGTGCCCCATGTAAAGCAGATCATCCTCTCCGGGCGGTACTGCAACGACCTGGCGGAGCGGTTTTCCTTTACGGGGCTCACCAACTGGAGCGTAATCCCCGGGATCGGCGACGCGGCGGAGGCGCTGCGGAACGGGGGGGATGAGGCGCTGTATGTAGTGACCTGCTTCTCCGACCGGGACAAGCTGCTGGCCCATGTGGAAAAGGAGGCGTGACATGGAATTTCGGTTTATCCACTTCTATCCCGATCTCATGAGCCTCTACGGAAGCTACGGCAGCGCCGCCGTTCTCCGGCGGTACCTGGAGCAGCTGGGCAATACCGTCACGGCGGAGGCGGTGCGCCCCGGGGAGGCCGCGGACATATCAGGGGCGGACTTCCTCTTCATGGGGGCCGGCACGGAGCGGCAGGCCAGGGCCGCCGCGGAGGATTTTGCCCGCTTTGGGCAGGAGGTCAGGGCCGCTGCCGCCGACGGCACGGCCATGCTCTTTGCCGGGACCGCCATGGACCTGCTGGGGGAGAAGGTCACGGAGGCCGACGGCTCCGCCTGGGCGGGCATCGGGCTTGCGGGGTTTTCCACGGCCCACGGCAGAGGCCGGATCGTGGAGGACGTCTACGGCCACACGGATTTGTATCCCCAGGCGGTGGTGGGCTTTATCAACAAATGCGGTATTGTCACCGGGGTGGAGACGCCGCTGCTCACCTCTGTGGAGTTTGGCTTTGGAAACGACAGAGCCAGGGGCCCCGAGGGGTTCCATTGGAACAACGTCTTTGCCTCCCAGCTGACAGGGCCCCTGCTGGTGAAGAATCCGGGGATGCTGGAGGCGGTGGCTGCCGCCGTCTATGCCCGCCGGGACGCGGAGCTGCCGGAGGAGCGGCCTGCGGACAGCTGGGCGCAGCGGGGCTACGCCGTCACGGAGGAACAGCTGCGCCGGCGGTATGAGAGGTGATTCCCGGCAGCCTGACAATTCTGTCTGCCGGTCTGCCCACAAGTTACGGGGGCCCGAAGGCTGTGCCTTCGGGCCCCCGCGGTGCGTTGTTCAGAATACCACCGTCAGGAGCATTTTGAACCGCTCCTGGCCATAGACCGCGTGGGGAACCTTTGCGGGCATGACCAGGCTCTCCCCCTGGCTGAGGATGTGAACCCTGTCCCCTACGGTAAAGCGGCCGGTGCCCTCCAGAACGGTAACAAGGGCGTCTCCGCCGGATTCGTGGGTGCTGATCTCCTCTCCCTTTTCAAAGGCGAAGAGGGTCAGGCTCACATGGGGGTTCTGCGCCAGGGTCCGGCTGATCACCTGGCCCTCCTGATAGGCCACCAGGCCGTCCAGCCGCAGCGCCTCGCCCTTGGCGATATTTTTCATCCGTTCGTCCATCTCTGTCTCCTCTCAATAACTGAATTTATCAATGGTGACGTCCGTGCAGAACCGGGCCTTCAATGCCTGGAGCCGGGCAAAGATCTCCGTCCGGCAGTGGGCCTCCTGCAGAGCCGGTTCCGTCCAGGTCTCCACCAGCAGCAGCGCGTTGGGGTCCTGGGCGTCAAAATAATAATCGTATTTGACATTGCCCTCCTCCTGGAGGGAGTTGGCCCGGAGGCCCAGGCGGGTGAGGGCCTCGTAAAAGGCCGTGCGCTGGCCGGGCTTGGTGTGGTAGGTGACGTTCCAGGTGAGCATGCGGTTTCCTCCTTGTTTTCAAACAGTTTCAAGGGGTGCTTTCAGGATGTTTGCCATATCCTCCGGCAGCGGCGCGGTCAGCTCCAGGAGCTCCCCGGTTATCGGGTGGGCCAGGCGGAGCGCCCAGGCATGGAGGGCCGGGCGGGGGATGAGGGCCGGGTCCTCCGTGCCGTACAGCCAGTCCCCCGCCAGGGGGCAGCCGATAGAGGCCATGTGCAGGCGCAGCTGGTGGGTGCGGCCCGTCTCCGGCACCAGTTTGACCAGGGAGAACCCGCCCTGCCGTTTCAAAACCTCATAGCGGGACACCGCCGCCGCGCCGTCCGGCCGGATCATACGGGCCACGGCAGAGGTCTCGTCCCGGCCGATGGGCGCGTCGATCACACCCCGCTCCGGTGACGGGCAGCCCACGCAGATGCCCCGGTACTCCCGGTAGAACCGGGTGGTGTGGAGGGAACGGCGCAGCAGGTTGTGGACATAGCCGCTCTTGGCCACCACCATCAGCCCGGTAGTGCCCTTGTCCAGGCGGTTGACGGGGTGGAAGAGAAAATCCGTCCCCCTGGTCCAGGCCAGGGCCCCGGCCACGGTGGGCGTGCCCGGCAGGAAATTGGAGGCGTGGGCCGTCATCCCCGCCGGCTTGTTCACCACCAGCAGGTGGCCGTCCTCCCACACCACGGGCAGGGGCCAGCCGCCGGGAGTGACTGCGGTTTTCGGCAGGCGGTGGTCGCCGGTCTCCGCCGTCAGGATGTCCCCTGTGCGGAGGATGTCCACAGTGCGGGCGTGTTTTCCGTTGACCAGGATGCCGTTCTCCGCCCTGGTCAGGCGGGAGACGGCGTGGGCGGAGAAGTGCAGCACCGCCCGGAGGATGTGGCGCACGGAGGCCCCGTCCTGTTCCGGCGGGGTGGTGTAAGAGATGGTTTCCATAGGCACGTCCTTTCACCCCACAGTATACCACGGCCCGCCGGATTTGACCAGAGAAAACGCGCCTCTGCCTGCCGGCGGGGTAAAGCGCGGGAATTTTTCGGGCCGCGTCTTGCGCCGGGAAAAGGGCGATGGTAAAATAAAAACGCCGGTTTGACCTTTTGCGAAGGAGGGGGGAACAGTGGGGTTTCAAATAACAGGAGCGGCCGTTTTGCTTGCTTTTTACGGCTGTTACTTCGCCAAGATGATAAGCCAGCGTCAGAAGGGGATTGTTACGGACCAGCTCGGGAAGGACAAGGCGGGGACGGAGAGACGGATTGAGACGGCGACGAGATTTGCCACATATCTGGTCCCCGCTGCGGAAGCGGTGAGCATTGCGCTCAATACGGCCCCGTTCCCCTGCGCGGTGAGGGCTGCCGGTGCGGCAGCGGCCGCCGCCGGAACAGCCGCGTTTGCGATATCGGCATGGACGATGCGGGACAGCTGGCGCGCCGGCGTACCGAGGACGGACCGGACGGAGCTTGTGACAGACGGGATCTATCAATTCAGCCGCAATCCCGCTTTTTTGGGGTTTGATCTCGTGTATATCGGCATTGCCGTGATGTTCTTCAATTGGATATTGTTTGCCGTCTCCGCCGCTGCCATAGCGGTGCTCCACCTGCAAATTGTGGCGGTGGAGGAAAAATTTTTGTCCGAGGCCTTTGGGGAGGCGTATATCGGCTATCAAAAGAGGGTTCGCCGGTACCTGGGGCGAAAGCGGTAGCGGCCGGGGGCGACGTTTGCCCTGCGGCGGGATTTCACACCTTGTCGGCGGGCCCGGGGATGTGGTATACTTTTGGAAAAATCAGACGAGGAGCGAGGATGCTGTGTATTCCGTACAGGAACTGGAGAACCTGCTGAACGCGGCGGGCGCCGATTTTCAGCTGATCCGTCAGGAGGTCCCGATTCTCTCGGCGGCGGATGCGGGGCCGTACTACGACGTTCAAAAGGCCGCGCCCACATTTATATTGCAGAGCGACAGGGGCCTGATTGCCTGCATCCTGTCCGCCGGCCGGGGAAGGATGGACTTTGCGGCCATGAGGCAGAGGTTCGGTTTTTCCGGGCTGAAAATGGCGGACCGGAAAAAGGCGCTGCGGGAGACGGGCTATCAGGTGGGGGCCATCCCCCTGATCGGCCACGGCCTGGACTGCATCTTTGACAATATGCTGCTGCAGTACGACTATATTTACGGCGGGACGGGCGATCCGCTGGTGACGCTGAAGATCCGGCCCCGGGACGTGAAGGCGCTGAACCGGGTCATAGGGGAGATGTAAAACGCTCCCCGTCTATTTTTGAAGATCAGGAGGACCGCCCATGCTCTTATCCGCGGAACACCTCTCCATCAACTTCGGCAGCCGGCAGCTGCTGGACGATGTGAGCTTCTATCTGAACGAGGGGGACAAAACCGGTATCATCGGCGTCAACGGCACCGGGAAGTCCACCTTTTTGAAGGTTTTGGCCGGTGTGACGGAGCCGGACGCCGGAACCGTTGCCCGGAACCCCAATGTTCAGGTCAGCGTCCTGCCCCAGAATCCGGTGATGGAGGACAGCGCAACCGTCTTGGAGCAGGTGTTTCTCCATTTCCCGGCGGAGTTCCGGAAATTGAACGAGTATGAGGCCAAGTCCATGCTCAACCGGCTGGGACTGCCGGACGTTGATAAAAAAATCGGGGAGCTCTCCGGCGGACAGCGGAAGCGGGCGGCATTGGCGGCGGCGCTGATCCACCCGGCGGACGTGCTGATACTGGACGAGCCCACCAACCACCTGGACAGCGAGATGGTGGCCTGGCTGGAGGATTGGCTGCGGAGGTTCCGGGGCGGCCTTGTGATGGTGACTCATGACCGCTATTTCCTGGAGCGGGCGGTGAACCGCATCACCGAGCTGAGCCGGGGAAAGCTGTACCACTACGAGGCCAATTACTCCAAATATCTGGAGCTGAAAGAGGAGCGCTCCGCGCAGGCGTGTGCCGGTGAGCGCAAGCGCCAGTCCATCCTCCGCCGTGAGCGGGAGTGGATCATGCGGGGGTGCAGGGCCCGCAGCACCAAGTCCAAGGAGCGCATTCAACGGTATGAGGACCTGCTGGCCCAGGACGCGCCGGAGGCGGACGGGACCGTGCAGATGGCGGCGGCCGCCAGCCGTTTGGGAAAGAAGCTCATCGAGCTGCGGGATGTCTCCAAGAGTTACGGCGGCCATACGGTCATCGGCGGGTTTTCCTATAACCTGCTGCGGGGGGACCGCATCGGCATCGTGGGCCGCAACGGTGCGGGGAAGTCCACCCTGCTGCACCTGGTCTCCGGGGAGCTCCGGCCGGACGCCGGGGAGGTGGAGATGGGGGCCACGGTGAAAATCGGCCATTTCTCCCAGGAGGGCCGGGAGCTGGACCTCAATCAGCGGGTGTACGATTTTATCCACAGCATTGCCGACGAGGTGGAGACCTGCGAGGGGATCATCTCCGCAAATCAGATGATGGAGCGGTTCCTCTTCCCCGGGGATTTGCAGTCCGTGCCCATCGGCCGGCTCTCCGGCGGGGAGCGGCGGCGGCTGTATCTGCTGTCCGTGCTGATGGCGGCCCCCAATGTGCTGCTGCTGGACGAGCCCACCAACGACCTGGATGTGACCACCCTGTCTATCCTGGAGGACTATCTCCAGGAGTTCCCCGGCCCCGTCCTGGCGGTATCCCACGACCGCTTTTTCCTGGATAAGCTGGCGGATTCCATCTTCGAGGTGCGGGACGGCCAGGTGCTGCGCTATACCGGCAACTGGTCCGACTGGGCGGAAAAGCGCCGGGCGGAGGAGATGCCCGGAAGGGTGGAGAAGAGCCGGCCTGCGGCAGAGCGCCCGCGGGAGCGGAAGCTGAAATTCACCTATGGGGAGCAGCGGGAATTTGAGGCCATTGACGGCGAGCTTGAGGGGCTGGAACACCGGCTGGCGGAGTGCCGGGCAGCCCAGGGGCGCTGCGGCAGCGACTATGTGAAGCTGCAGGAGCTCCAGGCCCGGCAGGAGGAGCTGGAGGCGCTGCTGGAGGAGAAGACGGAGCGCTGGGTTTATCTCAACGAGCTGAAGGAGAGAATTGACGCCCAGAATGGATAGGGTGAGGAAAAGCGGCGGGCCGTTGGCCCGCCGCTTCAAAACCCTGCCTATACGATTTTCCGCATGCGCTGGGAGACAGCGCCGGAATTTTTCTGCTCGGCAAAATAGCGGATGATGTCCTTCCTGGTGATGATGCCGATGAAATTTTCCAGATCGTCCACTACGGGGACAAAATTTTGGTTCATGGCACTGGTGAGCAGTTCCTCCATACTGACGGTAATGCCCACCGGGGGTGCGTTGTCCCCGGAGAGAATATCCCGCACCCGGAGCTTTTCCAGATCCTTCAGGCTGCGGGTGGCACGGCGGCCGCCCTCCTCGGAGAGCAGGCTCCAGAGGAAGTCCCCCTCGCTGACAGTGCCGATGTATTTCCCGCTGCGGGAGATGACCGGAATGGCCGCATATCCGTGATACCGCATTTTTTCCAACCCCTGACGGACGGTGTAGTCGTCGTACAGGTAGGCCGTACGGCTTTTGGGGAGCAGAAAATAAGCAATATTCATACTAGCCTCGTTTCTCGCGGAAGGCGGGCAGCCCCGCCTGGGATGGAAGGTGGTTTTGGCAGATGTTGCTGGTTATAGTATACAAGAGGCCTCCTCTGTATTGATGAATAAATTGTGAAATTTACCTTAAATTTTCTCTGCCGGCACTGTGTGCCACTGGCTGACAGTGGAAGGCGGCTCTGTCGGCAGCCCGGGGACACCGGCGAGCCCTGGCGGGCGCCGGAGGCTGTTTTGGCCCCGGGAGACGGCGGCATCTCCTCTGCGGATCGGCGCGGGAAAATCGGCCTTTACATTTGCCGCGGATACTGCTATGATATAGATGTCGTATATGCAACAGAAGGGAGCGACAGATATGCTGGCGCCGCAGGAATTGGAAAAGAGCCCCCTGTTTCGGGACATCAGCTATGAGGAGTACCGGAGGATGCTGCCCTGTTTTCAGGCGGTGGCGCGGTCCTATCAGGCCGACGATCTGATCTATAATTTTGCGGATACGGACCGGAATGACGTGGGCGTCGTGGAACGGGGAGAGGCGGCGCTGATCCGCATTGACGAGGAGGGCGTGGCCACCGTGATGGAAGAGCTGGGGGCCGGAGGCGTATTTGGCCGGAATCTGGCCTTCTCCGGGGCGGCGGGGGACAGCCTGGAGGTGGTGTGCCGCACATCCTGCCAGGTGCTGTTTATCGATTACCCCCATATTCTCCGGCGGTGTGAAAACGCCTGTACCTACCACAGCACGCTGGTGCAGAATATGCTGCGCCTGGTGGCGGACAAGGCCCAGGCCCTGTCGGAGCGGATTGACGTGCTCTCCCGCCGCTCCATCCGGGAAAAGCTCCTGTGCTATTTCCGGCAGCTGGCCGAACGGGCCGGGGGAGACAGCTTTACACTGCCCTTCTCCCTCAGTGTTTTGGCGGACTACATCGCAACGGACCGCAGCGCCATGATGCGGGAGCTGAAACGCCTGCGGGAGGAGGGGCTGATCCGCTCGGAGGGGCGGCGGTTCACGCTGCTTTGACGTCTCTCGGGGGACGGGTCCCGACCGCTTTTTACGGGCTCCGGAAAAATGGAGAAGGAATTTCCGGGTATCCCGGCGGAAAGCGATTGACGCTTACGGCGGTTCGGTGTAAAATAAAAAAGTATATCAAGGGAACACAGCGCCGGATCCTGCAAATCCGAAAATTCGAAGAAGGGGAAAGAAGGAAGCGAAATGTACGAGATTGTAAGAAAAGAGGCCCTGCGCCCCACAGTGACGCTGTATGAGATCAAAGCGCCGCTGATTGCGAAAAAGGCCCAGCCGGGCCAGTTTATTATCCTGCGGGTGGATGAGAACGGCGAGCGGATCCCCATCACCATCAATGCCTATGATCCGGAGAAGGGCACCGTCACCATCATCGTCCAGACGGCGGGCGCCACCACGGAGAAGCTGCGGCACCTGAACGAGGGCGACTGCCTCCAGGACTTTGTAGGGCCCCTGGGCAAACCCACCGAGACCGCCGGAAAGAAGAAGGTCTGCGTGGTCGGCGGCGGCGTGGGCTGCGCCATCGCCTACCCCGTTTTGAAGAAGTTCCACGACGACGGCGCCGAGGTCCACGCGGTGGTGGGCTTCAAGAGCCAGGACCTGGTGATCCTGGAGGAGGATTTCAAGAAGTCCAGCGACCGCCTGGTCATCTGCACCGACGACGGCTCTTACGGCCGCAAGGGTCTTGTTACCGAGGCCCTGAAAGAGCTGCTGGACGAGGGCAACCGGTACGATGAGATCTTTGCCATCGGCCCCATGGTCATGATGAAGTTCGTCTGCAAGACCACGGAGCCCTACGGCGTGCCCACCACCGTGTCCATGAGCCCCATCATGATCGACGGCACCGGCATGTGCGGCGGCTGCCGCCTGAGCGTTGGCGGCGAGATGAAGTTCGCCTGCGTGGACGGCCCGGACTTCGACGGCCACAAGGTGGACTGGGATCTGGCTGTGAAGCGCAACCAGATGTATATGCCCTTTGAGAAGCACAAATACGAGGAGACCTGCAACCTGTTCAGGAAGGAGGCCGAATAACCATGGCCAATATGTCTTTACAGAAAAACCCCATGCCCTCCCAGGACCCCAACGTCCGGAACAAAAACTTTGAGGAGGTGGCCCTGGGGTACACCGAGGCCCAGGCCCTGGACGAGGCCCAGCGGTGCCTGAACTGCAAGAACAAGCCCTGCATGACCGGCTGCCCGGTCATGGTACATATCCCCGAATTTATCCAGGAGGTGGCCAGGGGGGACTTTGAGGCCGCCTATCAGATCATTGCCGCCACAAGCGCCCTGCCCGCCGTCTGCGGCCGGGTCTGCCCCCAGGAGAGCCAGTGCGAGAAGTACTGCGTCCGGGGCAAGAAGGGCGATCCCGTGGGCATCGGCCGCCTGGAGCGGTTTGTGGCCGACTGGCACAATGCCCACAGCAAGGAGGCCCCGGAGAGGCCTGCCAGCAACGGCCACCGCGTGGCGGTGGTGGGCTCCGGCCCCGCGGGACTGACCTGCGCCGGCGATCTGGCCCGGAAGGGGTACGAGGTTACGGTGTTCGAGGCGCTGCATCTGGCCGGCGGCGTTCTGGTGTACGGCATCCCCGAGTTCCGCCTGCCCAAGTCCATCGTCCAGAAGGAGGTGGACGGGCTGAAGGCCCTGGGCGTCACCATCGCCACGGACACCGTTGTCGGGCGCACCATCTCCATCGACGAGCTGATGGCCGAGCAGGGCTTCGAGGCCGTGTTCATCGGCTCCGGCGCGGGACTGCCCATGTTCATGGACATCCCCGGCGTCAACTACCGGGGCGTGTACTCCGCCAACGAATTTCTGACCCGCATCAACCTGATGAAGGCCTATCTCCCCGGCTCCGACACCCCCATCCAGCACCCGAAGAAGGTGGCCGTGGTGGGCGGCGGCAACGTGGCCATGGACGCCGCCCGCTGTGCCAAGCGCCTGGGCGCCGAGGTGTACATCGTCTACCGCCGGGGCATGGAGGAGCTGCCCGCCCGGAAGGAAGAGGTGGAGCATGCCGAGGAAGAGGGCATCATCTTCAAGACCCTCTGCAACCCGGTGGAGATCTTCGCCGACGAGAGCGACGACGTGAACCGGATCCGCTGCATCAGGATGGAGCTGGGCGAGCCCGACGCCTCCGGCCGGCGGCGGCCCATAGAGGTTCCCGGCAGCGAGTTTGACCTGGATGTGGACTGTGTGATCATGTCTCTGGGCACCAGCCCCAACCCGCTGATCAAGTCCACCACCAAGGGCCTGGAGATCAACAAGAAGGGCGGTATTATCGTCAACGAGGACGGCCTGACCTCCCGGGAGAGCGTCTACGCCGGCGGCGACGCCGTCACCGGCGCGGCCACGGTCATCCTGGCCATGGGCGCCGGCAAGACCGCCGCCAAAGCCATTGATGAACAGCTGAGCAAATAAATTGGACGCATCGGATATAGAACAGGAGAAGAGAGGCGGACGGCAGTCCGCCTCTCTTCTCCCCTTGAAAACGACTTTTTGACAGGCGGCTCTTAACCGGCAGGAGACCACTCCTGCTGTGCCGGTTTTCCGGGTTTCCGGCACCCGTGGGAGGGTGCTTCGCCCCTCTCCGTCTGTGCGGACGCCCCTCCCACGGCCTGTCATGAATGTCCCCTGTTCCTCATAAGGTGTAGCAATGCTGCAAGGGGGGATTCTCTATGAAACGACTGATCGCGCTGCTGTGCGCCGTACTGACGCTGACTGCCGGCGCCCGGGCTGTGGACGTCTCCGCGCCCTCGGCCCTGCTGATGGAGAAGGAGACGGGGACCGTCCTCTTCGCCAAGGACGAACACACCCAGAGGGAGCCGGCCAGCGTCACCAAGGTCATGACGCTGCTGCTGACCATGGAGGCCATTGACAGCGGCCAGCTGAGCTATGACACCATGGTCACGGCCTCCGCCCACGCCTGCTCCATGGGCGGATCCCAGATTTGGCTGAAGGAGAATGAGCAGATGACGGTGGATGACATGCTGAAAGCCGTCTGCGTGGTTTCCGCCAACGACTGCGCCGTGGCCCTGGCCGAGCAGATTGCCGGCAGTGAGGACGCCTTTGTGGAGCGGATGAACCAGCGGGCCAGGGAGCTGGGCATGAACGACACCGCCTTTCAGAACGCCACCGGCCTGCCGGAGGCGGGCCACGTCACATCCGCCTACGACATCGCCCTCATGAGCCGGGAGCTGGTGCTGAACCACCCGGATATCCGGAGGTATACCACCATCTGGATGGACAGCCTGCGAAACGGCGAGTCCCAGCTGGTGAACACCAACAGGCTGGTGCGCTTTTACCAGGGGGCCACAGGACTCAAGACCGGCTCCACAGACAACGCGCTCTACTGCCTCTCTGCCACGGCGGAGCGGGACGGCATGGAACTGATTGCCGTTATTATGAAGGGGGCGACCTCCCCCCAGCGGTTTGAGGACGCCCAGACGCTGCTGAACTACGGCTTTTCCGGCTATGCGCTGAAGAAGGTTGTGCCGGAGATGCCGCTGGCCCCGGTGCCGGTGACGCTGGGAACCCAGGCTACGGTGCAGCCGGTGCTGGGGGACGGCGGGACACTGCTGCTGGAGAAGTCCAAGGCCGCGGATTTGCAGCAGGCCGTCGCCCTGGCGGAGTCCGTGGAGGCTCCGGTGGCGGTGGGGGATACGCTGGGGACGCTGACGGTCTCCGCCGGGGGGGAAGTGGTGGCGGAAATTCCCCTGCTGGCAGGGGAGGAGATCCCCAGGGTGACATTCTGGCAGATGCTGCTGCGGACGCTGCGGGTGGCCTTTTTGTCGGATTAACCAAAGCGCCACCCGTTTTTTGGCGGGCGTATGACGGTTTTCTCTTGCCGCCGGTCCGCGGGGATGGTATACTGCACTATAATAGCGGTGATATGGGCCGTGTGCCCAGCACATAAGAAAGGATCGATGATTTATGTTGGATGTCAAGCTGTTTCAGATGGGGAATTTCCTCTCCGAACCGTATGAGGACGCCCTGGCCCCCCTGCTGAAAAGCGCCCACGACCGGCTTCAGGACGGCTCCGGCCTGGGCGGGGACTTCACCGGCTGGGTGCACCTGCCCCGGGATTACGACAAGGAGGAGTTCGCCCGCATCAAAGCCGCCGCGGCCAGGATTCAGAAAAACTCCCAGGCCCTGGTGGTCATCGGCATCGGCGGGTCCTATCTGGGCGCCCGGGGCGTCATCGACTGCCTGTGCTCCCCCAACTACAACCTGAAAAAGAAGAGCACGCCCAATGTCTACTTTATGGGCAACGGCCTGTCCGCCGACGCCATGCAGGAGGTGCTGGACCTGCTGGAGGGCGTGGACTTCTCCGTCAACGTCATCTCCAAATCCGGCACCACCACCGAGCCCGCCGTGGCCTTCCGCTTCTTCCGGGCGGAGCTTGAAAAGCGCTACGGAAAGGCGGGGGCGAAGGAGCGCATCTTCGCCACCACCGACAAGGCCCGGGGCGCGCTGAAGTCCCTGGCTACCGCCGAGGGGTGGGAAACCTTCGTGGTGCCCGACGATGTGGGCGGCCGCTACTCCGTGCTTACCGCCGTGGGCCTGCTGCCCATCGCCGTGGCCGGCATCGACGTCGACGCGCTGATGGGCGGCGCGGCGGAGATGATGGATCTGTGCGCCAAAACCCCGTCCTACGGCTGCCCGGCCTGGCGCTATGCCGCGGCCCGCTCCGCCCTGTACCGCGCCGGGAAACCCATTGAAGTCCTGGCCTGCTACGACCCCGCCTTCCGCTTCATGCTGGAGTGGTGGAAGCAGCTCTACGGCGAGAGCGAGGGCAAGGACGGCAAGGGCCTGTTCCCCGCCAGTGTGGAGTTTACGGCGGATCTCCACTCCATGGGCCAGTATATCCAGGACGGCACCCGGAACATCTTTGAGACCGTGGTGCGCCTGGGGGCCTCTGACCACCAGCTGTACGTCCCCCGGGACGAGGACGACGGCGACGGCCTCAACTTCCTGGCGGGCAAGTCCATGGACTTTATCCGGGACCGGGCCATGGAGGGCACCCTGCTGGCCCACACCGAGGGCGGCGTGCCCAACCTCATCGTGGAGGCCGGCGGCAAGGACGCCCGGAGCCTGGGGCAGCTGATCTACTTCTTTGAGTACGCCTGCGGGCTGTCCGGCTACCTGCTGGAGGTGAACCCCTTTGACCAGCCCGGCGTGGAGGCCTATAAAAAGAACATGTTCGCCCTGCTGGGCAAGCCCGGCTATGAGGAGCGGAGAGCGGAGCTGGAGGCCAAGCTGAATCAATAAGAGCCTGGGACGGCGCTTTGGAACCTGTTCAGTATTTCCCCGCCCATGTCTTGACGGCGGATTTACCGCCCTGCCTGCGTTAAAAATCCTTGCAATCCTGACGGATTGCAAGGATTTTTGCCTTGGGGCGAAAAATTCCCTCGCCAAGCCCCACACGTTGAGATACTGAACAGGTTCTCACAGCGCCGCCCCGTCTGTCGGAAGAGCGGCGGGCGGAAACGCCGCGTTTCCCCTTCTCTCGACAGCAGCATGTAGAAATTTTGTGAATAAACCTCAAACTCTTGTTTTTTAGATTGTTTTTTTTTCGGAGGTATGGTATCCTTAACACAACAAACTCTCCCCGGACGGAGATTCTAAATGACAGGAGTGATTTGATATGGTCAGACTGATTATGGGCGTAAAGGGCTCCGGCAAGACCAAACAGCTCATCGAAATGATCAACAACGCGGCGAAGGATGAACCCGGCCACGTGGTATGCATTGAGGCAAACCGCAATATGACATATGACATCCACTATCATATCCGCCTCATCGACGCGCAGGAGTACAAGCTGAATAACTACGATCTGTTCAGGGGCTTTATCAGCGGCCTGTATGCCGGCAACTACGATATCTCCCATGTGTTTATCGACAATCTGCTGAAAACCGTGGGCCAGGGGATCAACGGCGAGACCGAGGCGTTTTTGAACTGGCTGGACGCCTTTGGCGAGCGCAACGGCATCAAGTTTACCGTTACCATCAGCGGCGACGTGTCCGCCGCCACCGAGGGGATGCAGAAGTTCCTGTAAAAAATACAAGATGCAATACAAGATGCAGATGACCGGCCCTGTCCCGTGGGACAGGGCCGGTTTTTATGGCGGGTTTCGGCGGTTCTGCCTGCGGTACTCCATCGGGCTGATCCCCTCCGCCCGCCGGAAGCACTGGGAGAAATAGCTGGGGGAGGAAAAACCCAGGATCTGGGCGATCAGGGAGAGGGTGTGGTCCGTCTCCCGCAGGAGAAAGCGGCTCTCCTCAATGCGCCTGGAGATCAGGTAGCTGATGGGGGAGGTGCCGAATTCCCGGCGAAAGGCGTGGGCCAGATAGTATTTGTTGAGATGGGCCAGCTGTGCCAGCTGCTCCAGGCTTAGGCTCTCTTTGAAATGATTGTCGATATACCGCCGGACCAGGCCGCACTCCCGGCTGGAGCGCGGCCCGGCTGTCTCGCCGGAGAGGGCGGCATCCCGCTGGCGGCCCAGCCGGATCAGCACCACCTCCAGCAGGCTGCGGCATACGGTTTCGCGGCCCGGCAGGGAGCCGGCGGCCTCCTGGAGCATCAGCCCCAGGCAGCCGGTCAGCTCCTCCCAGCCGGTATGGAGGTGCAGCATGGTGTAGCCCTCCGCCCCGGCCAGGGTCTCCAGATGCTCCACCCCCAGCACGATGTACTCCAGAGGGCTGTCCAGCTGGCTGACCTCCGTGTGGGGGATGTTGGCGTTGACGATGACCACGTCGTGAACGGCCACCGGGAACTCCTCCTGCCGGGTGCGGAAGCGGCCGTGGCCGTCCATGATGAAAAACAGCTCGGCGCAGCCGTGGGTGTGGAGGCTGGAGTTCCAGTCCCGGCTGTACTGCGTACGGGAGGCATAGAGCAGCCGCGGGGCGCCCTCCCCGTGGGAGAGGTCGCTGTCCGCCTGAAAGGTATACTGCCGTGCAGCCATATGGGTTGCCTCCCCGTTCTCAGCAATTTTTTGAAAGTTTACAGTTCCGGAGTCTGAAAAACAGTATAGCGGATTTTGAGCCATCGTGCAATATGCGGAAAAATTTTTGTTTTCTCCCGCCGGAATTTTGAAGTCATGACAGCGCCGCTCCACAGAGGAAATTTAAAATTATAAATTATATCTAAAAAGGCGGGCGGATTTTTTTCAAAATTGGGCTAAACCTCAAAAAGAGCAATATATATAAAAAGTTGCGCAAGAAATGGATTGTTTTGCCTGGGGAAAACCAGCTATACTTGACCTGTGGGGTTCGGGGTTTCGGCCTTGCCCCGCGGATATCTGCGTTTTTTGATTTTTTAAGGAGGTAGCACCATGAAGAAGCTTTTCAGTCTCTTGCTGACGCTTGCGCTCGTTCTCTCCCTGGCCGCCTGCGGAGGCGGCGGCAGCACTCCCCCCGCTGACAGCGGCACCACGCCCCCGGCCGACGCCGGGAATCCCGCTCCCGCGGATGCGACCATCACCGTGGCGGCCCTGGCGTCCGGCTATGAGGAGGCCTATCCCGGCATGTGGCAGGAGGTGTGCGACGCCTTCACCGAGGCCACCGGCATCAAGGTGAACCTGATCTGTGACAAGAACCTGGAGGACGTCATTGGGCCCGCCATGCAGGGCGGCGACTTCCCCGACGTCATCCATCTGGCCACCGGCCGTGAGAAGGGCCTGACCGAGCAGTTCATCAAGGACCGCAACATTGCCGATATCACCGACGTGCTGTCCATGACCGTCCCCGGCGAGAGCGTCAAGGTCTCCGACAAAATCGTCGGCGGCTTCACCGATACCTCTGTCACCAACCCCTACGGGGACGGCAAGACCTATCTTGCGCCCATGTTCTACTCCCCCTGCGGCCTGTTCTACAACGCGGGCCTGTTTGAGGAGAAGGGCTGGGCCGTTCCCGCCACCTGGGACGAGATGTGGGAGCTGGCGGAGAAGGCCCAGGCCGAGGGTACATATCTCTTCACCTATCCCACCACCGGCTATTTTGACGCCTTCCTGTATGCCCTGATGTACTCCGTGGGCGGCGCCGATTTCTTCAACAAAGCCACCACCTACGCCGAGGGCATTTGGGATACCCCCGAGGCCCAGCAGTGCTTTGACATCATTGCGAGACTGGCCTCTTACACCAACCCCGTTACCCCCGCCCAGGCCAACGACCAGGACTTCACCCAGAACCAGCAGCTGGTGCTGGACAACAAGGCTCTGTTTATGCCCAACGGCACCTGGATTGTGGGCGAGATGGCCGAGGCTCCCCGGGCCGAGGGCTTTAAGTGGGGCATGACTGCCCTGCCCGCTGCCAAGGCCGGCGGCAACGGCGCCAGCTACTGCTGGCTGGAGCAGGCCTGGATCCCCGCCGCCGCGCCCAACCTGGACGCCGCCAAGCAGTTTGTGGCCTTCCTGTACAGCGATGCCGCCTGCGCCATCTTCGCCAAGGGCGGTGCGGTACAGCCCGTCCCCGGCCTGACGGACAATCTGGAGGGCGACAACAAGCTGTTCTATGCCATCTATGACAACGGAGCCGACGCCGCCATGGGCAACTTTGCGGCCTACAATGCCGTGGCCGGCCTTGGAACCGTCCGCGAGGTATTTCTGGATCCCGTCAACGGCCTTGTCAACGGCAGCGTCACCGTGGATCAGTGGATCAGCGACGTGAAGGCGGCCAGCGACCAGATGCGCGCCAACATTATGGAATAAACAGCCCACCGAAATTGCATAGTCCGTAAACAGGCGGCGGCGAGCAGGAACCTGCCCGCCGCCGCCTGAAAATTCAATGGTCTGACACCCTGCGACACTTTCCGAAAGGAGTGGTTCCATGCGCAGCAGCAAGAGCCGGGGGCGGTTCCTCATCCTGTGCCTTGCCCCGGCAGTCATCCTCTACTTTGTATTTATGATCCTGCCCACCCTCAATGTGTTCCGCATGTCCCTCTTCGAGCGGGGGGCCTATTCCCCTACGGAGACCTTTGTCGGCACGGCAAACTTCAAGGCGCTGATGAACGACGCCAAGTTCATTACCTCCATGCAGAACACCATCCTGCTGATTGTCACCGTCACCATCATCACGTTCTTCTTTGCCATCGTCTTTGCGGCGATTCTGACCCGGGAGAAGATTCGGGGACAGAACTTTTTCCGCATTGTATTCTATATTCCCAACATCCTCTCCGTGGTGGTCATCGCCGGTATTTTCTCCGCCATTTACAAGCCGGAGAACGGCATGCTGAACAGTATCCTCTCCTTTCTTAAGGGCGAGACCGTTATGGTCCTTTGGAAAGACCAGCCCATGGTCATTGTCAGCGTGATCATCGCCATGGTGTGGCAGGCCATCGGGTACTATATGGTCATGTACATGGCATCTATGTCCGCCGTGCCCGAGAGCCTCTACGAGAGCGCCGGGCTGGACGGCGCGGGACGGCTGACCCAATTCTTCCAGCTGACGCTGCCCCTGATCTGGACCAATATCCGCACTACGCTGACCTTTTTCATCATCTCCACCATCAACATGGCCTTCCTCTTTGTCAAGGCCATGGTAGCCAAGGGGATGGCCGACGTGGGGCTGAGCTTCATGTATGCCCAGAAGGACGCCGGGCTCTATGGCTACTCCATGGCGGCGGGCGTGGTGATCTTCCTGTTTTCCTTCCTGCTCTCCGCCCTGGTGAACTGGGTGACTAAGCGGGAAGTCTTAGAGATGTAAAGGGGGCGAGGGTATGACGAAAGAGAAAAAGGGCCTCTCCGGTGAGACGCTGTATAAAATTTTCATCTATGTGGTGCTGATTGCCCTTGCCGTCGTCATCATTGTGCCGGTGGCCTGGGTGTTCCTGGCCTCCGTCAAGCAGAACAGCGAGTTCTATGGGAATCCATGGGCACTGCCGGCGTCATTTTACTGGCAGAATTTTGTGGACGCCTGGAACGCCGCCAGCATGGGCAGCTACATGCTCAACTCCGTTCTGGTGACGGCGCTGTCCCTGGTGCTGCTGCTGGTAGTGGCCCTGCCTGCGGCATACTGCCTGGCACGGTTCCGCTTCCGGGGAAGCCGCTTTCTGAACACCTGCTTTATGGCGGGGCTGTTCATCAACGTGAACTACATTGTCGTCCCCATCTTCCTGATGCTGCGGGATGGTGACGCATGGCTGAAAAATGCGGTGGGCAGCGGTTTTTTGCTGAACAACCTGGCGGTGCTGGCATTGGTGTACGCCTCCACTGCCCTGCCCTTTACGATCTATCTCCTCTCCGGCTACTTTGCCACGCTGCCCCACGATTTTGAGGAGGCCGCCTATATCGACGGCGCGGGCTACGGCCAGGCCATGGTCCGCATCATCTTCCCCATGGCCCAGCCGTCTATTATCACCATTATCCTCTTCAATTTCCTCTCCTTCTGGAACGAGTACATCATCTCCATGACGCTGATGAGCAGCGCCACCGGACAAAAGACCCTGCCGGTGGGCCTTTTGAACCTGATGCAGGCCCAGCAGTCCTCGGCCCAGTACGGCATTTTATACGCCGGATTGGTGCTGGTGATGCTGCCCACGCTGATCCTCTACATGTGCGTGCAGAAAAAGCTGACCCAGGGTATGACCGTGGGCGGCCTGAAGGGGTGAGACCATGAAATTTTGGAAAGAGCATACCGGCCTGCGGGTCACGTTCATCGCCCTGTTTTTCCTGGTGGGGCTGGCACTGGTGATTCACGGCTGGACCATGACGGGAACGCTCTCCGGCCTGGGGCTGATGGTTGTGGGAGTGATTCTCCTGCTGGCCGCCCTGATGATCTACAACAAGCCCTTTGAGGGCGGCCGCGGCCCCGGACTTTGAAGAAGGGGCGGTATTCATGACTGACTTACAGAGACCGGGCCGGGTGACCATTCCCACCGACGTGGACGTGGTGCCCGAGACCCTGGAGCTGCTCCGCCGGTGGGGGGCCGACGCCATCCGGGACTGTGACGGCACGGACTACCCGGAGGAGCTGAAGGGTGTGGCGGCCAAGGTCTATTCCACCTATTATACCACACGCAAGGACAACGACTGGGCCAGGGCCAACCCTGACGAGGTGCAGCAGTGCTACATACAGACCGCATTTCACACCGCCGCCGGCGGGCCGCTGTCCATTCCCCTGATGCAGGGGATCAGCCGTGAGCTGATGAAGGTCAACGACCGTGACGACATCAGGCGATGGTGGGAGGTGATGGACCGCACTACGGGCACCCCGCTCTCCCCGGATGCCTGGGAGTACGACGCCGCAGGGGGCTGTGTGACAATTCCGGCCCCGGAGGATTTCCACGATTATACCGTCAGCTTTCTGGCCTATCTCATCTGGGATCCGGTGCACATGTACAACGCCGTTACCAACGGCTGGAAGGACTTTGAACACCAGATCACCTTTGATGTGCGCCAGCCCAAGACCCGGAAGTTCACCATGGAGCGGCTGCGCAGGTTTATTGCGGAGCACCCCTATGTGGACGTGATCCGCTATACCACCTTCTTCCACCAGTTCACCCTTGTTTTCGACGAGCTGCGGCGGGAGAAATATGTGGACTGGTACGGGTATTCCGCCTCCGTCTCCCCCTGTATCCTGGAGCAGTTTGAGCGGGAGGCGGGCTACAGGTTCCGGCCGGAGTTCATCATCGACCAGGGGTATTACAACAACCAGTACCGGGTTCCGTCCAGGGAGTACAAGGACTTTATGGCCTTCCAGCGCCGGGAGGTGGCCGCCTTGGCCAGGGAGATGGTGGACATCACCCATGAGCTGGGCAAGGAGGCCATGATGTTCCTGGGGGATCACTGGATCGGCACGGAGCCGTATCTGGAGGAGTTCCAGACCATCGGCCTGGACGCAGTGGTGGGCAGCGTGGGCAACGGGTCCACCCTGCGGCTGATTGCGGATATCCCCGGTGTGAAATACACCGAGGGCCGCTTTCTGCCCTACTTCTTCCCGGATACCTTTCATGAGGGGGGCAACCCCGTGGGGGAGGCCCGGGAGAACTGGGTCACGGCCCGCCGCGCCATCCTGAGAAAGCCCATTGACCGCATCGGCTACGGGGGGTATTTAAAGCTGGCCTGCCGGTTTCCGGACTTTATCGACTATGTGGAGTCCGTCTGCCGGGAGTTCCGACAGCTGTATGACAACATCGGCGGGGCGGAGCCTTACTGCGTGAAGCGGGTGGCTGTGCTGAACAGCTGGGGCAGGGCCCGCTCCTGGGGCTGCCACATGGTGCACCACGCCCTGTACCAAAAGCAGAACTACTCCTACGCCGGGGTAATCGAGGCCCTGTCCGGCGCGCCCTTTGACGTGCGCTTCCTCAGCTTTGACGAGGTGAAGGCCGACCCCCGCGTGCTGGAGGGGGTGGATGTGCTCATCAACGTAGGCGACGGTGACACGGCCCATACCGGCGGCGCAGTCTGGGAGGATCCGGAGATCTCCTCCGCCGTCAAGCGCTTTGTCTGGAACGGCGGCGGGCTCATCGGCGTGGGGGAGCCGTCCGGGCACCAGTACCAGGGGCGTTTCCTTCAGCTGGCCCATGTGCTGGGGGTGGAGAAGGAGACGGGCTTTACCCTGAATTATGATAAGTACAACTGGGATGAGCACAGCTCCCATTTCATCCTGGCCGACTGCACCGGCCCCGTGGACTTTGGCGAGGGCAAGAAGAGCATCTACGCCCTGGAGGGGGCAGAGGTACTGGTTCAGCGGGACAGGGAGGTTCAGCTGGCGGTGAATCAATACGGTTTCGGCCGGGCAGTGTATCTCTCCGGGCTGCCCTACTCCTTTGAAAACTGCCGGCTGCTGTACCGGGCCATTTTGTGGTCCGCCCGCGGGGAGGACGCGCTGTGCCGCTGGTTTTCCACTAACTGCAGCGTAGAGGTCCATGCCTACGTCCAGAGCGGGAAGTTCTGTGCGGTGAACAATAGCGACGCGCCGCAGCACACCACGGTATACCGGGGGGACGGCTCCGCGTTCGGCCTGGATCTGGCGGCGGGTGAGATCCGCTGGTACGGCATTTGACCGGAACGGGATAAAAGCGGCCTGCGGGCCTCCCGGTATTTCCGTCACCGGTTTCACCGGTTCCTCCTTCGGCGCAAATGCCTGCACAGCAAACCGCATCTGGCCCGGCACGGGGCGGGCACCTCCTTATGCCCTCCCTCCGTGGGTTTGCCCTGTTTCCGCCTGCCTGCCGGTTTTTTGACAGGTTAAAAAGGAGTGCGGCACACGTTTTCTGTGTGCCGCACTCCTTTTCAAACAAGGCCTAAATCATTGCCGGCCGCTTTTAACGGGCGGCAGATCCCCTTTATAAATTCTGCATTGACGGCCCGGCCTCCCGATGGTATAATCTCAGCCGTTGCCGCAGCGGATATTTTTCAAGAGGGGGTGCGATTATGAAGCCTGAAACCGTTGCCGTACTGTTTAAACGTCCCCGCATGGGGCGCAGGCTGGCGGTTTTGACGGTGAGCCTGATTGTAATCGGCATGTGCGTGGCAGTATTCAAAACCGTGGGGTTTGGCACCGATCCCTGCTCGACTTTTACGCTGGGCGTATCCGCCCGCACGGGCGTGTCCTTTGGAACCTGCCAGCTGGCGTTTAATCTGCTGATGTTTCTCCCGGTTGTCCGGTTTGATCTGTCCCGCATTGGGATTGGCACCCTGGGCAATATGGTGGGCGTTGGCTATATTGCGGATTTCTGCATGAGGGTGATTGAATTGCAGACCCCGCCCGGAGGGTTTTCCATGGTGGCCAGGGCGGTTATGTTTGCCGTCAGTATGGCCGCATTCCTGACAGCCGCCTCCTTTTACATGGTGGTGGATCTGGGCGTCGCGCCCTATGACGCGGTTCCGCAGCTGATTTCCAGGCGCATGCACAGGCTGAGTGCCCGTACGGTCCGCATGCTGTGGGATATCGCCATCCTGACTGCCGGATTCCTGCTGGGTTCCACGGTGGGCCTGACGACGCTGATTACAGGGTTCTGCCTTGGTCCCGCCATTGCTTTTGTGTCCGGCCATGTGGGGGATTGGTTCAGGTAGCGGCGGCACCGGCCCTGTTTAAAACGCACCGGAATGCCGTCCTGAGGCGCTTTTTCGCCGGTAGTTTGCGAAGTTCCCTTGAAATCCGCGGGGATGTCGTGCAGGCAGCCGTCAATATAAAAAGACGGGTTCCCGGCCTGCCTCTGTTATGGTGCAGCAGCCGTTCAGCTGGCCGCCGTCATGGATCAGAAAGGATGCCGCCGTGATATTTCCGTTGATATCCCCTGTCATTTCCAGCTGCAGCAGGCCTTTCGCAAAGATATTACCCTCCACACATCCGGCCACATAGACGGTATCTGCGCAGATAGGCCCCCTGACCACGCCGCCGGCCGTTACAATTACGACACCTGTTATCTCGACGCTTCCCTCGACGGTACCCTCCACCCAAAACGGCCCGCTGCCGCACACATGGCCCAAAGCTGCCGTGCCCTTGGCGATGACCGTCCCATTGGCCCGGGAAGGCCGGGAGGGGCGGTGCTGCGCTGTATCCGGCGCCCCTGTACGAATCTGAATTTTCATTGTCTCCGTTTGTTCCCTTGAAAATTCCATCACAACCAAATCCAAAAATAGAGCATGTCTGCATGAAAATGCAGCTTGTCCCACGTCCGCTGCGGCGCCCGGGAAAAATTTCCGGTATGGACGATATCCCTGACGGCGGGGTATAGTGTGATGTTATCATATCTTGCCGGGAAAGTCGAGAGCGCTTCAGCCGTATTTTTTCCAGGAGATAAGCGGTTCCTGAGAGATATGTGCTATAGGGGCAGGAAATGCCCTCTGCGGGACTTCCCCCACGGGTTCGGCCGGCCTGCCGCAGCGGGCCCCTTCCCTTTTTGAAGAGTCCGCCCGGTTTTGGTGCAGGGCCCCGCAGGTTTTGCAGAGACAGGGAGGGGGATGTCTGCGGGATTCCAGTCAGCCCGTTCGCAGGCGGTCTTTTTGGGGGGCAAGCGCCCGCTTTCGATACTTTAATTTTTGAAGAGATCCGTAAGTGCGCACACGATTTTTTCAAGGGTACCATCGTCGGAAGGACTGTGTTCCACAAGGAACTCCCATTTGCCGTCTTCTGTTCTATGGATTTTGATGTGTGTCCTTAAGAGGAACAGCGCGGCGATCAGCACCCCGATCTCCGGCAAACCGGGAACGGCAAAAGACTGGGCAGCCTGTGCGTTTGCCCGGCAGCGCTTTACCGCGGAGGACAGAGAGGGGTCTTTCTCTGCAATTGCAATCACATCATCCCAAAAACCTGCAGGCAGTGGCGCGGGCAGGACAATTTGATCCTGATACTGCGAATAAAACTCCGCAAAATCGGGCTCCCTCTGCGCCAGGGCCAATATAGTACTTTTTGAAGGATATGCAGAGTATTCAACTGTCGGCATCGTTCAGTTCAGCCTCCGTTTCTTCCAGGGTTTTTGTCAGCTCCTGAGGCATACATGTTGACCACGCCCGGCGCAATTGGCGGCGCTCCGCACCTGTAGCCGTATGCAGCAGACGGGCATAACTGCGGACCACAATCGTCAGGTTATACGGGTCATTTGTATCAGCAAATATTTTGGCGGATTTTAGATAGAAATCGCCTGCCAGAGGAAAATTCTGCAGTTCCTCGGCAATTCTTCCCAGCTGATGGTAGGAGCCGGCCGCGCCATGCTCATTGCCCTGTTTTTCCTTAATTGCCAGCGACTTTTTGTACCAGGCCTGGGCTGCTGCAAAGTTCCTCAGTTCCTGGGCAATGATGCCCAGTTGATGGTAGGTGATGGCCGCGCCATACTCATTGCCTTGTTTTTCAAAAATCGCCAGCGACTTTTTGTACCAGGCCTGGGCTGCAGCAAAGTCCCGCAGTTCCTGGGCAATGCTGCCCAGCTGATGGTAGGTGCCGGCCGCGCCATGCTCAACGCCTTGTTTTTCAAAAATTTCCAACGCTTTTTTGTACCAGGCTTGGGCTGCAGCAAAGTCCCGCTGTTTTTGGGCAATGGTGCCCAGCTGATGGTAGGTGATGGCTGCGCCATACTCATTGCCTTGCTTTTCTTCTATCGCCAGCGACTTTTTATACCAGCATTCAGCTGCCGTAAGATCCCGCAGTTCCTGGGCAATGATGCCCAGCTGATGGTAGGTGATGGCCGCGCCATGCTCATCGCCTTGTTTTTCAAAAATTTCCAACGCTTTTTTATACCAGGCTTGGGCTGCAGCAAAGTCCCGCAGTTCCTGGGCAATGATGCCCAGCTGATGGTAGGTGATGGCCGCGTCATGCTTATCGCCTTGTTTTTCAAAAATTTCCAGTGCCTTTTTGTACCAGGTTTGGGCTGCAGCAAAGTCCCGCAGTTTGTAAGCAATGATGCCCAGTTGATGGCAGGTGCTGGCTGCGCCATGCTCAACGCCTTGTTTTTCAAAAATTTCCAACGCTTTTTTGTACCAGGCTTGGGCTGCAGCAAAGTCCCGCAGTTCCTGGGCAATGATGCCCAGCTGATGGCAGGTGATGGCCGTGCCATGCTCATTGCCTTGCTTTTCCTTAATTGCCAGCGACTTTTTGTACCAGGTTTGGGCTGCAGCAAAGTCCCGCAGTTCGTAGGCAATATTGCCCAGCTGATGGCAGGCGCCGGCCGCAGCTTTCCAATGATTAGAGGACTCGGCTTTTTCCGCAAGTGCTGAATACAGCTGATGCGCTTCGGCAAACCGGCGCGTTTCTTCCGCATAATATGCCAGGCTTTGGGTCAATGCCATATAGTCGATGTCCATATCCTGGGCGTCCGCCAATTGTCTTGCATGGTAGAAATTCGCAATATTCATCTGGTAGACGGCCTTTACCTGATATAGCGGCTTACCTGTCAAAGTGTCCGCGAGACTTCCCATAATATCCACAAAGCCTCTCTGCACGGGCTCGGGGGCGGGCGTCTGCCGCAGCAGGTATCCCCGCAAGGCAGGGTGGAGTTGGTAGACATTCTGCCCTATGTGGGTGCAGAAACCCGCCTCCTCCAGAATATGGAGGCAGGAATTGATTACATCCGACCCGATAGGACATCCCGCCGCGTTCAGCATTATTTTTATATGATCCGCGTCCATGTAATACTCATGCAGGCCGGCCAGCTGCAATACGGGGAGATACTGTTCGGTAAGGCCGCCGCCGAACACGGCATAAGCGGCCTGAAGCCGCCGGGTGCTCTCATCCCCCTCCATCCCCTCAAAGTTGCTCTCCAGGTCGGCCAGCAGCTGTTTGGCCGAACAGTTTTGAAGCCGCAGCAGGATTGACCGGATGGCCAGGGGATTGCCGCACAGCTTATCAAGGATTTGAATGTAAGTCTCGTCGTCCCGGTTCAGTGTCAGGCCGAGATCTCTCACAACGGCGTTGCAGTACTCCCACAGGTCCTCCCCGCTCAGGCCGCCCAGAGGGAGGGGGCAGCAGGATTGAACCGGCAGCCATTCTTCCCTGCTCCGGCTGGTGATCAGTATCTTCGTCTTCCCGCCGCGGAGCCCTTTCAGCAGCCGGGCCAGGATATCCCGGTCCTCTGTGCCGAGCTGGGGCTGAAGCTCCGTCCCCTCAATACCGGAAGCGGATTCAAAGTTGTCCCATACCAGCAGGCAGGGCCTGTCCCGCAGCAGCCGCGTCAAGAGCTCCTGTTTTTCCTCCGCCGGCCCTGCCAGGGCGACAGTGCCCGCCAGTTTGTCCAGCAGCTGGTTGATAACGTATTCGGCGGAATGGATTTCCTGGAAGTTGAACCAGAAAACCTCCCCCTGCAGCCCGCCGGTCTGCTCCAGCCAGCGCAGGAAGCCCTTTGCCAGGCTGGTCTTGCCGACTCCGGCCTGGCCGTGTATCAGGAGTGCCGCCTGGGGCTGACGGAGCATGGCGCGCTCCAGCTTTTGAATATCGCATCCTCTGCCGATAAACCCGTAATCGCCGTCCGCTCTTGCGTCTTCCGGCAGGGGCGAGGCTTCCTCTCCCAATGCCTCTACAGGCCGGAGCTTCGGCAAAACCGCACTCTCAGAGGACAGCTGCTGGTACAGGACCGGGACAACCCAGTCCTGCAGGGGCAGCTTTCCGACAATGCAGTCCCGATCAGGCTGCCGCAGCATGTTCCCCCGGCCGGCGCGCACCGCCTCCGATACTCTGCCCGTGGAAAAAAGGCGCTCATAGAATGCCGGAATGAACGCCCTCGCGCCGCTTACATAGAGAGAGTACCCCATGGCCACCACACTGCGGACGCCGGCCCTGAGCAGTCCCGCCGCCACGCAGGCAAAGGGATCCTTTGCCTGGCCGTCAATCATGCCGGACTGACAGGCATTCATCACCATAAATGGGATGTGATATTCCGCCAGCAGCTGGGCAAGCAGCCTTGTGTCAATGGGGTCGGGTTTGCCGCTGTCCGTTTCAAAGACAAGCTGGCCCTCCGGGGCGGCGTACAGGTTCCCGGCAGGCGTGTCCACAACCGCGCCGTAGCCGCCATGGCCGTCAAAATGTACGATATTGTAATAGTTAGGTCGGTCGTGCAGCACTTTTCGCAGCCGGTCAAAGGACGGCGGGCGCAGGACGTCCACAGTAACGGGCAGGTTATTTTCACCGATGTAACGCACGAGACTGCTGGCCAGGACGTTGTAGCTCACATCGTTTTCCCCGTAGGGCCGGGGGATCACATACAGAATGTGGATGGCGTCCCGGGGCGGAGCGGCCGGCAGGGGCGGCGGGTCGCCGACGCAGGAGAGCTGCCGGTCTATGCAGCAGCGCAGGGCCAGCCAGCCGTCGTCCCCGCTGTACAGGGCCTCCCAGGGCCAGGACATAATCTCGGGCGAGTCGCTTGCGATCTTAATGTGGAAGCCCTCAAAATTCTGCCTTCTCGCCTCCTGGTACCAATCCCGTGCATATCCGGTAAACAGCGTGTCAAAAATGACGGCGCCCCACGCCTTCATGGTTTCCGCGACGCGCTCCGCTGACTGAGGATATACGCCGAAGGGGGCTTGCAGATAGTCCTCCAGGTACCAGCGCAGCTCCGGAAGGAACTGCTTTGCGGGATGCCCTTCCACAGGAAACGCCGCGGGATCCGGCAGGGAAACCGCGGCGGTGCGTTTCATGTCCGTGCCGCGGATGACCTCGAACATTGCGCTGCCGTTTTGACTACCGGTATGATGGATCTGAATTTCCAAGGGAACGACCTCCTTTGAAATCAGGATAGATGATCCACATACATTGCTTTTGCTTAATTTTACCAGAAGAGGTAAGATTTGACAAGAGTTTTTGATGCAGTTGTTGTATCGACAGTGAGAGCGGCTTTTGCTCTGCACAGTGAACCCTGGCCTCTTGTTTTCCGTGTTCAAAATTCCGCAGACAAAATTTTTTTATTTTCACTTTTTAGCGTTTTTTGATTTTAACCACAGTAACCGGTTTTCCAAAGTCCTTCATTTACAGGGCTTTGAGCAAAAAACCAGCCTTGATTCCCGAAATAACAGTTCGAAAATCAAGGCTGGTTCATCTGGCGGAGAAGGAGGGATTCGAACCCTCGAGACCCTTTAGGGGCCTACATGATTTCCAATCATGCGCCCTCGACCAACTAGGCGACTTCTCCATAGCTGATTCAATTTTTACCAATAAGTCCAAAACGTACAGCGTTATTATTATAACAGAGCTTTTTACAAAGTCAAGTGCTTCTTTCCAAAATTCCGAAAAACATTTATGGACAGCCGGCAAACAAGCGCTGGGAATGTGCAGTGGTTTGTGGTATACTAGGGTGTGTTTTAAAACCGCCAAAGCGCTGTTTTGGGGCGCCCTTTTCCGTCCTGCGTTGATTTGACTTGAAATCCGTCGGGATTCCCGCGTCAAATTACCTTGCCTGGAAGAAAAACCGCCCCAGTCCGGCATTTCGCCGGTTTTAGAACACACCCTGAGCAGTATCCTCAAACACAGAAAAACGTTCAGCGGCCCGGGGAGCGCATGGCTCTGCGATTGTCCCTGACGGGCGTCAGTCCGCCTGCGTCCCCTGCCTTGCCCTGCAACCTCTGTCCCCGCCTTTGTTTTTCCTGCGATTTTTGGGAGCTGCCCTGGAACAGGATTGAAAATTCACGGCAGAGATCCGGGGCGCAAGAGTCCGGCGGCCGAAGAGCCGGATGGGATACGGAGCCCCGGGGATGCCCGCCGGGTATTCTGCGCTGCGACGGCAGCGGGAGGAGGCATTGTGTTGGAGACTGTCAGCGGGGTCAGCAATTGGAGGCTGACCGTTCGCCGGGAACCGGCGGGAATTACCGTTCTCCGGGGGACTACCTGCGATCGGCGTGCTGCGCTGCCGGAGGAGCTGTGGGGCGTTCCGGTGACGGCGCTGGGAGACCATGCCCTGGCCCCCGGCGCCGGGGAGGTCTCCGGCCAGGAGGTGCTGGTGGCCTGCGGGCCCGCGGCGGCAGATGCGCAGTGGGACAACAGGAACCTCCTGGAACTGACGCTCCCCGCCGCCCTGGAGCGTGCAGGCGATTATGCCCTTTTCAACTGCGTAAACCTGAAAACCCTGTGCCTGGGGGACGGTGTTGCCCACTGGGGCGGCGGAGCGATTATGAACTGCCGCCGGCTGGATACCTTCCGGGTGGACTGCTCCGGCCGGGAGGGGGAGCTGCTGGCCTATTTTGCCGGGGAGCTGCCGGGGGAGCTGGACGTGACGCTGCGCCGGTCCGGGGAGACGGCGGCGCGGCTGATCTTTCCGGAGTATGTGGAGGTCTATGAGGAGAACTGCCCCGCCCATCATTTCGACTACAATATCTACGGTGCGGGATACGGCTATCACCACTGCTTTTATCAAAAGAGGCTGGATCTCAAAGCCTACGACGGGCTGTGGCGGCCCATGCTGGCCATGGAGCATGACGGCGGCTGTGCCCTGCGCCTGGCCTGGTGGCGGCTGCGGTATCCGGCAGGGCTGACGGAGCGGGCGGCGGAGGACTATCGGGCCTACCTCCGGGCCCACGGGCTGGAGGCCATCCGGTACCTGCTGTCCCAGCGGGACGCTCCGGGACTTCGCATGCTGCTGGCGGCGGCGGAGCCGGACCGGGAGACCCTGTCTGCCGCCTGTGCCCTTGCCAGGGAGCAGGGAGGCGCCGCTGCGCTGGCGGTGCTGCTGGAAGAGCAGCACCGGCGTTTTCCGATGGGGGCGGAGAGGCGGTTTGAGCTATAGGGAAATGCGGAGAGGGACCGGATATGCGCTGCAGAGCGGCGGCCTCCGCCAGGTTTGCTGAGGAGTTGATATTTTGGACGGTGCACCCATTAAGGACTATGCGCAGATTGGGCAGGAGATCCTCTCTGCCGCCCGGAACGAGCTGTATATCAACCTGCCGTATCTGGACGCGGCCCTGTGTGCCCTGGCTTTCCGGCCGGGCGGCGGGGTGACGCTCTCTCTGGCCACGGACGGGGAGGCGCTGTACTACGACGGGGCCTGGCTGGGGGAGCGGTATCTCCGCTCCCGGACGGCGGTGAACCGGGCCTATCTCCATGTGATTCTCCACTGTATGCTCCGGCATTTGGGAAAGGCGCGGGGAAGGGCTCCGGAGCTGTGGGATCTGGCCTGTGATGCGGCGGTGGAGAGCATTCTGGACGGGCTGGACTACCCCTGCCTGGAGGGGGGAGGCGCCCCCATGCGGCAGAAGTTCTACGGTGAGTGCCGGGCGGATATGCCGGTGCTTACGGCCGAGGGGATTTACCGGCGCCTTCTGCGGCTGGGGCTGCCGGAGTATGAGCTGGCCCGGCTGCAGCGGGCGTTTCTGGTGGACGACCACGGCCTGTGGGCTCCGGAGGAGCAGGACGACAGGGAGCAGAGCCGGCGGCAGGATGAGAGGTGGCGGGATCTGTCGGAAAAGACCGGGACCGGCATGGAGACTGTGCTGGCGGGGCAGGCCGCCGGCGGCGGAACGGTGCTGGAGCAGCTCCGGGTGGCCGTCCGGGACGATGTGGACTACCGGGCCTTCCTGCGGCGGTTTGCCGCCCCCAGGGAGGTTATGGAGGTGGACGGCGATGCGTTTGACTACGGGTTTTACACATACGGGCTGCGGCTTTACGGGAATTTGCCCCTGGTGGAACCGCCGGAGACCAGGGAGGAGCGGCGGATTGAGGACTTTGTCATCGCCGTGGACACCTCCATGTCCACCTCCGGGGAGCTGGTGCGGCAGTTTCTGGCCTGCACCTACGCCGTTCTGCGCAGTACGGAGACCTTTACCCGGAAGGTGAACATCCGCATTCTGCAGTGTGACGACCAGGTGCGGTCCGATATCGCTCTCCACGACCTGGAGGAGCTGCGGGCGTATATGGAACACTTTCAGCTCACCGGCGGCGGGGCCACGGACTTCCGCCCGGCCTTTGAGCACACGGCCCGGCTTTTGCGGGAGGGCGCCTTTACCAGGCTGCGGGGCCTGCTCTATTTTACCGACGGCATGGGCATTTACCCCGCAAAGCGGCCGCCCTGGGAGACGGCGTTTGTCCTGCTGGGAGAGCCGCCCATTTCGGTGAGGATACCGCCCTGGGCCGTCCGTCTGACGCTGGAGCTGCCGGATTTGGAGAGGGCCGCCCGGGAGACGGCGGAGGAGTGGCCGGATGTCATCCCATGGGATGAGCTGCCCCAGCTTTGACGGCGGCCTTTGAATATGGTATGATGGCAGACACGGGCTGCAAAGAGGCCCGGCGGCGTACCGCCCGACGCCCGATGACGCGGGAGGGGGTGCCGGTACTGCCGGGGTAAAGAGGAGCGACGCAATGAACATCAAACAGGCAAAACAGGAGATTACCAACACCCTGCGGGCATATCTTGCCAGGGACGAGCTGGGGAATTATCTGATTCCCGCCGTCCGCCAGAGGCCCGTGCTGCTGATGGGCCCGCCCGGTGTGGGCAAGACGCAGATTATGGAGCAGATTGCGGCGGAGACCGGCGTGGGGCTGGTGGCCTATACCATCACCCACCATACCCGCCAGAGCGCCATCGGCCTGCCGTTTATTGAAAAGCGGATCTATGGCGGGGAGGAGTTCTCTGTCACGGAGTACACCATGAGCGAGATACTGGCCTCCGTCCACCGGCTGATGGAACGCACAGGCCTGCGGGAGGGTATCCTGTTTCTGGATGAGATCAACTGCGTCTCGGAGACCCTGGCCCCTATGATGCTGCAATTTTTGCAGTGCAAGACCTTTGGCAACCAGCGGTTGCCGGAGGGGTGGCTGATCGTGGCGGCGGGCAATCCGCCGGAGTACAACAAATCCGTCCGGGATTTCGACGTGGTGACGCTGGACAGGGTGAAGCGCATCGATGTGGCCGAGGATTTTGCCGTCTGGAAGGAGTACGCCTGCCGGAAGGGGATCCACGGGGCGGTGGTGTCCTATCTGGACATTCGCAAAGAGAATTTCTACCGTATCGAGACCACGGCGGACGGACTGCAGTTTGCCACCGCCCGGGGCTGGGAGGATCTGGGCGAATTGATCTGCGCCTATGAGAAGCTGGGCCTCCGGGTGGACCGGGAGGTGGTGGGGCAGTATATCCAGCTGCCCCGCATCGCCAAGGATTTTGCCAACTACCTGGAGCTGTACTATAAATACCAGCGCACCTACCATGTGGAGGATATCCTCAGAGGGGCATGGCAGCCTGTCACCGTGCTGGAGCTGCGGAATGCGCCCTTTGACGAGAAGCTGTCGGTGATGGGGCTGGTGTTCTCACGCCTCAGTGAGGAGGCCCGGAACACCCGCCGTCAGGACGCCCTGACCGCCGCCCTCCACGCCGCACTGCTGACGTTTAAGGAACGGATCGGGTCGGAGGCCCCCGGGGAGGCGCTGTCCCGGCTGATAGAGCTGCGGCAGGAGAGACTGCGGCAGGCGCAGGAGGCGGGACAGCTGGACAGGGAGAGCCGGGATCTGGGCCAGCGGGAGATCAATGCCCTGGAGGAATACCGTCGGAGGCTGGCGGAAGAGAACATCGGCGCGCCGTCGGCGATGGATGCGGTCCGGGAGTGGTTTGGCCGGGAGGTGGACCGCCGGACGGAGCTGGGGGCGGAGACCGGAGTCATGTTCGGCAATGCCTTCCGCTTTTTGGAGGAGACCTTCGGCGACAGCCAGGAGCTGGTGATATTTGTCACCGAGATTACCGCCGGGTATGACGCCAGCTGGTTTGTGGAGAACTTTGGCTGTGACGCCTACTTCCGCCACAACCGGGAACTGCTGTTTGACGACACCCGGCATCGCATCCGGGAGGAGATTGCCGCGGCAAAAGCGGCGGAGCAGGAGGAGGGCCATGACTGAGGAACTGCAAAAGATAGAGGCCGTACTGGATGAGAGGGTCCGCCCCACCCTGCGGGCCCACGGCGGGGAGATTGCCGTTGACCGGCTGGAGGGCGGCGTGCTGTATGTGAAGCTGCTGGGCCAGTGCGCCGGGTGCCCCTCGGCGGATCTGACCAGTGAACAGGTGGTGGAGGCGGAGCTGGTAAAGGCCCTGCCGGAGCTGGTGCGGAAGGTGGCCGTGGTGCAGACCGTCAGCGATGAGCTGTGGGAGCAGGCGAAAAAGCTGCTGCGGGAACACCATCTGTAAAGCGCATGGGCGGGCCCGATGCGTTTTGGGCGTGTTGAGTGCAAAGAGAGGGGGGACGACGGCCGGCCGTCGTCCCCCCTCTCTTTGCGGAGAGTGTTTTATACTAGAATCCATTAAAAAGCTTTAAAAAGCTTTTTATAGCGCCGAAGGCGCGTTGGATTCTTATGCGACGTGTTTTGCGCCAGGATG
>ERZ808035.100-NODE-100-length-105640-cov-6.941826_pt1 | contig 105640 bp, 103 predicted proteins | sample MGYA00380189_ERZ808035 | MGnify/ENA primary metagenome ERZ808035 (study PRJEB31490, sample SAMN06133407) | mouse gut metagenome | isolation source: M5_1 | host: mice | place: China: Chengdu | collected 2015-05 ... | reverse complement strand
AACGAAAGCAGCGACTACCACAGACGCATGAATGTACTTAGGCAATATGAGATACCCTTTTCCATGCTGCCGCAGGGAATGCTTGCACAGCTATCCGTATGGGACGAATATTTCAAAGATACATACCGCTTTGAAGCGAGAGGATTTGAGATTTTCATTGCGGACGAACTTTTAGCGGAAGCACTAAAGACCCTGCCAAAAGACAGGCTTGAAATTGTCCTGCTCTATTACTTTTTGGGAATGAGCGACCCGGAGATTGCAGCGCACTTGAACCTTTTGCGCCGGACAGTAGCCTACCGCCGGACAAGCTCTTTGCAGGAACTTAAAAAATTCATGGAGGGAAATGCTGATGAATGAAACGACTGCCAACACGCCGCACATACAGGGCGGCAAAGGCTTACTGCCTTACCCCGTCATTGTGTCGGCTGTTTCCGGGGACGTGGACGCAATGAATACCGTGTTGAAGCATTACGAGGGCTACATCAACACACTTTCGACACGCACCATGTATGATGAAGCAGGCTGCCCCCACCCGTGGCTTGATATGGAACTGCGGCGCAGACTGGAAACGAAACTAATCATAAAGGTAATGACCTTTAGCGTGGCTTAAAGGGCAGGACAGAAAAGACAGAAAGCACGGGCGGGCTTGACCGCCCGCTGTTTCTTGCCATTCCGCAAAAGTACATCTTCATGGTGTGCCTTTGCGGGCTGACAAGCCCCGGAACTTTGACAAAGAAAGCGCACGGCGCAGCATAGGGCAATCGGACACGTTCAATGTGCGGCGAGCCTGCGGGCTGATACGCCAAGACCCCCGGCAAGGGGCGAGCGGTACTATCAGTGAACCGCAGGCGGCAATGTGGAAACTGCCGCCGCCATGACCCGCACATTGGTATAATGATACACCCGTATGACACGGCTACTCATAAGAATGAGAGAGGTGCAAGTCCCGTGGAGCTGCCAAGCCGTCCGTTTCGCCCATTCCTAAAATCAAAAACAGCAATCCGAAGATATTCTGAAAGGAGGGCTGCCAATGATAAATAGTAAACAACTGGACTTTATGAGCCAGCAGGGAACAAATGAAACTGATCCCGCACAACTGGCGGACATAAACCATGTTTCCATTGATACGGGGCTTTCTGCCACGGAACGCATGAAAGCGTATCTTGAACAGATAAAGAACCCGTATTGTTTCCGTTGCGGGGAAACTGTTGTCCGTCTATGTTTTGCACCTGCGGGAAATGACCTCAATTCGCACCTAATCAGCTTTTTCGGCGGTCTGAAAAAATGTTGAAAAATGCTGAAATAATCTCCGTTATATGGTATAATAAACGTGTGATTATAGGGGGATTGGAGGAACAATGCCACGCATTAGAAAATCACAAAACAACCAACCCACTATAAGCCGTATTGTATGGCGGATTGCTGTCTACATAAGACTATCCAAAGACGACGGGAACGACGAAAGTTTGAGCGTAACCAACCAAAGAAAAATCATCACGGAATATATCGAAGAATTTTTCGAGGGCGAGTATGTCATTGTTGATGTTTACGCAGACGACGGGCTGACCGGGACGGACTATGAACGCCCCGAATTTCAACGGTTACTACATGATGTGGAAGCCGGGACTGTCAACTGTATTATATGCAAGACATTATCAAGGGCTTTCCGCAACTATTCCGATCAAGGTTATTTTTTGGAAAAGGTATTCCCCTTATACGGAGTACGCTTTATCAGTATTGGCGACCCGTCACTTGACACATTCAAAAACCCGGACGCATTACAGGGAATGGAAGTTCCCATAACCGGGCTGATGAATGACCGCTACGCAGCGAAAACTTCAAATGATGTACGCCGGACGTTCAACACCAAGCGCAGGAAAGGCGAGTTTATCGGCGCATTTGCCCCTTATGGGTATATGAAAGACCCCGAAAACAAAAACGCCCTTGTGATTGATGAAGAAGCCGCCGAGGTAGTGAGGTATATTTTTCACTGGTTCGTTGACGAGGGAATGAGCAAGAACGGCATTACCAAGAAGCTGACCGAAATGGGAATACCCACACCCACAGCATACAAGCACAGTAAAGGCTTAAATTTGCAGACACCGCAAATAAGCAGGAATGACGGTATGTGGGGAATTACCACAATCTGTACTATCCTAAAAAACGAAATGTATATAGGGAACATGGTACAGGGAAAGCAAAAGGTAATCAGCTACAAAGTGCATGAAAAAGTTTCCCCGCCTAAAGAAGAATGGTTCATTGTGGAGAACACCCACGAACCAATCATTGACCGGGAAACATTCGACAAGGCGCAGCGGTTACAGGAACGGGACACACGCACCGCACCGGGCAAGAAACAGCTCTATCTTTTCTCCGGGCTGCTACGTTGTGCGGACTGTAAACGCTCCATGACAAGACGGACGAACCGCAAGCCAAACAAGACCTATATTTATTACGCTTGCAGTACATACGTCTTTAAGTCAAAGGACAAATGCACCCGGCACGTCATAAAGGAAGAAGTCTTACATGAAGCAGTATTGAAAGCAATACAGGCGCAAATCTCCCTTGTGGGGGATATGGCAGAGGTAGTAAAGGAGATCAACAACACTTCTACCGTCTGCACCCAATCAAAGCGGTTACAGCAGCTTTTGAAAGACCGCAACAAGGAGCTTGAAAAACTTACCTGCGTTACAGATAACCTTTATATGGACTGGAAATGTGGGGACATAACCCGTGCTGAATATGTGAGAATGAAAGCCAAGTTTGAACAGCAGGCAGAGCAGGTAAAGGGCATAATCGCCAACCTGCAAACAGAAATTCAGCTATCAGAAAGGGGCGTAGGAAACGACAACCCTTATCTGACAACATTCTTGAAATATGAGAATGTGAAAAGCCTTGACCGTGGGCTTTTGGTGGAATTGATTGATACCATATACGTCCACGAAAACAACGAGATTACAATTCAATTTAACTTTGCCGACCAACACAAGAGGATTGTTGAGTTTATCGAAAACAACCAACAGAACCTTGTACTGATAAAGTCCAACAACGCCGTGTAACGACCTGCGGCGTGTTGGTATCAATTCTTTAGGCAAAGTTGTCTATAAATCTATGCACCATTCGGACCGAGAAACCCGTAAATTTCTCCCTGTTTTACGTGGATATCCACGTCTCTTACCAGTTCCTTTCCGCCAATGGTTTTGGTAAGGCGGCTTGTTTGTAAAATATAAGACATGTCGCTGCCTCCTTTCTGGCACATCTAATGTTCTTTATTCGATGTACTGTAACCCATTGTAACGGCCGCGTTTTTCAAAACTCTTGCCCATTTCTTACAAATTTCTTTCATTCATTCTCCCTAATGCAACTGTAAATATCGTCTTTACATGCGGCACGCTCTCCAGCGTGAGGTCACCGCCCATCTGTTCCGCCAGCTTTTTGGCGATTGTCAGCCCCAGACCATTTCCCTGCACGCTCCGGCTGCGGGAATCCTCCATGGTAAAAAGCCGCTCGAACACACTCTGGGCAAACGCGCTGTCAATTCCCTGTCCTTTGTCAGCCACGTCTATATATACCGCCCGCTCGTCAGTTCTGAGAAAAACACCCAGATACTTTCCCTCCGATCCGTAGCGTATCACATTGGAGATGAGATTTGACAGAATGCGCTGCAAAGCCTCCCTGTTTCCCTGCGCATAAACAGGCGTCTTTGGCAGTCCGATCTCCACCTGAAATTCCGCTCCTGCCAGTATCTCATAAAAATCAAGAACACTCTCCCTGCACACCTCGCAGACGTCCAGCCGGGAAAGCGCCACTTCTGTATCGCCCGCCTCAATTTTTGCCAGAGAAAAGAAGCTGTCGATCAGCTCCATAAGCGCCTTGGCCTTCTGCTCCGTCTTCTTAAGCATCTGCAGTTTTGTGCCATTTTCTGATCCTGCCTGTTCCTCCAGGGCCGCCTCTGCCTGCGTTCGCATAATTTCCAGATAACCCCGGATCACGGTCAGGGGCGTCTTTAAATCATGGGAAATATTGGAAAGCATTTTTCCGGAGGCCATCTCAGAACGGCGAAAATCCGCCTCCGTCTTTGCCTTCTTTTCCAGAAGACGGTTCATCTGCGCCGCCAGCTCCATCAGTTCTTTATTATCCGTGAAAACCATCACCCGTTCTTTACTGTCCGTGTCTAAGATTTCCTTTAGCTTTTGGTGAAGTTCACGGAGCTTTTTCTGCGTGCCCTTGTGAAACACAAACTGCTGGTACAAAACGACAACCGCCAGAACTGCCGCCAGCAGGCCCAATATAAATATCGCCATATCCATATTTCAGCTGCCTCCCATACACTCCCCAAGCTTGTACCCGATCCCCCACACCGTAAGCACATACCGGGGATTGCGCGGATCCTCTTCAATCTTATTGCGCAGTCTGCTGATATGCACGTTTACAGCGTTTTCATCCCCGCAGTACACATCGTTCCACACGAGAGTGTAGAGCTGTTCCTTGGTGTAAACTTTCTTCGGATTCTGCATAAAAAGTTTTAGGATCTCAAACTCCTTTGCCGTCAGGTCAATGGATTTCTCTTTCTTTTTCACCGTATAGTCCGTCAGATCCAAAGTCAGTTCGCCCGCTTTTAACACGGCGGGCGTATCCACTGCCGCACTGTCATACTGCATTGTCCGGCGCAGCGCCGCCTTGATCCGCGCAAGCGCTTCCACCACGGAAAAAGGCTTCGTGATATAATCGTCCGCCCCCAGACCAAGCCCGAGCGTCTTGTCACTCTCCGAATCCTTAGCCGAGATAATAATGATCGGGACATAGCTGCTCTGCCGGATATGCTGCATCACTCCCATGCCGCTTATCTTCGGAATCATCAGATCCAGAAGCACAAGGTCAAAGGACATATCGTCAAACATAGAGCAGGCCTGCTGCCCGTCAAGGGCGCAGGCCACCTCATAATTTTCCGTCTCCAGAAAGTTTTTTAACATTTCACTGATCTCAGCGTCATCCTCCACCAGGAGGATTTTGTATGGGTTCATTGCTCCTCCTTCTCCAGCGCCTCATCCAGCCATTCCACCAGCTGCAGATCCACTTTCCCCTTCTGCGCCATATCTTTCAGTATCTGAATTGCCTTTGGTCTCGAAATAGGCTGCTTATAAGGCCTGTCCGTCGCCACAAGAGCGTCGTAGATGTCCACCACCGTCAGAAGTCTTGTCTCCAGATCCAGTTCGTCGCCCTTCAAACCTTTGGGGTAACCGCTGCCGTCCAGATACTCGTGGTGGGCCCCCACCCACTTTGGCACCATGGAAAACCCTTTGTAAAACTGCACCTTTTCCAGAATTTTGGACGTCATAACCACATGGTTTTCCATCTCCCTGCGTTCCTGCAGCGTCAGCGTGCCGCTTCGGATGGCGAGACATTCCGCCTCATTCTCTGTCAGATACGTGAGAACCGAGCCGTCTTCACCAATATGCCGCTTCGCTGCAAGCTTCCTGATATGTTCACATTCCCCGTCGCCCACATGGTCAGCCACATCCATTTCATGGATAAAAGCAAGTTCCGACTCCAGATCCCTGATAACCGCCCCGTACTCCTCGCCGGTGATTCTCCCCTGCAGCATATCAATCTCATACAGCGCCTTAAGCAGCGCAAACCGATCATCCACTTTCTCAAGCCGCGTATCCAGTCTGGTCGCCTTATTCATAATGCTTAAGGGCACCACCATCTTTCCGATATCGTGAATGAGCGCCGCCAGCATAAGCTGTTCCTTTCTTGCAGGGTCAAAGGTCTTTTCACACTTTCCCTCTCTATGTAATTCGGTGATATAGTCCGCCAGAAGACTCGCATACTTTTCTACATTCCTTGTGTGCAGGGCATTGTACGGCGTCCTCTTTTCCAGCGCCGTCGTGAGCGCCTCCACAAAGGAATAAATCTGCGCCTTCAGCGCTTCCACATAGGAAAGGTTCGTCAGTTCAATCGCGGCAATCGCTCCCAGCGCGCGGATGATGATCTCATACTCTTCGTTGAATGCGATCACACTTCCCTCTTCATCCATGGCGTTGATCAGCTGCAGAACGCCGATCAGTTCATTCTCGTTATTGGCCAAAGGCACTACAAGCTGTGACTGGGTGTGGTATCCTGTCAGGCTGTCATACTGTCTGGGCCCGGAAAAATCAAACCGTCTGCTGGCGTACACATCCGATATATTCACGACCTCCCGGTGAATGGCCGCATAGGAGCACACATTTTCCTCTTTCATCGGCACGGGCGGAAGATCAATGACTTCCCCGTCAAGCCCTCTGCTGATCCCCTTGGAAAGCGTCTTCATAAACTTAAACTTAAGTTCACCGTTCTCATACAGATACAGAGTACTTGCATCACAGTTCGTAATTTCCATCCCTTTATCCAGAATGGTCATGAGCAGACAGTTTCTGTCTTTCTCCGTGGAAAGGCGTATGCCAATATCCATAATCTTTTCAAAGTCTTCATATTGCAGATGCATCCCTGTCTTCCCCCTCTTTCCCCATCGGATAAATCCCGTAACGCTTCATATACTGAAGCGATTCCTTCTGTGCCTCCACGCCTTTAACCTCCACCAGCACCGGCGCCTCTACCCGGTACTGCCTGATCAGGCGGTCAAATTCCTGCCAGTCCAGCTTTCCTGCGCCCACTGCCAGATGCAGGTCATTTTTCAGATCGTTGTCATTGATGTGTATATGCCGGATATACGGCGCCAGCGCCTCAATCCACTCCCGTCCCGGGCACTTTGAAAGCATGGCGTGGGCATAGTCCAGACAGACCCCGAAATTTTTCACGTCCCGCATCTTCTCCGCAAGCCCCGCCAGAATATCCGGCGCCTCATCGAACATGTTCTCCATATAAATCTGCTGTGCCGGATACTGGTCTGCAATCTCCGCAAAAAACGCCATGTTCCTGTCCCGCCAGTTTCTCAGGTATTCCGGCGAGCGAAACCCTGCCAGACGTCCCGTATGGAACACGACGCCCTTTAGTCCCATGCCCTGTGCGATCTCCATGGACTGACGCACCCGCAGCGTAGAAATGTTTCGGATCAGGGGATCGTCGCTGTGGATCGTCACATCTAAGAAAGCGCCGTGCATAGTATCCCCTGCAAAGCTCTCCCTGTGCTTTCTGTAATCTGCGGTGATCCGCTCCTGCTCCTTAGCATCATCCAGGATCTTCGGAATAAAAAAATCATTGTATTCAAATGCGCACCCGTGCTCCGCCGCCAGAGAACACATCCGTTCCATGTCCTTCCTGTCGGGAACCAAATACAGCTTACTCATGTTTCCTCCACTACGCTCTATCTTTTACATCATCCAATTGGTATACGAAAACGCCGTTGCTCTTTCCCTTCAAGGGGATCTCCCCGATTGGCGTCACGGCAACCCTGTCTTTTACCGCCTCATAAACTTCCTTACTGATCAGAATCTGTCCGGGCTTCGCATTGCTCTCCAACCTCGCCGCCGTATTGACAGTATCCCCGATTGCCGTATAGTCCATCCTGAAATCACAGCCGATATTTCCCACAACGGCATTGCCGCAGTTTATGCCGATTCCGAATGACACACTCTTTCCATACCGCCTGCGGAATTTTTCGGCTATTCTGTCCGCCCCCGCCTGCATATCCCACGCGGTGGCAACTGCCCGGAAAATATAATCATCCAGATCAAACGGCGCGTTAAAGACGGCCATGGTCGCATCTCCCACAAACTTATCCAGCGTACCGCCGTTATCAAAAATCGACTGCGTGGTGAGTCCCAGATACTCGTTGAGTATCTCCACCACTTCCTCCGGCTCCAGGCTCTCCGACATCGTCGTAAATCCCCTGATATCCACAAACAGCACTGCAATATGGCGGTTCTCCCCGCCGATCACCAGTTCAAAATCTTTATCTTTGCTGATTTTATCTACCACCTGAGGCGCCACATACTGTTTAAAGACATTAATCACCCGCCGCCTGCGCATGATCTCCGCCAGATATCTGCGCACCATCTGTACCAGCCAGACAGCCAGCAGGCAGACCGGCAAAAGGATCATCGGAACAATCCATCCGCTCCCATACATTATCTTTACGAAGACAAAATCAAAAACTGTCAGCACAGCCAGAAGAATTGTGGAATGCAGCATCCGCATTTTCTCACTGCAGACATAGAAAACGCCGCACAGAAACGCCGCCGCCAGCGCATAGGCCAGAGGCGGTGCCGGAAGCTGTGTCTTTCCTTCCAGCAGCGCTTCTATGATATTGGCATGTATCTCCACCCCGTACATCTGGCTGTTGTGGGCTATTGCCGGCATATAGGCGTCCTGCATACCAACGGCGTAAGCACCCACCAGCACAACCGCATCCTGAAAAACAGCCGGGTCCACCGTGCCGTCCAGCACATCCGCCATGGAAACGACGCTGTAGCCTCCCGCCTTGCCGGAATACGTGAAATAGAACCGGTTGTTTCTCCCATATACGGCGGGAAACACCGCTTCTTCGCCCCGGCTCTCCTGATAGGCTTTATAAACCCGGGAGGAGAGGCTGTACGCCCGCTCTCCGTCATAGTCCAGATAAGCCATAGCCTGCCTCACATAACCGTCCGTATCTACAAAAGTATTGGCAAAGCCGCACATAACCTCATTCTTTAAGCTGTCATAAGGTTCAATCACATAGTCCACATGGTAGGGATTATAGACAATCCGGCCGTCCGCCCCCTTCTCCGGCTGTTCCTTAAAAGAAAAGCTCATGGCCGCAACCACGTTGCCCGCTTCCCCGCAGATGCTCGCAAAGTGATCGTCCGCCTCCCTGTCCGCCTCCTCGCTGTAGATCACATCGAATCCGATCACAGCCGGACGTGTGCCGTCCGCACTGTTCAGCATGGATACCAGCTTCGCCGGAATCTCCCTGCTCCAAGTGTTGACAGGACCATACGCTTCCAGCGTCTTATCGTCGATACCTATAATATAAATTTTTTTGTTGGTGACGCTCTCCCTCTGGTTCAGCCTGTCGGATATTCCGATATCGAAAAATCCAGCCGCGCCAAAATACAGAATTGCGAAAGATACCAGAATAACGGCGGCAGTAACCGCCGCCGTTTTCATTTTGTTCAGATGTTTCATCACTTTTTATCTACTGTCCCTCTCAAGTCCGTTGCCGCTATTTCCAGAATACCGTCACGTTCGCCTCGATCTTTGTTCCAAAATCAAAGTCCCAGGCACCGCCCTGTGCCGGGGCAAGCACGGGCGCTGCAGCTTTCTCCCCGCTTTTCACAGTCTGCGTCGCAAACACCTTGCCCTCATACATAAAGGTCACCTTGTATGTCTTTGGCTTTGACGGCTTATCCTTATCCTCGTCCTTCTTATCTTCATCCGATTTGTCTTCATCCGAACCGTTTCCGGCATTTTCGTTCTGGGAACCGTTTCCTCCCGTATTCCCCTGAGCCACATTGCCGGTGCTCGCCGGCTGTACCGGCTTTGGCTGATTTACCACAGGAGCCTGCGGCAAAGGCGCCTGCTGTCCTGTCGTCGGCTTCATCGCAGGAGCCTGCGGCTTTTCTATGGACGGTTTTGCCGGGGCATTCCCTGCCACGTCTATCTTTGTATGTATCTGGGTATCCGCCACAACATCCGCGGCGGCTGCCGTCTCTTCCGATGGCTCTGCCTGCTCTTTCTCAGGCTGTCCCGTCTGATCGCCCCCGCTCTTTGACGTATCGCCGGCGGTTTCCTCTCCCGAGGCAAGCTGGGCCAGTTCCTCCACCGAGATACCCGTCACTTCCTGTCCGTTCTCCATCATGTCAAGCAAATTCTCGACTGCCTGCACGGGCAGTTCATCATAGGCAATGTCTCCCACATCGCTCATCGTCCCATCCCGATATACAGTCAATTCACTGCCCGCCGGAACCAATGTCTCTTCCCCGTAATTGCCGTCCGGCAGAACAGGCTTCGTCGCGACTTTTCCCTGAAAACAGCACAGTTTTGTATTCTGTTGGCCATTTTCGTCCACATACAGTTCCACGCGATAGATCGTCCCGCGGACAGCCATCACCGAATTCGGTGTGGAAGTCTCATACTGGGCGCCTTCGCTCAGGGGATGTTTAATCTCATTGGTAATGGCACCCTGTTCCAGCGATATACTGGTCTTGGAATCCTCCCCGGTCCCTTCCGCTTCCACGGAAAAAACCGTATCCGCCTCCGCCATCACGTACTTATCGTCATCCAGCTTCATCCGCATGCTGGAATCTGACGCCACGCTGACACGGTCACCTGATTCCAGATACAGGTTTTCCGCCGCGTTCATAGTTCCCACGCTCTCGCGCTCGATTACGGCGCTTCCGTCCACATCATATACCAGTATGGAACGGAATGCCTCCTCCTTATTCGTCAATAGTGCGATTACCGCTACAGCGATCACAGCCACCGCGGCACAGGCACAAATTATGATTTTCTTATTTGACATCATTTTCTGCATCTTCTTTCACGCCTCTCTTTCGGCCCACTGTTCTATTTTCGAAAGTTATCTGGAAAACCTGTAACTGCCGTCTGCTGTCACATAAAAATCGCTGCCGCCCTGATAAACCGACTTATCGCCTTCCACGTACCATTTTCCTTCCGCCAGATGATATTTCTCTCCCGCCTTCAGATCATAAACTCCGCTCCCGGAAATGACATTACTGTCATCTGGCGTGTCCGGTTCCGGCGTTTCGGTTCCCAATACCGTAATGCTGCAAGTCTTCTCATTGCCCGCCTTATCTTTCACCCGGATCAGACAGGAAGTGCCGTTTGCCGCCACCTTATAATTTCCGTTTTCAGAAACTGCAGGCTGCTCATTCACCAGAACGCAGTCCAGATTGGCATCTTCCACCTGAAAAAGCGTTCCCTCCGGGTAGGTCTTTCCCTCCTCGACGCCTTTTATGACAGGCATCTGGGTGTCCACTACGATTCCATTGGAGCGGGCGTAATAGTTCTGTCCCCCCGCCGTCACCTTTACATATACGACATACTTTCCATCCTGCGAAAGAAGAATACTCTCAGACGGGGACTCCCTTTGTGTCCAGTCTAAATGATCCATCTGCTCTTCCGCCTTAGCCTCCGCCCCCATGTCGGTCACTTTATCCTTAAACCAGAAAACGGAAACGTCCTCATCATTCTGGTTGACGGACACTTCAACCTGCGGGCCCCAATGATTGACATATTCAAAATCAACCTCACCGCCCAGACTACAGGTGCTGTTTTTTCCATCCCTTGTAATAACAATCTCAGGCGCAGAAGTCACATCATCATCCGGCACATTCCCATCATCCGGCGCGCCTTCCTCTCCTGACGCATTCCCGTCATCCGGCACGCCTTCCTCTCCTGATACATTCCCGTCATCCGGCACGCCTTCCTCTCCTGACGCGTTTCCGTCATCCGGCGCGCTTTCCTCTCCTGACACGTTTCCTTCATCCGGCGCGCTTTTCTTTTCTGACGCGTTTCCGTCATCCGGCGCATTTTCATCCTCGTAAAACTCATCATCCCCGGATACAGTACCCGGCTCATCCTCCGCCGCCAGCATCGTACTCATCGGCACTGTGCACCCTAGCAGTACCGCCAATCCCAGCGCCGCCGCCTTTTTCCAATTCCTGAACATATTCACCGCCCCCAGTTCTCACACTAAAACGCAAATTGCTCTCTTGATACGCGAACATACTTTTAAAGTATATATCGCCTTCTCTCCGTAAATATTTTACATGTAATCCATAATTTGGTCAATCTTTTGTCCTCAGAAGCACTGCAGAATAAGCCACACGTTATCAAAATTCCTTTCCCGCAGATCCTTCTTCTTGATGTAAAAATAAATACTTCCGCAATCACCGAACATCAATTCGTAATCCCCATCTGTCACCGTAGACATCTGGAACAGCAGCACCCACTCATTACTGTCAAAAAGCAGCTGCTCTTTTTGCTCATCCGAAAGCTCGGGAACATTGCCGCAGTAAATCCCACGATCAATTTCAGCGCACTCGAAGGTCATATCGCCCTGAATCAGATTGGCATAGCCTAACAGTTTAGACAGCTCCTCATCCTCCGAATCCCCGTAGCCGCACAGCACTTTCTCCTCATCGTATTGGTCCCAGCCAACATCCGTCTCCCGCTCCGCAAGCTCTTCGAAATCAGGCAGCTCTGTCTTCTGTTCAAAAGACAGCGCAAATTCCGGCACAATAAAATCTGCCTCCAAGTCTCCCGGAAAAGCAGTCGGCTGTAAATCCCCCGGGTTCTCCACATAAAAAACTCTGGCACATCCCCTGTCCTTCGGGTCAAATCCCCATCTCATCGTACACATCTCATAAAAGAAGTATAACATTCCGCTGTGCGGCAGTTCGTTTTCTTTGTCGTACTCGCCAATCTCTCCCAGATTAATCTGCGCCAGAAAAGAAAGCGGTCTGCTTTTTGTGACGCCGCCAAAATCCTCCCCCTCGTAATAAGGCCACACAAAGTCTTCTGGGAGATGCGGTTTTCCACCGAATTTGCTTGCGCCGGCCGGCAGTTCCTTTTCCGCCGGCTCATAGTTTGTTATAATTGCCGTTCTCTTGATCTGGTCAAATAATTTTTGAAAATCCATCCTCCTGTCCTCCATCTCATGCCCGGTCCGCCCGTCTCGCATATTCCAAAAAGCCCCGCGCCATATCGGCGCAGGGACTTTTGCTATTTTTTATGAATTTACAGATATTTCTTCAATGCATCTACCTTGTCAAGCTTCTCCCAGGGCAGGTCCAGATCATTACGGCCAAAATGACCGTATGCCGCAGTCTGCTTGTAAATCGGACGGCGAAGGTCAAGCATCTTGATGATGCCTGCAGGTCTCAAGTCAAAGTTCTCGCGCACGATCTCCACAAGCCTGTCATCCGCAATCTTGCCTGTACCAAAGGTATCTACCATTACGGAAGTGGGCTGGGCCACACCGATGGCATAGGAAAGCTGAATCTCGCACTTGTCCGCAATGCCCGCAGCCACAATGTTCTTCGCCACGTAACGGGCAGCGTAAGCTGCGGAGCGGTCTACCTTCGTGCAGTCCTTGCCGGAGAATGCACCGCCGCCATGACGCGCATAACCGCCGTAAGTGTCAACGATGATCTTTCGGCCTGTCAGACCCGCATCACCGTGAGGACCGCCGATTACGAAACGTCCCGTAGGATTGATAAAGAATTTGGTCTGGTCGTCCACCAGTTCTTTCGGCAGAACCGGATCAAACACATACTTTTTGATGTCCTCGTGAATCTGCTCCTGCGTCACATCATCGTCATGCTGGGTAGATAACACAACCGCCTCCAGACGAACGGGCTTGCCCGCCTCGTCGTACTCTACGGAAACCTGACTCTTGCCATCGGGTCTCAAATACTTGAGCGTGCCGTCCTTGCGAACCTTTGTAAGCTGCAGCGCCAGCTTGTGCGCAAGATCAATAGGATAAGGCATGTACTCTTCCGTCTCGTTGGTGGCATAGCCGAACATCATGCCCTGATCGCCCGCGCCCGTGTCCAGATCGTCCGTCTGCTCGCCCTTCTTTGCCTCAAGCGCCTTGTCCACGCCCATGGCGATATCCGCCGACTGCTCGTCAATCGCCACAAACACCGCGCAGGTATTAGCGTCAAAGCCATACTCAGACTTGGTGTATCCGATCTCCCGAACGGTATCGCGCACGATCTTCTGCATATCCACATATGCATTGGTGGTGATCTCGCCGGTCACCAGTACAAACCCCGTGCAGACCGCCGTCTCACATGCCACACGGCTCATGGGATCTTTTTCCATGCAGGCGTCCAGAATCGCGTCTGAAATTGCGTCGCAGACTTTGTCGGGATGTCCCTCAGTTACAGATTCGGATGTAAATAATCTTTTCTCCATTTTTTCTCCATTCCAAAACGTTTTACTTTGCTCTTCCGTTTTTAATTTTTTTAATATAAATTGAGAAATCGGACAGAAGACGCTGCTTATTCCAATATCCCAAATATATTCTGTTTAATGTAACAGCATCCAAAAATAGCATACCAGCACAATCGGCATACAAAACGTATACATTGTCAAAAGAACGCTCTGATTCATCTTCATTTCATATCTTTTCGTATACCGATAACAGTTGATGACAAGCAAGATACCTACGGCTCCCACGGTGCAGGTTCTTATGATGAGCCGAAGCGGATCCAGGGCTTCCCCTAACTTCATCATATACTTCCACAAAAAGATCCCGTCTTCAGTCCCGCCCTGATATCTGCTCTTTCCCATATAATCGCATAAAGCCGTTATCCACGAATGTTTCATAATATAAACCGTATTCAGGTTCTTTGGATAACAGCATCCGGCAGCCTGAAACATGCGCCCATAGGTTATTCCCGTAAACAGAAATAAATTAATATTCATATACTGTCCCGATATCATAATAGCAACAGCAAGAAACGGCACATACAGGAACATTCTGTAAAAATCGTCCGACATCATGAAACAGACTGTCACAAGAATCAGGGATATGATATAAATGATCTTTGCATTATGTTCCGCTTTCTCTGAAAACGGTTCAAAATAACAGTAAAAGTATACCAGACATAAAATGATACCTGAAACAGAAATTTCACCCCATCTCGTGGAGAGGGTGGAGCCTTGCAGCATCTCGCCTATAAACTGTGCAAAGAAATCCACCTCCTGGTAAATCTGGTCATTCCTGTACAGAAACTCAAATACCAGTAACGGCGACACCGTTCCCATGATATAGAGAAACAGCCCTGTTATCCTCTTTTCTTTCAGCAGCAGTACCGCCAGAACCGGAAGAATCATAATAGGACAAAGTGTAACACTGCACACCATGCATAGATAACATCTCTTCCAATATCCTTTCAAAAAACAATAGAGGGAAATCATCATAAGGCTGATATAGACAATCTCGTCCTGCCCGACATACCCTACCGACAGCAATATTTCCGGCGAGGCCATAACCAGCAGCATAGTCACCGCCGCTTTTTCATAATCAGCCGTCAGCATGACGCATATTTTCCCACTGACATACGCCGTCACGATCTGCAGCAGATACAAAAACAGCTTTGTCCAGCATATACTGAAAAAATTTGTCACCAGCAATGTGCCGCTTACAGTATGTACGACCCACAATGGCAGATTCCAGACACAGAGCGGCAATAACCACAAATAGTTTCCCTTACAGTTTTGATGGGCCGCTCCGTGAACATTCTGGGCCGTATAAATATAAAATTCGTCCAATTTCCCTTTAAAAAACAGATCCCAGAAATTCAGGCTCCATGCCGCCAGCGAATCCACGTCTTCATATTCAAAGGTAATCAGGGCTAACAGTCCTGTCAATATTGCGGCAACTGTCAGAAAAACATATAGTCTATGCTTCTGCCCCCCCCCTCATAAATTCAGTTATATTACGCATAACGCCCTCCTCTATGCCCTATTTAACGGATATTTTCCTGCCTGCCGTATGCTGACAAACTTCCTCTTGGTGCCCGTGCGCATAAAAGAAGCCCTCTTACTTCTCTTGGAAATAAGGGGACCCGACATACACACATCAAATCCTCTTATTGTTCGATCATGCTGCCATAGCAGCTTCGCTCAGGTTGGCACCTTCCTTGCAAGGGGTTGCCGTGGCTTCGTCGATCCTATGTATCTCCACCACTCTGAATAAGAGAAAGATATCACGCTATAAAATTTTCTATTAGTAAGCATACACCTGTGGGCATGCTGTGTCAATACCCTTTTTCATCCAGATACCGAGACCGCTGTGCCGCATAATTTCACCTGGCGAATGCCCGTCAGCTGACTTTCAGCTTAAACTTCTGCAGTTCCCTGTCGGTAGTCACCAGATCAATCTGCGCCCCCAGACGCTGCAGTTTCAAGTGAAAGTCTTCATACCCGCGCTGGATATACTTGATATCATCAACCGTGCTGATACCGTCCGCCGCAAGCGCCGCAATGACAAGCGCCGCTCCCGCCCTTAAATCCGGCGCGGTAATGTGCGCCCCGGTATATTTGGACACGCCGTCGATAATCGCCGTGTTGCTCTCCACTTTGATGTTCGCGCCCATGCAGGTCAGCTCGTCCACATATTTAAAACGGTTCTCAAAAATACTCTCTGTCACAATGCTGGTGCCTGCGGAAAGTCCCAGCGCCACTGTAATCTGTGGCTGCATATCCGTAGGAAAACCGGGATAAGGCAAAGTCTTTACATGCGTATGCCCCAGAGGCTTCGCCGCCACCACACGCACCGCATCGTCAGACTCCTCTATCTCACAGCCGATCTCCAAAAGCTTCGCGCTGATGGACTCCAAGTGCTTCGGTATCACATTTTTTACCGTCACATCACCCTTCGTCACCGCCGCGGCAAACATAAATGTGCCTGCCTCTATCTGATCGGGAATGATGCCATACTCTGTCCCGTGCAGCTTCGATACGCCTTTAATACGGATCACATCCGTACCCGCACCCTTGATATTTGCGCCCATGCTGTTTAGGAAGTTCGCCAGGTCAACGACATGGGGCTCCTTCGCCGCGTTCTCAATCACGGTAGTCCCCTCGGCCATCACTGCCGCCATCATCACATTCATGGTCGCGCCCACAGTCACCACATCCATGTAGATATGGTTCCCTTTCAGCTTCGTCGCCTCGGCGTTGATCCTGCCGTATCCGATTCCGACATCAGCGCCCAGCGCACGGAACCCCTTGATATGCTGGTCAATGGGACGCAGCCCGATATTACAGCCGCCCGGAAGGACTACCTCCGCCTTGCTGTATTTGCCAAGCAGAGACCCCAGCAGATAGTAGGAGGCCCTGATTTTTTTGATATAATCGCCTTCAATCACCAGATTGTGAACCTGTGAGGCATTGATTTTCACCGTATGCCTGTCTATACGGTTGATCACTACACCAATACTTTCCATAGCCTGCATCATGACATTGGTGTCCCTGACGTCAGGCACATTCTCTATCAATACGGTTTCGTCCGTCATAATGGCGGCCGCAAGAATGGCCAGCGCCGCATTTTTCGCACCGCTGATCTCCACCTCGCCGACTAACGGATTCCCACCTTTAATCGCATATTGTTCCATCTATGTTTACTTGCCTTTCTTTAACGAAAAAACTCAAACATTAAAATACAGTATAACAGATTTTGGAGGTTTGTAAACCCCACTGTTAATTCAGGTATTGGAACGGATCAACCTGCGTCCCGTTTATGAGGATTTCAAAGTGAATATGCGGTCCCGTACTTACGCCCGTATTGCCGCTCAGGGCGATCTTCTGCCCCTGACTCACAGTCTGGCCCTGTTTTACCAGCACCTTACTCAAATGCCCGTAACGGGTCTGCCTGCCGTCTGCATGGTTAATGTAAACCACATAGCCGTAGCCGCTGCCCCATCCGGCTCTTGAAACGGTCCCCGCGCAGGAAGCCATAACCGCCGTGCCCACAGGAGTCGCCCAGTCCACGCCCTTATGATAAGTGCTCGCTCTTCTGGTAGGCGCTTTTCGCCTGCCGAACCGGGACGAAAGCCTTCCTCCTGAAATCGGTTTCACATAAGTAGGCGGGATCTTTGTGCCGCGCTCCACAATCTTTGGCACGGCCGCATAAGTGATCTCCTCCTTCAGGATCTCCCGGGAGATCTCTTCATTATTGCGATAGGACACATCCGCCACCACCTTGCGGTGACCCGCAGAAGGCTCCTGCAGAGTCTGCGTCTGGTTCGTGTACCAGTCGTCGTTATCTACGTAGATAATGTCCGCCTCGTAATCCTCTTCATAGTACATCTGCTCCGTGCGCTCCACGGAAAGCTCCGGCTCCGGCACGGTAACGATCAGCTCATCGCCCACACGGATCATGGAATTTTCATCCTCTATGGTCTCATTCATGGCGATCAGCTCGTCCAACGGTATTTCATTCTTCTCGGCAATCTGGGAAAGCGTATCCCCGGCAACCACCTCGTAAATCTGCTCCTTTTCCTGGTCTTTGGTCACCTCTTCAATCGCCTGCCCCAAGGGCGTCAGCTCGTAGTCCTGCAGATAAGACTCCACCACCTCCACCGTGTCGCCAAAATCGAGTGCGAGAAGTCCCAGCTCATAATCCGAAAATTCCTTTTCCGAAGTCGGCTCGATATCCTCAAAAATATCATCCAGCACCGCATGAATCCCCGCGCTGGTCATAACCTCCTCCGCTTCCTCCTCCTCTTGCGCCTGCTCCTTGGCGGAATAAATCTGCGTCGTCAGCACATTAAGTTCCCTGCTGGAATCCATAACCAGATCTGCGTAATAATGATTGCCGCTGTCATATTTCTTGATGGACGCCTGTAAAAGCGCAAGAACTTCCTCCGTGCTTGCAAGATTCACCGTGTACTCGTTAATCTTCACGGTGTAGGAGCGGTTCAGAGTTTCCTTGACGCTGCCCCGCAGTGCGGTCAGCATATTTTCAACTATGACACTCCTGTCATCTACAGTGCCCCAGAGCACCTCTTCCCCTTCCCAGCTCAACTCGCTCTCCGCCAGCACCATCTCATCACTGCTGGCCGCAAGATTCTTCCTTGCCTCGATGAGACACTCGTCCGCCTCCGTGACATTTCCCATCACGCCTACCTGCATACCGTTCAAGTACACCGTGAAAAGATTGTCCCCGTCACTCTCCAGTGTCTGCATGTACGGCAGGAAAAAGGCGGCGGCAATGCACGCAAGCACCGCAACCTTAATATATGCAATTTTCATTTTTTTATAATGTCTGCTCAATATTTTCATAATTGTAAAATGTAACTGCTTTTAAAGCGGTCTGTTTATAGCTTAACCTCAAAACCACTTAACATTCGTCATATTCAGAATAAGCGGAATCAGGGTAACCGCGATATCGACTGCCACGCCCACCAGAATCACAATAGAAAGCCACAGCGGCGTACCACGCCCTTTAGATGTCCCGCCCTGCTCAGTCTGCTTTGCAAGTTCCTCCGTAAACGCCGCCTGCACATTGCGGTAAACCTTTACGTTTTCCCTGTGCACAAATTCCTCGGACTGTGTAAGCCTCTCCTCAAGAAGGCTCTTGATACCGGCAAGCTGCCTTTCCACATCTGCCTCCTGGCCGCTCCCGGTCTCCAGCGCATCCAGCTTTTCCATGCACTGTGCCAGCACACCGCGCACGTTGTCCACATTTTCGGCAGTCTTGATATTTACCCGGCGGATCTCCTGCATGAGCTCGTCATACGCTTTCATCTGCCTCTGCATCTGATCCATCTTTGCGGCTTCCGCCGCAGAGTTCGCGCGTATCATCTCCTGCGCGTTTTTTTTCTGTGCCAGCTTATCTATAAAAGTATCCATAATAATCTGCTCCATTCCCTTTGTCTTTATGTCTGCCGCAAAACAGAAAAACCATGTCTGCATTTTATCATCTTTCGGCTTTTATGACAACAGCGAAAAAGGGCGACCTTCTCTATGGATCCCCTCGGCAAAACTTTATTGTGCAATTTGCACATATTTTCATTTCCATTTTTTACATATTTATAAATATTTACTATAACTTTACAGTTTGTTCATGAATTATTCATAATTAAGAAGTATACTCAATTTATACAAAACAATACGAGATGTCGTGTAACTATTACACACATAGATAAATTTTTTCATAATAGCCCGGGTGCCGAAAGGTGCCTGGGCACTCCTCATTTATAGGCTCATATATTTCAATTCTCTCCGCCTATATATCCAGACGTCAAAAAGCGGCACAGGAAACTCCTATGCCGCTTAATAGTGTCTATAAACTTGACTGTGCGTTTAGCGCCGAAGCCGAAAATGCCGCACGGCTTCCTGCAGTCTCTCCGCATGATGATGCAGCTCCTGCGCGGAAGAAGCCGACTCCTCCGCCGTATTGGCATTGCTCTGCACCACCGCGGAGATATTCTCCATCCCCTCAGTCAGCTGGCTCAAGGATTCCGCCTGCTGCCGGGCCGAATCCGCTATCTGCTCTACCAGCCCCGCCGAATGTCTGGAACTGGAAACCACATTCGAAAGCGCCGTCATGGTTTCCCCGGACAAAGAAGTCCCATACTGAACAAGCTGGACCGAATTTACAATCAGCTCCGTGATATTCTTTGCAGACTCTGCGCTCTTGGCGGCAAGCTGCTGCACTTCGTTCGCCACCACCGCAAACCCTTTTCCCGCGGCCCCAACCCGGGCAGCCTCCACAGAAGCATTCAGGGCCAGAATATTCGTCTGGAAGGAAATATCCTCAATGGTCTTGATGATACCGCTGATCTGGTCCGAAGATTCCGAGATGTCGGCGATTGCAGACGACAGCTCATCCATCTTCTGACTGCACACACCAAGCTGGTTCTCCGTCTCCACTGCAGACTTCCGGGCATTTTCTGCATCCTCGGAAGTGCGCTTTACCTGTCCTGAGATATCCTGAATGCCGGCGGAAAGTTCTTCCACCGCGGCCGCCTGCTGTACGGCGCCGTCAGACAAAGTCTGCGCGCTGACAGCCATCCGCTCTGATCTGTCGGAAACCTTCCTTGCGGTCTGATGAATCCGGCTAAGCGCGTCATTAAGCCCATCCAGTATCTGCCGCAGAGCGTTCTGTATCGGCACAAACTCCCCGCGGTAACTGCTGTCAATTGTCAGATCCATATTGCCCTGCGCCATTTCCGACAGTTTATTGTCTATGTCCGTAATGTATTTTTTCAGCTCGCCCTTCGTCTCATGGATGGATGCCACCAACATACCAATTTCCGAGGTATTGGGCTTCCAGCCAAATTCCGCCGAAAGATTGCCCTGGGAGATTTCCCCCATCTGATCCCGCACGGCGATGACAGGGCGCAAAATCCGTCTGCGGATCACCCACATGCTGATCACCTGAAGCGTCCCGACCATGGCCAAAGCTACCACCATCAGAATCTGGATCATACTGCTGGATCGGTTAAGGGACTGTACCTCCTGCAGCGTCCTGCCATCCAGGGTTTCCAGAAACTCTTCCTTCAGCGCATTGATCTTTAAGATGGAGCTGCTGTACTCCTCGCCATAGACATAATTGACCGCTGCGCCCTGCTCTCCCGCCTGCACCTGTTCCATCGCCTGCTCCTCCAGCGGAACCAGCTGGTTGGAGAGACTGTACATGCTGTCAATCATCTTCTGTTCGCTGTCCGTGATACCGATTTCCTGCATGGCAGCCACGCCGAGATCCCTGTTTTTTAGATTGTTGACTTCGTTCCAATAATTGTCGTAATGCTCCTGACTGCCAGTGGCGGCATACGCGCGCACTTCATTTGTCAGATAGGCGGAACCGTTCATAAAACGGTTCGCGTTGTAAGTAAGCTCAAAGCGGTCTTCGTTGGCATCCTCCAATTGACGGCTTACATCGCTGTATGCAATTATGAGCGCCAGCATAAACAGCAGTGCAAAAATAGAGCCGACATTTAAAATAGTAGTCAGCGTAGACTGATTGATAGCTTTTTTCATCTTGTAACCATACCTTTCCACCCTCACAGGTCCTTATCCTATATGCGCTTTTATTCCTCTTCTCCCTGCCCGATATGTAGGATTTCCTCGTTCAGCGACATCATCCTCGCGTCCAGCGCGGCAACCATCTGCGCGCATTCCACAAGCTGTTCCTTAATGTGCTCCGGCGCATTCCCCTCGAATTTATAGTGAATCTTGTGCTCCAGGCTTGCCCAGAAGTCCATCGCCACCGTACGGATCTGGATCTCCACCTTCGTGTCGGCAATCCTGTCGGAAAGATAAACGGGCACTGTCACAAGCATATGATAACTCTTATACCCGCTGGCTTTCGGGTTCACGATATAATCCTTCACAGATATGACACGAATGTCACTCTGGTTGCTGATCATCTCCGCGATCTGATAAATATCCGACGCAAAGGAGCAGATCACACGGATGCCCGCAATATCATTGACATGGCTCACCATATTGTCTATGGTAGACTCATAGCCATGTTTTTTCAGCTTTTTCACGATGCTCTCAGGCGTCTTGATGCGCCACTTGATATGCTCAATCGGATTGTATCTGTGCACATGTTGAAACTCGTCGTTCAAAATCTCCAGCTTGGTGGAAATCTGTTTCAGGGCCGAGTTATAAATCAGCTGTACCTCTTTCCAACTGTCTATATCGCCGTCTTTTTCTCTATCTACCACTACTTCCATTTCAAGAATCCCCCGAATTATTATTTAAAAGCATTCTTTCAATTCATCCATGCGCACTGCGCACTCTCATTGTCATCGCGTACATTATACCATACTTGCTGTTCAAAATGTGTATATTTCACAGAATTTTCTTAAATTTTAATAATTTATTGTATATTTTCACCTTCCCTTTGCCGTGTGCCCGGCATAAGGCATGGCAATATGACGGGAACAGTCACCATCAGCGGGTAAATATACCGTACAAGCACCGTCGGCGAAAGCAGGAGCGTCAGGCAATAGGCTGCAGGGAATACGGCCGGCAGGATCTCCCGGCATCTTCTTTTGTAAATCGCCGTCACAATGTACAAATACAGGAGCCACCAGTACAACGCCGGCGCAAACAGCAGCCTGACAACAGGTATCTTACTGTACACATTATCCGACACAATCTTTTCCATAAAGGCGCGCAGTCCCGGAATAAGACTGTGCTCCACCACCTCGAAGCCGGCGGGCATCACGCGGTTATCCGTGGAGAGATAGCCGAAACCGCTCTCCGTACCGATCCCGTACACCTGCGCGTGGGAAGTGTCCCACAAATACCAGAGGCCAAGGGAATTATCGAGAAAAGCGTCAATGTAAATGGCCGGATGCTTAAGTCCCAGTTTCACCCACGTCCGAATCAGTCCCGCAGGATCATCGTGGATCACGGCACGGCTCTTCACCGGGTCCGCCAAATGGGGATTATAAGCCGCAAACACCCACTCGGAAGAAATGTATTTGTCCAGTTCCTGCCTGAGGGACGGATCAATTTTTTCCTCCGCCTTTACTCTCGTGCGCGCCATCTGCTGCAGCGGCACACTCAGCATTTCGCGTGGGCTGCCGTTTTGCGCATGGGTAACTGCCTTTAGGGAAAAGGCGCATACACCGTACAGCACAAGCACAAGTATCGTCATGTACAGATACTTTTTTCGGGCTGATCCGCCGCTCCACGCCCCCGTTTCCTGCCCCTGTACATCATCGACTGCGCGCCGTTTCCGCGCCCTAAGTCCGGCATAAACAATCGGTGCGCCGGCCACAAAGGCGTACACTGCATTGTTTCGAAACAGCAGCATGAGAACCGCCAGAAAAACATAGGCTGCCATCTCTTTTGCGCCCATCAGCACATCCCTTCCGCAAGCCTCGCCATGCCCGCATAGCGCCCGATAAAGGCAAAGTGTATAAAGCAGCACAAAACCCGCAAAAAGCACATCCTTTGTAGTGCTCACAGCCAACACGGAATTGGCCGGAAAGAGTGCAAAAAAAAGAAGCAGAAGCACCCGTACCCACTTGGGAATCTGTCTCTGGTACAAAAAGGAAACTGCACAGCCGAAAGCGCACGCCATCAGAGCCATCTGCACGACCGAGTGAACCGCCATCCCCGCAGCGCAGGAGCCAAGCGCGATCCCCAGGCGAAAAAAAGCTCCTAAAAATAAGGTATGCAGAAGCGGGTGATGCGTGCTGTAATCCCCTGCAAGCACCTGATAGAGCTGGCCCTCCGCGTCATAGGCAAATACCGACGGATAGTACGCGAGAAAAACCGGTATCCAGCTGAGAAAAATCAGCAGACTGTAAAAGAGCCATATCTGCCATGCGGGCCGCCGCCCTGTGCTCTTTGCCTTCCCAGAAAACGCGCTGCCAGTCCCCGCTGCCGGTTTTTCCGGCTCCGAACCCGGCATGCTCTCACTACATTTCCGTTTCCCGCCGCACAAAACCATCGCCGCCAAAGCCGCCGCCGGCACGGACAAAACCGCCGTTTCCAGCAGGAACAGCAAAAAGCTGCCCGCCAAAGCCGCCGCCGAACTTCCCAAACCGAATACCGTCCCCTCGTGGACAAGCCGCCATCCAAGCACACAGGACATGGCGAACGGAATGCCCCATAGAAAGGCATAACAAAAAAGCCTTTTATTTTCCACTAACAATATATATATGCCCGTTTTCCGAATATATGCCATTTTCTTTCTGTTTTTCATGGAAACAGTATATCACAAAAAGGCGCCCCTGCAAAAATATTTGCATTTTGCAGGCAAAGAATTTCAACAAAGCATTTAAAAAGCAGGGCTTTACATTTGCCACAGGGCTTTGTATATTGATAGAAAGGCGCGAAATCGCAGTTTGGGAACATTTTTATAGCAATCGTTACAGCGGTACCGACAGTCACAGTGTAACGCGGAAAGATGAGGTAACATATGTTTCGTCTATGGGCAAAGGAATTTAAGGATAACCGAATGGTAAAAGATACCGTGGTAGAGGACGGGCGGGAGGAAACGCGCACCCACAAGGTATTTGATGCCCTGGAAGAAGTCTGCCTGCAATTCGATCTGGGAAAACCGATCTGGCTGGAAAGTACTGTTTCTGAATTTAAACGGCACAGTAAGGCGCGTTTTAATCAGGATAATTTTATAGAAGAAATAGATTTTGATTTTCTGGAAATTCATGTGATCGAGGAGGATTAAAGCTTCCCCGGTCTCTCCCTTTCTTCGGCAATATTTCCAATATAATGAGAAATCTGCATAAAATTTTGTGTATAAAGAGATTGACTTTGCACATTCTAAGTAGTAGTATCATAGTATATTACATGTAGTTTTAAAAACCACATGTCAAAGTTTCGACATGATAAATCTTTTTAAGGAGTTGATTTTATGCAGATTACCATTCGTGAACCCGGAAGCGCCATCACTCATTTTATCGGTATGATGATGGCCATTATTGCGGCGACGCCGCTTATGGTGAAAGCCGCCACGGACGCAGACCACATCGTCTTTATCGCGCTCGCCGTATTTATATGCAGTATGATCGCCCTCTACGGCGCAAGCGCGCTCTACCACAGTGTCACCGTAAAGGACAGCATTTTGAAAATATTCCGCAAGCTGGATCACATGATGATTTTTGTGCTGATCGCCGGTTCCTACACCCCGGTCTGCCTGGTGATCCTGGGCGACCGCCGCGGGTATATGCTCCTTGCCACAGTCTGGGGCATCGCCATCGCCGGTATGCTTATTAAAATGTGCTGGATCACCTGCCCGAAGTGGTTTTCGTCAATTTTGTATATCGCGATGGGCTGGGCATGCCTCGCCGTCTTCGGCACCCTCTGGAACACCCTTTCCAGAAGCGCGTTTTTGTGGCTTCTGGCGGGCGGTATTTTCTACACAGTGGGCGGTGTGATCTACGCGCTGAAACTTCCCATCTTTAACTCAAAGCACAAGAATTTCGGCTCCCACGAGATCTTTCACCTGTTTGTGATGGGAGGAAGCGTGTGCCACTTTATCTTTATGTATCTGTATGTGGCCTGATGAAAATCAGTTGCCGTACTGCGACACATTTGTACTGTCCACCTTCTCAAAAGGAACCCAGACGTACTTCCCGTCCTCACTGATGCCTTCCAGCGAATCGGCCGCTTCGCCCTGCGCAAACCGAATCCCGGCCTTTACTGCCGCTTCGCCCTGCCCGGCGCCAGACTGGCAGACGGTAAACGCCATATCTCCGCTTTTGATCGCGGCACATCCGTCTGCAGTCGCATCCACGCCAAGCACCGGCAGGGTGCTCAGATCTATGTCCGCCTCCTTGCACGCTTCGATCACCCCAAGCGCCATAGAATCATTTTCACAAAGTACACAGTCCACCGGAGACCCGGTTCTCAAAAAAATTTCAAACAGATGCTTCGCCAGCCCCTGATCCCAGTCCGCATAATCCTCAAACACATAATTGATCGTCTTTCCACTGTCCTCCAATGTCCGCTTTACTCCACTGGTTCTTCCGGCCGTTGCAGAATGCGCTTTCTCGCCCTTTAACAGCACCACATTAATCTCCTGACGGCCCGCCAGCTTATCAAGCACATATTCCGCCTGAAACTGCCCCGCCACAAATTCGTCAGAACCGGCATAGATATATTTCCCTTCTTTCAGCTGTTTTTCATCCGGGCAGCTGTTGATAAAGACAATCGGTATATCCCCTGCGCTCGCTTTCAGTTCCACAACTGTCTCCGGGTTGACCGGGCTGCATAGAATCACATTGTAGCCTTCCTGTCCTGCAGATTTCAGATAATTCACCTGTTTTTCAATGGAACCCTCCGCATCCTTAAATTCAAACTGCGCACCCTCCGCCTCAGCGGTTTTCCTCGCCGCCTCGACAAGTGTCCCACGGAAGCTGTCCATCTGGTTTAAGACTAGAAGGATTTTTACATCCTTGTTTGAAACAGCTCCGCCGTCGCTTCCGCAGCCGGTAAGCACAAACATTCCAAGTATCACCATGCCAAGCAGTATTCCCAGCTTTTTTCTCATACTTCTTCCCCCCTGTCCACCTTAAACATATTCATCTGATCTGCCAGCTCTACCGCCGACTCCGTCAGTTCCTTTGCCCCTTCCGCAACCGTCTCGCTGTTTTCGGTAATGCTGTGTGCCTGCTCTACCATCGTAGTCGATGTCGCCAGGATTTCCTCCGAGCTCGCCGCCTGTTCCTCTGAAATGGCCGCCACATTAACCGCCACATTATCTACCTGTTCCACCTTTTCGATCATCTGTCCTACCAGGTGGTTGACCTCGTCAATATTGTCAAAAATCAGATCAAACGTCTTCAGCGCGCCATTTACCAGCTCACCGCTGCTCCGAATATTGTCTACGCTGTCATCCGCCTGACTGACCACATCCTTTACGAGAACATTAATTTCGGAGATCAGGCTCTCGATATTATGTACGGAACTGGAGCTGGTCTGCGCGAGCTTTCCGATCTCCGTCGCAACTACCGCAAATCCCTTTCCGGCATCGCCTGCACGGGCCGCCTCAATCGACGCGTTAAGCGACAACAGGTTTGTCTCGTCGGCAATATCGCTGATCACACCCGTGATCTTCGTGATCTCCTCAGAGGCCTTACCCACCTTGCCGATTGCCTGCTGAAGTTTTACCATCGCTTCATTGATGCTTGTCATCGCCACGCCGACATCCTGCATGTCCGCCTTCCCCTTTCGGGAGACATCTACCGTCTCCTTCATCTTAAGCTCTACCTGCTCGCCATCCTCTCTTGTATTCGCCACTACGGCCGCCAGGGTGGTGGCATTTTCCGCAATCTCGTTCACTGAAAGGGAGAGCTGTTCCACCGTGTTGTTCAGCTCCTGCATCGACTCGCTCTGCAATTTGGAGGCGTCATACATTTCAACGGAAACTTCATTGCTGTTATCCGCCTGATTATGCAGCTTATCGGACACACTGTGAATGGACAGAATCATGTTGCGCATGGATCCGATAAACTGCTCCACGCTGCGGCTCATAACACCGATCTCATCACTGCTCCTTGTCGTCACGTGAACCGTAAAGTCGCCGTCGCCCATAGCGGTGATAATTCTTGTCAGCTCCTTGACCGGCCTGATCACAACATGAACAACGCGCTCGATCAGAATGGCGAGCAGCAGGAGCGATACCAGCCCAATCGCAACCATAAGGATTCTGACACCGTCAATATCCGCATAGATCGTCTTCGTCGGAATATAGGAAACCAGAATCCAGTCCGTCCCCTCTATTTCCGTAAATGCCGTCATCCTGTCATCTATTTCCGTCATCTGGTAATTATGCAGACCCAGTCTTTCACCCACGTCCCGCATAAATACGTCCCCTGAATCGGCAAGCCTTGTGGAGATCAGCGTGTTATCCCGATGGGCGAGAATCGTGCCGTCCTTGGAATTGACCAGAAAAGCCTGCGCGCCCTCCATCTCAATATAACTGTTTACAATAATACTGATGCGCTGCAGGGACAAATCTGCCGAAATAACCTTTAAGACATCAGAGCCGTCGTCCAGAATGCCGGAGGCGCTGACAAGCGCTTCGCCGTTCTCATCCGCGTATGCATCTGTAAATCCCATATTCAGCCTTGTAATACCGTCCCGGTACCACACGGACTGAAGCAGATTGCTCCCTTCTTTTTTTGACTCCGCCGCTTTTATAAGCTTTCCGTTTTCATCTGCCACATACAGCCCTTCCGGATAGTTGTCATTAAACTGGTAATAACTGTCCAGCATGGCCTGCAGGGCCTCCTCATCCGGCTTTGTCTTTTCAATCGCTCTCTTTACCGTCTGAAAAGCGGACAGGTTCTCGTCAAGCCACGACTCAATTTCATTTGCCTGGTTTGCGATGGACGAACTTAACAGATTCTGAGAATATTCGGTGATGATATTCTTGGAAATCAAATAAGAAGTCGCAGCAATGGCCAATACCATGACTGCAACTACCGGCAGTATCGTCCCCAATAGTTTGGCCTTAATAGACCGAATCTTCTTTTGCTCTTTTTTCCCCATTCCCCATTCTTCCTCCCATAACATTTCTGCCTTTCGCTATTCGGTTCCCGATCCGTCGGCAGGCGCTTTACGCTTCTGGTACATTACCATTATTATATCGTATCGTGTGCGGACTCACAATCTAAATTTTGTTTCCCCGGCCGCACTTTCCAGGAAATTAAAAAGGAAAACGTGGCGTCGGCGCACATCCGAACATGCATCGACCATATTTATGAGGATCTGGGCGCGGACTTGTCCGTGAAAGAGCTTGCCGATCTGACAAGTCTGAACGTTTCCTATCTCTGCAAACTGTTTAAGCAGGAAACCGGGAAGACAAGCAAAGAATACGTTACCGCGGCAAAAATGGACACAGCCCAGAATCTGCTGAAATACAGCGATCTGAGCTGTTCCGAAATTGCCGCATCGCTCGGGTACTGTTCCCAGAGCGCGTTTACCTATGCTTTCCGCCTATTTACCGGGACGACGCCGGGAAAATACCGTGGTTAATTTTCATACAAAGAAAGCGGGACTACCGCCCGCTTTCCGTTTCGATGCAATATTTTTTAGTCCTCATACCCGTTCGGGTTATTGCTCTGCCATCTCCAGGAATCCGCACACATCTCCTTGATACCGTACTGTGCTTCCCAGCCAAGCTCCCTCTTCGCCTTGTCCGCGTTGGAGTAGCAGGTGGCGATATCGCCCGCTCTTCTCTCCTTGATCACATAAGGGATCTTCACGCCGGTAGCTTCCTCGAAATTCTTCACGATGTCGAGCACGCTGTAGCCCACGCCGGTTCCCAGATTATAGATGCAAAGCCCCGCTTTCTCCTCGATCTTTTTCAGCGCTTTCACATGTCCAACCGCCAGATCAACCACATGGATGTAGTCACGCACGCCCGTGCCATCCGGCGTGTCGTAGTCGTTTCCGAAAACGCCCAGCTCTTTCAGCTTGCCAACCGCTACCTGTGTGATGTAAGGCATCAGGTTGTTGGGGATGCCGTTGGGATTCTCGCCCATGGTGCCGCTCTTGTGCGCGCCGATGGGATTGAAATAACGGAGCAGGATCACGTTCCACTCGGGATCCGCTTTCTGGATATCCATGAGAATCTGCTCCAGCATGGACTTCGTCCAGCCGTAAGGGTTGGTGCACTGTCCTTTCGGGCACTCCTCCGTGATCGGAATCATCGCCGGATCACCGTAAACCGTCGCTGACGAGGAGAAAATGATATTCTTCACATTGTGCTTTCTCATCACATCCACCAGCGTCAGTGTGCCAGCGATATTGTTCTCGTAGTATTCCCAAGGCTTCTGCACGGACTCTCCCACCGCCTTAAGCCCCGCGAAATGAATGCAGGAGTCGATCTGCTCCTTCGCGAATACCTGTTCCAGGGCGTCCCTGTCCAGAATGTCCACCTTATAAAATTTCACGGGCTTTCCCGTTATCTTCTCCACCCTGTCAAGGGACTTCTCACTGGAGTTCGCCAGATTATCCACTACCACCACATCATAGCCCGCATTCTGTAATTCCACTACCGTGTGGGAACCGATGTACCCCGCACCGCCTGTCACCAAAATTGCCATAACCGCACCCCGCCTTTCTTTTCGGAAACTTTGTTTTTTGTTTTTAAGGTGATTCCAGTCTATACTGTTTTCCCCGGATATTCAATATAGGAATGTTATCTAAACCTGTCATTTTGTTAACACCCTACAACTCAATCCCATTCTCCTTACACAGTTCCCGCGCGCTCTCCACCGAGTCAATCCCCGTCTTATTCTTGATGGGCGCAAACTCTTTCTCCCTGACCACCTCGTAGGGCAGGCAGGAATCCAGCTCGTGGATCATGTCGAGCACAAGCTGCTCAAACTTGTAGCCGTTGGGCGCCTCGGGCTTCACCAGTTCTCCCTTTTCATCCAGATAAGGAATCTTTTTCTCCACAATATGAAGCGGGAGTTTCCGCGCTACAATCTCCTCCAAGTCTTTTACCCGGAACAGATAGTTTAAGATTACGCCGAAATGATAAGCCGGCGTCCCGTCCGCAAGCTTCGCCTCCATCAGCTCCGGCGTCATATCATAGTATTCCACGATGGACGGTCTGCCGTCCTCTAAGCACATCGCGCCCACCTTCTCGTCCGGCGCGTTCTTCGCCACCACCTTCGCGCCCACCGCGCTGTCCGTGGCAATCGTGGCGCCCACGAAACAGGGGTCAGCAATGCGCTGCAGCACATTGTCCACGGCAAACACATTGAGCCACTCCACGCCCGCCTGCCGCATTTTCTCGGCCACACCCCATTTCAGCATGGATAAAAACCAGCCGCCGTTGCCGTTGGGGGAGGTGGACATTTTGTTCTTTGCTTCCATATATACCTTCCCCGTATAATCGGACGCCGGAGCCATATCCTGCATGAAAAAGGTCACATAGTCCGCATTGTAGCCGAAAAACTTCTTTTCCTCAAAAAAACTGACAGTAGCGTCATGGTTCTTATCACTGGTCATCACATAGAGGGGCACCCACGCTCCCGCCTGATCCACCACGTCCATCAGGTTCTCGATCAGGCGCTGGAAGATAAAGACGTCCTTTGTCAGTCCGATATTGTAAACGCCCTTGGGTGCGTCGGACCCGAGCCTTGTGCCCATGCCGCCCGCCAAAAGCACCGCGCCTACCTTACCCGCCCGGATCGCCTCCAGGCCTGCCTTCGTATATTCTTCCTTTTTCTCCGCAATCTCGGGAAGCTGCATGACCGCAATCGGCTCAATCTTCCCTCTGGGATTTAAGGTTTCCTTCTTTTCGCAAAGCGACAGCACGTCAAAATCTGTCTGTTCGATCTGGGTAAGCAGCGCCTCCCTCTCTTCCTCTCCCAACTCATCATAGTATTTCAGCACATGAAGCTGCCCGTATTTCTCCAGTTTTTTGTATGCCTCCTGATAATTCATGACGTCCTCTTTTCCCGCGCCCGCTTTCTTTTCGGATTTCCGTGTCCGATGCGCGACGACACGGCTCCCTTGCCAGTATTTCTCTTTTTCCCCATTCTAACACGAGGCGGCGGCAGACTCAATGTTAAAATATCATATCATTGTGACCCTGCCGGTTATATGATACAATTTAAAAAACATTTCACGGAGGTGCCCTATGAGTATTTACGAGTTCTGCCCTACGCTGGAAAGCGATAAATTTGTGCTGCGGTTATTTCAGGAGGAAGACTGCGACGATCTTTTAAAAGTTTACAGTGACAAAAACGCCCTGCCGTTTTTTAACAGCGATAACTGCGACGGCGACAATTTTTATTACGCGACAAAGGAACGGATGACGGAAGCGCTTGCCTTTTGGAAATCATCCTATCAAAATGGCTGGTTCGCACGGCTCTCCATTATTGACAAAGCGTCCTCGACGGTGATCGGGACCGTTGAACTGTGTTTAAGAGTTTCCGAAGATGTCTATCATAATATGGGAATCCTGCGGATCGACGTTCGCAGCGACTATGAAAAGGAAGACGCGCTGTACGACATTACAACACTGATCACGCCGCATCTGCCGGAAATGCTGAACTGCAGCGGCGTCATTACCAAAGTACCCATCTATGCGGTGGAACGGGCAAAAGCCATGCAGAAAGCAGGGTATACCAAGTCAGCGCAGTATCTGGTCGGGAAAACCGGTTACGCATATGACGGTTACTGGACATACAAAACAACGAACTAAGAAAAGAGGACCACATCATGAAAACGAAACCTCTCTCCCTTCAAAAATCAGCCATACTGCTTGCTGCCGCTTTCCTTGCGGGAAGCGTGGGCGCATGCGGCACAGAAAACAATTCCGATTCGGACACCAGACTGGAAATTTCACCGATTACCGATGACGGAGCATCCACCGGGTCAGAAACCGAAAAGTCACAGGATGTTTCACAGACAGGAGACGCCGCCGGGAATACCGGCGAAGATTCTGACACAAATGTCACATCCGATATCTCTGACGCAGAACAGCAGGGAAACCCGGAAAGTCCCGTCTCCGTCACTTTTGAGAAATCCGTTGACGAAGTTAAGAGCGACGACGGCACGGTGATTTGCACAAACAGCGTGCAGATGCCTGTGGTGCGCATTACGGGCGCAGAGGATATCGCGGAAAAAATCAACGCCGATCTGGAAGAATACTATAAGACCTTTTCCACGAACAACAACGGGACTGTGGAAATAGCGCGGGAAGACTATGCGGCAAGCCTTGGCGAAGACGGCTGGGACTTTCTCGCCTACAGCACGGATGTCAGCGTGAAAGCAACCCGCATGGACGACGCCGTGATCTCCTTCCAGATCACCCTTTACGATTTCACCGGCGGCGCCCACGGCAACTACGGCTCCGGCGGAAGAAACTACAGTGCGAAAACGGGCGAGCTTCTCTCCTTCGATGAGATTGCAGACGACTACGAAGCCTTTCACGCCACGGTTCTGGATTACATGGTCAATCTGGCACAGACACCCGCCTACAAGGATAAACTGTTCGGTCCTCCCTCCAAAGATGACCTGGACAGCACGCTGTTTGACGGAGACAACTGGGTATTTACCCGAAGCGGCATCAGCTTTTTAGCTGCCCCCTATTCACTCGGTCCTTATGCCTCCGGGGAAATTGCCTTTATGCTTCCCTACGAGAAGGCGTATGATCTGGGATTAAAAGAAGACTACCGTTACAACGGCAATTTTGTGGATGAACGCTACTATATCTACAAATCTGACCCGGAAACCTTTGAGCCCATTGTGGACGGCACGCCCGACTGCTATTTTGATCTGGATGGGGATGGCACGGAAGAGGGACTCGCCTTCTACGGCCAGGTCGTTGACCCTGCCACCGGGGAAAGCAGATATGCTTTTTATATCGACGGGAAAGATTACGGGGATGTCATTGATGACGAACTTTTGAATATAAAAGACAAAGGTTATATGGAAAGCACTTACGCGCTGTATCACGCGGACGCCCCGGACGGCGGCGTTCCTGCAATCGCCGTGCTGTTCACGGAGTTTGGGGAAGGAACAGACAGTGACGGAAATCCCGTCACGCAACCGCTCTCCTTCATTTTCGGCTACACCAAGGAAATGGGACTGTATTATATGTATTGGGACGAGGGGTTTGTGACGCTGCCCAAGCAGCCCTGATTATGCTATTCGTATTCCAAGGCGGCTTGGCAGTTTATCTCTAACCATCGGATGACTTTCTGGATATTCTGCCAACGCCTCTGCTGTTTTTAAAACGCCATCCGAAATTCTTTGTGCCGCCTGTGGATTCTTCACAAAATAAATCAAGTAAATCCTCCAACATTTCTGTATAATAAGCACGAGACAGTTGAAGCAGACGGCAGACTTGCTCCGAAAAGGAGGGCAACATGTGTGAATGGCAGCGGCAGATTCAGAAAATAATCGAGGAGATAGACTTGTGTATCCGGCAGGCAGCTTCGGGATTATATGCGCAGGTGTCCGAAGCCCGTCGCACTACGCACCATCATAAAACCTTTCGACTGTTATCTGTCAGAGATTCATTTGGAAAAAACAGGAGGGCATCAAATGAAAAACGCGTTAGAGGAAGTAAAAACCTATTTTATAACGATTCCGGCGCACAAATTTCTGCATATCCGAAACTATGAGAGTATCGGTTACTGGGATTTCTGGGAAAAGCAGAGCCAAATTCCCGGACAGGACTGCGAAACAATCTGCGGTCTGCTGGACAGCATCAAGGGAAAGCTGGACGATATGGGCGGCGATGAGGCAAACAGCGGAAGCGGGCAGATCATGGCATACCTCAACGATCCCGCCGGCAGAATATGCAGCTGGGGCATCCCCCTCGCGGAATGCTACGGCGTGCGCCTTCCGATGGACTATGACGGTGAAGTCCCCGCACAGATGCTTTTGACGGATGTGCCGGAAGGCGAATACCTTGTCTTCGAGCACGGTCCTTTCGACTATGAAAAAGAGGGGATCGACGTAGAGGCAAAAATAGAATCGGCAATGAAAGCGTATGATTATTCGGCTTCGGACTGCGTCCTAGACACAACACCCGGCAGAATCTTCTACTTCTACCATGACCCGCAGCGGTTCTGGAAATATGTCAGGCCGGTGCGGAGGACGGATTGACCCCGCATTCTCCGTTTCACTAATCCGCGTCTGCCGCCGTGAAATCCGATGCCGCTTATCTTCTACAGGCTTTTACAGCCTCCGCAATCTCACAAGCCTCCTCAGCCGGATAGAACAGCCGCGCCGAGGCTTCCAATGCAATGTCAGTAATACTTTCGTTTTTCAGATATAACTCTACTTCGGAGGGAGACATTTCGTTCTCCCCCTCTCTCCATGTCTGAACCAGGTCGTTCAGCTTCCGAAAATGCGCCATAAGAGCGCCAAAATCCTGTATGCGGTCAATGGTACTGCTTCCATAAGTCTGTTTTTCCAATTCACATATCGCAATTACCTGCATGGACATCTTTAACTCTCCTGTGATGTCAGAGGCTTCCATCAGCACGTCCGGGCGTTTCTCCAGGCAGGCAAGCATATACGTTTTCGCACCGTCGATGTCCTTCGCGGCAAAATACGCCGCCAGCTTCTCCTTGATCTCAGCCGTCTCCCGCTTCTCGTCAGTCATGCCCACCTTGCACTCACAGACTTTAAGCCCCTGCACCTGTGTCCAGACATAGAGCAGAAATTCCGAGATAAAACCGTAGACCCGTTTGTGGTAGTCATCGTACCCGGAAGCGTCGATCTTTTCTTCCGCCTTCTCGAAGATGCCGAAAAGCCACTCACAGTATGCATCGTAAATTTCCTTTTTGCAGACCATCATATTCCCGAAATACGTGCCTTTGCCGTTCACCAGTTTCTCGAATGTGTCATAATACGCGGGATAAAACTGCCGTATCACTTCTCCCACGGCATCCAGGTCACGGATATTATAATTCCCGGCATAGCCTTCATAATAGGTAAAATTCAGCTTCAACAGCTTGGACGTTATGATATCATAGTCCGAAAGGATTTCTTCATATTCCCTCTCCGTAAGAATCCTTCCTTCCTCCGTGCAGAAGTATCTTCGGTAATGGCATATTCCCACATAGTCAGAAGTTTGTATATTTTTCCACACCCAGTAAACGCCCGTCAGTTCCCCGTAATAACAGTTTTTCTCCGAGATACTGACACCCGTGTCATCCCCAATATACCCGAGATTCTGCGCCACAGCGCGTCCCACCTGCAAAGGGATATAGACGGGATCGCCGGGTGTCGGAAATTTTTTGTGGGTCATCGTAAAAATCGTCACGCTCATCTTGTCACTTTCCTCCGTATCAGACACATTCCCTGCCAAAGCCGTTTACCGTGCCTCCATGCCCGCCGGCTGTGCGCTCTCCCTCTGCCTGTTCAGAATGACAGCCATCTTCTTCCGCACATAGAAAAATGCCGGAATCAGGAAAATATCCGCAAAAATCCATGCCAGCGGATTCGCAAAACGCACTGCGCTGAATCCGAAATAGGGCACAAGCAGGAATCCCGCAAGCGCTCTCGCCAGCATCTCAAATGCGCCCGCAAAAACCGCCAGTCTGCCAAATCCCATTCCCTGAATCAAAAAACGCACGATATTCACGAGCGCAAGCGGGAAATAGAATAGCGCATTCATCTGAATGAAGGAGTAAGCGTTTGCAATGATCTGTGTCTCCCCCGCATCCAGAAACAGCAGTAAAAGCTGTTTCCCAAACAGAAACACCGCGCCCAGCGCGATCAGGGAATAAATCAGACCAAGCAGGGTACAGCTCTTAAGCCCTCTGTCCACGCGGTCAAGATCGCCCGCGCCCACATTCTGTCCGCCGTAAGTCGCCATGGTGGAGCCCATTGCGTCAAAGGGACAGACTAATAGCATACTCACTTTGCCGCCCGCCGTGACTGCCGCCACCGCATTGGAATCAATGCTGTTCACCGCACTCTGCAAAATCACGCTTCCAATCGCCGTAATCGAATACTGCAGCCCCATAGGAATACCCATATTGCAAAGCTTCGCCGCATAATCCCTGTCCCATCTGCGCTCATCCGAAGACAATTTCAGGATCGCAAATTTTTTGCGCATATAAAACAGGCAGGCAAAACCCGCAACCGCCTGTGATACCACCGTAGCTACCGCCGCACCGTCCACATTCATGTGCAGCACCACGATGCAGAATATGTCGAGAAAGATATTCAGGACCGCCGCTGTCACAAGAAACACGACAGGCGTCCTGCTGTCCCCCAGAGACCGCAGGATAGCTGCGGTCATATTGTAGAGGAACACCACCGGTATACCGAGAAATATGATAATTATGTAGCTGTAGGACCCGTCAATAATGTTCGACGGCGTCCGCATGACCTGTAAGATCTGGCGGCACAAAAGCGACACCACAATCGTGATGACCACCGCGAAGATCACGGACAGCCACACACTGTTGGCCACGAATCTTTTCAGCTCACTCTCATGTTTTGCACCGAACTCCTGCGCAATCGGAATCGCAAAGCCGTTGCAGACACCCATGCAGAAACCGATAATCAGAAAGTTGACAGAGCCCGTCGCTCCCACCGCCGCCAGGGCGTCCACTCCCAGATAATGCCCCACAATCACCGCGTCCATCATGCTGTAAAACTGCTGAAAAACAAGCCCGAACAAGAGGGGCACGGCAAAGCCCAGAATCAGTTTCATGGGACTTCCCTTCGTCATATCTTTTTCCATAATAAAACTCCTCCCTATTTTCTCCCCATTTGCGACGATTGTATCACACTGCCCGAAAAACACAAGCATTTATTTTAGTAAAATCAAAAAAAATTTAAAGTTTGGAAAACCAATTGACAGGGCGAAAAGAATGTATTAAGATGTTATCACTTTACGCAAAAACGGAGGATTTTTCCATGCAAAGCGCAGCTGCAAAAGATAATTTTTATCAGAAAATTCTAAAGCTGGTGGTTCCGATTGTGATTCAGAACCTCTTAAGTGCGGCTGTGAGCTCCGCGGACGTGGTTATGCTAAACTATGTGGGACAGTCCTCCATCTCAGCCGTTTCGCTTGCGGCAAACTACGCCAACGTCCTCTTTATGATTTACTACGGTCTCGGGACGGGCGCTTCCATGCTGAGCGCGCAGTATTGGGGGAAGGGTGATCTGCAGCCGATCCGTGCCATTCAGGGGATCGCCATGCGGTTTTCCCTCGTGATCTCCTTTGGTTTCTCCGGCTTCGCCTTCTTTGCGCCGGAGCTTATGATGAAGCTTTTCACCAACGAGGCGGAACTGATCGAAATCGGTGCCGGATATCTTCGTGTGATGGCAGTTACCTATCTTTGCTGGGGTATTATAGAAGTGTACCTGGCGATCCTTAGAAGCATCGGGCGGGTCACCGTGTGCATGGTTTTAAATGTCATGGCTTTCAGCTTAAACATCTTCCTAAACGCCGTGTTTATCTTCGGGCTTTTCGGCGCACCGCAGCTCGGCGCCACCGGCGTGGCCATCGCCACAGCCCTGTCCCGCATTATCGAACTGCTCGGCTGTATCGTGGTATCCCTGTTCAGCAGGGATATCAAGCTGAAGTTTGGCTATATGTTCCTGCGCAATAAACTGCTGTTTCAGGACTTTGTCAGACTCTCCCTGCCTGCCCTGTGCAACGACATCGCCTGGAGCGTCGCCTTCTCCATGTACTCCGTGATCCTTGGGCATATGGGGTCCGACGCGGTTGCCGCCAACTCCCTTGTGGTCGTTGTCAGGAATTTCGGTACCGTACTCTGTTTCGGCACCGCCAGCGCGGGCGGCGTACTGCTCGGAAACGTGATGGGCGAAGGGGACATGGAACGGGCGAAAGAATACGCCTCCAAGCTGATGAAACTGACCGTTATCACCGGCGCAATCGGCGGCGTGCTTGTACTGCTCGCCACCCCCTTTGTGCTGCATTTCGCGAAGCTTTCCGACACCGCCATGCACTATCTGAAATATATGCTGCTTATCAATACCTACTACATCATGGGCGCCGCCGTCAACACGACGCTGATCGCAGGCGTATTCCGCGCAGGCGGTGACAGCCGTTTCGGTCTGATCTGCGACGTGATCGACATGTGGGGCTATGCGGTACCCCTTGGATTTCTCGCGGCTTTCGTTTTTAAACTCCCCGTTCTCTGGGTGTATTTTCTGCTGTGCACCGACGAGTTTGTGAAATGGCCATGGGTCATCAAGCATTACCGCAGCGGCAAATGGCTGAAAAATATTACAAGGGACGATTTGTTCGCGCAGGAAAATGCAGGCGCCTCATCCGCCGGGACATAATCCCGGCGCAGAACCTTCCCGCACTTTTGCGCGAAACTCCTTTCTGCTGCATACACCCAGTTTCTGGTAGATATGGGACACATGCTTCTTAACCGTCGTTTCCGCGATATAAAGTTCCTCCCCAATCTGCCTGTTGGTGTAGCCTCTGTAGAGCAGCCACGCCACTTCCAGCTCCCGTTCGGAGAGCGCACATGCCTCCATTATGGTCAAAAACCGCGCATAAATTTCCTCGTAGCTTTGCGGCTCCGACGGTCTGTTCTCATTGGCAAATATATTTCCGCTTCCGAACTGAGAAGCCTCTCCGCCAGATGCGCGCTGTTCCCCATCTGCCTGTGTCGTAATCGCATCCGCCCCAATGTCCCCCGCCGCTCTGCCTGCAGCCGCATTTCTTTGTGCCTGCGTAAGCCGGCTATTCGCGCGCAGATAGAGCGCCAGAACCACGGCCAGCGCAATACCGAGAATCAATGTCCCAAGCACTGCAACCCACTGCCGTCTTTCACCGAACACTCCCGCCTGATACAGAAGCAGTGTCGCCAGAAGAATCACATACCCTGTTCCCTGCAATACCCGGAGCACATACTTTTTCATATCCGCTCTTCCTCTGTGCCGGCTGTTCCCTCCATATCCGTATCCACCCCCATGTAATCAATAATCCTGCGTTTCGCTTCCAACTGCAAAGGCAGAAGCAGCATCTCGAAAATCATGGCATACAGTACCGTCAGAATTGCCACCGCCAGACTAGGTCCCAGACTTTCCAGATCGGACAGATTGTGCAAAACAGTAATGAACGTGAGCAATGCGCTGATTACCCCGGCATAGATCACCTGCTTCTGCATCATCTCCACCACATCCAGCGCACGCCGCACCTCACTCAGATGGCAGATATAATTTTTGTCTAACAGTTTCCATGCACGCATAAAATCCCGCCACGCGCCTCCCCTGAGCAGCATCGGCACCGTAAAGATCAGAAGTATGATAAGGGATGGTATGTCTATCAAATAGATAAGCCGTGAAAAATCAAATCCGCTTCCCCCATATCCATACTGCGCCGCGCCTAACAGAATTACCCCCAGGACAATACTGATAATCTCCATAATCATAACGCTTTCCCTCCTCCAAAATCTTTTCCTTTTTCTCCTTCCACCATACCATGCCCGCCTGTTTGTTACTATGGTACTTTTGCGAAAAAAGGTAGTAAAAAGAGCCTGCCTGGCGGCAAGCTCCGTGATTTTCTAATATTTTGTCAAAAACTGTCTCGTGCGCTCCTCTTTCGGATGGTCAATCACCTGTTTCGCGGCGCCCTGCTCCACAATCACGCCCTCATCCATAAAGATGATCTGGTCCGCCACATCCCTGGCGAAACTCATTTCATGGGTGACGATAATCATGGTCGTATGCTGTCTGGCAAGTCCTCTGATCACCTTCAGTACCTCCCCTGTCAGCTCCGGGTCAAGCGCCGAAGTCGGCTCGTCAAAACAGAGGATATCCGGCTGTAATGCCAAAGCCCTGGCGATGGCGACTCTCTGCTGCTGCCCGCCGGAAAGCTGGTGCGGATAATGGTCCATACGCTCTTCAAGCCCCATCTGCTCCAGAAGCGATTTCCCGTGGGCTTCAATCTCCTCCAAAATTTCCTTTTTTCTCTGCTTAAAGTCAGGCTGCTCCTGTGCCAGAAGTTTCTCCGCCAGCGTCACATTTTCAAGCGCCGTATACTGCGGAAACAGATGAAACGCCTGAAACACCATGCCGAAATGCAGTCTCTTCGTCCGCAGATCCTTTTCCTGACCCGCTACGGGATGATCCGCGTCAAACAGCGTTTCCCCCCGCACCGTGATAGAACCGTGATCGGGCGTCTCCAGAAAATTCAGACAGCGAAGGAGCGTCGTTTTCCCGGAGCCGGAGGAACCGATAATCGCCAGCGCGCTCCCTTCCTCCAGATCAAAACTCACGTCGTCAAGCACTCTTGTAGAGCCGAAATGTTTTCCGATATGTTTCACTTCCAAAACCGCCATTTTTGCCTCCATGCCGCAGCGTTTTCCGTCGGGCCAGTCATTCATTCCGAAGCATTTTATCGGAAATAATCCAGCCTGCGCTCGATGTAGTTAAACAAAAGTGTCAAAATACCCACAAACAAAAGGTAAAACACACCCGTATAGAAGAGCGGCCATGTAAGCCCGTTGCTCTTCATAAAAGAATAGCCCGCAAAGGTAAGCTCATACGCCGCGATAATCCGCGCAAGCGACGTATCCTTCACCAGCGTGATGATCTCGTTTGACATGGGAGGCACCACACGCTTTACCATCTGCAGAAGCGTGACCTTAAAGAAGATCTGCCATTTCGTCATGCCAAGCACCTCGCCTGCCTCCCGCTGTCCCACAGGAACGCCCTCAATGCCGCCCCGGAAGATCACGGAAAAGTAACAGGCATAGTTGAGGCTGAAAGCCACCACCGTGGCGGTAATCCGCCCCGCCTCGCTGCCGCTCCATATGTTATGCCCAAGCCACAGCCCGGGACCGTAAAATATGATAATCAGCTGCAGCATCAGCGGCGTACCGCGTATGATCCACACAAGCGTCTGAATCAGCCCCCGCAGGGCTTTCCATCTGCTCATCGCCCCGAAGGCAAGCACCAGCCCAAACGGCAGCGAAAAAAGCAGCGTGAAAATGAATATCTGAAACGTGGTCAAAAGACCGTCCAACAGCGACCTCGTCACACTAAAGAACATGGCTAACTCTCCCGAAATCTCAACATATCTTTCCTTATCTGTATGATGACCGCACCGCCCGTCTTACTTGCCGGGAACTACAATCACCTGCGCATTGTTGCAGTACGCGTTGGTGCACTCCATGGCATTTGTGACTTCGTCCGTCAATGTCATGCCATTCCACACGACGTCGATGTTGTTGGATTCCAGTTCCATGATCTTGTTATCCCAGTCGATCACCACAAACTGCGCCTCCACACCGAGCTGCTCAGCTACCATACGCGCCATATCCGCGTCAAAGCCGATCCACTCGCCGGAATCATCCTTATAATCCATAGGCTCAAACTCCGTGATACCCACGATCAGCGTACCCTTGCCCTGAATATAAGCCACATCGCCGGAGCCATTATCCGTATACTCGCTCGCCTTCTGCTCCACCAGGGCCTCCTGCACACCGTAAGTCTCAGCGGTCGCCTTCATGGAACCGTCCGCGTAGCTCTGCGCAAACACGGAATTGATATAAGAAGCCAGATCGGATCCCTTCCTGCAGCCTACGCCGTACTCCTCCGTGGTAAGTTCATCCGTATGTACCAGGTCCGGGTAGCTCGTCCCTTCCCCGATCATGGCGCCAGCCATCAGAAGGTCAATGATCGCCGCGTCAGACGTGCCGGAAGCCACCTCCATCAGCGCATCCGCCTGAGACGCCACGGCGTTTGTCTGAAACCCTTTCTCTCCTGCAACCGCTTCCCCGGCAGAGCCTGCCTCCACGGCATACACCATGTCCTTACCGTCCTTCGCGCCGCCGCAGCCCGAAAGTGTTCCGCAGACGGCCACTGCTGCCATTAGTACCGCTACTAATTTCTTTTTCATAATTTTTCTCCTCTTTTCTCATAAAAATCTCAAACACTTTTGTATTTTATCATAGCAGTATGCTAAAGTAAATGGACAAAACAAAAAAACCTTTCCCTAAGAAACCGAGAGAGCGCCCTGCACAGGCACTCCCTCGTATTTTTTGCCAAAATTTCCCAAACCGGCTTAATATTTAATTTCTTTCCCTTCTAACCGCCACTGCCTGAACTCCGCCGAAGCCGACAAGAGCAGATCGGATGAAGAGTTGAGCGCCGTCTCCACGGAATCCTGAATCACACCGATGATAAAACCTACCGCTACCACCTGCATGGATACGGAATCAGGGATGCCAAAGAGCGAACACGCAAGCGGTATGAGAAGAAGCGAACCGCCCGCCACGCCAGACGCGCCGCATGCCGAGAGCGCCGCCAAAAGGCTTAAAACAATCGCCGTCGGAATATCAACGTTAATGCCGAGCGTAAACGCGGTAGCCATAGTCATAACCGTAATGGTAATCGCCGCACCGTCCATATTTATGGTCGCGCCGAGCGGAATCGTCACGGAGTATGTGTCCTTATCCAGTCCCATCTCCTCGCATATCTTCATGTTGACAGGAATGTTTGCCGCCGAACTTCTGGTAAAGAAAGCCGTAATCGCGCTCTGTTTCAGACACTTAAAAATGAGCGGGTAGGGATTCTTGCGGATGCACCAGTACACCAGAATCGGGTTCGTCACAAAGTAGATAAACAGCATGCAGCCCACCAGCAGGACCAGCAGTTTCCCATAATCCCTGAAGGCTTCCAGACCGCTTGCCGTCACACTGGCAAAGACCAGTCCCAGCACACCGAAGGGCGCAAAATTAATGATCACCACAACCACCCTTGAAATCGCCTCCGAAATGTCGCCGAGCATCTTTTTCGTCGCGTCGCCCGCGTTTCGGAATGCCACGCCCAGAAGCACCGCCCATGACAGAATACCGACATAGTTCGCGTTCACCAGGGAATCCACCGGGTTCTTTACCACATTCATCAAAAGCGTGCTAAGCACCTCAACGATACCGCTTGGAGCGGACGCCGCATCCGATGCCGCGTCCACAAGCACCATCTCCACGGGAAATACCATGCTGGCAAACACGGCGATCACCGCCGCAAGCACCGTGCTGAACATATACAGGATGATGACTGTCCTGATGACTCCGCCGTGGGACTTGCCCGCATTGCAGAGTGAGCTCATCACCAGAAAGAATACCAGCAGCGGCGCGATACCTTTGAGCGCTCCCACAAACACATCGCCCAGCACGCTGATGCCAGACGCTCCCGGCACCACGAGAGCCAGAATCACGCCGATCACCAGCCCCACAACAATCCTCTTGACAAGACTTATACCTGTCCACTTCTCCCACACATTTTTCATGTTTTCCTCACTTCTTTAAATACAGATTATTTGTATGTATTATTCCGCCATCACTTCTTCCGTATACTTCACCGCCAGCTCGTTGATCGTGCCGTCCGCCAGCATCTTTTCGATGGCGCTGTTGATCTTATCGAGCAGCTCCGTATTTCCCTTCTGCACCGCAATCGCATACTCCTCGGACTCAAACGCGCCCGGATCCTCCACGATCTTTAAGCCCTCGTTGTCACCCACATACTTCTGCGCCGTCGCGGAGTCAATCACTACCACGTCACACTTGCCGTTCACCAGTTCCATGACAGCCTCCGTGCCTTTCTTGAAAGCCTCGTAGGTGTAGCCCATATCCTGCACACAGATTTCTCCGGTATATCCCTGTATCACACAGATTTTCTTGTCAGCCATATCCGTAGCCACTGTTATGTCGGAGTCTTCTCTCACAATCATAACCTGCGTAGCTGTGTAGTAAGGGGTAGAAAAATCTACGGTCTCCCTTCTCTCATCCGTAGCAGTCATGCCCGCGATCACCGCGTCGATCTGTCCGTTCTGCAGCGCCACCAGAAGAGAGTCAAACTCCATATTCTCCATCGCCGCCGTCATACCGTTCGACTCCGCGATCTGCTTTGCAATCGCCATGTCGATACCGTCGTACTCGCCGATCACACCGCTTGAGGTGACATACTCAAAAGGCGGGAACTCCGCGTTTGTACCGAACGTGATCGTGTTTCCCTTCGACGCGCCGCCGCCGCAGGCAGACAGCGTGCACACCGTCATCACCATGGCAAGCGTCATTGTCAGAAATTTCGTTGCTTTTTTCATAATGTTATCCTCCTCATTTCTTTGTTTCCTAATATCATATATGAACTCGGCGGACCGATCAATCCGCATAAGCCACATATCCTCATTGCATATAAAGCAGACAGTGCGCTGCAAACCGCCAATACTGCGTCAGTTACAAAACCTTACTCAGGAAATTCTTCGTCCTCTCATTCTGCGGATTGTTGAAAATTTCATCCGGCGTACCACTCTCCATCACCACGCCCTGATCTATAAAAAGCACGCGGGACGCCACCTCTCTGGCAAATCCCATCTCATGCGTCACGATCACCATCGTCATTCCCAGCCCCGCCAGATCCTTCATCACGTCCAGCACTTCACCCACCATCTCCGGGTCAAGAGCCGACGTGGGCTCGTCAAAAAGCATGATCTCCGGGTCCATCGCCAGCGCCCGCGCAATCGCCACACGCTGCTTCTGCCCGCCGGAAAGCTGCGCCGGATAAGCATTCGCCTTCTCACCCAGATTTACCCGTTCCAGAAGTTCCTGCCCCCGTTTCACCGCCTCCTCCTTCGTCATTTTCTTGAGAAGTACGGGCGCAAGCGTGATGTTATCCATAATGGTCAGGTGGGGAAACAGGTTAAACTGCTGGAACACCATCCCCATCTTCTGCCGCACACGGTTTACATTCACCTTCGGCGCCGTGATCAGCTCGTCGTCCACATAGATTTCCCCTTCGGTGACTGTCTCTAATAAATTCAGGCAGCGCAAAAAGGTACTCTTGCCCGAACCCGAAGGACCGATTACGACCACAACCTCGCCCTGTGCGATGTGCTCGTCGATCCCGCAGAGCACCTCCAGATCTTCAAATTTTTTATGTAGGTTATTCACTCTTATCATATACCTGTTCTCCAATCGGAGAATGCCGCTTTCAGGCATTCTCTCACGCGGGATTTAGAACTTCTTCTCGCGTTGTCAGCGTGCATCCGCCCGCCGCAGCCGTATCTCCACCCGGCGAAGCGCCAGAGTCAGTATCTTAACCAGCACATAATAAATGACCGCTGTTCCGATTAGCGGCATAAACGCAATAAAGGTGGCGCTCTTGATGAAGTCTCCCGCCTTCTGGATGTCCATCAGTCCCACATAACCGACGATGGCGGTTTCCTTGATCAGCACGATAAACTCGTTGCACAGCGCAGGGAAAATATTTTTGACCGCCTGCGGCACGACAATCCTGCTCATGGTCTGAAACGCGGAGAGCCCCAGAGACCTTCCCGCCTCCGTCTGCCCCTTGTCGATAGACAGGATGCCCGCCCGGACAATCTCGGACACATACGCGCCGGAATTGACGCCGAAGGCAATCGCTGCAATGATCCATTTATCAATATCAAGCGGTATCATCGGGAAGATAACGAAATAGATAATCATAAGCTGCGTCACCGATGGCGTGCTTCGGATTACATCCGTATAGACGCCGCCAATAAACCGAAGCAGTTTTTTCTTTGACAGATTGCACATGGCAATCACCATGCCGATCAGAATACCGATAACAATGGCGAGAAGCGACACCTTGATCGTCACGCCGATACCGCTCAGAAGAAGCTTGTAGCGTTCTTCCCTGATAAAACATTTATAAAACTCATCACTGAAATTCGCCGCCCACTCTGACATCCGTCTTTCGTCCTTTCTATCTTCTGAACCCGTGCCCGCTCTATCATACCACAACCTTTTCCGAAAAGAAAGGAGAAAAATGCATATTATACACTTTTCTCCTCATATTTAACCATCCAGTTCTTCCTTCCACTCCGCTATGATTTCCTCGCACCGTTCCGTGTCGATATCTTCCACCGCATTTTTTAGTTTTTCGAATATGTCCCTCTGCGCGTCGCCGTAAGAATACTGGTTCATATCCCTGATTGCCTGCTCCATGGCGTCCATGTCCAGATTTTCCATCGCCTCTTCCATCTGTTCAAAAAGTGCTTTCAGTTCTTCCACTTCAGCCGCCCTGCCGCTCTGTTCTTCCTCCTCTTTTACAAAGTAGGGAGCCAGAATGCCCTTATAGAACATATACTCCTCAAGCATGCCCGGCGTAATCTTGTGAATCAGCGCCGCGTTCCCGGCATTTCCCGCCGCCTCCATCTGCTCGGCTGTGTACGCCAGATCCGTGGCTCCGATCTGCCTTGACGCGCTCTTTAGCGCATGCACCTCCACCGTATAATCCTTCCACCGCTCCTTCTGTTCATACTCCTGTATGAGCGCACATTTCTTTTCGATCACGCGGTAATATTCCTTCAATACGGACCAGAAGAGTTCTTCGTTTCCAAGGAACCCCATCGCCTTCTGCACATCCAGACCTTCAATGACAATGTTCGTAGCCATCTGCGCACCGCCGACGTCCCTGTGCATATTCCAAACAGGTGCACCGCCTTTATTTTTCTTTTTCTCAATCTTCTCAGACGGCAGCCATTTGCGCAGTTTAGCGATCATATCCCTCATCTCGACCGGCTTCGTCACAAAATCATTCATACCCTCGCTGATAAACATCTCCGCCGTTCCCTCCACCGCATTGGCAGTGAGGGCGATAATCGGCACCTGTCCATTTTCCCCGAGCAGTCTGCGGATCACCCTTGTCGTCTCCACACCATCCATCTCGGGCATCATGTGATCCATAAAAATAATATCGTAACGCTTGTCCGTGACCATCAGAACCGCGTCTTTACCGCTGAGCGCCGTCTCTATCTTCATCTCAAGCGGATTTAAAAGGCCCTTTGCCACCGTCAGGTTGATGGCGTTGTCGTCCACCACCAGAATCTCCGCCTCGGGCGCCACAAAATCAAAATCCTCAGCCTCCATCAGCGAAAAAGCGGCGTTGTCCTCCTTGCCGTTAAAAATATTCGCGAGTCCCAGAATATAGAGAGGCTTTTTCACCACGCGGATATTCGGCAGGTCATAGGAACGCACCGAACGGTAATTTGTCAGAAGCACACCGTTGACCTCAGGATGCAGCTTTAAAAAATACTGTACGGCTTCCGTAAAAAGCGGCTGTTCTATAAAGAAATAGCCTGCGCCGTTCTCCTCTATTCGGTTTAAAACCTCCTCCGACTCCAGTCTCTCATAGCTTACGCCCAGCCTTTCCATATCAATCGCCAGCTCCTGCGCAATGTAATCGTTCTGAAGCAGCCCCGCCGCCACAACATTTTCCGGCAGCTTTTCAACTGAATGCTGGATGTCTGTCACTTTCTGGGGAATCACAAAGGAAAAGGTAGACCCCTTTCCGTATATGCTGTCCACATGGATTTTGCCCTTCATCAATGTTACGAGCTGTCTGCAGATGGCAAGCCCCAGCCCGGTTCCCTCAATATTTCGGTTTCTCTTGCTGTCAAGCTGCTGAAAGGACTGAAAGAGCTTATCCATATCGCTCTCTTTGATACCGCTCCCCGTATCGGTGATAGATACAATCAGTTCTATCATGTCCTCCGCCGTCTGCAGGAAATCAATCTTCACATGGACATTTCCCTCTTTGGTAAATTTGACGGCGTTGTTGGCGAGATTCACCATAACCTGTTTGATCCGCACATTATCGCCGTAAAGTCCCGCCGGCAGATCCGGGTTCACATCCACCGTCAGCTCCACATCTTTACTGCCGATACGCGTCATAATTATATTAGACACGTCGTTAATCATGGACATCGGTTCATACTCCACGTCGCTGATGTCCATCATGCCCGATTCAATCTTGGAAAAGTCCAGAATATCATTGATAATCGTAAGTAGCGTCTGTCCTGACGATTTGATCTGCCCGATATATTCCCTCGCCGCCGGGGTCAGGTCCTCCCTGAGCGCCATCTCCGCCATACCAATCACCGCATTCATGGGGGTGCGGATCTCATGGCTCATATTTGCCAGAAAGTCCGATTTCATGTTGGAGGTCTTTTTTAACTCCATGTTGGTAAGGCTCACCTGATATTTACTGTAGGCAATGTCCGAAAGGACGTTAGCTATCGTGTAGAGCGCATTCGATACTTTCCTAACCGTCTCCTTATCCACAATCCTGATGCCCTGCGCAGCGTGTATCAAACCGTCCGCATCCACGCCGATCTCCTCCGCCACATGCCGCAGCTCCTCTTCGTCGGGAGGTATGGTCAGCATCTGTCCTCCGATAAAACATCCCACCAAGTGCCCGTGCGCCATAATGGGCGCAGCAAACGCCACCAGCCCGGCGTGGCAAAAGTAAGCGCAGGAACCGCCCGCCTTCGCGGCCCTCTCCACTCCCAGCTTATCGCACAGCTCACACCGTTTCCGCCCTTCCTCGGTGTTGCGGACGTATTTTTTGCAAAAATCCGTAAACCCGGAAGGCTTCGTCTGTATCGCGCCGGAAGCGTCCGTAATCATAGATGCGATTCCCGACATCTCCGAAAACGCATCCTGTATTTTCTGTAAGGATTCCACATCTATCAAATCTGTCAGCTTGAGTTCGCTCTCTATGATCGCCATAGCAACCTCCCTCTACAAAAACATCATTTTATCAGCCCAGGACGCCTTTTATTGTGGAGGACAGCTTCTCCATGTCAATCGGCTTGGCGAGATACCCCTGCGGTTTCATCGCCAGTACCTCCATTATCTTATTTCTGTCCGTTACACCTGTGAGGAACACGACGGGAAGGTTTCTTGTCGCCGGATTCTCCCGGATCTTAGCAAGGACCGCTGCGCCGTTATCCACCGGCATCTCATAATCGAGAATCACCATGTCCGTCTTCTTCGTCTCAAGGAACTTAAGGGCAATCTTGCCGCTGATGGCTGTCGCCACATCATAGCGCTCCACCAGATAGCCTTTTAAAAGCTTAAGCACACTGCTGTCGTCGTCCACAACAAGAATATGCTTCTTCCTCGCCGCCTCTTCCCTCAGCTTCCTCTCCTTCTCCTCTTCTTTCGCAAGCTGGGCAAGAAGTTCCTCCGCCACCCGCATGACATCCTCCGTTTTAAGCGTGCTCTCCGGCACTGTCACGGACCGTTTCCCCAGACCGCCCTCCGGCCGCTTTTCCTTCAGAAGTCTGACAATGCCCTCTTCCAGCTTCTGCGTGGAAATCGGCCGGCGGAATATCGTGACATTCATGGAAGGCGCAATGCGCACAAACTGCTCGCATTCATCGGCATCCCCGACAACCACTATAGGAATCCTCTCCTCCGAAATCTTACCTTCCACATTGACAAACCGTTTCAGATCATCGGGATTTTCCCCGTAAAGACAGTAGACGAACACGTCCGGCTGCACATATTTGATATGGTTTATAATATCGTCGTAGCGCTCCGAGGTGCTGACACACTCAAAGCTGAAATCCATATAAGTAAAAAATTCATTGATTACCATCTTGTTGTTTCCCGTCAGTAAAACTTTGTACTTCATAACCCCTACCCCCTCGTCTGTGCACTGTGTATTGCCTTCATTATACCAAACTGCGATGTTTTATGCACTGCTATTTTTCCAATTGAGACGCCGAAAAAAATATGGTAACATATTTCTATCAAGTACATGGGAGACGGATGCATTATGATGAAAGAAATTAAATGGAACGACCGCTTTAACGTCGGTGTAGAAAGCATTGACAGCGCCCACAGGAAATTGTTTTCCATCGTGGGAAAACTGATCGCCCTCAACGCGGACGAAGGCAAACAGCAGCACGCATGCCGCGAGGGCATTAAATATTTCAAAAGCTATACCATGAAGCATTTTGCGGACGAGGAAGCTTACATGCAGTCCATCAATTACCCGGATCTCGCCATCCATAAAAGTCTGCACGACAGCCTGCGGGATAAGACGCTCCCGGCTCTGGAGGCGGAGATGGAGGCAAACGACTATTCCACCGAATCGGTAGGACATTTTCTTGGAATCTGCGTGGGATGGCTGAACGGCCATATCATGGTCGAAGACCGTGCCATCACAGGTAAGAACCCGCACAAATGGGTGCACCAGCCGGATGACAACGAGCTGGAAAACTTGGAAAAAGCGCTTTCACAGGCGCTGGAAGGTCTGTCGCAGGCGGATGTCGATGTCATCAGCCGCCGTTACAGCGGGGAGGAATTTTCCACGGGAAAAACACTCTGCTTCCGCCTGACCTACCGCACGGAAGAAAAGAAACCCATCCGAATCTATCTGGTTTATGAAGAATCCCTTGTCCTGCACGCTCTCAGCGAAATACTTGGAAAAGATATTCACAGGATTGACCAGACAGTTGTCACCGCCATGAAGCTTTTGTCGGAGCAGTTTGTAAATCGGCTGAAAACGCACTTCCCGCTTACGGAATGCGGCACCCTTGAGCGGAACGACATGCTGACCTTTGAACAGTTTGTCCGCACATTCGACAAGGAATATCCGCCCTACAGCCTGCTTCTTAGCGCGGAGGGGAAGGGGTACTTCGCGTTCTGCGCACAGGTATAACATTTTGGGTCTGCCTGATACCGCTCCATTTTCCCCTCTTTATGCCAAAACAGAGCATATAGATTTTTCGTTTCTATATGCTCTGACGCTTTTAAGATTCTTCCTCTAATTCCGCCGCCTCCTCCAACCACTCCCGCAAATTTTCTTTTGAATTAAGCCTCAAAGCTCTCTTAGTGTTTGTATAATCGGGCGGCATTACCTCAGCCATCACTACCATATGTTTTCTTTTTTCTCCATCCCCAAAGACACCTTCCTTATCCAAACCCGCCATAACTTTTTCCATGGAATCCATGCGGAACTCGTATTCCTGCATAAAGTCTTCCTCTTCAAAAGCATCTCTTTCTTCCGTCATCCTCCAATGTCTCTACAAAAATCTCGTCAGCACCTTTTTCCTTTTCCACGTTTTCCCTACCCTCCTTTTGCGGGCATTTCCTTTATAACAAAAGGCTGGTAAAATGCTATCCAGCCTTTCCTACACTTCTATATCTTTTATACGCTCTTTAATTTTTCACGCCGCCTGCTACTCCGTATAACTGTATCTTCGCAAAATCCGTCCGAATCCCAGACAGATCACCACCCCGAGCACACCGAGAATAAACATCATCATCGCCGCACCCGATCCTTTCCCCTCGCCGAACAGTCTGACAAGCATACCCTGCGCGGGCGCTGCCGCCATCACCGGTTCACAGAAATGATCTATCATAAAACCGCCCAGAGACAAACCAATCGGAATGGTAAAAAACTGCAGCGTATTTCTGCAGGAATAGACACGTCCCTGCATATCCACAGGAATCGTCGTCCGCAAAATCACGTCCAGATTTGCGCTCATCACAGGCACTAACAGCCAGCCGATGATCTGCCCCATGCACCACAATATAGGCAGCTTGGTAAATGCCAGCAGAAAATTTTCCGTGCCAAGCGAAAACAGCATCGTCAGATAGATTACCCGGACACGGTTTTTTGGCGCGGGCAGCGCCGTCACAATCAGGCTGCCAAATAGCATGGCTATTCCCGCGCAGGAAGTCACAATTCCCAGAACCGTCTCCCCGCCGTTTTCCCTCGGCAAAATTAATGCCGGAAGCACCGCGTCAAACGCCGACGCCACGAAATTGACCCCTGCCAGAAACAGAATCAATACAAGCACCAGCTCATTTTCCTTAAGGCAGACAAGCCCCGCCTTGACCGTTTCCAGAAAAGATTCCTGTCCTGCCTCTTCTTTCTGTTCCGGCATGGACAGTTTTACCCCGAACAGCAAGGCAAGAAAAGCGATTGTGAAAGTGGCCAGATCCACATAAATGACAATGTCCATCCCCGCAAAGGCATACAGCGCCGTGGCAAAGACAGGATTCAGGATCGTCACAAGCGACGAAGAAAAAGACCGCAGGCCGCTCGTCTTCTGGTAATGCTTTTTCGGCGTGATCATGGTCATCGCCACGTCGCCTGCGGGCTGCTGCACCGTATTCATCAAGCCTGTCAGGGCATTCAGAATATACATATGGACAGGCCGCAGCAAATCCGCTTTCAGCAAAATCAGAACCGTCACGGAGCAGCATGCCGCCAGCGTATCGCAGACAAGCATCACCTTTTTCTTGTCCCACCTGTCGCTCAATGCGCCCGCAAAAATACTCATCACCACATAAGGCGCGTAACTGCACACCGCAAGAAGCGCCGTCTGCAGCGCGGACCCCGTCTTTTCATAGAGCCACAGCGTGAGCGCGAACCCCGTCATGGCGCTCCCAAGCTGCGACAGCGACTGGGTGCTCCAAAGAATCAGAAACGTTTTTAATTCCTTTATGTTATTTTTCATTTTCCTTTGCTCCTTTGATTTGTAATATGAATCAGGATGCAAAGGCTGAGGACAACGCCTTTTACGGCTCCCCTCCATGCAATGTCCTCATCCCTTGCATGGAGCGTCTGCAATGCACAATACTAACGGCATTCTGCTACCTCCTTTTATTTTGGAACTGCTGCCACAGTTTCCCTATTTCATAAAGAATGTATCTCTTAACCCGGAATATTTTACAGTTCTTCCCGTATCATTCGCCATGCCTCCACCAGCCGTTCCAGCGAATACCCCGCGTTCGCCGGGCTTGTGGAAGGCAGGACAAACGCCTCCCGCCCCGTCACCGGGAAAATATATTTCTGGTACAGCTGCTGCGCTTTCCCGCCGTTGGTATAAATGGCGCGGATGTCCGCACAGTTTAAAATCTGTGATAAATCATTGGGCGTCACATCACGGATGCTGGCATCCGAGGAGCCTGTGATCTCACAGCTTGCAATCACATCCCACACCGCGATATGGTGGGATATAAGCATCTCCCTTTTCTGCGCTACCGTTTCCGGCACCGCACAGCCAAGCACCTGGGCCATCACCCGCCAGAAGCGGTTCTGCTTATGACCATAAAAAAACTGCTGCTCCCTCGATTTCACAGAGGGGAAACTGCCAAGTATCAAAATTTTGGAGTGCTCGTCGTAGAGCGGTGGGATCGGATGGGTAAGCATTTGGGGCTCCTTTAATTTTTATAACTTTCAACATACTCCTCTATTTGTTGAACAAAGTGCTCTGCGTTTTTTAGCTGTTCCTCCGCCTCTGTCCGACCCGCAACATAAAAATCATCATAATCTGATTTCTCTCTGCAAAGTGAACTTATGACCCCTGTTTAATGAAGTCTTAAATTCCCCGATTTCCAGATTTCCCTTCGATGCTGACAACATTTCTCTGGCTCTTTCCAGACGATATCCCGCCAATTCCTTTAAGCTGCCTTCCATAAGATAATTCCTTCCTTTTGCACATTCTGATAAAAGGGAAGAATATGTCCCCACTTCTCCATATTCCTTTCTTGTATATCCACAATGGAAAACACTCTTTCATAGAAAATATCCATGTGCGCAGCCCAACTGACAAACCGTTTCTTTGTATTACTGTCCATTTGTTCTTTTATAATAATGGCTATATCAACGTCACTGTCTTCCGTTGCCTCACCCCTCGCAACTGATCCATACAATATAATCATAGACATGTTATTTTGAAAGATTTCTGTTAATCCGCTCACCAGTTCTTTCTTTATACCATCAGAAAGCATCTGTCACACCTCCACAAATATTCCGTACTAAACAAGTATTGTATGATTTTATTATACCCTCACCCGCTTCATTCCACAATCAGAAAGTCAACAATCATTTTCTTCTCCCGATCCGTCAGTCCTTGTATATGCCCTCTGTCCTTTAATGACTTCAACCACCCGCTTCCCGTAATCCTGATTCCGGGGCGACAATGAAACCTCCGCGCTCTTACCGGGATGCCCGATTGTGTCCACAGCAGACATGTGCATATCCACAATTTTTTCAAAGAAATAGAGGGCATATAAAATGGCGAATGTATTAGTTGTTGGCGCTAATCAAGGGATGGGTTATTATATCGGAGGCCGCTTCATATACAAAAGCGGATATGGATTTCCCTGCTCATCGCACTCGGTTCTTTTATAAACTGCAAACCCCATGTGCTCATAGAAACCCTTTGCGAGAGGATTTTGCTCATTGACTGCCAAATCATTAACCGCATATTTCTCTATTCCGTATGCAAGCAGTTTTCTGCCTAATCCCTTCCCTCTCTCATCATCGGAAACAAAAAGCATTTCAAGATGCCGCCCTGCAATTCCCATAAATCCGACAGGAATCTGATCTTCGTTTTCCGCAACGATTAAAAAAGGGATTTCTTTTAATGCCTGCGGCACATACTTCCTAATGTTTTCTATTTCGCCCTCCGACAGAAAGAGATGTGTCGCCTTTACGGAGTTTTCCCACACTTTTAATAATTGTTCCATCAACGGAGCTGTCCTGTCCGCTATTTCTATAACTTTCAATTCCTGTCCTCCGTAATCTTCGACTTACCGCCGTCAGCGGTACTGGAATTATACCACGCAGCCGAATGGATCGCAACGATACATCCTGTGATCTGCCTTCCCTTTCCCCGGTTACAACCCCATCCGCTCCAGCGCCCTCTCTACTTCCCCATCCGCCTCCGTACACCCATGCTGTCCGATCTCGATAGACGGTTTTGTTTTCCCATGGTAGTCGCTTCCGCAGGTGGCAAATACATGATGTACTTTTGCCGCACGGTAAAACTTTTCCGCCTGCTCCGGGCTGTGGTAGCTGGAAAACGCCTCGATCCCGTCAATCCCCAGCTTAAAAATATCTTCCAGCAGTTCCTCTTTCCCCTTCAGATTTACACCGGGGTGCGCGAGAACCGTCACGCCGTGACCAGCGTGAACCGTGTCAATGATTTCCTCCATCGCCGGAAAATCCATTTCCGCATGACACGGTTTTCCCTGGGAATAATAGTCCCAATAAAAATTGACGAAAGGGTTGTCGCTTCTTTCCCCGCCGGGACGGTAGGGCTTCAAAAGCGGATGATCCGCATACCCGGGCATCGCCAGCAGAGCTTCCGCAAACATCTCGCCCGTCCAGCTTTTCTGCCAATAATTGTTTTCCGAAAGCGCCAGCAAATCCTTTTCCGTAATCCGGGTAAACCCTAATGCCCGCGTTTTTTCCAGTCTTTCCAGAGAAGCCCGGGCACTCTGGTCAGCCACATGTTTTTCAATCGCCGCGAAATCACCGTTCCTAAAGTCAATACCATATCCCAGCACATGGAAATTTACCTGCTCAAAGGTGCAGTCAATCTCAATGCCCGGAATATACCGTATGCCCTTTTCCACCGCCACCCTCTGCGCTTCCTCGTTTGCCTTCACGCAGTTATGGTCTGTCACCGACATGACGCGAATGCCCGCCGCCGCGCACTGTTCCACCAGCTCGGAGGGCGTGTATGTTCCATCATCGCTGTATCTGCTGTGCATGTGTAAATCAATCATGTGCATCCTCCCTCACTCTGGACAATAATTTCTCATGCATCACAGCCATGAGAACCAGTATTGCCAGCAGAAATACCGGGTACAGAAACGCGCCGATATGGTTTGCCAGAAAACCGAACACAGGCGGCATAAGGCAGGTCCCCACATAGGCGGACGCCATCTGCACCCCGATCACCGCCTGCGATTTGTCCGCCCCGAAATGCGCCGGCGTGGAATGTATGACGGATGGGTAAACGGGCGCACATCCCAGACCCGTAATGACCAAACCAGTCAAAGCAGTTATCTCTCCAAGAGGGAGGAGAAGGAACACGGTGCCGCACAGGATCAGCCCCTGTCCAAGCCGGATCATCTGTGTATCGTTTAATTTCATCGTCAAAAATCCGCCGGCGGCTCTCCCCGCCGTAATCCCGATATAAAACAGACCGGCAAACCCTGCCGCTGTTTCCGCCGAAAGCTCGCGCTGCAGTACAAGGTAGCTGCTCGCCCACAGCCCCGCCGTCTGCTCCAGCGCACAGTAGCAGAAAAATGTCACCATGATTTCCTTCGCTCCCGGTATGCCGAAAATCTGCCGTAAAGAAAGAGGTTTTGCATTTGCCTCCCCGGACTGGTCCGCATTCTCCGCCGTCCGCTTTTTCCACAGCGGCAGGCTGAAAAGCAGGACCGCCGTCAGCACGATCTGGAGAATGGCAATATAGCGGTATCCCATGTTCCAGCCCTGTCCACCCGTCAGCGCATATCCCATAATATACGGACCAAGGGACGCCCCCACGCCCCACATGCAATGGAGCCAGCTCATATGCCTGCTCGCATAGTGAAGCGCCACATAATTGTTTAAGGACGCATCCACGCTCCCGGCGCCCAGCCCGTAAGGAACTGCCCACAGGCATAACGCTGCATAACTGTGACTGACGGAGAACCCGAATAGCGCCGCCGCCGTCATAAGCACGCTAAAAGCCGTCACTTTTCCCGTCCCCAGCTTTTTCGTCAGGCGGTCGCTCTGTAGGCTGGAAACAATGGTTCCTGCCGCGATAATCATGGAAATGCCGCCCGCATAGGAAACCGGCACGGAAAATTCCCGGTACATGACCGGCCACGCAGCGCCTAAAAGAGAGTCTGGAAGCCCCAGACTGATAAAAGCCAGATAAATAATAACCAATAATAATTGAAACATCCTGTCAACCTCCCCTGTCTTTTCACTCTATTAGAAAGAATACCGTCAACAGGCACTTGATACAACTCATTTTCGGACATATAATATAACAAAACCGCCAGGCATACTGATACCTATAACGTCAGATGTATACCTGGCGCTCCATTTTCCGATTGCGCAGCGCATAATCAAAACATGGCACACAGGGATGAAATCAGGAGGATGACCGAATGGCATTACAGGAATGCGGACTAAACTTAAACAGCGTGTCAAAAGAACTGCAGCCCCACGGCAGCCTTGCGTTCCCCTGCGCGGGATACGCATCCCGCCATACAGACAGGCCGGAAGACAGTATTCCGTGGCACTGGCATGAAGAAATAGAAATCATATACATAGAAAGTGGGCAGATCGAGGTAAAAATCCCCTCCCAATCCTTTCTGTTAAAAAAAGGGGACTGCCTTGTCATCAATGCCAACATTGTCCATTACGCGACAGCAGTCCCGGAGGGTTCCCTGCATTCCCTCGTTTTCAGCCCGGCGCTCATCAGCGGAAAAGAGGATTCTGTCTTTTCCCAAAAATATATATCCCCCCTCATATCCTGCCCCGCCTTTTCCGGCTATTACATTAGCGCAGATTCCGATGAAGAGGTGGCATGTCTGTTTCGCTGTGCTTTTGAGGCGCTTGCCGGGGACCACTACGGTTTTGAATTTACCGTGCGGGAAAACCTGTCCCGCATCTGTCTTTTTCTGTATCAGAAGTTTTCGCCGCAGATGGATTTGCCGGAGACAACGCCCAACCAGGACAACCTCCGCCTCAGCAGGCTGCTCGCATATATCCACAAGCATTTTGCCGACCCCATTTCCGTGTCGGATATCGCAAAGGAAGCCGGCATCAGCGAGAGGGAATGTCTGCGCTGCTTCCAAAAAACAATCCAGCTCCCGCCCATCCAGTATTTATTGAAATACCGGGTGATGCAGGGAGCCGAACTGCTACTTGCAAATCCGTCAGCCAGTATTTCAGAAATCGGAACACTCTGCGGCTTTGACAGCCAGAGCCATTTTGCCAAAATATTCAAGCGGTTTTATAACTGTACACCGCGGGAATACAGAAGCCGCAATCTCAAATCTTTAACTGCTCCTTGATCACTTTTACCGTGGAGCGGTACACCGCGTAGATCAATGCAATGATCACCGCAATGATGCACAGGCAAAGCCCCATAGCCATCCATTCCGTCTTTAACATCCTGCCGTCATTCGCGTACAGAATCATGGAAAACAGCAAAAACATTGCTGTCGTGCCAACCATAGAAGGCACCCTGAATACATTGCCACACTGGCTGCGCACTTCTTTATCCAGAAAGACAGGCGAAGCCCCCAGTTTTTTTAGATCGTCAAAAATGTAGCGGTTATTGAGGGCAATGCTCTGACAGCGGGTATAGCACACCACCAGCGCCGTGATCATACACACGATGAAGATAAAGAGGAACATCATGAGCATGACCGCCATGTTGCGCAGATAATCATTCTGACTCAAGATCCGAAAACTCGGCATGTAAACCCAAAAGTTTCTGAACATAAAGGAATCCGCCATTTCATAATCAATCGTTGTCATATCATCCGTGTCGCCCCAATATTCTTTTCCCTCCTCGTTTTCCCTGATTTTCTGTACCCGGTCATAGTAGGAAGGGCGCTCGCAGGATTCATCAAAGGACGATACGAAGAGACGAAAGAGGGCATTGGCAAAGGGATAGGAATCCTTTCCGTCCACATTAAATGCCACAAAACGCCCCCGCCAGTCGTCTGTCAGCCCCTCGGATATCAAGTCATAGTCCGCACTGTCTAGCACACAGCAGGGAATCTCCTCCGCGAGAAGATCATAGTGCAGGTATCCCGCAAACTCTGTGGCAAGCACCTTCCTTGTCGTCATATTGGTGATCTCCTTTGCTGAGTTATTGCCATAGAGGGAAGTTTCCTCCTGATCGATCACGCACCGGTAAGTGCCCGGCTCCACGTCCACTTCCTGCCCGGTGATCATCCGATAAGCGTCCTCGGAAAGTACCATTGCCTCCTGCAGCATAGGGACATATTCGTCATGAAAACGCAGACTGTCTTCCTCCTCAATCCTAGTCATACCGCCCATTCCCAAAGTGACATAATCGCACTCGTTCCAGTCTTTTAAGGAAAGATCATATTCTCTGCCAAGGGCTTCGATCTTAGTCCTGTCAGGCACATTCTGATCCGCCTGATATTTGTAGAAATAATCATAGGGCAGGGACGCATAGCGCAATACCGCCGCAATACCGTTAGTCGGCAGATAGAAAATCGCGAAGCATCCGCCTGCAATCAGAAGCGTTACCACCAGCAGATTGTTGACCGTCTGTTTTCCCTGAAATTTCATCATGCTGCGGGAAATGATATTCTTGTATGGATTCTTGCGATGACTTTTCCAGCCGTGTACCACCGTGTGCAGCATGATCATGTAAAGCCCCACAAACACGGGTGCATAGAGCACACTCACCCAAGCAGGCGGGTACGTGGAAAACCACGCAATGCACGCCCAGGGCGCGCCGTACCCCAGCACAGCGCCTGCAAGCAGTACCAGAAAACCCACAGGCCCGCACCATCTGCCAAGCTCCTTCACAGGCTCGTTGATATGCTCCTCTCTGATCACTTCCATAATGTTCGTTTTTTTCAGATACCGCCATGCCGTCAGACCGGCGAATCCCACCACCAGAAGCAAAAACAGCAGGGAGATAAACAGGCATCTGAAATCAAAGGTGAGCACCATATCTGAACTGTCCACAAGGAACAGCCGGAACGCGTGCCAGATCACCCACACAAAGGGAAAGCCTGCTGCCGTTCCCAATATAGCAGACACACCGCTCAACAAGATCACTTCCCGATATAGCCCCGGCGCAAGCCGCTTTCTGGACGCGCCAAGCGCCATCAGAACGCCGAGCTGCCTCGACTTATGCCGGAAAAACAACCCAAGTGCATAGATCGTAAAAACCACGCACCCCAACAGCGTCATCACAAAGATCATGTACATTTGTTTCCGGCTGTCGCCGCCCTCCGGGAATACCTTCTGCACCGTTGGCGAGAGCATCAGCGCAGAATACGCCGAAATGATCATCAGCGCCATAAAATTGCAGAACAGATAGAGCCGCGACTGTCTCCTGTCCGCCCGCTGCAATTTCTGTTCCATCTGTCTCATATTGATTACCTGACTCATAATACGTCCTCCTGCTCTTTTCATTCTTTCCTTCCTCTCGAAACGTCATTTATCCCGCCAAACATTTTTCTACGTCTCGCTCATCTCCTTTATGGCGTCCAGCAGTTGATCCTGAAATACACCACGGTCGTCCCGCTTCTCCATCTGGCGGTAAATCGTCCCGTCCTTTAACAAAATCACCCGGTCACAGAAGGACGCCGCAAAACTGTCATGGGTCACCATAAAAATCGTGGCGTTCATTTTCTGTTTCGCGTTGATGAACGTCTCGATCACCGCCCGGCTGGACTTGGAATCCAGATTGCCGGTGGGCTCGTCGGCAAGAATGATCAGCGGATTGTTGATCAGGCTCCGCGCCACCGCCGCACGCTGTTTTTCGCCGCCGGAAATTTCCGCCGGATATTTATTTAGGATGTGCCCGATCCCGAACATTGCCGCAAGCTGGTCCGCCAGCTTTTCCGCTTCCTTCGGCACCTCTCCCTGCACAATGCGCGGCACCAGAATATTTTCCCGGATAGTCAGCCCGTCCAAGAGCATAAAGTCCTGAAACACAAACCCGATCTTCGTATTTCTGACCCTTGCCAGCTCCTCCTCGTTCATGCCTGCAAGCTCCACGCCTCCCAGCTTGATATTCCCCTTATCAAAGGGAATATAGCAGGAAATGCAGTTTAACAGCGTCGTCTTGCCGGAGCCCGACGGACCCATGACCGCCACAAACTCCCCCTGCGCCACATGGAAACCAATTCCTTTTAACACTTCATACTTGTTTTTGCCCGCCTCATAAGATTTGTAGAGTTCTTTCACATACAGCATATCCGTTTCCTCCTTTTACTGCCGGTGCGGAATCCTCTCTCCCCGTCCCGGCACATCCATCTGTTTATTTTCAGCAAACGCCCAAGTTCCTTCCCGTCCGCCGCAACTTGACCATAGCACAAAAACACCCCGCGAAAAGAACCGCTGTCATTTCTGACCGTCTGCCTGTAAAATTTGGATCGGATTTGCAGGGAATGTAAAGTTTGGAACGTCTGGATGTAAAGTTTGGAAACACGGAGAGAGACTATGCCCTATAGAATATGATATACTTAGCCTATAGATCAATCTTGCAAAAGGAGCCTTTCCATGTTACGAATCGCAATCTGTGACGACGAGACAGACGCACGGGACGCCCTGCGCTTCCAGTTAGAAAAAATACTGATTGAGGACGCCGAGGAGATCGTCTACGAATTTTCCTCGGGCACGAACGCCGCCTCATGGCTTGCCAACCATCCGAACGAGATTGACCTTCTCTTTCTGGACGTGGAAATGAAGGGCTTAAACGGCATGGAAACCGCGGAAAAGATCAGAACTTTTGACGATCAGATCCTCATCGTCTTTGTGACCGGGTATTCCGATTATGTCTTTGACGGCTACCTCGTGGGTGCACTGGATTACCTGATGAAGCCTGTCGCGGAAGAAAAACTGCGGCAGTTGATCGGACGGGTGCGCACCCGTTCCGCACAGGAAGAGTCGCGCACGTTCTCACTGAAAAACACGGACGGCACATGGCGTTTCCGGCTCTGTGACATTCTCTTTTTTTATTCCGACAGGCGGAAGGTCATGCTGGTGACCGCCAGAGGCGAGTATCCCTTTTATGCCAGACTGGATGAGATCGAGCATCAGCTCTCTCCCGATTTCGTGCGCATTCACCAGCGCTATCTGATCAATCCCGCAGGCGTGGAGTATCTTGGCAGCGGGTCAGTCACCATAAACGGGCGGGAACTTCCCTGCAGCAGAAAATACCGGGAAACCGCCCTTCCCAAAATCGCACGCTCTTTGATGTAAAAAGGATATTTATATGATAACTTTAATGAAAACCCTGCATTATGCCGCCATCTTTTTTTCCGGGTGGCTTGTCATGCTTGCCATGTCGCATCTGCTCAAAATTTCCGAAAAACGGTTCAGACATCTCCTGCTGTTTTTCGGCTGTTCCCTGCTCTGCTCCACGGTCATTTTTATCGGAGACCCCTATAATATTCTGGCAATCACCCCGGTCTTTCTGGTGATCGTCCTTTTTACATGCGATGGCAGTTTCTGGCAGAAGACTGCCATCGCGCTGATGTTTTCCAGCACGATCATTTCTTTTGGCGCCTTGCGGGATAATTATATCCACGATCTTATATTTCCCGCAGAGTCGAACGGATTCACCGTAATTATCTTTGGGAACAGCAATACCGTCAATCTCCCCACAGAGACATGGATACAGTCCGGGCTCGGCTACCACGTTTCCTACCTGTTCACGCTGCCCTTTGCGCTGATCCTCTTCCTTTATACCAAAAAAAATGCGCCCGATAAGGAATATTCCCTCTCAGACAGCATGTGGCGGCTGCTTCTTTTTCTCACGGTCATTCCTTTTGGCATCGTGCTTAGTGTGGTCGTCTTATTTCCCATCAACGAATATGAAACCATCAACCTCCGGATTCATATAGAATATGTTATTTTGCTGCTGATCACCCTGCTCGCCTTCATCAGCCTGCTCTGGTGCGTCACGGTTCTGGCCAGACAGAGGAAACTGGAACAGCAGGGTATGTTTGCGGAAATCAACCGCAAGTATTACGAGGCAATGGAGCAGCAGCACTTTGAAGTACGGCGGTTAAAGCACGATCTGGCAAACCACATTCAGGTCCTGTCCGCCCTGCCCGAAGAAAAAAGGGCGGCATACGCCGCAGAGCTTTCCGGCAATACCGCCTTTTCTCATTCTTTTGCTTACTGCAGCGATTCCACAGTCAACGCTGTGCTGACCGTCAAGAAAAGCGCGATGGAACGGTGCCATATCCGTCTGAAAGCGGAGATAGATATCCCCTCGCCGCTCCCCTACGACAGGACCGACCTCTGCGCCCTGTACGCCAACGCGCTTGACAACGCCATGGAAGCGTGTATGAAACTGAACGAAGCGCAGAGAGAAATTTTTCTGAAAAGCAAGGCACGAAAAGGGGTGTTCTGTCTGGAAATCAGCAACCCGGATCCCGGCGCGGGAGAAGGCGGCTCCGTAAAGCAGTCAAAAAAGCGAGCCGGTTCCTTATCTGAAAAAAGATCGGAACACAGCCCGCTTCTGCCCACTTCCAAGCCCGATAAAACAAATCATGGTTTCGGTCTGCAGAGTATACGGGAGATTGTAAAACGGTATCACGGCAGACTGGAAATCAGAACCGAGAACGGGGTTTTTGACCTGTTTCTGTATCTGCCGCTGCCCGAACCGCAGTAAATGCCCGCAAGGATTGCTCAAGGATTCCCGTTTTCCCTCCACTCCTTAACTTCTCCCCAGACATTCCCGTCTTTGTCGGTAAACTTGCCTGTGCACACTTTGATCAGATCAATCAGCCATCCAATTCCAAAGCAGCCTCCTGTCAACAGCCAGATAATGCCTGTTCCAATTTTCCCGGTCATAAATCTATGTACGCCAAGTCCCCCAAGAAACAGCGTAATTAATATTGCACTCGTCTTACTCATATCCTTCTCCTTTCCATTCTATTTTTTCCCTTTCACACCGGTTTACTACAGCCCAAATCATTGTCAGCCCATCGCGTTTACAATAATTTCAAGCGCCTCAAGAATGCCCAGCATAGCCTCGTTGAGATCCTCGGCGTCAGACTCAGTCAGCGCTTCCTGCTCCAGCTCACCCATCTGTTCAATAATTTCCGCCGCCTCATTCATTGCTGCCTCGATATCCGCGTCCGCTGCAACCGCATCGCTGTTATACGCTTCCGCCACTGCGTTGTACGCCTCTGTCATAGCCGCATAATTCTCCTGCAGAGCTGCAAAGGTCTCGTCCGATACCATTTCTGTATCCAGCCCGTTCTCTATGACCATTCCATCTACCAGGTCAGAAAGCCCCTCCAAAATGTCAACCATTGCTTCGTTCAATGTCTCTGCGTCCTCTTCCGTGATGCTCTCCTGTGTGATTTCTCCCATTTGGTCGATCACTTCAGCCGCCAGAAGCATCGCCTCCTCGATATCGTCGTTTGCCTGGATCTCATCACTGCTGTACAGGTCCAACACCTGATCATAGCATTCCGACATGAGTTCAAAGTTATCCTGCAGCTGCGCAAAGGTCTCGTCAGACACCATCTCCGTGTCGGTTTCTTCCGCCTGCGCTGTCTCCTCCGCCGGCGCCTCCTCCTCTGCAGGAGCCGTTTCCTCCGCCGGAGCAGCCTCCTCCGTGGAAGTTGTCTGGATAACCGGTTCTGCTGCCTCTCTGCCCTTGTCGGCACCGCATGCCGTCAATACCGCCGCTGTCATAACAGCAGCCATCGTTACTGCCAAAACTCTCTTTTTCATATCTTTTCCATTCTCCTTTAACAATATTTTATTGCCTGTCACTGTTATTTGTGTAGTGTACCGTAACAAGCTGCAAAAAAGAATGTTTCCTCACGAATCGCCCGTGAACGGTATCAGATTAACAATACCTTCATAAGGACACCCTTAAAATAAATCTTCCATCCTCAACCGAAAAGGAATAGATTCCATCATACCGCTCCACAATGGCACAAATGCTGCGTACACCGACTCCATGCCCCGGCTTGTCCGTGACAGGCATCCCTTCCGCAAAAGCAATATCTTCATCGCAGGAATTGATAAACTGCAGAAACAGCCTGTCCCCTTTTTCAAATGCAGAAACCTCAATCGCTCCCGGCAATCCTTTTTCCTTCAGCCTTTGGCAGGCATGCAGTGCATTCTCCAGCGCATTTGATATAAGTACGCACAGATCGCTCTCCGCCACAGGAAGCTTCCTGGAAATTCCAGTATTTATTTTGATAGGTATATTGTATTTATGGGCCCTATTTACAAACGATGAAAATATCAGATTCGCCGCTTCATTTTCACAGAAGGCCATCACACGGTTAGTCTCGATTTCCGAACAGATTTCATATATATATTCCTGTGCCCGCCCGCATTGCCCGTTTTCTATGCAGGAAGAAAGATATTGCAGATGATGCCGCAGATCATGATGATAGGCTCTGGTTCTCTTCTGGGATTCCCGCAATATCTCCATTTCACGAATAGCCTGCGCAAGCTGCAGATTCAATATTTCCCGGGTCTGTTCAAGTTGGGTTCGTATTCGCCCTTCCTCAGAGACGTAAGCCACAAACAGAATATACGCCACACTACACACAAACGGCATAAATTCCACGGCAACCAGAACCCCTTCCAAAAGCAGATTGGTGTAAATGCGAGTCAAATAATCAAAACCATAATATAACGCCGGCACCATTCCGAATTGAAACTGTACGGATTTTGGATCATGGGCGAAAGAGCGCACAGAAGGCGCAATCATTCGCAGTAAAAACAGCAGGATCGGCAATGTCAACGCCAGTTCAACCGTGCTCTGCATGACTGGACTGCCGGAGAAAACCGCCACAATCAACAGCGCTATCCACCGTCTTATCTGACAGCACAGGTATGCAATCAAAACCGAGACCGCCGGCCAGAGACATTTCCTACTGAAAACAGCCAGCAAAACAGTCAGCGGAACATGCGTAATAAGGGGATAGATAACCTCCACAATATCAGAATCTATGCAAAAATAAATCATTCCCTGAAAAGTAAAAATGACAGCCATGCATCCTGCCATAATCAGCACTTTTCTTCCTGTCCACCAAATATCACAGAATGCCGCAGATAAAATCATGCCAAAAAGCCCCGCTGCGAAGAGATTGATCAGATATATATGACTCACAATATGAGTACCTGCTTTCTGCTGAATGCATATTCAAGATACTTGTTTTTAATTTCTGTGCACTTTCCATGGGGCACCGGGATTTCCGCCTGATTGTCCATGGTGATTGCTTTGTAGGAAATGCTCTGAATATATTCCATGTTGATCAGGAACGAGCGGTGCGGATGCAAAAAACTTTCATATGACTCCAGCCTGCCGCACAGCTCTTCCATACTTCCCACACTTTCCAGCACATTTCCATCCTTTAAATGAAACATCAATGTCCGTCCGATTACTTCGCAGTAGATCAGCTTTTCCAGATGGATCCGTGTAATACCACTTTTACAGCGCAGAATCAAACTGCGGTGCAGCGCCTTTTCACACTCTGAAATAACGCCGTCCAGCAGCTGGAACAGACTCTCTTCCCTGACTGGTTTCACCAGATAGAAATACGCGCCGACCGCATAAGATTCCATGGCAAATTCAGCGGACGAGGTCAGGAAAATTATTTTTATAACGTCGTTATACTGGCGGATCTCTCTTGCCACACTGATACCATTCTCGCCCGGCATCAGAATATCCAAAAACAAAATATCCACACACAGTCCTTTTTCCATCTCTGACAGTAACTCCAGAGAACTCTGGAACGCGTCAAATACAATTTCCTGATTATATTCTTCCCGATACTGGTTCAGCAGCCTTTGGATTTCCTTTAATGCAGATACATCATCATCACAAAATGCGATTCTTATCATGATAACAGCCATCCTTTTTCCCTGTGAAATCAGACCCTTGACACCACAGCCGTTCCTCATTAAAGTAAATAAATGGTATATGATGCAAACGGGTAAAATTTGATATATCAATATATGATAGCGCAAATAGCAGCCCGAAACTGTCTGCGGCGTGGAATGTAGCTCAAAATGCGCGAACAGTTATGCTGCTTTTAAGACAACAATATTTTTCTGTAAATGGAGTGTACACAGCAAATGAAACTGCACCGAATATTTCCTTTGTTAACAGCCGCCATGTTAATCATGTCATACGCCTTCCCTGTTATAACAGTAATGGCCTGTACTGTGTCGGAAAACAGTGCTGATATCCTGTCTGAAGCAGATTCAGCGCCGGAAGCGGAATCTGTATCGGAAAATCATTCTGCCGACTTCTCCAATGAGGATGCCGTACAGGAGCTTGCAAACATACCGCTTCCCGCCACAGCCCCCGGCTTCACTGCCACTCTGGAACACTGCTCCGACGGATATATCGTAAAAGGACATTTTTCGGAATTTTTACCTGATACCACTTTTGTCCAGCCCCAATCCTCATCGGATGGAGATAGCTGGCAGAACTGCGGTGTAGAATGGAATTTACGGAGTCTTGGGGACGAGGATCCCGATTCCAGATATGCATTGGAGAATCAAATCTGTTTATACGAAACATTTGAACCGCTGAAAAGCTATCTGGACGGGAGCCAGAATCGTTTCTGGCTGAGACTGCTCATCACACGGGAAAACGGCGTTACATATGAAACACAGGCGGCAGTCATAGAACGCGGCGAGTCCGAACAGGTGCCTGATGACATCACCTGTTCCGCCAGCTTTGCTCCCACCATGCTTTTTCGTGAAACAAATTCCGCAGGAGGTTTTGTATACTGCGGCAGATATCAGCTCACCGTAAACGAATCTTCCTCAAAGGAGGATATCGCCGCGAGTTTGCCGGACACTGTCCCTGTTCAAGTGGAGCTCTGCAAGGGGAAAAAACCGTTCGCTGACTGCATCATAGACTGTCCCGTCACATGGAAGTCCCTGTCGCTTCCTGCACTGTCTGCCAAAGAAAGCGTGATCCTGCGCGACGCCGCCGAAGAGATTGTAATTCCAGCGGGAACCCTGCTGTCCACACCGATGGGCAGCTTCACACTGGGCGAACCTCTTGACATTGGGCAGGGCTCATGGCTGACGGACGAAGTCGTGCTGGTTCTGAACGTGATTTCTGGCGGTGAAGCGCCCACCGGCGTACTGGCAATCAACAATAATGAATTAAAAATGGCATTTGACTTAAAGCCCACCGGCGCGACATCCATCCGAACTTTTACACTTGCGGAGGGCGGCACAGAATGGACAGAAATTCCCGGTCTTCCGCTTCTTGATGCGATTAACGCCCAGCCCTCCACTGCAAGCAGCGGCTATACAGACATACTAGGCAGCAGCGAGGAGCCCTACCGCTCTTATCTGGATGCGGAGTTCTCCCAAAAAGAACCCCAGCCTTTCCTTGTCGGATTCAAAATAGAAGGAGGCGTTTACGACGGCTGCCAGCTCATTCTGGCGTGCCCGGATACCTATGATCTTCCGCCGGATCTGGTTGTAAACGGTTCCGGCGGGAACGAAGGCAATGCCGGTTCTGACAACAGGGATGACAGCACAGAGGAGGGACAACGTCCAAATCTGGCGCCGGATTCCGGCGACAGCGCAAAGTATGGCAGGACTGACGCATCCCATAATCCGCCTGCCGCTTCGAACGAGTCATCCCCCAATTCTGCCCAAGCCCCGGCAAGCGTGCCAGGTCAGTCTTCGAATCCTCCAAAAGCCGGAAGCCAGACGCCAGATACACCCGGGACCACAAAGAAGACGGACAATACGGAAGAAACACTGCAGAAAACACTGACAAAAGTCCCTGCTGATGCCTCCAAAAACGGGCGGGAATCCGTGCCACCAGACAAAGAGCCAAAACCGAAGCGTGACACCGGCCATGCGCGTATAAACACACCACAGCAGTCCGCCTCTTCCGCCCAGCCTCCCGCGACCGTACAAACTGTCCCCGGCAATGCGAGCAGGAAAAATATCAGCGTTTACTTTCTGCTGGCGGCGACAGCGGCAGTCATCTGTATGGGTATCTCTCTGGTCACGGTAAGGCGGAAATATCCCGTGGAAAAACCATGATAAATTCCGTTCCCTCTCCCTCCGCAGAACGGACCTGAATGGAGCCGCCCAGTTCCGTCATAATGCTCTCTGCAATGTACAGTCCGAGTCCCGTGCCAACACCCCTGTTCTTTTTACCCACGTAAAACCGCCGGAAGATAAGGGATAATTCCTCCTGCGGAATACCACAGCCGGTATCCTTCACGGACACACGTATGTCGCTGTCCTCAACACGAGCAGTCACCGTAATGCTTCCTTCGGGAGGCGTTGCCTTTAAAGCATTATAGATTAGATTTTCAAAAAGGATATTGAGCTTTTCGGGCTGCGCCACAAAACAGGCATCCCGCTCGGGACCTTCGACCGCAAAATACACGGAGCGCACGCCTGCCTCTCCATAATAAATATCATATATTTCCGAAAGCATCTCCCGGACAGATACTCTCGCTGGTTCTTCCTCTATCTGATCAAGCGCGTTGAGTGCGGAAAGCCCCTGTAGTCTTCTTGCCATCTCCTGCTGCTTTGCCTCCGCCTGATCGAGATATCCCAAAAGCTCCCCGTCCACTCCCACACTGTTATTGCGGATCGCCTGAATAAAAGACCGGGTGGCAAATACAGGTGCCTTCAAATCATGCGCCATATCGGAAAAGAACGCCTTACGCTCGTTTAAAAGCCGGGTAACCTCCTTCGTCCTCTCTTTTACCTGTTCCTCCAGATGGTTCGTAAGCGCGTCATTCTCCCGCAGAATTAGGCGGTTACGCGCCGCCATCATAGCCCCGAACAGCACAATCAGAAATAGTCCGCACCATTCAAACTGCCAGAAAAAATAAATCGGCTCAAAGCGGTTGGCCGAAAAAAGATTGACCACCAGTCCCGCCCCGAACACGGTGCAGCCCGCCAGTGTATACTGCCTCTCCCACCCTTTCGCCGCCATACCCTGCAGCGCCAAAAATGCAGTACAGCCAAACGTAAACATATAATAAAGGTCCGTCAGTCTGCCATGCGCATAGACCGCCCACGGAAACACCGAAATCAGCAGAGCAAACAGCAGCAAAACTACAGACGCCGCGGGCAGCGCAATCCTCATCCACCGCCACGCCCTTCCGCCTTCAGCGCCGGAAGCCAGCGCAGTGAGTCTGACCACGCCAAAACACAGACCATATAATGCCAGACCCTGTATCAAAAACCAGTATGAAACAATCGGGGCAGAGAAGAGAAACACAAAATAGCGGAGCATATAAACGGCATAACAGCAGCACAGCTGTCCAAATGAACGGCTGAGTTTTCCCCCAGACCGCCACAAAAACAACGTAAATACCGACAGTGCAAGCGGAATCAAAAATGCCAGCGCATAAGCAAATTCCTGTATATTACTCACCCGTGAAAGCGTCTGTTCCGTGCCAAGGGCCGGCGGAAAATACATGCCGCTGTAGTATCCCCGTTCTGATGAGGTTTCCACTTGCAGAACATGGTCACCCTCTGTCAGCAGAAAGGTGGTCCGCCCGTTTCCCTCTCCTTCCACGACATTTGCCCCGTCCACGGAAATGGCATACCTTGAAGAAAGCTGCGGGAAATCCACTGACACGATGGATGGTTTCCCTTCATAGCGAAGCGTCAACTGATAGCGTGCCCTCCCATGCGGCGGCACTGTCGGAATCCCCCTCTGAAGATTGGAAAACTCACCGATATACGTCGGCTTATCCGTCACCCGCCCATCGGTAAGCAGCCAGCCGTCAATCAGATAGACCGGAATCCTGCGTGAAATTGCCTCCTCATCCAGATCTATGATACCCGATCTGCCGTAAGGCGGAGGAGTCTCGTACTTGTTATCAGCTATAAACAAAAAGAGAAAGAATACTGCCAGCGCAGTCAGAACAGCCAGCTGCTGCCACCAGACATTGTGCGTTCTCATGCCCACCTCCTGTTTTCTGTTGCACCTTCTGACAGCATAGATTAACTGTTCATCAAAACAAACCTGTACCCCTGCCCCCAGACCGGCTCGATAACCAGCTGCCCTGCACATGCCTCTTCCAGTTTCCTGCGCAGTCTGGACATATGCGTCTGCACAATCTGTCCGCCATCCCAAGGCTGCCCTCCCCAGAGCATCTCAAAAAGCTCTTCCGGCGTATGGACATGTCCCACATTCTCTGAAAGCCGCCATAGCAGATCAAATTCAACAGGCGTAAGCGCCAGCTCTTCCCCATTCATCAGTACCCGCCGTCCTGTCAAATCCAGAAGGAGCGGTCCATAACAAAGCTGCGTGCGTTCAGCCCCCGTAAGTCTGATGCGTGTCTCCACCTTCGCCCAGAAAAGCGCCGCCGGCGTATCCTTTGTGATATAATCGGCACCGCCCGCTGCGAACCCCTCCACCTGTCTGTCCGCCTCTGTCAGACAACTCAGGAAAATAATCGGCACATCTGTCAGTTTCCGAATCTTTTCACAGACGGAAAACCCATCCTCATCGGGGATCATCACATCCAGCAGCACACATTCATACGACTCCTCCGCCATCCGCTGCAGGGCTTCTTTGCCGTTTTGCACTGTCTCTGCAATACAGCCATAGTTTCGCAGAATACCAGCCCAGAAGCCGCATTCCCCCGGATCGTCGTCCACCAGCAGAATCCGCCACGGTCTATCCTGCTTCCCCGCTGACTGTTCTGAGTCTTTTTCCACATCCGATGCCGAATCCGCCAACCCTCCCTGATCCATAAAATGTATGTAGGCATCCTGCACATATCTATGCCTCAGCCGCGAGATCGGAACGCGGTTCCCGTTCCCCATTAAGGCGTATTGCGCTTCAAGCGCCTGTACACAGCCTAAATTAACAAGATAAGAGCGATGGGTTTTGATAAAGTCCTTCCTGCCCCTGAAATTCTCCTCAAACTCTGTCAACGCTCCGTTCTGCTTGCAAACAGAACCATCCGACATATGACAGATTATGGTTTTATTTATAACCTCCACATAGGCAAGCTTCGCATAAGCGATCCTGACAACGCCTTCCCTGTTTTTCACAAGAAACCCATGCCCGTCCTGCACTGTCAGCTCACCCGCAATCTTATCCAACAGGTCAAATAGCAGCTCGGTGTCCACAGGTTTGAGCAGATAGTGATACGCCTCCACGCTGTAGCTCTCCACAGCAAATTCCGGCGCATTGGATAAAAAAATGATTTTTACATTCTTATCCAACTCCCTCAATTCCCGGGCAGCCTGTATACCGCTTATCCCCGGCATAAGTACATCTAGCAGGACAAGATCATATTCTCCGCCTTTCATCTCACACACAAAATCCGTGCTGCTGCCATACATACGGCAATCCATGCCTTTCCCACGACTTGCCTGATATTGTGCAACCAACTCCGAGAGGCGGTGCAGCTCCCTCTCATCATCATCACAAATTGCTATCCGCATGGCATACCCTCCGACTTTTATATACAGAAAAACCGATTCTCAGATTATAGTATATCCGCTTCCCATACGAAAAGCAATTTCTATCAATTTCGCCGCACTAACGCTTACAGCTCATTGATCGTCTCCGTGATCGCCGTCTCCCGGATTCTCCTCGCAGGCGCGTACACGGCAGCCACGCAGGAGAGCGCAGCGATGACCGTAATAACCGCAAGCGCATCAAAGGGAACCTTCCATGACCCGCCGAAATGTGTGAAAACAACCTTCACCATAAACAGCCGGTGTAAATACAGCCCGGCAATATAGCCGAGAGCCAGTCCACAGACCGCATAGGTTACCGCCTCAGCCGCAATCATCCGGGTCATCTGCGCTGCGCTCATCCCCACGGCACGCATGGCGCCGTACTGCTTCATTCTGGCGGAAACACTCATGGAAATATTGTTCATAATATTAAAGACCGTAATCAGGGCAATGACCGCAAGAAACCCGTAAGCTGCAATGCGGAAAACCCAGAAGCTGGAATTGCTCGTCTGGTCATCCTCCCGTCTGTCCGCAAAAGCGTTTTCACCCGCCATCGTCCGAATCGTGTCCACCGTCTCTTCCGGCGCATCTTTTTCAAGTACAAAACCGAGTATCTGATACCCTGTCTCGCCTGTCAGACACATAAATGTCTCTTCCGTACAGACAATCGCCGGACGGCTCTGTGTCCCGATTCCCTCCGAGCACACGCAGGCAATTGTAAGCTCCGTATCACCGACCTTGACGATATCCCCGGTATTCAGACGGCTGTCCATGTTAAAAATCGTCATCACATAGTCCGTGTCTCCGACAACCTTTTTCAAGTCACCGCTGGCGACAGATTTCTTTGACCAGTCAAACATCCAGTCGTCGTAGGAAATCAGATCGACGCTGCCGGAAACCCCGTTAATCTCCGCGGGCGTATCATAACAGATGGCGCAGCCGAACGCCGTTTCCACGCCGGGCAAAACGCCCATTTCCTCTTTCATTCCCTTGTCGAGAGAATTATCCGCCGCAGCAATGCTGATTTCCGGGCTTAAATCGTTCTCCGAAGGCATAAACCTCTTAAACAGATCGAGCCCGGCGGAAAACACCAGAAACAAAGCGACCGTAAAGGCAAAGGATAGAGACATAAGGATCAGATTCTTTTTTGCCGCCGTGGCATGATGTACCCCCAGCGCGTGCTCCACCTTAAAGATACGGGTGTTCGCCGCACGGGCGACAGCCACGCCCGTCTCCGCATTGCCCGATACCGCCGCCACAGGAGACACCGCCGCCGCCCGTCTCGCGGGAGCATGGGCTGCAAACAGCACCGATATCACGCCCACCAGAATACCCGACACAATACCGATCACACTGAACCGATAACGGAAGTCGTCAAACTCACCGCCCACCTTGTATTGTAAAATCGTGGACAGACCAAACGTAAATACCTCGCTGGCAGCCAGTCCGACAGGTATCGCCGTCTTACACCAGTTCAGCGCCTCCAGCCGCACGAAACGCATTACCTGTTCTTTGCTTGCACCGATACAGCGCATCATCCCGAAAAACTTCGCCCGCTGTGCCACCGTACTGTTTAAGCAGCTTGCAATCATCAGCACACCCGCAGTGAGAATCAGCACAAACACAATGGCGGCAAGTAAATAGAAACTCTGCATTGCCAGATTGCCGCTCGCTCCCGACACGCCCATAACAGCCAGATTTTCCTCGATATCCCCGTCCGCAAGCCCATACTGCGCCTTCAGATTGGAGAGTGCGCTTTTAATATCGGTGCCTTTCGCAAAGCGGACATAATATGCATTCTTTTCCATCTCCGCATCAGAACTGCCCGTATTCTCCCTGTGTCCGCCAATTTTTTCACCACCGTCAGTGACATTCGTGTCAGAATTTTTACCGATTCGGTTCACACCGCAGATGGCATCCAGCGCTCCTACGCTCATATATGCCGTCACATCCTCAAACTTGGTGTCATACTTTTCCCACTCGTCGGCGCAGAACCCGCTCACTGTAAACGTGAAATCCCCTGCCGGAACATGGATGGCAACGCTGTCTCCCGCCTGCACGCCAAGACGCTCTTTCGCGCCCGTATTCAGCATCACTTCCCCGTCACTTTCAGGAAATGCGCCTTCCCGCTCATATGCCCTGATATCGTCGATATAGTTCTCTTCCGCGCCGTACAATATGACACGTGCGTCATTTATATAATATCCCTCGTAGACGTCCTCCCCGAGTGCCTTGCACCACGCCGCCGCGGACACATCCTCCCTCGCCGCGATCTCCTGCGCCGCCGCCCTGGAAAGCCCACTGATCACAATATGGTGACTGCCGTGGTGCCGAACCAGTCCCTCCGTCTGCCCCTTCGTCATAATTTCCGCACAGGAAAAGACCGTGGTCACGAGAAACACCGCGAAGACAATGCAGAGCAGAATCAGACGGTTCTGCTTTCTGCGGTTTTTTGCAGAAATGGAAATCAGGCTCAAATAACTTTTCATTCCTTACACCTCCCAAGATCCGTCAGCACGCCGTCCGACACCTCTAACACCCGGTCCGCCGTCTGGGCGATCATGCGGTTGTGGGTAATCATAATGATGGTCTGCTCATATTTGCGGGACGCCTCCCTAAGCAGCGCAATCACCTCATTGCTGTTCTGGGTATCCAGATTCCCCGTCGGCTCGTCCGCCAGAATCAAAGAAGGTCTTGTAATCAGCGCGCGCCCAATCGCCACCCTCTGCTGCTGACCGCCGGAAAGCTGGCTGGGCAGATGGTTCCGTCTCTCCTTGAGATTGAGCACGGCAAGCAGTTCCTCCAGATCATTCCTGTCCGGCTTCTGGTAATCGAGCAGCAGCGGAAAAATCATATTCTGCTCCACCGTCAGTTCCGGGATCAGGTTAAACGCCTGAAAGATAAAGCCGATGTTTCTCCTGCGAAAAACGGTAAGGTTCCTCTCTTTCATCGCGAAGGTATCCCTGCCGTCAATCAGCACCTTGCCCGACGTGGGCGTATCCAACGCCCCGATCATGTTGAGCAGTGTACTTTTTCCTGAGCCGGACTCCCCGACGATTGCCACATACTCTCCCTTTGGAACGGTGAAACTGACATTTTTGAGCGCATGTACGGCTGCCTCGCCGCTGCCGTAAGTTTTACAGATTTTGCTCACTTCCAGTAAATTCATTCTAAGCACCTCTTTCCAGATCGTTTCTTATGGTACCAAGAATAGCACGCAAATACTACCGCCAGACTTCACCTATATTACAATTTTGTTATAATCGGAAACAGTAGCGCGAAAGCTGCCCCCTCCCCAAGCCTGCTGTCCACCGAGACACTGCCACCATGAGCCTCCACCACCGCCTTTACGAGCGAGAGTCCCAGCCCGATTCCCTTCGTGTCCTGAGAATATCTGCTGCGATAAAACCGTTTGAAAACGTGATGCAGGTCTTCCGGGTGGATGCCGTTTCCGTTGTCTTTCACCGTCATGCGGACGGCGGACGGGGATTTCTCCCACGTCAACCAAATGCTGTCCCCGCCCTTTGTATGGTCAAGGGCATTTTTCACCAGATTGTCAAGCGCCTCAAGAATCCAGTTTCGATCACACGAAAAGAAAGCGGAATCACTGCCCGACAGCACGATTTGTTTTTTCTCCTGCCCCGCGCGGAATGCAAAATGCCTCTCCACTTCTTTCATGATTTCAGAAATATTTTCCTGCCGTTTTTCAATTATCATTGTGCCTGCGTCGAATTTCGTGATCTTTAGCAGATTCTGCACCAGTGTCTCAATTCGGTCCAATTCCTGTTCCGACAGCCCGGTAAATTCCCGGATCGTCGCAAGCCCGCCAGTCTCCGCCTCCGTCTGCATGATGCCGTTATATATATTTAATGCGGCAAGGGGCGTTTTCAGCTGGTGGGAAATGTCCGAGATCGTGTTTTTGAGAAACTCCCGCGACTGCCCTTCCTTCTGCGCCTGCGCGTTTAAGATCGCCGCCAGTGAATTAATTTCATGAAAAAGCCGGTAAAGCTCCCCCTCCTCGTCACAGACGATTCGGGCGTCTTTGTCGCCGGAAATAAACGCCCTTATCTGTAAGACCGCCTCATCCATCTGCCTGTCCTGCTGTCTGAAATACTGATAGCAGAAAGTAAGCGCCGCCCCTCCCATAATGATGGTGCAGAGCGGCACAGACAATACGAGAAGTTCTGACATCAATGTCATATTCCATGCCGTCAGATCATTCCGACGAGAAGCCGCCGCACCAACCCTCCACAGCGCCGGTATCGCAGATACCATGACGATCACCGCCATACACAGCCCCATACGAACAAACAGCTTTCTTATATTGCGATTCACCAGCACTCTCATTCTTGCCCCCATTCCGTATTTCCTCTTTCACCTCTATTTTTCAATCCTGTGACCCGTACTCCACTTATATCCCATCCCGCGGACGGTCACGATCTTTTGCGGCATACCGGGATCGTCCTCTATCTTCATGCGCAGCCTGCGGATATACACCGCCAGCGTTTTGTTCTCGATGAAATTCTCGTCGCAGTCCCACAGCCCGGCAAGAATCTGCTCCGCCGAGAGAACCCTGTCCGGGTTTTCCATAAACATCCGAAGCAGCCTGTATTCCCCGGAAGTCAGGTCCAGCGTTTTCCCGCCCTTGCGCGCCTCCCCTCTGCGCATGTCAAGCGCAATACCGTTCATGGACAGCACTTCCCCCGCCTGCATAAAATTTTCACTCCTCCTGAGCAGCGCATGGATTCTGGACAAAAATACAGCAAGTTTAAAAGGCTTTGTTATGTAGTCGTCTGCACCGATATCAAGCCCCATAATCATGTCCATCTCCTCGTCCGCCGCTGTCAGGAACATGATTGGCAGTTTGGAAGTCTGTCTCATTTTTTCACACAGGGCAAACCCAGTGCCGTCCGGCAGCGCCACATCCAGTATGGCAAGATCATATTTCCCTTCCGCCCAAAGCGTTTCCGCCTCCGCCACCGTGCGGGCATTCTCCACCTCATAGCCCTCTTTCTTCAGCGCAAAAGTCAATCCACCGATCAGGCTCAGATCATCCTCCACAAAAAAGATACGCTTCATATTCTGTCCATTCCCTTTCTGACATCAAGTCTCATTTCTTCATAATACTCGTTAGACGCGGTAAAAACAATCCCCTCCGCACCCGCGTTTTATCTGCCCGCATACCGTATATAACCGCAGATATCCGCATACACTCATACTAACGATAGAAAAGAGGAACTGCTATGTGTACGAGTATTGCCATGAAAACCGAGGATTTTTACTTCGGACGCACCATGGATATCGAATATTCTTTCGGTGAAAACGTTGTTTTTACACCCAGGAACTATCCCGTATCTTTCCGCAGAAACGATACCCTTCACAGACATTACGCCCTGCTTGGAATGGCAAGCGTGAAGGACGGTTACCCCCTCTATGCGGAGGCGGTAAACGAGAGAGGTCTGTGTATCGCGGCTTTAAATTTTCCCGACAACGCCTACTATCCCCCGAAGGAAGATCCGATCAAACAGAATGTGTCCCCCTTTGAGCTGATCCTGTGGCTGTGCGCCAAATGCGCCTCCATCACAGACGTCAAAGAACTTCTGTCCGCCACGCATCTGGTCGATATCCCTTTTAACGACTCTCTGCCCCTGGCGCCGCTGCACTGGCATATCGCAGACCGGGAGCGCTCCATTGTGCTGGAGTCCACCATAAACGGCATGGAAATATATGACAACCCTGTCGGGGTACTGACAAACAACCCCGGATTCCATTTTCAGACCACAAATCTCTGCCAATATATGAACCTGACCACGACATGTCCGCAAAACTGTTTCAGCAATATAAAAAGCCTCGTCCCATTCGGACAAGGCTTAGGCAGTTTCGGTCTGCCGGGTGATTATTCTCCCGCCTCGCGCTTTGTCAAGGCGGCTTATCTTTCCATGAACTCCGTCTGCGAAAAGGATGAGATGAGCAGCATCTCCCAATTATTTCACATTCTGGATTCCGTATCCATGGTCCGCGGCAGTGTCGTAACCAGACAGGAGCTTTACGACACCACCACCTATGTCTGCTGCATGAATGCCACAAAGGGCAGATATTACTATAAAACCTACGGCAACTCCCAACTTACCGCCGTTGACCTCCGCCATGAAAATCTGGATGCAGACACACTCAAAACTTATCCTCTGGTGACAGATCCGCAAATTGCATGGGTCAACTGACAGACGGCAAATATATTACCGGCGACCATTTTTCAGCCGGAAGGAGCTGATCAGTTCCATCAGCATACTGGACTGGGACGACAGCTCCTCGCTCGCCGCCGCACACTCCTGACTGGTCGCGGAGTTGTTTTCCACCACGGCGGAAATCTGCTCGACGCCGGTAGAAACCTGCTCCATCGCCACCGTCTGTTTCTCCACTGCGTCCACAACCTGCTCCATCTTGACCGTCACATTTCCGGCAAGTTCGCCTGTCCGGCCAAGCGCCTCCGTCACTCTGTTCATGGCCTTGCCGCCTTCCACGATCGTCGCGGCAGAACTCTCTATCAGCTCTTTCGTCGCTTTTGCGGCTTCATCCGATTTCGACGCAAGACTGCTGATCTCCTCTGCCACCACGGCAAATCCTCTGCCCGCAGCGCCAGCTCTTGCAGCCTCTACCGCCGCATTCAGCGAGAGAATATTGATCTGGAACGCAATATTCTCTATCGTCGCAATAATGGTACCGATCTGCTTGGATTCCTCGGAAATACGATCCATCGACGCACTCAGTTCTTTTACGTTCTCTATGCTGACGCCAAGCTGTGCGCCCGCCTGATTGACAAACTGTCCCACTTCTTCCGCCGCATTCGAAGTCTCTCTTGCACCCGCTGAAATATCCGCAATCGTGGTCGAAATTTCCGTAACGGCGCTTGCCTGTTCGGTCGCTCCCTGCGCAAGCGTCTGCGCGCTGGCGGATACCTGGTCCGCCCCGTCGGACACATGTCCCGCGCTTGCCGCAAACTGACCCATCGTATGATTCAGCGCGCCCAGAATACTGTCCAGAGACTTTTTAATCGCCAGAAAGTCTCCCGTATAATTCTGCTGTGTCTCCTGCGTCAGGTCGCCCTTCGCAATCGCGCCAAGCACCTCCGATATCTCACCTATGTAAGCGCGCAGGCTGCCAATCGTCTCCTCAAATATTTCTCCCAGCAGTCCGATCTCATCGTTAGAGCGCACACCGATCTGTACCTGTTTTCCGTCAGCCAGTCCCAGTTCGCCCTTTTCCAGTCTCTCAGCTGCCTGTGTGATTTTTCCGAGCGGTCCGGACACCCGCTTTTTCAAATATCCTGTCAGGAAAATAATGCAGACGATAATTACCGCCAAACTGATTATTATAGCATAGTCAATAATTTTGGCAGTTTCTTCCTCCGCCTCAGCGATAGATATACCCGCGAAGATCAGACCGTTAACCTGTCCGTCCGCGCCCTTTGTGGGAACATAAGAACACAGGTAAGTTTGATCCAGAATTTCCGCCTCGCCCACATATGACTTCCCCTGCTTCAAAACAATATCCACAAGGTTGGAGGCCAGTTTGGTTCCCACCACACGTTCCCCGTTCTTCGTCACAGTACTGTAAGCTCTCGTATCGCCCTCAAAAATGGTAAATTCGCAGCCCTGACGCTTCTTTAAACCGTCCAGCACCTGATTCAGATCATCCTCCTCCGATACCCGGCTCAGTTCATAGGCAAGCAGATTCGTGCCGTTTGTACAAATCTTCTCCTGCATACTCCTGACTAACGAATTGTACATGCTAACACAGACTGCTACTGCCAGCACAACGGAAATTGCCTGCATGATCACTACCACATTGCCGACTTTTTTCCCAATACGCTTCAGTTTTCTTCTGCCCTTTTTTCCCTCAACCGTCTGTTCTTTTCCCATACTGTTTTCTCCATTTTAATAATAATATTGACTACGCTTTTTCTTATCAAGTCTGAATTGCATAGTCTGCATCCATTGTAACATAAGCGTGAGAAATTACAAGCTTCATCTCCACAATATATTCTGTTGTGCCTTCCTGAAACTGCTTCTTCCCGGTAACTGTAAAACCGTACCTTTCATAGAACCGCCTGGCGTCTGCGTTCTTCTCAAGGACCCATAGATACCGGCAGTTCTTTTCTATGGCAAACCGCATCAGTTCGCCGCCGATGCCGCGGTTTTCAAAGAAAGTGTCCACATACAGCTCCTCGATTCTGTCCCCTGAAATATGCAGCACGCCCTTGACAAACTCATCGTCATAAACAAAGACACCTTCCAGTTTCTCTGGATTGTCAATATATTCCTTTGCAATGGGATATACCTGTATTTCCCCAAAAGATACCTTATCGTTCTGGAAAATCTTTCTATAGTTCATGCGTTTCGTAAACACCAGAATTTCCGCTATTCTGGAAACATCCTCAACTGTCGCGCGTCGTATCATAACCTGATTCCTCTTACCTTTTTAATATCGTATCATATCCGTGCCCATTTCTATATACGTTCCTCTGTCTGCCGTGTGCATAAACAGCGCAATTTTATCCAATCCGAAATTCCCTGCTGATTTTACAATCTATTTATCAAAATAAAGGAGGTCCACAATGATGAGTAATGAATTATTTAAAGCATTCGACAACGGTTCTCTCAGACTGCCCGCATCGTCCACGGAATTTACAGACCTTCCATGGGCAAAGCACCCTGTCTTTGAAGGGGTGGAACTCAAACACATTGTCACCGCAAACGACACCACAGGACAGTTCAGCTATCACCTTGTCCGCATCGCGCCCGGCAGAAGCATCCGGAACCACATCCACGAAACCCAGTTGGAAACCCACGAGGTAATCGCAGGCTCCGGCGTCTGCATCAATGACGGCGTCGCCATTCCCTATGCGCCCGGCGTCATCTCCATCCTGCCCGCCGGTGTACCCCATGAAGTGAATGCGGATAAGGAAGGACTATTCCTTTTTGCAAAATTTATGCCTGCCCTATGCTAGTATGAAAAAAAGTTCTAGCCAAGAGAATGTCTAAAATGCGGCATTCTCCACATGCATCTTATATGCGCTTGGCGTCAGCCTGACAATTTTTTGAAAGCAGCGGTCGAAGTGGCTCTGGTCGCAAAATCCTGCGGCATAAGCCGCTTCAGTCACGCTTATCCCTTCCTCCAAAAGTTTCTGCGCTTTTCTGACCCTGCACTGTATCTGAAACTGGTGCGGTGTGAGACCGCAGACCGCTTTAAACTGCCGGATCATATGATAGGGGCTCACGTTTATGGTCTGCGCCATATCCTTTATCAAAAACGCATTCTCCGGCGCATCCAGAATCAGTCTCTTTAGCCTCTTTATATCACGTGTACCCACGTTTACCAATTCCGGCATTTCATCCGCGGATACACAGATCGTAATCATGGAATAGGGCGCGTCTTCTACTGCCTCTATCGCGTGGGGCGTATCAGGCGAAATATAAAAACTCTGTCCCACGCTGTAAATCTTCTTCTCACCGCCACAGACAATGCAAACTGCGCCGCCAAAGACAAAACCTATTATATTGTGGTTCGCGTGGGTATGGGTGGGATAGGTATGGGTGGCTTCCCGGTAGTAAATGTACTCCATGCTTTCGTTTTTTCGGCTGTAAACAATACTCTGGTTCACACTTCGTCCCCACTTATATTGTATTTTAATTATAAATTCTTTTTAAAATACTTTAGCGCAGAAATTCAGGGTTGACAAGTGCTTATAATGCGCAGGCGCATTATAAGCACTTAACTGCTTATCCCTTTGATATAACATATATATAACGAAAAACAAAGGAGGTCTTGATCATGGGTGACATTAACGGAGCAAACTGGATGGGCGAAATAAAGGAGCACTGCGAGCTATCGCTGTTGAATATTCCTGGAACGCATGACTGCGGTACAAAAAATGTGGAAAATTCAAAAAAGCTACAGTGCCAGTCCCTGTCCATACAGGAACAGATGAACATAGGAGTGCGTTACTTTGATATACGCTGTGCCGCCGGTTCTAAAGATTCCACACAGTATATCAAGCATTCATCCGCTTTTTGCAGGAATGATTACGGCGATCTACTTACCATTGATGAATTGATTAATACTGGGAAAACTTTTTTAAAGCACCATCCGACAGAAGCGCTCATTTATCAAATCAAAAATGAAGGAGACGGCTCCAATGATTCCCGGTTGTGTAATCATATCGGAAAATATATCGCAAACGGAAGTCTCTGGGCGCAGGACCGTATTCCCTGCCTGGACGAAGTGCGCGGTAAAATCGTCTTGGTCCGGCGCTTTACGGATAAAGAAAATGATTATTCTCTTCCCAGGGAACGGCTTGGTATAAACCTTAGTTCCTGGGATTCGGAGTGCTTTTTCAAAAAAGATTGGAACACTTTCGTCCACGTAAACGACAAGGCATGGGTTCAGGACCGATATACGGTTAAAGCAGGTGAAAAATACGAATTGTTGAAGCGCGCCATAGATGAAATGAACGACTCAAGCTCAAATCCCGGCTCAGGCTGGGCAATCTGCCTTTCCAGCTGCATGAATCCAACGCCCTTTGACACTGCCTGCGAAATAAACGAGAAGCTGCTTGCCGGCGCTTCCATTCTAAATGTTAAGAAGGTCGGCACTTTCGTCGTTGATTTCGCATCGGAGGCGTTAATCAGAAAGATTTATATGACAAATTTTTAAAAATCCCCTTCATATATAACCCTCCAGACTGTTCTCATTTGGTTTTTCCAGTTTGGAGGGGAATTTTATCCGCCAAAACTATGTAAAACAGGCCTTGAAACGGTAAAAAACCATGCACGTCATTTGTGGCAAAAAGAAACGCCACCGTCGGGATGGAAACCAGAAGGCAGCCGATCAGCGACTGCCAGATATGTTTTCGAACCAGACCGTATGCGGGGAGCTTTTCCTTATTTTTGCATTCTTTACAGAGTTATTCATTTCATTCTCACATTCAACCATTTATAGCTGTTTAAAATATGCCTTCAGCTCCGCCTTGCAGGCATCTCCAAGCTGCTTGATCTCACACCCGCGGATAGCGGCTTCCAAGTGATAGAGAATGACAACACAGGTGCCCGGATATTGTTCCTTAAGCCGGGAAACTGCCTGTTTGCTCCCCATTTCCGTCAGCTCCTCAGCCGAGTGAATACCGACTGTATGAAGTTTCTTTTCCATCGTTTTCCCTAATCCCAAAGTTGTGACAGACGCCATGTTTTCTCCTTTGCTATAGCCGCTATACCAATAACTGCTATCAGAATTATATCATTTCCAACGGCGTCTGTATAGAATAAGTGACGTAAATAGAAACACGCAATTCTTTTACGATCAGGAACGCATTTATGAGTGTTGTTACCACGGCGGCATGCTTTTGTGAATCCTGTCCCTGGTCAAATACCCCGCTGTAACCCTCCGCGGATTGCATTTGCTTCTCAAACGTAGTATTCTATATATCAGTAATCAAGCGACGCGCCGGCATCCGGCTGCCCGCCGAAATATATGTTACAAGGAAGATATTTGATATGAGAGAAGCATTTCACATTATCAGCGACGGTTCCTGCGACCTGCCCACCGCGCTGGTCAAGGAAAAAAACATTACCGTCGTACCCTTTTACGTATCCTTCGATGATTCGCATTCTTTTAAGGAAAAAGTGGACATTGGAGTCCGGGATTTCTATCAGATGATGGTGGATCAAAAAGGGGTATACCCTAAATCCTCCATGCCGTCCATTGAAGATTACGAGGTGGCTTTCCGCCCCTTCGCCGAATCTGACACGCCTGTCATATGCATCTGTATCACCACGAAATTCAGCGGTTCCATGCAGTCCGCACTCAATGCGAAAGAACTGATTCTGGAAAAATATCCGCAGGCTCAGATTACCGTCATCGACGCTACCATCAATACTGTTCTGCAGGGGCAGTATGTTCTGGAAGCGGCAGACCTGCGGGATCACGGCGTCAGCTACGAAGATACCGTCGCGCGGCTGGAAGCCATCAAGGGCACCGGCAGGATATTCTTTACCGTAGGAAATATGGAATACTTAAAACACGGCGGCAGAATCGGAAAAGTGGCAGCGCTTGCCGGAGGCGCGCTGGATATCCGCCCCATCATTACACTAAAACAGGGCGAAATCTTCCCCTCCGGGCTTGACCGGGGACGGAAACGCACCCTGAAAAAAGTAATGTCCCTCCTTCTGGAATACTTGCAGGAGAGTCCTCTCGGAATCGAATGTTACAGCATTGCCGTGGGGTACGGCTATGACCGGGAAGAGGGAATCGCTTTCCGCGATCAGGCGCTTTCAGTCCTGCACGAAAAGGGATATGCCATAGACGAAATACCCCTTTACCAGATCGGGGCAACCATCGCCGTGCACACCGGACCATACCCGCTCGGATTCGGGATTATTGAGAGAGGGATTCACGCTGATTTTTCAGCCAGCGTCCGCTCAGATAATACGACCACGTAATCACAAAACCAACCCCAAAACCGAAAATGCCGTTCCACCAGATAATCGTATGCCCCAAAAAGGGGCTGTAGCGGAACAGATATGTCACAGCCACCCGCGTACTCAGCGCACAGGTGGCTGTAACCATCGGAAGCGCCGCGTGATTCGTCCCTTGAAACACCCCAAACAGCGGAATATAGGAGGACAGCACCAGATTGATCAGCGCAAGCGCCCTCAGATGCGCCCGACAATAAATGGCAGCCTCTTTGCCGATCCCGAACATCTGTATAATCATATCCGCAGACAGCCAGAGCAGCACGGAAATGCAAAGCGTCATTGTAAGAGAGATTGCCACAGCCTGTCTGGCACCCTTTTTGACGCGTTCCGGCTTTCCCGCGCCGATATTCTGCCCGGTGTACGTCGCCAGCGTCGTCTGGAACGCATTGCAGGGCAGATTGATATACTGCTCAATCCGATTGCCCACCGTAAAGGAGGCAATCATGGACTGTCCGAACGCATTGACCGCCCGCTGGATCAGCGTCAGTCCCACAGATACGATAATGAGCTGCGATGCAATCGGCAGCCCCGTCACCAGCGTTTTCTTCGCAAGAGAAAAATCCCACGTAAAATCCTTCCTGCCAAAAGAAAAGACAGCATACTTGCGCGTCATGTAAAACCATGCGGCGGCAAACGAACCTGCCTGCGCAATATCCGTTGCCAGCGCCGCCCCCAGAACCCCCCACTGAAAGCCCGCCACAAAAAGCAGGTCCAGTGCAATATTCGCGGCGGACGCGATCAGCAGAAAATACAGCGTGGCGGCACTGTCCCCAACAGCCCGCAAAATCGCGGCGATAATGTTATAACCAAACTGGAAAACCAGCCCGAGCGCATACACCCGGAAATACAGAAGCGTCAGATTCAGAATCTCCTCCGGCACGGCAATAAAATAAGTATACGCCGGACGGGATATCAAAATGCCGACCAGCGTAAGCAGTACGCCCATACCAAAAAGAAGCAGGATGCCCGTTGAGGCGTTTTCTTTCACCTGTTTCTGGTCGCCCGCCCCGTAGCATTGTGCCACCACCACGCCGTTCCCGGCAGAGAAACCCGTTGCCACCGCGAGAAACATAAAAATAAAACTCCCCGTCGTTCCCACTGCGGAAAGCGCCGCCTCCCCCGAGAAGTTTCCCACAATAATGGTGTCCACCGTACTGTAAAGCTGCTGCAGCAGAGAACCCGCAAGCACGGGAAACACAAATTTTAGGATGTGTTTCCATGGCGTGCCTTCTGTCATTGATTTTCCTTCCATAAAAATTCCTTTCAAGTGTAGGGTTAATATCGAATATCAATGCATCTGCCTATCTCCCTTCAAGAAGCTTCATCCACTTTCTCTGCCTATGCGCATAAAAACACCTTGCCCACAGCCAGACAAATCCCGTCTTCCATCCCGCCCCAATTTCCACCTCATCACTGTATTCCGTTGAACCATCCGGCATGACTTTCAGCCTGATCCTGTGGTTCCAGACCGGCACATGCGTATTGCTTTCATTCGTGTAAATGCATTCCTTGGAAAAATCTATTATATGAATCGTATGAACCCCATATGGAATCAGACAAAACAGTTTAAATCGAAAAGATAATGTCTGTCCCTTGTTCCAGCATACATTACTCTCCCCGCCTATCGGGGTAAATGAGGCATATGGCTTCGCAATAAATTGAAGCGTCTTTAGACTTTTTAGCAGAGAAAAAACACAGTCTATGTCTGCGGGCAATATGCTTTTTCTATAAACTTCTTTCGTTTTCATCCAATTCTCCCAAAAGGATTCCATCCATATATCCAGATGATTAACATATAATCAATTATTGATGTTTCTTCCTATACTCCTCCTTCACTTTGTCAATCGTTTTTCCTCCAATGCCAAAATTCTTATCAGGCACTTCTTTAATCGTTGTAACAAAAAACTCCTGCGGAACATTCATAATCTCAGAGGACACCTCTGTTAAGCGCCTGATTAATTCCTCTTTTTGCCCGTCTGATAACGCACCGCTTTCAACCGTAATGTATGGCATTTCCCTTTCCTCTCTTTCCAGTCATAAATTTCAAAGATTAAAGTTACCTGTCATCCGAGCCGCCTCATCTATACCCATAAATGATATAAGCTTCTTCCTGCTCCAAATATTCATAACGTAAATTAGCTGCGTTCATTTTCTCCAGAAACAAAGCGGTATAATCGTAATATGTATACTTGGGTTCGATCAGACGTCCCTGATACTCGCACTCGCAGACGACCGGCTGGACCTTTAACCACTCAATATATTTATACATCCCCTTATACAGCTCTTCATCCTCTTTAACTGTCCAGTAATAAACAGGCTCCTCGTCATCGGAAATGCACTTATACATGATAGAAATCTGCTTACCGGTCTCTTCTTCCATGCAGCCAATCACATCGAAAACCTTCCCCCATTTCGTGTTATTCATATAGCCCGTCAGCCCTTTTTCCTGCATATCCTTTAAATGGCGTTCGCTGGGCGTAAGCTTATGATCGTACCGGCCATTATTGATATCATTAATTAGTCTTTGGAAATATGCGGGTGAATCATTTTTCAGTTCTCCGGCACGAAAGGTGTGGGAAATCTGCCCATGATTCCGCGTGGCATAATAATATACGCACCAAGGGGTCTGGTAAACAATAAAATGTACGCCGCTCTTCCACTTGACATCCATGGCAGCAACACCATTCTCCCCGTTGTCAGCAGGCACAAATTCCAGAAGTTCACCTTCCAAATAATCTAATTTATTTATTAGAAATTCTCTGGTATGTAATGCGTATTCATTCACTCTATTTTCCAAAGTTTTCACCTCATTTTGTAAAGCCTCATTTGCCAAGTCGATTATATCACTAATGAGTCCATAGTTCCAGCCATTCTGCCCTGCTTACTGGCTGCAAATTTTTGTTGCCTTATTGCCCAAATCCCCTTAAAATAATATAGGGACAAATCGAAGGCATTTTTTTGGGGGGGGGACATGATGGCATATAATTTACAGGAAGAATGGAACCAGTTCAAAAAAGCGACAACACAGTTAATGGATGAGTATCGTTACAGCTCCTCCTGCCAAGTCTGGAACCATGATATGACCGACCTGGTCAACGAATATAAACAGGAAGAAGCAGCGTGGTACAACAGTCTGGAAATTACAGAAAATGGTTTTATGACTGCAACGCAGAATCTTTGGTATACGCATTATCTCAATAAAAGGCGGCTTATGTTTCTGGGCTTGACGGCACATTATGATTACATACAGCCTACAAAATATGAGAAAGGCGAAAATCAACAATACCCCTATTGGGACTATAGGCACGACGGCAAAAATTTAATCTGCAAAATCAGCGATTCGATGAATTACCGAAAATCATTTTATGACAGAAACCGCTGTGTATGGGCGGATGAAAGAAGAAATTCGCCGGGAGAATACTATATCATCCAGTCCAGAAGTGTGAACGGGAATTATATCTGTCCGAGCTGCGGCTGGGAAGGTCCGCTGGAATGCTTTGTGGACGGCTGCGACTATTGTCAGACAAAGTTCCACATCGAAGATCTGAAGCAGAAAGTTTCTTCCGTATATACCCCGGGAGATTGGACACAGCACAGAGACGGTTTTACGATTCATAAGAATTTCGTGCCCATGTATGTGGCGCTCGCTATCCTTGTCATCGCGCTTCTGGCAATCGGAAGCAATATGGGCGGCGCCATGATGATGTTGGCACCACTAGTTGGAATCGTTGTGATGGTACTGGTTGTGACACTTTTTATTGGAAAAAAATCCAAGGAAAGTGTCGCCGGCGGACCTGCCAGAACAAATCTGACACTTGGAAAGATTCGAAGCATTGACAAACATTTCTCGATAGAAACCTTTATCGGGAATCTCTCCAACAAGCTGCTCAGTATCTGCTATGCCGGTTCCCCTCAGGAAATCGCGCCGTTTGCGGTATGTGATATGACACCATTCATCACAGCTTTCCGCGGCGTGATTGACTGCAAACTTTTGGAATGCGTTTTGATGGATTATCAGGCAGATAGCAATTTTCAGCATTTACAGGTAAAAGTAGGGCTACTGCTGACCAAGTATGAAAACGGCGGGGTACGTCAGGAAAAGGCTTACCTTAATCTTGGTCTTGTCAAAAGCATCCGTGCGCTGACACAGAGTATCAACGACGTAAATGTGTACCGCTGCGATTCCTGCGGTGCAAGCCTAACGCTGCTTAATGGCGGTAAATGTGAATATTGCGGACAGGGGCTGGATCTGAAGGAATACGACTGGGTGATCGAAGGGTATCGCTATGACTGATTTCCACTGGGGATGGCTATTATAAGTGCCCATCCCCAGTGATTTATTTGATCACTCAAATTCGACGTTCTGGTTCGGTTCTGTCAGCTTTGTCATTGGTTTACCCATTCGCAGCTCAGTTTCATCCTTTAAAGGTATAATCGGTGTGTACAATTGCATATATGCCTTTCCAATAGCTCCTGTAAATAGAATTAGTTCCGGCCGCATTTTACTGTCTCCTATGGAAAACACCTGTTTAAACTGAATTCCCGGATATGGTTCAATATAAAATATCTTCGAAATTTTCATCTGCATAGCCATTTTAGCGCAGACTACACATGGACTGGAGGTAGTAAACAGATATCCACCCCTAGCTGCATTTACTTCCCCTTTTAAATTTAAAAATGCAGTTTCCTCCGCATGCAGGGATCTCGCATAATTAAAATCTACTTTTCCAGTCATACTGTTATAAATATCCTTGAAACAGTAGTGGAGGGGTAAACCTCCCTGCGTATGAAACCCATCACTTTCATACGACTGATAGATCTGCTTTAATGCATTTCTAAAATCGTCTTCTAATTCATAATCACTATACATGAATCTACATTCACCATCATTTAGGCTGGCTGAACATATCGAAGACACATCACGGTAGGAGCAAGGAAATTGCCCTTCCGGCTGGCTATTCCACCCAATTGAAAGCGGATGAAATTGTGCATCTGTAATAACTGCTCCAACCTGTCGCGATAAACATCCTGAATTTAATTTCGCTGTATATGCAATCTGCATATTTCGCTCTATACGTGTGGGAAGAAGCAGTCCCGGATGCAGAATTAAACAAACATAACGCATCAAGTCCGCCTTCAAAGATGAGAACTCCCCATCATCTATTATATTGCTGATAAATACATCCGCACCCTCAAAACAGCTGGACACATTTTGCGCCAAAAACGGAATTAATACTTTCAGTTCCGTATACTTTTCCATATAACCGCATAGTTTTTCTAATATATAGTCATTTTTTAATGATTGAAGATTGTTGTTTTCGAAACTGCACGTTTTAAGTTCACAATACTGCTCAGCAATATCTAATGCCATAAGATTATCTACATTTTTTCCAAGCCGCTGATATCGTAATTTTCTTTCATCCTCCCCAGTATAAATGCCAAATAGAAAGTAATGACTATAATGCTCACTAAGATACCGTGATTCAGCGAAATTTTTAATTGAATCAACAGCCACCCGCGTATGCACTATTTTATCAAATATCTGGTGGATAAGAAGATGGTGTTTTCTCAACAATTTAATGGATGAATTAATGTCTTCTGCGATAACGGTATAGCCACCCGCCTCCAAATGGGCAGGTTTTATATCATAGGGCTCTCTAAACATTCGTAAATGCATACCAAGAATCTGCATCGCTATAGCAGAAATATTACATAAACGATCCACATGATTCCACAGCAATGTACACCATTCTGGAAGATAGTAAAAAATATATTCTTTCAATATAAAGAAAAATACTGGATTATCCAGAGACATCTTATCCTTATTACTGCAGCAAGCATAGGAAAATATACGATATAAGTCCGAATTAGTTATCCGAACCCATGAAGAATTTGGATCAAATGCAATCTCCGCATCATTCATCCCACACTTAAATGAGCAAGTAAAATCCGTATCATTCGGATGTATTTTCCGAGAAGACTGTAAATCATTTAAAAACTGTTGGACAGACAATCTTGAGGATTTTTTCGTTTTGTGGGCGTCCGAGTCAGATAATACTTCCTGTATTTCAGAACAGCCGTCTCCGCTCTTTTCAGTATAAGCGGAAAGATTAATGTACATAGCTCTATGAAAAAAATCCCGGCATATTTTCCTATAGTCATATTTTTTATAGGATTCTTTTTGGTTTTGCACAATATCTGATAATAAATCTGACAATTTTTCAGGACAATACGCCAATGTCCTCGCAGTAATCAATGCGCTCACTTTAACGATTTCGAATGGTTCCCAATGCTTTTCAGCATATTGCTGCATTATCATATATTCCCTTTGATCATACAACTTCTCAAACGGCAAATTTTGCAATACATTTTTTTTCATATGTAGTTTTGAAAAATCCGTATTTAAAATTTTCGCTGCTGTACTACATCCTGACCCTTTTTTACCACATAGACCTACAACAATACATCCTTCCGGCGAATCAAAAACTTGATTCATAAACAAATCTGTGTCTGTCATTTTGTCCATTTCAGCGTGCTCCTTTTTAAGATTTCTTTAGAATCAGGTTAATCCACTTCTTTTCTCGATCCTTTTCATAGTTTTCAAACGAATCTATGATTTCAAACCCGTTATCCGTCAAGAAATTGCACAGGTCAAGTTTGTTCCATCTTCTTCTAAAATGCTCTATATGCATACCATAATCGTCCTTTAAAAAAATTCCCTCTTCCGACTTTTCATGTAATGTTGTATACAGGCAGAACAGCCCCTCCTTAGACATCCATTTATTCACCTTACATAATATTTTCTTTTCATCCTCGATTGAAAATAGATGAAGAAATGCTCCTGCAAAAACAATATCAAATTGCTCCTGCAAAAAATAGTTAAATGATAAAATGTCTTTAAGAATAAATATGGTGTGGGGAGAATTCTTCTTTGCAACATCCGCCATTTTGGAAGAAAGTTCAATCGCAGACGTATAGCATCCTTTCTCACCAAATATTTTAAGGACTTCTCCAGCTCCCGGCCCCAATTCCAAAACCTTTGCAGGGAGCCTTCCATATGTTTCAAAATAATGCTTTATCATGTAGCTTACCAGATAACCAAAATCTATTTCATAAATACTTTTGTTTTTAATCCGCTCTAAATACTTGGTCGCCAAAGTATCGTATATTTTTTGGTTTCTCCTAACATAATCTTTCATATGAAGCCCCCAGTTCTTTTATAACAATATCCATTTCCTATGAAGACGCTTGTCATCTGCCTGAAATACGCCATACTGTTATTCAGTATAACCAGTGCTGTCATTTTTACTATTGGGCAAACCACTTTCAATTACTTTTTCAACTTCTTCGTCCGGCACCTCTACTTCCAATTCCCTCAGCCGTTCTTCATATTCCGTCAGCGATTCCTGCTGTTCCGAAATTTTAGCCTTTAATTCCTCAATCTGCATCTTCATAATTTCTACATCCGGATCAGACCTTAAAGCAGTGGCTGCCACAACTAACGAAATTGCTGTAATCACAATAGAGAGAATTGCCAAAAAAAATGTCCACGCACGTGACGCCCTCTTCAACCGTTTATTAGATTTTTCCACATTATATGCCAAATCGCCCAAAGAACTTCTTACTCTATTTTGCACATATTTATCAAATGTCATTGTCTTCATATTACCATCATATGTATACTTCGAATTCTGTGTTTCCACAATTTCGAGCGTAGTAATCGCCTGCTTATAAGTTAATTTCACTGAATCTGAAGACAAATTATACATCATTCCAAATAATACATTAGAATATCCCGGATCTATCTGGGTCTGATTCGGCATAAGAAGTCCCTTTTGGAGCAGTCCCATTTTTAGGCTCATTCTTCCTGACAAATTTGGGGGAAAATTAACTTTCTCATATGTTTCAAATAGAAAAATACTATTTGGGGCAATTTCAATCTCATTTTCCTTTTCCAAATCATGCACCTTATTAGGAGTGCTGCTACAATAACATAACTTTCCCAGATGTAACTGTGCCCTCGCAGGATTATTTATATTTTCATCAAGTACATAAGGCACAATCAATGGCGGTTCATTATCGCATAGTTCATGAATTTTTTCAGTATTAATTATCATATCTTTATCCTCGTATCATAAGTTTATAACCACTTCTAATCGGCTGTATGTTTATTTCTTTGTCCATTTATATAGACTTCCCTTATCCAAACCCCTTTATAAAGTTCACATTCACATCTGCAATAATTTATTCTAATAAAAGAATTTGCCAAATTATTGTCACGCATTTATTATAGCAAATCCCCTCAAATTAACAACCTATTTTTGCAGTGCTGCCCTGTTCTCTTTCCGTATATTTTCTCTGAAAATACCTACACTCCGACCCCGATCCCCATTCCAATACTCGTTATTTGTTCCTGCATATTCCACGTTCGACTTTCCCGAAAACTTTACCATTATCTCTTGCTTTTCCGTTATAAGTAACAGACAGCAAATTAATCCCACCAGCAATAATAATTTGCTGTAAACAATCAAAGTATCCGCAGTAATGACCTGATCGCTATCTTCCAATCCATAAACCTGTACAAAAATTTTGGCAGTTCCATCTTTTGCCGTCATGTATATCCTCTGTTGGAAGTCAGTCACTCATAATCAGTAGAGCGCTTCTCTCGCTTTTCGCATTTCCCTCCAGACATTATCTCCATAGTTGCTCACCAAAACGGAAATAATCCCATTATTCGGATTATACTCGGACATAAAGCTTACACCCGGATCACCGCCTTGAAAGTACGCAAAATCCTTGCCGCCCGGATTATCAATTATCCACATACCATAGCCATAATATCCCTCTTCCGCGTCGTTTTTTCTATAATCATTGCAAGCAGGACATACCCGGTATTATTATACTGGAATTTTTCTCCTTTTGGATACATCATAGGCTTGTCTATAAATAGCGGGAGGAGATCGCTGTTATGTCTGATTTTATAATTCGGATAATCAATCCATAATTCTTCATATTCCTCCATAACGCTTTCATCAAAATAGTCCGGCACGCCCGACGTATGGTTTAAAAGCTGTTTTACCGTAACATCCTTGCCAATTTCATGGAAGGGCATATCAAGCAGCATACCTAACGTATCGCCAAACTTTATTCTCCCCCGATCTGCCAGATTTATTTTTTCAAGTATGTCATTTCTATTCTTTATGCTAACACTAAGCATTCGATTAAAATTTCTCTACTCCTCATATAAATTGCTTACTTATCAGCTCATATCCCCACACGGAAGGCTTCGCATCACCCTCAGAAATTAACTTGTGGATTGTTTGCTGCTCTTCCCATCGTCTTTTGAAACTGTCTTTGCCCACACAGTACAATTCAATATGAATATTCTGATTCACACGAACCAAATACAGTTTTCCGTTTTTTTGCTCCATATGTATCTTACCAGAAAGATAGGTTCCTGTATATTTCTCAAGTTCTTCCGGCGGCAGAAAAATTTCCTTCGGTCTGTATGAAGCAGATGCCTGTTTATTATGCAGGATTGCAGCAATGCCATTCCCGAAACGATATTGATCTAAGGATTCCGTGTTCGACATAACGATAATGCAAATATCTTCCTCAAAATAATACTGGGTGTAGGCAGATACACCAGGCATATCTCCACCATGAGCATACTTAAGCGTTCCATCTTCCTCATACCGCTCCAGCCCATAACAATAGTTGTTTTTGTTTTCTGACAGATAAATCCCATAGGCATATTCCGATAAAAGTTTCCTGTTTTTAAGGCACCCATACCACTTTTGCAGGTCGTCACAATTCGTAACCAAAGCACCTGCGCCAATACTATATAAATTATTTGTATAAGGCACTCTGACCAGCTTTCCGTAATCATGCATATAATTGTTTGCTTTGTTTGGAATAATTTCCTGGCCATTATCGAACATGGTATTGTTCATTCCTATCTTCGCAAAAATGTTTTCCTGCAGAAATTCATTGTAGGTCTGCCCCGAAACATATTCAATCATCCATGCAAGCAAATTATAGTTGGAATTATTATATTCGAATTCTTCCCCCGGCTTCTTGATCGGCTCCCTGATAATCCAGTTTCTAAAAAACTGTTCCTTATCATAAGGTTTTCTGTCCTCACCCACATAAAAATCATCCTCAAAATTATAATTATTATGCAGTCCCGATGTATGCGATAAAAGATGATGAACGGTTATTTCCGAAGGAAGCTGCATGTTTGGGGGCAGATACCGATTTGCTCTTTCATCAAGCTGCAGCAGTCCTTTGTCATATAAAATCATAATTGCAAACGCTGTAAACTGTTTGGCAACAGAGGCAACCGTAAATTTTGTTCCCATTGTATTTTTAATACCAAATTCAATATTTGAATATCCGCGACAAGCTTCAAATAAAATGTTTCCATTCTGTATAATTCTTACAACGCCAGAAAAATCCCAATCGTCCATTTCTGCGGTAATATAGCTTTTCAGTCTTTCTTGAATCTCTGTCATAGCCGGTCTCCTCCAAGTTCTCAGATTAATAATGCGATGATACCACATCCATTTATCAATTCCGCAATTTCCTAATCATCTCATAGCACCCTTGGGTATATTCTATAAATGAAGAAATATTACTTAACATTCCTCGCTGCAATCTATGACTTGTTTCGACTGCAAGATTAAATTGTTTTTGCGTAATATCCTTCTTTGATAATTCATGTCTATATACCACAGTAGACCGTTTTCATCCATCATAGCTGTTATACAATACCAATCATTCTGTGGCAGGATCGACAGCCATTTTCTTCCTTTGTCACAGACTACAATATCTTCTTCTTTAAATTTCCAAGTCTGTATTTGACTTACCTCTTTGATATCTATAAGACCAATTATAGAAATGATTATACCACTTCCAATTTCCATTTCCCATAAAAATATGATAGGACATGGCAACCGCCACGTCCCATATTTTCTCTTGCCCAAATGCTGCAACGCATTTATTACATTTCTGTTTCCAGCAGAGAATACAACTTCATTTTCTAATATTCCACCATTATTAATAATTGATTTTGCTGAACCAATCATCGCAGTCGCATAACCTTTTTCCCTTTCACTTGGTCTAACACCGTCGCCTATATGACCGCCGGTTTTCAACAGTTTATCATTTAAATAGTGGCGAATGTTAACAGCCCCTACAAAAATGTTTCTATCTCTATCAAAACAATATAAAGTTGTATCAGGAACCCAACCATCTTTCGTTTCTTCCTTTGTATCAAGATTTTTTAGATAATTAGCAAAATCGTGAAAATCATTTGCCCATATTTTCCATGGGGACATATCGGTGTGATTTACTATGATATCATTCTTCCACTCCGTCAGCATTTCAAATAACTGTTCCTTGTATTCGTCAGTTGCTCTTATAAGTTCAATATTCTTTTTCTCCAAATTTCAATTTGCGGTCTAAAATTCATACTTTGTCCCATGTGAATATAACAGTCCATCTATTAATTCCACACATAAAATGATAGTATTTTCATCATCAAAGTTATTATGTCCGTTATCAATCCATTCTGCAAAAACTTTATTCAGTTTATCAGCAATTACAGCATTTTCTTTTTTCCCAAAGTAACCCAGATTGACACCTTTTCCTTGCGCTGTAAACCAGTCCCCGGCAATTGCAACAGTAGAATTATTTTCAATATGTTTCATTTTATTTGAAAGAGCATATGTAATAATATAAAATGCGCCATTCTCATAATAAGCATTTACATATCGCACATATGGCATATTATCTTTTACGGTCGATAACGCTATGACCGTATCTCTTCCAAAACGCTCCATCATTATTTTTTCAGCTTCCCGATTCCATTTGCTCATAAAATACCTCAAATCCCACTTATTGCTATTCTGCTATCATTTAATTCAATATAACAAATTTCCATGATACACACATCCAGCAATTATTTTTGTTTGATTCTATATTTGTATCTGTTAAACCAAAAATATACAGTTCATTATTGATTGTACCATTTCATGGCGTGATACTTTGAAACTTCATCCACAAAACCGACAGATTGATACAAACGGTATCCATCTTCTGTAGACTTAAGCTCCACAACGCTTAAATTTTTTTCTTCCGCATCTGACAAAAGCTTACTCATAATTCCCTTTGCATATCCTTTATGTCGATATGGAGGTTTTGTATAAACATTTAGGACTGTTCCGGTTCTACCATTTATAAATGCCGGACTCATTGGTTTTTCGACCACCAGCAAAAATGCACATGCAGCAATTTCTTCATTCTCTCTTATCAAATAACAAAAGATATTCCGATTGAGGTTCTTTTTGAAATAATCCGGCAAATCTCGCCGAATTGCCTCTACATCATTCTCACTCAATTTACCAGAATCCTCATTCAAATATGCTAATCTTAATTCCGTCAACAAAGCAGCGTCTTCAATATTCGCCTTTTCAACTACCATTGATATCTCCTTTAGTAAACAACTTATAAATTGGATTATAGCACTTCCATTCTCCATATACCATGCAAAATAGGGCATAGCACCCCGCAATCCGCCTCAATCGCTTTCGCAATTCGGTTATATTGTCCTATTGCATTTTCTGGTGCTTGGAGCTGTATTGCAATATAATTATAAATTTCCTCCATATCCGCTAATGCCTTATCTGTGATCTGTACCTTATATTGCTTCATGCTTAATGGCTCTCCCTAAATTTCGTAAAGGCAGATACAGCATCCTGCACCCTGCCAGCCTGTATATCATCATATCCCTCCTGCAATTTCTTGTGAATTTCCTCTGCTGTCATCAAGTCTGCATTAAGAACAGAGGGAGCATTCGGCAATGTTACTGCAAAAGGGATTCCTCCTGTTAACGAAATTTGATTTAGATACATATCTATTGCTGTAGACATCGGAATGCCTAATCGTGTAAGCACATCTTCAGCTCGTTGTTTTACTATTGGATTTATTCTTAAGTTTAAAGTTGCTGTTTTTTCCATATCAAATCATCTCCTTTAGCCAAATCGTAACGCATTTGTCGTTACGCGTCAATGCAAGCATTAAAATCATTTCATTTTTTCTGGCAACATTTATTTTATCCAAATCATGATAATATAAATATGGCAGGATATCTCATAGACCACCTGCCATATAAAATATTCTGTGTATAAATTTTCATCACTCAAATTCTATGGTCGCTGGGGGCTTCGGGCTCATATCATAGCAGACCCGGTTCACATTGTCTACCTCAGCCAAAATCCGCTCCGTAATCCGCTCCAGCACATCCCAGTCAACCTTCTCAACCGATGCCGTCATCGCGTCAACGGTATTGATCGCCCGGATGATGACCATGTACTCAAACACTCTCGCATTGTTCTTCATTCCGACAGACTTAAAATCCGGGACGACCGTGAAATACTGCCACACCTTCTTATCCAGTCCCGCTCGGGCAAACTCTTCCCTCAGGATCGCGTCCGACTCTCTGACCGCTTCCAGTCTGTCTCTGGTGATCGCACCAAGGCACCGCACTCCCAGACCGGGACCCGGGAACGGCTGCCTGTACACCATGTCATGCGGCAGTCCAAGCTCCACACCGCAGGCACGCACTTCATCCTTAAATAACTGTTTTAACGGCTCCACAAGTTCAAACTTCAAATCTTCCGGCAGACCGCCTACATTGTGGTGAGACTTCACCATCTTCGCGGTCTTCGTGCCACTCTCGATGATATCCGGGTAAATGGTTCCCTGCCCTAAGAAGTCGATTCCTTCCAGCTTCCTTGCTTCTTCCTCAAAGACGCGGATAAACTCACCGCCGATAATCTTCCGCTTCTGCTCCGGGTCTGCCACATTTTCGAGCTTGCCAAGAAAACGCTCGGACGCGTCCACGTAGATCAGATTTGCATGAAGCTCATCGCGGAACACCTTTACAACGCTCTCGGATTCGTTTTTCCGCATCAGACCATGGTTCACATGTACACACACAAGCTGCTGCCCAATCGCCTTGATCAGCATTGCCGCAACCACAGACGAATCCACGCCGCCCGACAACGCCAGAAGCACCTTACGCTCACCGACCTGCTGTCTGATCAGTTCCACCTGGTCTTCTATGAAATTTTTCATATTCCAGTTTGCCTCCGCGCCACACGCCTCGAAAACAAACTTTTTCAGCGTCTCCTGATTCGGAAGTTCCGTAAACTGCGTCTTACATTTCGACTGCGGATAATCTATGGAAATCATCGGGATGCCCATATCGTAAAGTTCTGGTCTTACTTCCACTTCCTGCCCGTCAACCACGCGGTTTTCACCGCCGTTTAACACGATTCCCTTTACGTTCTTCAACGCATTCAGCTCGTCCACGGTAATATCGTGGGGATGTATCTCGCTGTATACGCCGAGATCACGAATCTCGCGGGCAAGCACGGTATTACTGGTACTGCCCATATCCAAAATGACGATCAAATCCTGTTTCATTGGGTAAAGCCTCCTTATCCTTCTCTAATGTCCGTTGTCCTGCAATCTGCTGCCTGTGCACATGCAATATACTACCGCTACTTAATTATATAGTAACCTTCTCAGGAAAAGCAATGAAATTATCAATATCCCCAAAATAATAAAAGTCGATATTCGTTTTGATCCAACTAAGGAGCAGGCCCATGACATAATGTCAATATGCTATTCCCCGCAGATTAACCGAGAAAATTAGGCTTCCCTATTTACGCAGTATCTTATCCATGGCCTTTCCCCTGGCAAGCTCGTCAACCAGTTTATCCAGGTAACGTATCTCCCGCATCAGAGGCTCTTCGATATCTTCCACCCTGACCCCGCAAATCACGCCTTTAATCAGCCCCCTGTTTTCATTCAGCTCCGGGGCATCCCGGAAGAAATCCCCATAAGACACCGGCCTTTCCAGCAGTCCCTCCAGTTCCGGCTGGCTATAACCTGTAAGCCAGCGGATCACCTCGTCGACCTCCTGCCTTGTCCGCCCCTTTCTCTCCGCCTTGTTGACAAGCAAATGATAAACTTTTGAAAAATCCATCTGGTATATCTTCTCATTTCCCATAAAATGCACCTCATGCCCATATTTCCGACAGCCTCATCCCATGCCTGTCATCACTTCTCCCACATCACGTTTTCCAGCTCCCTCTCAATAAACCAATTTGCAATCTCAAAAGCTTTTTACCTGTCAGCTTTATATACCTACTTTGAGTGCCAGAATCATTGTACCACACGGCAGGCATTATTAATACATGGTATTTTCACACAGACGATAGTAAATTCGACTTCCACTTGTAGGGAAGGGATTGCCAAAAGATGCCATTTTAAATCCTACAGGCATAAGGTCATCCCGAATGCACCCGTTTTCCCTTCAATTACATCATTTATTTTTGGCTAAGTTTTTGTCGCTGTATTATCCGAATTATGCTAAAATATACGTAAAATACACTATGATTTGCCATTTATTATCAAAGGAAGGGCATTCGCGGTATAGCCATTAAAATATATCCCGAAAATGCGCCCTGAAACCTGGCACAGGAGGATTTCTCATGAAAAATTTCAAGAGAGAAAATTTGATGTTTTCCTTATGTGGCTTGAATTGCAGCCTATGCCCCATGAACCTAAATCAATATTGCCCGGGTTGTGGAGGAGGAGAGGGAAACCAATCCTGTTCCATAGCAAAATGCAGTTTACAGCACAGAAATATAGAATATTGTTTTCAGTGCAAAAATTATCCTTGCGAAAAATATGAGAACATAGACAAATTTGATTCTTTTATCACGCACCAGCACCAAAAGCAAGATATGAAAAAATTCAGAGAACTGGGAATAGAACTTTATTCCACAGAGCAACAGAGAAAGAAAATCTTGTTACATCATCTTCTGAATACTTATAATGATGGACGAAAGAAAACGCTATTTTGCGTTGCAGTCAATTTGTTGGAATTGGACGAGTTGGAAAATATCATTAATGAATTGGATAAAAATACCCTAAATCTTTCATTAAAAGAGAAAGCCACTTGTGCCGCCAGTTTGCTCCAAGAAACTGCCGCGAACAAAAATATTACGGTAAAACTACGCAGGAAAAAGTAATTTGTCATACTTTAGAGAGCCTTAGTGACATTTGAATTTTCTTATGATATAGTGGACTTCCACTTTTGGGAAAAGGAGTTGATGATATATGCCACAGATGAACAACGGCGGTAAATTTATGGCGGCTTTTGTGGGGCGGCGTTTATTCGCCCTTAGTTCCTGTACCCGTTCAAAAACTGTGTCCTCCACAATCGCTTCGTGGGTATTGTAGAAGATAGCCTGCCGTTCCTTTGTAGTTGGAATCCTCTTTTTCAGTTTGTGGGATTTGGAGTAGCTTTTGAAGTTCATCGTATGCCCGCAGTAGTCCATGCGCTCCAAAATACCGACAATGGTACTATCTCTCCAATCATAGGGACTTTCAGGAAATGGTTTTCCCTTTTTCTTTGCATAGTGGGCTTTGGCGGTCAGTACCTTATCTTCTTTGAGGATTTTTGCTGTCTGCATGGGACCTTTTCCACCGATACATAAATCAAAAATCCGCTTCACCACAGCGGCGGCTTCCTCGTCCACAATCCATTGCTTTTTGTCCGTAGGGCTTACTATGTAGCCTTAAGGCGGCTTTGTCAGATGTTCCCCCGCCTGTCCTTGCGCCCGTTTGATTGCCCGTACCTTTTTGCTTGTATCTTTGGCATAAAAATCGTTGAACAGGTTACGGAACGGGGTAAAACCATTGTCACCTTTTACGCTGTCTACTCCGTCATTGATTGCGATATTTCTAACGTCACGCCCGATACACCGTCGTCAATGAAAAAACGGGATTGGAAAAGCCGTTGTTCGCCGCATATTTGACAATTTTCTCTGTCGGCTTCCCTTTTTCCGGCAGATAGCCGCTGTCCTTGATTTCCATTTCCCAATCCATTCTTCTCCCTTCTTTTCCGTATTTTCTAAGTGATAAGTTTCGAAGCAAGCATAGGAAAAGGGTACCATTTTCCGTAAATCTGCCCGTCCGCGCTATGGCTTGCCAAACAGATTTTATTTGCTTAGGCGTTGGTCGCCAGTGGCAACCGTTTAACGCCGACCGAGCTGGCAGGCGAGACGTATCCCAAACCCTCTTGAAAACCCTCTCACTACCTACAATACCGCACAGGGCAGTTTTGACGGAATTTTGAGAGAAATTTTTCAAAAAGTTTTCCTTATTGCCTACTACGGAGATATTTCAGAAATGCCAACCGATTTACAAAATCTTTGTATAAAATTCCCGCCTTGACAATTAGTACGGTTATGGACTATAATATAAACAGTACAGAACTGTACTAATTTAATTGAGGAGGTCAGCTATGATAAGCAACAACGCTTTTATGGAACAGCTAAACAAATACTATGCCGTATGGCAGGAGTATAACTATGTGTACGAAGAATGGGCGAAAGCGCATGGTCTGTCAGTCAACAGCCTGTTAGTGTTATGTGCAATCCACGACGGCGGGGACGACTGCACACAGAAAAAAATCAGCCAGAGGTGGCTGATACCGAAGCAGACAATCAACATGGTTTTCAAAGATTTTGAACGCAGAGGATTTGTGAAACTGTTCCCTCTGCCGGAGGATAAGCGGAACAAGGTTATCCGTTTTACAGAGACAGGAAAAGAATACGCAGATACCATTATTTCCGAACTGCGAAAGGTAGAACTGTTTGCAGTAGAGGAAATCGGCATAGAGCGCATGAAACAGCTTAATGAAAATATGGCTTTATTTGTAGAACTTTTCAACAAGGCAGGAGGTAAAAACCCCAATGAAGCAGACTCGTGATGTAAGAACTTTCTTTCAATACGTTATCCCGTCCGTACTGTCTTTCGCCCTGTCGGGAGTTTACACGATTGTAGACGGTTTCTTTGTAGGAAACAGCATAGGCGATTTGGGACTTTCAGCTGTTAATATCGCTTATCCCGTTGTCGCGGTCATTCAAGCACTCGGTACAGGAATTGGAATGGGCGGCGCAATCTACTATTCCATTTACAAGGCAGAGAAAAAGGAATCACAGGCAAGGGAATTTACAGCCGGGGCTTTGTGGATGCTGATGATTGCAAGCGTCCTTTTGACAATTTCCGTTTTCTTTTTGAATGGCACTCTTTTAGGATTGCTGGGAGCAAATGGCGAACTTCTTGCATTGGGTGAAGAATATATTGCGGTTATCGCTTTAGGCTCTGCCTTACAAGTGATTGGTACGGGATTAGTGCCTTTTATCCGTAATCATGGAGGTTCTTTTTATGCAATGGTTTCCATGATTGCAGGTTTTGTTACCAATATCATTCTCGACTACCTGTTTGTATGGGTATTGGAGCAGGGCGTTGCCGGGGCGGCATGGGCTACGGTGATCGGGCAGGGCGTGACTATGCTGATTGCGCTTGCCTATTTATTATGCAAAAGGCAGTTTACGCTGAACATTCCTTTTTCAAAGTTTGGAAAGGCAGCCGCATCTATCATTAAAATCGGGATTGCGCCCTTTGGACTTGCTATGTCCCCTAATATCTCTTTGATTATTATAAACCGCTTTTCGATTTCGTATGGGGGAGAGCCGGCTATCGCTACGTATGCTTGTATCGCATATGTTATCTGCATTATATATTTGATACTGCAAGGAGTAGGCGACGGGAGTCAGCCATTACTCAGCAAACATTACGGCGAAAAAAATTTTGACAGACTGAAAAGCACAAGAAAAATGGCGTATGGATTTGCAATGTTTCTGTCCTTAATCGGTTGCTTCATTATGTATTTGACAAAGGGAAGCCTCGGCGCATTGTTCGGAGCGTCAGATTTCGTGAATACCGAAATTGCCAAAATAATGCCTGTCTTTTTGGTTTCCGTACCCTTTGTTGCCATTCTCCGCATTACGACCGCGAGTTTTTATGCCACAGAAAAAAGTGCATTCTCCTATATTTTGACTTTCATCGAACCGTTGTTTATGTTAGTGCTTATGCTTATTCTGCCGCCTTTGTTTGGCGGGCAGATCATGATTTGGTGGAGTACGGTTTTTGCAAGGATTTTATCGGCATTGTTAGCGCTTATCCTAAAGAACCATGTGGATAAAAAGGAAATGCCAATAACCACACAGCAGATTGATTGAAACAAGGAGAACACTACCATGCAAAATGCACAGGAACAGTGGCTGTTATGCCCTGTCTGCAACCATAAGACGCGAATAAAATTACGGCAGGATACGGTCATAGAGAAATTGCCGCTATACTGCCCCAAATGCAGAAAAGAAATACTTGTCAATGTGGAACAATTAAAAATAGTTATTATCAAAGAGCCGGACGCACAGACGCAGAGCCGATAATACGCAGATTAAAAAATGCGGTTATCGGCTCTTATTTTGTGAATATGCGCTTATAGCGTGATTGAAAGCCGCCACTTCTTTTTGAAAAAACAGGATAGCGCGGACGTGTATTAAAGTCGCCCATTTTTAAGGATATGGCGGTATCAAATGCTTAAAAGCATTGGGAGATATCGCTATGTCCTTTTTTCGTTTTTGTGGTAGCAGCTCATCAAAAAAATTCTGTCTTGTGAAACGGGATATTCTGCATGGGTTTTTGTTGTAATAGCCCCCTACCGGGAAGAAAGGGAGGGCGAGAAATATCCCTTGATTATCTGATGTCAGAAAGATACTTTGAAAAGCAGGGCAAGCCGACCGTATTTCTTGTATTGGGAAAGGAAGTAATAGTTGACAATGAACGGTTGGCAACAGCATCGTCAAGATTGCCGCAATTAAGGCGGGAAGTCCTGTTGCTTTATTACTTTGCAGGCTATCGTGATGAAGCCATTGGCAGATTGTACAGACGTTGCAGAAAAGCAGAGAACAACCTACTGATGAAAGTGATATGTTCTGCTCTTGTTTGCACCCTGTTTGTCAGCGTTGATGATAAGTTGTTGTAAATACTTCCTTATCACCGTAAAACTAAATGACAGATTGACTTTATTCGATTCCTACTATGGGTATCTTCCATATACTTTAATGCTTCGTATGCCTTACCTATCGTTGTTTCATGTGGATACTCTCACATTCTTGCTATTTCCTCAATGCCGTTTTCAGTCACAGTTCGCAATATTAAATCATTTGTTTTAATTTCCACTATTCATTTCCCTCACTATCTATAATAACTTTCATTTCATCAACTATTTGCTGAACACTTTTACTATCTGTATTGATAACATAATCGCCCTCATATGGTTTTAAATGTAGCCAGAAAAAGGAGCATTCATTTTGATCACCACGCTTTTTATGGCGCTCACGCAAAGTTTGCTCTGAACAGGTCAGAGTAATGCCGATAACAGAATAATCTTTTGCCGTTATATCCCTTAGTATCGCTTCACGAATTGCTTTATCCACAACAACAACCGACGAAAAAAAGACATAATCAAAACTAGAGTTTAAATATGTTGATAACGCAAATGACATTGTTTTATCACCATTTCTCAGTCTCGGATCATCAACCGAAAACGGATTGACACACCATGCCCAATCGCCATCAAAATAAGCACTGTTTTCATAAGAAGTAAAAAGTTTCTGTGTCACTGTCGTTTTCCCCACACACGGAGAACCTGCTATAATAATCAATTTTTGTTTTGACATCTATATTCCTCCCATTATTCATCTGAAGCTCTACACCAAATGTCTGATTATACCACTTTTATTTCCAATTTGCCACAAAAATACAGGGCATAGGAACCGCGCTTATTCTAAGCTAACTTAAAGTTTTCTTGCCTTGATACAGAACGAAATAGGCAGCATTTTAGCTTTCTTTGTTTTAGGGTCAACATCTCCTGTAGCATTTAATGATTTGTTGTCTGACTCTTCCACTAACTGCTCTACTACAAATCCTGCTTTTGCCAATGCATTAATATATGTTGACATCTTTCTGTT